>Ga0307406_10001702_pt1 | contig 12093 bp, 11 predicted proteins | sample 322Cmetagenome_3_FD_203706 | JGI IMG/M metagenome (GOLD analysis project Ga0307406, IMG submission 203706) | Maize rhizosphere microbial communities from greenhouse at UC Davis, California, United States - 322HYB-C-2 | ecosystem: Host-associated > Plants > Roots > Rhizosphere > Soil | place... | reverse complement strand
CCGACGATGCCGCCGACACCGTGCACGCCGAACACGTCGAGCGAGTCGTCCGCGCCGAGCAGCTTCTTGAGGCCGTTGACGCCCCAGAGGCAGGCGAAGCCGGCGATGAAGCCGATGATGATCGCGCCCATCAGGCCGACGTTGCCGGCGGCCGGGGTGATGGCCACGAGGCCTGCCACGGCGCCCGAAGCGGCACCCAGCATCGAGGCCTTGCCGCGCATCAGCGCTTCACCGATGCACCATGCGAGCACGGCGGCTGCGGTGGCGGTGAAGGTGTTCATGAAGGCCAGCACGGCGCTGGTTCCGGCTTCGAGGGCCGAACCTGCGTTGAAGCCGAACCAGCCGACCCACAGCAGCGATGCGCCGACCATGGTGAGCGTGAGCGAGTGCGGCGTGAAGGCTTCCTTGCCGTAGCCCACGCGCTTGCCGATCACATAGGCGCCGACCAGGCCTGCGACGGCGGCGTTGATGTGCACCACGGTGCCGCCCGCGAAGTCGAGTGCGCCCCACTGCCAGATCAGGCCGGCCTTGGCGTTGTTGGCATCCACCACGCTGGCGGCGGTGTAGGCATCGGGGCCGAGCCAGAACCAGACCATGTGCGCGAGCGGCGCATAGCTGAAGGTGAACCAGATCACCATGAACAGCAGCACGGCCGAGAACTTGGCGCGCTCCGCGAAGGCACCCACGATCAGGCAGCAGGTGATGCCGGCGAAGGTGGCCTGGAAAGCGGCGAACAGCAGCTCGGGGATGTAGACGCCCTTGCTGAAGGTGGCGCCGGGCGCGAACACGCCGGTGGCCGGATCGAACACGCCCTTCATGAAGAGCCGGTCGAATCCGCCGAAGAAGGCGTTCCCCTCGGTGAACGCGATGCTGTAGCCATAGATGAGCCACAGCACCACGATCATCGAGAAGGTGACCATCACCTGCATCAGCACCGACAGCATGTTCTTGCTGCGCACCAGGCCGCCGTAGAACAGCGCCAGGCCGGGGATGGTCATCATGATGACGAGCAGCGTGGACAGCATCATCCAGCTGGTGTCACCCTTGTTGAAGGAAGGAGCGGCAGGCGCCGCGGCGGGCGCTGCTTCGGCAGCAGCAGCAGGAGCGGCGGCAGCCGGGGCGGCCGCGGGTGCCGGCGCGGCGGCTGCGGGCGCGGACGCCGCAGGCGCCTCGGGCGTGGCAGCAGGCGCCTGGGCGAAGCTCGCCGTGCCTGCAGCGAGCAGGCTCAGGCCGAGCGCGAGAGAAACAAGCAGTTTTTTCATGGTTGTTGTTTTCCGGGCTGGATCAGAGGGCTTCGCGGCCGGTTTCACCGGTGCGGATGCGAACGACCTGCTCGAGGTTGTAGACAAAAATCTTTCCATCGCCGATCTTGCCGGTGCGCGCCGCACCCTCCACGGCTTCGATCACGCGGTCGACGAGGTCGTCGGAAACCGCCGCCTCGATCTTGACCTTGGGCAGGAAGTCGACCACGTACTCCGCGCCGCGGTACAGCTCGGTGTGGCCCTTCTGGCGCCCGAATCCCTTGACCTCCGTGACCGTGATGCCCTGCACGCCAATGGCCGAGAGGGCTTCGCGCACCTCGTCGAGCTTGAACGGTTTGATGATGGCTGTGACCAGCTTCATGATGACTTTCTCCTTCTTGGATGGAATGGATGGTGCGGCAGCTTGGGCCGCACCTTGTTCTTGTGTCTGCTTACAGCGTCTTGCTGAGCGTAACGATGAAGCGCGCCTTGTTGGGCGAGTAGTACTGCTCGCCGATGGGGCCGAAGCCGAAATCGACGCCCGGGTTGCTCAGCGCGAGGTACGAGCTCTTCTTGTTGGCGCCCTGCACCGAGCCGGCCAGTGCCAGGCCGTTGCCGAAGTCGTACGACACGCCCACGTTGTAGTCCACGTAGCTCTTGTAGCCCAGGCTGCGGATGTCGCTGGACATGCGGGTGTAGCCCACGGCCGCCTTCAGCGTGAGCTTGGGCACGATCTCCTTGCTGTAGGCCAGGTTCAGGTAGCCGGTGTTGCGGCCCTTCAGGCCCGAGCCCGACTTGTAGCCGGCATAGCCGAAGTAGTCCTTGGAGACCGTGTGCGAGTACTTCAGGGTGAACGAGCCGATGGCTTCGTCGGCCCAGGTGCCGGCGCCGTACAGCTCGGTGGTGTTGCCGATGGAGTTGCCCGGGTAGATGTAGGTGAGCACGCCAACGTCCAGGTCGAAGGGGCCGGCCTTGAACTTGTAGCCGCCGTACAGGTCGCTCTCGATGCTGTTGCCCTGCAGCCAGTTGACGCTGGAGTTCCAGTTGCCCACGTAGAAGCCGCTCTCGCCGAAGGCGTAGTCGAAGCCGCCCTGGATGGCGGGCTTGAAGCCCTTGGTCTTGGCGTAGTCGTTGTTCCCGATCATGTCCTGGTCCTGGCCGCGGAACTTGTAGTTGCTGGTCAGTGCCACATTCCCCGTGAGCTGTGCGCTCGCAAGCATCGGCAGGGCGGCAAGGGCAACCACGGCCATGGCCTGGGCGAATTTACGGTGCATCATCGAGACTCCTCGGAGTTGGTTGGATTGTTGGGGGACACCGTCTCATAGCAGGGAGCGTGCCAAAGTGCACGTTTTGCCCTGCGCCGCGGCGGCCGCCCCCGCACCCGCAACCCAGGCGAAATAGTTACAAGCATGTCCGGTTGCGGTACCCCATGGGGCACCGCGGTGCATGAGCCCGACCAAAAACGGGCGCACCACAATGGGGAGAGGGAGAGAAATGAGCCTGTCTTTGGTGCAAAGCCGTGCTTTGCTCGGGCTGGAAGCGGCCAGCGTCACGGTCGAGGTGCATCTGGCGAACGGCCTGCCGAGCTTCACGCTCGTCGGGCTCGCGGAAACGGAGGTCAAGGAGGCGCGCGAACGGGTGCGCTCGGCCATCCAGAACGCCGGCCTGGAGTTTCCGAACAACAAGAAGATCGTCGTCAACCTGGCGCCGGCCGACCTGCCCAAGGACTCCGGCCGCTTCGACCTGCCGATCGCGCTCGGCATCCTCGCGGCCAGCGGGCAGATCCAGCCCGCGCTCCTTGCGGGGCATGAGTTTGCCGGCGAGCTCTCTCTTTCAGGCGAACTGCGGCCCGTGCGCGGGGCACTGGCCATGGCGCTGGCCCTGCACACGCGCGGCATCGCGACACGCCTGGTGCTGCCCGCCGCAAGCGCCCAGGAAGCGGCGCTGGTGCCCGGCAGCGAGGTGTACGGCGCCAGGCATCTGCTGGACGTGGTGCAGCGCTTCATGCCCGAGGGCGCCGCGCTGCTGCAGGCCGAAGAGGGGCAGCAGCAGCAGCAGACCGCCGCCGACGGCTGGGCCCGGGTGCATGCCGCAGCCGCGGCGGCCGCGCCGCGCTATGCCGACCTGGCCGACGTCAAGGGCCACGCCGGCGCCAAGCGCGCCCTCGAGATCGCCGCCGCGGGCGGGCACAGCCTGCTGATGGTCGGGGAGCCCGGCTCGGGCAAGTCCATGCTGGCGCAGCGCTTTGCCGGCCTGCTGCCGCCGATGAGCGTCGACGAGGCGCTGGAGAGCGCGGCCGTGGCCAGCCTGGCCGGCAGTTTCTCGGCCGCGCGCTGGATGAACCGGCCGACCTCGGCGCCCCACCACACCTCGAGCGCCGTGGCGCTGGTGGGCGGCGGCTCGCCCCCGCGGCCGGGTGGACACCGTCTTAAATAGACGCAAGCCGAAACTGAGGTAAATCAATCACTTACGCGGTCCTCACATCACAATTGCAGCGCCCAATGCATCACGATTAGGCGCAACCATTCCGTTTTCGCCCTATTTCTCTACGTAAAGCACTCGACTTGGGCGTGCAATCCTGCCCGCTGTTGATCCCGGGCAGAGATCGGCGGAACTCGACAACAGCCCCTGTTCGACACGACAGCGCGCCTTGGAAAGCGATCAGCCGGCGACTCGCCTGCCTTCGAGTGGAATCGAATCCATCGGCGGGAATTCATTCACTAAGCTGTAGAACAGTGAGCCCAGCACGGTGAAGTGATAACTGCTGTCCCCGCCAACGCCGAATCCACTGGCGATGTGGAGAAACGTCAATCCCGTGGGCACGAGCCGACGACGGCAATCCTGCTCTTGTTCCTGAGAGCGCCTAGCTTCAGGGTCAAGAAAGTCCCGCAGATCATCTCCAAATGCCACGTCAACGGCGATCGATAGGCGTCGGAGCTGCTCAGAAGTGAGGAGGCCGACCGCGAACTGCTTGAAAAGGAAGCCGAGGAGCTCCGGCTTATCCAGATCGGTGATTCGATCTAGCACCAGAAGTACGGTCTCCCCCGCTTTTTTTCCATCATCTTGGAGGAGTTGCTCGCTGGCCTTCGCAAGCTCGTCGTCCGTCAGTTCCCCAATACCGTTCACAAACAATACAAGCTTGTTCGCATAGATTGCATCTGCCACGGAATCCTTAGCCTTGAGCGCCTTGAACGCTAAATTCACGAACGGTACTGCCTCAAGGACTTCACCCTTGGTGATGGTATCGACGGCAAACTCACCCACGGTCATCGTGAGGTCCAAAAGCGGCCTGTCGTTTTTGGGCTTCCGCAAGAGTTTTATGAAGGGGTTTTGCGCCATGGGAGCGTTATAGCTTGTCTTGCCCGGACTTCGGGCACTCTCGCTCCAGCGGCGTGCATGCAAGTGGCTGAGAGCAAGTCGGCGCCGGAGGTCCACGGCGTCGACAAGGCATTCTGGCCTTTCCCGGCTGGTCACTCGCGCGAAGTGCCAAGCGGGGCTCACCACTGCGAGCAACCAACGGAGCGCTGCATGCAGCGGGTCGACAGCCGCACGGCGCTCTGCGGGGATCGACGGCATCCGGTATCTGGGCTGCACCCTGGGAGTGATTTGGTTCGAGAACGGCCGGCAAAGCGGTGACGCCGATTGGACCCTACCAGGTAGGACAGGACGCTTTTTGCATCAGCATCCAGCAATATGGCGTGGATGATAAATCTAGCGAATCCTTGTAGTAACTCATGCACCCTTCACAGCAGGGAATGACTTTGTTGCTACCGTAGCCATCCGGGTGGACGATGACGTAGAGATCGTCAATAAAAGCGTTAAAGGTTGGACAGCAGTCCACCTTCATCGCATCTCTAACGGCATAGAGGCGCTCGAATGATTGCGGCATGAAGCGGCGGACAAGCCAGGCATATTTGACGTCTGAAACGATGATGCCTTCCAGTTCATATGGGCCGAACGACTGATACGGCACACCGTAATTGCGCCGCAGTGCCTCATACGAATCCTTGACACTATTCGTCATGACGGACGAGTACACGAGGATAAATCCTTGGCAACCGAACTGCCCCAGCTTCCTATGATCGGCCCGGTCATCTCGCAGTCCGACATGAGACTGCGTGTGTTTGCAGGAAACCAGCCACCGTAGACCGCACTGCGCAAGACCGAAGCCGGGGTCGCAGACAACAAAATCGCAGCCGCCATCGGCACCAAAGCTCGGGGGGGTGTCAGGCTGGTACCCGTAAGTCGTGAGGAATTCGTGAGCGAACGCTTCAAATGAATCGCCGCCGAACCTGGGAATCTCGTTGAAGTCGAGGAGCATACTGTGCAACCTATAGGTGTGAGCGCGTCAGTCTAGGCTCTTGCTGCTGGTTCGCTTCGGCAGGCATCTGAGATGCACGAAGTTGCATTGGGCTCCAACGCAAGCGCGGAAATATAGAGAACGCGCGAGCTGGCGTTGGGTCGATCGTGTTGGTCGACGGAGGCAGATTCTTGGTGAGCGCTATTCAACGGACTCGTGGCAGTGCAAGCCCGCTTGGCGAGCCGCACAAATTCAGCGAACACCTCATCCGGGATCTCACGCCCCATCAGTGCTTTTTTTCCTTCCACGGGTGCTAGGCCAGCTGACACCAAGAATCTCCCGCTGCTTCCGGGAATATCCGCCTCTATCACTGGCTCCCTGGGCCAGCATTTCTTTGGTCAAAAGGCATGTTTGCTTCAGAGTGATCGTTGGCGGCGTCAACCGCCACTTATGCAGGACTAAGCGATCAAGCAAACGAATCCTAGTAGCGCGCTCGGCGCGCCGGCCAGCTGTTGAATCGTCTTTTGCTGGACTTCGGCGCGGTCATTGGTTGCCAACTTCAGCCGCCCACATGCCAACGCGGCCGCAAATTCGAGGGACGCCGCCCCATACGCGTGGGCGTGGCGTGAGAACACCTTCAACAAGAATTCCTTCATCAAACGGCTCAAGTGTGGGCTCGACGAGTAGTCCAGCTCTGATGGGTGAGCTGCTCGTAAGATGCAGGCTTGAAGGAGGTTGTCATTGAACCGCAAGAAGTTCTCTGGGGAGAGAACTACGGACTCGTAACCCGTCGGCTTCAACTGATTGGCAGGAACGCCAAGGTCCCTTGCGGTTTGAAGCACGGATGCGACGGTTGCATACGTCGCGCTGGCCGGCACTTGCTGCAAGCGATCGTTGAATACATCGCCGAAAAATAAGAATCCTTCCGAAAGACCGAGAGCGGTGTTCGTGCTGGTCGGCAGGAAACAGTTGAACGCCGCCTGCACGAGTTGGACCGCGAGGTCGATGGATTCAATGAGGACGGTTGCATCGACTCCCTCAACGTTCGGCGTTTGGACCTGGGCTTGAGCGGCCAATTTGCTCAAGGCTTGCCATGCGTCGGTGGTGCCGTCAGAGCCGATGGGTAGCGCCAGCCAAGCAGAAAACCCATACTCTCGCGAGCTCGTATTCTTTACGAGAAACTGCTGTAGGCGCTGCCACGTCTCTTCGCTTTGTGGCAACCCCACTCCCGCGAAGAAGTGGCGGGGTACTTCGGGCCGTAAGAACTCGCGGAGGTCGCGACTAACTTCTCGTAAAAGACCACCGTCACCAGCCACTGCCTGCACCACCAACACACCTTGCGCGTGCTCCAGGGCGACAGCGTCGAGATGCCCATACGCGATGACGATGGGCCGCGCGGTACAGCCCTTGGCAGCATGGAGCTTGTCAACCGCTCTTTCCGCCAGAGCCCTGGAGCCCGCATCATCGGCATGCACAACGCAGTCAATGCCCACAGCGACACGCCAGGCGATTTCATCGTCCAGCCAACTGAGCAACTTCGGGTTGCTCCCGATGACATTGCTGTCGAGGCAGACGAGTCGCGACGTCGTACCTGTATCAGGCTGCGCGTTGAGTTCAAGCAAGCCGCCGATGCCAAACTGCTTCAAGAATTCGCCAAGACGCTTTGGGGAATGAGGAAGGCCTAGTGTTACAGCGCGTGGAGGTTTCGCTTTGGAAGAGAAGTGTTCGCCAAAGAGTTCGATCTGGGTCTCTGTTCCATCGGCAAGCTGCTTTCGGTATGTCTGGTCGACGTCATCGAGTGCGACAAGGACCGCCCCATAGCGACCGTTACGGCTCGCGTCTATGAGCGTCATGAGCCTGTCGTCGTCGAAACCTTGATCGAGATGAAGCTTTTTCGCCATTCCGCCACTGGTGGAGGCCGATATGACGACGGCGTACGGCTCCGTGGGCGGGGATAGCTCTGACAGTTCGGCGTACGAGTGGTAGCTGTGAACGCTTGCCGTGCTGCCGGCGAAGGTGAGTGCCTCACGAACCAGCGAGTAGATGCCCATCGTGTCGATATAGACCTGCGCCAGATCCAAGGCACGAAGCGTCGGCAACGTGCGTGTGATGCATCTCCCAACGAAGGCGAGCTCCGCTTCGCTCGTGGCGAGTTCTCGAGCCTGGATGAATAGCTTATTGATTGTCTTGGATGGATGTCTAAAGACGTGTCCCGCAGGCGCAATTTGGACGACTGGGTTTGCAATGACCAGCGCTTTTAGGCCTTGATCCAAAAACTCATCGAGAGGAAGACCAAAGGTCGAAGTACCACCCGTACCATGCGTATGTGCAACACTGAGCCCAATCGTCGGGTCCCACGTCACAAAATAGTAGCCTTTGACGAACTGAATGCCTTTGTGAATGCCTCTTTGCTGGAAAATTTCCCGTTGCGCAGGGGACTGCGTCCAATGCTGATAGAGAAGTTCCAAATGGGCTGCATCGGCGATGACGACTACACAGTCAGGCAGCGTGATGACCAAGCGCAGTGACGCCTCCAACTCGTCGAAGAAGTCCAGCGCGGTAATGGACCGCTTGGTATCGAAGAAGACGCAGAGTGCATCGAGCTCATGCCCCGACGATGTGCAGTTGACGCGCGCCGAGAAGGAGTACGCCTTGCGCATCATCTTCTAATAGGAATGAGCAGAGAAACGACTGCACCCGCCGCAGGGGCCAACGTGCGAGACGACCAATTGTCAAAATCGAACAGGTCGCGCGTTTCGCCTGGCGTGAATGTATTGAAAATACTCAATCGCCCGGAACGGATCGTTATCAACCCACCAATCTCTCGAAGCGCCTCAAGCACGTCGGGCAACCCGTTTCCAGCGCCTGCTTCCCGCTTCGTGGATGCATTCTTCTTCAGGCTGGCCAAGAGTGCATTTCGCTCGTCTTCGGGAGAAAGCTCATCAACGAGCTTGCCAGTGGCTCTGCTTGCAAAGCCGGGGCCAGTGTCAAAGAAGCTGATTTGCAGGCAGCGCAGGGCCAGACCTGCGCCATCTTGCACCGGCACACGTTCACGCTCCCAGAATTCCACTAAGCGCGGGTGCCCTTCAAAATCCTGCTTGTACGACTCCTCGGGCATCTGCTGCCAACTCATGATGAGGCCCTCGGCGTGCTCGAGATAGGGCCGCTCGCGATGGTCCTTGGTCGCGTGCTGCTGCGTGTTCTTGACCAACTCGCAGGCGAATACTGCGCAGGCCTTGATGAAAGACCGGGGGATAAGTTCGGCGTCCGACTTTGTTACATAGTCGCTGAGCGCCCCAAGCACGAGTGACATCCCTTCCTTAGGCTTTACCGCGTGGTCGGTGCGGGCGCTAAACAAAGGCCTCAAGTACTGGACCTTGGAGCCGCTCACGCATGTTAGATCAATCGTCCTACCCTTGATGATGCGCGACCACAGCATTCGGTCCGAGCACTCCATCTTCTCGATAGCCGCCGCCAAGGCATCCCGCCTACGGACGAAATGATCCCCGATCGAGATACCGTCGGAAAGCCGGAGCACAGCAATCCCGGGAGCGTAGCCGCAAAGCTCATCAAGCACGGAAGAAACTATATTTGCGCTGTGATAGTGCAAGCGACGCTCCGGAGCCAGCCGGGCCCAGGTGGCCAATAACTGTAGTCGAGCCGCATCGTGCATTGCGCCCTTACGCCGCCCAACGAAGTCCTTGCTCAACTGCAGAGGTGCTCCGGCACTGGCGACTACGCGCTGCAGCGACTGCTCGATGCTATCGAGCGTCCATCCGTCGCCAAGGACAAGCGGGGCCATGCCGTGCTCCTGAAGGGCGCGCGGAGTGCTTAGGAGCTCTCATCCATGGATTTGCCGAGGAGTTCATGAATCTTCGGCTCTGGCTTCCAGTAGTTTGGCCCTTTCAGAAACTTTCCGTTCGAGTCATAGATTGGGTTGCCATCCGCCCCAAGCTTGCTCTCGTTGCTGTCCATGATGACGTCTAACACCTCTTCCAGGGGCAACCCGTACTTGAGGGCTTCGGAGCGGCAGTAGACGATGATGTCTCCCAGCAAGTCGGCGAGGGCCACAGCCACGTCGAGCTTGGACGCTCCAGACTTGGCCATTGCGACGATGTCATCGACTTCATGCACCTCGTCCATAAGCGTAGCCTTGAACTTGACCAGCCGATCTGCTGCGTCTGCCGGGATGGTCGGGGCATCGTGAGCGGCTAAGCGATACATCGCATTCATGGCAGCAATGCGCTCGGGGAAGGTTCGAGTCATGATTGGTCCTGCGCCGCGGAAAAGGCAGCTCGTAGCAAGGATAACCGGATGTCGTACGTCAGATGCCCCAAAGAAAAACTGCTGGGAATCCCCCCGAGGCGACCTTGCCCCCAAAGATCCGCGTGTTCGAAGCGATTGCTATCCGTGAGGCACCCGAGCGGCCACCGACACGGCATCGAGCCTCGCCTCAAACTCGGCGACGAAAAGTCCCATATCGATACCCACCGCGGCTGCCCAATGCCTCAATTCGACAAAGTCGATGCGCCGGGCTCCCCGCTCAACTTTGCTGAGGTCACTTTGGGTGATGCCAAGTTTCTTGGCCAGTTCCACTTGGGTCATTCCTCTTGTCTGCCTGAACTCTCGTAAGAGAGTAGTCACCAGCTTGCTTTGCCGGCTGTAAATCGTCTTCTGCATGAGCCACTTCCTTGTGGCCCGCACCCTGAAGTTCGTTTTGAAATAGTGGAAATTCGACTATTCTTCGAATCTCAGGATGGCGCGATTCGACTCATAGCGGCTCTCGGCCGAGTCCGCGTCGTTTTACAGCCGACACTGCACAGGACGATGAATGAAAGCAGAACCGACACAGCCTCCAATCAATAGCTCGGCCGCAGATCTTGGTGATGCAGCTTTGCCGATCGATCGATCGAGTTCTCGACAGGATCCGCCGCGCTTCGCACTACCGCCACAGGACATCGTCGGCTTGCCGGCGAGAGACAGGGCTCATTCACGTTGGTCTCAGGAGGCTGGCTCGTGACACTCCCTCTCTTGGCAATGCTCGCAGTCGCGCTGGTTTTCTTCTATTGGGCCTGGGTCGCATCGCCTCGTTCGATCCAGACGGGGCGCGATCAGTTGCTGCGGACGCAAGGCGACGCATCTGGCGCAACCTTCTTTCCGATCGATCCCCGACGCATGCTGGGCGATTGGGACGAAACCTGCATCCTGTTCGATCCGGATGCCCGCAAGGCCTGCATCGTCAGTCGCGGAAAGAACGCCCGGACGGTCGATTTCGAGTACTTCAACACCTGGCAGCTCAAGTGGACCGAATATCCCGCAAACCCGGTGTTTCGCTTTCAGCACGTGCACTTCCTCTTCGAGACCAGTGACTTCGATCGCCCGACGATCCGCGTCGCCGTGCCCTCCAGGTCCGATGGCGAGGCGTGGAACGCCAAGCTCGCGATCCTGATGCACTGAATGCGCTGCTGAAGAAATGGGCCTACCGCCGTGAAGCTGCTCATCCTTTCGGACCTGCACCTCGAGTTCGGCATCTTCAACGTCCCAAAGATCGACTACGACGTCGTGATCCTTGCCGGAGACATCTTCGTGCCCGGCTCCAAGGCCATGCGCTGGGCCCGGCGAGCAGACATTTTCGGAGAGACGGTCCCGATCGTCTTCGTGCCGGGCAACCACGAGTTCTACAGTGGCGTGCTGCAGACCACGCAGAAGGAAATGGCGCTGACCGCGGCCGCGTGCAAGGTTCATCTTCTGGCGCCCGGTGAGGCCGTGATCGACGGCGTCCGGTTTCTGGGCTGCACGTTGTGGAGCGATTTCGAGTTGCCTATCCGGGCCAAGAGCGGCTCCACCGTCGACACCGAGCGCGCCATGAAGGTGGCCAAACTCCAACTCAACGACTACTCATCGATCCGGTGGGCCGAGACACCAGATCCTGCCGAACAGTCCGTGGCGCACGCCAAGCCGAGGAAGCGCCGGCTGACGCCCGAGGACACGCGGGCGCTGCACCAGCGTGACCGTGCCTGGCTGGCCCAGAAGCTTGCAGAGCCCTTCGACGGACCGACGGTGGTCGTGACCCACCATGCACCGCACCGCGGATCGCTCGCATCGCACTACCAGGCCAACTGGCTGTCCGGCGCCTTCGTGAGCGAGCTCCCGGGCTCTTTCTTCGAGGTGCCCACGCTCTGGGTGCATGGCCACATCCACGAGAGCTTCGACTACCAGGTCGGCAACTGTCGCGTCTTGTGCAATCCCCGGGGATACGTGCAGTACGGTCGCGGCCTGGAGAACCAGCGGTTCAATCCAGGACTGGTGGTCGACCTATGAAAGGCACCCATACGCCTGGCGGGAACGAGATCTCGATCGCCACGGTCCGGGGGGCCGAGCTCGTCGCTTTCCTGCGCGACAGCCCGAGCGGTCGCACGAAGTCGATCATCATCGAGTCCGCGCGCCCCGCGGTGAGTGTGCCTTCTCGCTCTGGACGCACAGCGATCTCATCTCCCCGGCGCATGCTGCCGCCGCCCGCAGTGGCATTGCTCAAGCAGCTAACCAAGAAAG
>Ga0307406_10001701_pt1 | contig 12094 bp, 10 predicted proteins | sample 322Cmetagenome_3_FD_203706 | JGI IMG/M metagenome (GOLD analysis project Ga0307406, IMG submission 203706) | Maize rhizosphere microbial communities from greenhouse at UC Davis, California, United States - 322HYB-C-2 | ecosystem: Host-associated > Plants > Roots > Rhizosphere > Soil | place... | reverse complement strand
GGAGGCGGGCGTCGACGTCGTCGTGTTCGATGAAGTGGAGGTCGAGCCGAACGATCGCTCGTTCCAGCATGCGGCGCGCTTCGCCGCCGATGGCCGCTTCGACGGCTTCGTGTCGGTCGGCGGCGGCTCGGTGATGGACACCTGCAAGGCCGCCAACCTGTATGCGTCGCAGCCGGCCGATTTCATGGCGTACGTCAACGCGCCGATCGGCGGCGGGCAGCGCGTTCCCGGGCCGCTGAAGCCGCACATCGCCTGCCCGACCACCGCCGGCACCGGATCCGAGACGACGGGCATCGCCATCTTCACGCTGTCGTCGCTCAACGCGAAGACGGGCATCGTGTCGCGCCGCCTGATCCCGACGATCGCGCTCGTCGATCCCGACGTGACGACGACGCTGCCGACGAACGTCGTGGCGGCCACCGGCTTCGATTGCATGAGCCACGCGCTCGAAGCGATGACCGCGCGCGTGTGGCCGCGTCGGCTCAATCCGGCACGCGGCGTCGCGCGGCCGGTGTCGCAGGGCGCCAACCCGTTCTCGGACCTGCTGGCGGCGCAGGCGCTGCGGCTGGTGGGCGAGTTCCACGTGCGGGCGGTGCGCGATGCCAGCGACGTCGAAGCGCGCAGCGAGATGATGTACGCGGCGATGCTGGCCGGCATCGCCTTCAATGCCTCGGGCTGTCACCTGCCGCACGGCCTCTCGTACCCGGTCTCGGGGATGACGCGCGAGTGGCACGTCGACGGCTATCCGCCGGGCAAGACGCTCGTGCCGCACGGCATGGCGGTCGTGCTGAACAACCCCTCGGTGTGGCGCTACATCGCGCGCACCCATCCCGCGCGCCACATCCATTGCGCGCAATGCCTCGGCGCCGACGCCAAGAACGTCGCCGACGCGCGCGACGCGGATGCGGGCGAACTGCTCGCTTCGCGCATCATCGAGCTGATGAAGGCGACCGGCATGCCGAACGGGCTGTCGGCACTCGGCTTCGGCGAACAGCATCTGGACGCGCTCGCGACCGGCGCCGAACCGCAATACCGCGTGATCAAGAACGGGCCGCTCGACATCGGCCGCGAGGACATCAAGTCGATGTACCGGGCGGCGATGAAGTACTGGTAGCGCCCGCGAGTTCAGCTTCGGGCACGGGCGGCGGGACCGGCCACGCCTCGACGATCCGCGCCGGAAGCTTCACCGAGAACGTGCTGCCCTTGCCGGGCGTGCTCACCACGACGAGCTCGGCGTGGTGGCGCAGCAGCACGTGCTTGACGATCGCGAGCCCGAGGCCGGTGCCGCCGGTGGCGCGCGAGCGGCTGCGGTCGACGCGGTAGAAGCGCTCGGTGAGCCGGGGAATGTGTTCGACCGCGATGCCGATGCCGCTGTCGGCGACCGAGAACACGCCGGACCCGTCTTCGTCGATGCGCCACGACAGGCCGATCTCGCCGCCGGCCGGCGTGTAGCGGACTGCGTTGCTGACCAGATTGCCGAGCCCGCTCTTCAACTCGTCGCGGCTGCCATGGATCGTCGCCGCCTGCCCGATGTCGACGGCGATCGCGTGCTCGCCCCGCGAGAGCGCCTTGGCGTCGGCGGACAGCTCGAGCAGCAGCGGCGCGACCGCGAACCCATCGTCGCGTGCCGGATTGTCCTCGCTCTCGAGCGCGGAGAGCGTCAACAGGTCTTCGACCAGCCGCTGCATGCTGCGCGCCTGGTCCTGCATCAGCGCGAGGTAGCGGCCGCGCTGGCGCGGCTCGAGCTCGATGTCCTGCAGCGTTTCGACGAACCCGGTGATGACGGTCAGCGGCGTCTTCAACTCGTGCGAGACGTTGGCGATGAAGTCGCGCCGCATGCGCGTCACCGCCTCGAGCTGGGTCACGTCGCGCGACAGCAGGAGCTTCTCGTCGACGCCGAACGGCACCAGCTGCAATGCGAGCGTTCGCCGATCGCGCAGCGAAGCGACCACGACCGGCTCGCCGAAGTCGCCGCGCTCGACGTAGCGCAGGAACTCGGGGGCGCGCACCAGGTTGACGATCGCCTGGCCGCGGTCGTGCGGCATGGCGAGCCCCAGCTGGTCCATCGCCGTCGGATTCACCCAGTCGATGCGGTTCTGCGCGTCGAGCACGACGACGCCTTCGGGCAACGCGTCCGCGGCGCGACGGAAGCGCTCGACCAGGTGCTTGAGCTCGCGCTCCATCGCCGCGCGAAGACGCGTACGCCGGTACATCGCCGTGAAGACGTCGGCCCACACGCCGCGCGCTTCGGGCACCGGCGCGTCGAGCGGCCCGGCCGCCCAGCGGGTCAGGAGATCCAGGTGATACAGGTGCCGCACGACGATCGCGAGCGCGCCGGCCGCGAGCACGCCGAGCGCGAATCGCGGCCCTTCGACCGCCCAGGCGAGGAGCGTGATGGCAGCGACGATTCCGGGGGCGACGATCGCCTTCCGGACGAGCCCCTTCATTTCGGAACGCTCAGCCGATAACCGCTGCCACGAACGGTCTCGATCAACCCCGACTGGCCGTAGGGCTCGAGCGCGAGGCGCAGGCGCCGGATGTGCACGTCGACGGTCCGCTCCTCGATATAGACGTGATCGCCCCACACCTGGTCGAGGAGCTGCGTGCGGGAGTGCACACGCTCGGGACGGGCCAGCAGGAAGCGCAGCAGCCGGAACTCGGTCGGCCCGAGATGCACCGGCGCTTCCGCGATCGTTACGCGGTGGGTCGTCGGATCGAGCCGCAACGTTCCCGCCTGCAACGGCTCCTGCGCGGACTCGGGCGCCCGGCGCCGAAGCACGGCCTTGATGCGCGCCTTGAGCTCGCGCGGGCTGAACGGCTTGGTGACGTAGTCGTCGACCCAGGCTTCCAGCCCGGCGACCTTGTCCGACTCGTCGGAGCGCGCGGTGACCATGATCAGCGGCAGCTCGCGCGTGCGCGCATCGGCGCGAATCTGCCTCGCGAGCGCGAGACCGGACATGCCGGGGAGCATCCAGTCGACGAGCACGAGGTCGGGCAGCGCGTCCTTCAGCAGCGCCTGTGCCGTCTCGCCGTCGGCGGCTGCCTGCACCTCGTAGCCCGCGTCGACCAGGTTGACGCGCAACAGCTCGAGGATGGCCGGCTCGTCCTCGACGACGAGAATGCGCGGCGTCATCGTTGCGCGACCTCTGCCCGGATCTGCTCGGCCGTCGCGTGCCGTACGTCCTTGCCCTTGACGACCTGCACCACCGACTCGGCGATGTTCTTCGCGTGGTCGCCGATGCGCTCGATCGACTTGGCGATGAACACGATCTCGAGCGCCGGGGTGATCGTGCGCGGATCCTCCATCATGTAGCTGATCAGCTGGCGCATGATCGAGTGGAACATCGCGTCGATCTCGCCGTCGCGGTCGATGACGTCGGCGGCGGCCGACGCATCGAGCCGCGCGAACGCGTCGAGCGCCATCTCGAGCATCCCGCGCGCCTGGTTGGCGGCCCGCGACACGTCGAGGTAGCGCACGCGCGTCAACTGGTTGCTCCCGCGCGTCGCCGCCGCCTTGTAGGCGATCTTCTTCGCCTCGTCGCCGATGCGCTCGAGATCGTTGATGATCTTCGTGACGGTCAGGATCGTGCGAAGGTCGATGGCCGTCGGCTGGCGCTTGGCGATGATCTGCGTGCACTGCTGGTCGATCGTGATCTGCGCGGCATTGATCAGGAGCTCGGTCGCGCCGACGTCGTCGATCGATTCGCCCGGCGTCTCGTCGGAGAGCGCGGCGATCGCGCGCTGCAGCTGCTGCTCGACCTGTCCGCCCATGTTGAGAACGCCGCTGCGGATCGCCTCGAGCTCGTTGTCGAACTCCTTGTAGGTGTGCTCGCCCATCGTCGTTTCCTTTGCGCGGCGCTTCAGCCGAAGCGGCCGGTGATGTAGTCCTCGGTCGCCTTCTCGCGCGGCCGCAGGAACAGCTGGTCGGTCTCGCCGTACTCGACCAGCTCGCCGAGGTACATGTAGGCGGTGAAGTCGGACACGCGCGCCGCCTGCTGCATGTTGTGCGTGACGATCGCGATCGTATAGTCGTGCTTCAGCTCCGCGATCAGCTCCTCGATCTTGGCCGTCGAGATCGGGTCGAGCGCCGACGTCGGCTCGTCGAACAGCACCACTTCCGGATGCACGGCGACGGCCCGTGCGATGCACAGCCGCTGCTGCTGCCCGCCGGACAGCGCCATGCCGCTCTGCTTCAGCTTGTCCTTGACCTCGCGCCACAGCGCCGCCTTGGAGAGTGCCCACTCGACCCGCTCGTCCATCGCGCGCGGCGTCAGCCTTTCGTACAGCGACACGCCGAAGGCGATATTGTCGTAGATCGACATCGGAAACGGCGTCGGCTTCTGGAACACCATGCCGACCTTCGCGCGCAGCAGGTTGAGGTCGACCTTGCTGCCGACGATGTTCTGGCCGGCGAACAGCACCTCGCCGGTCGCCCGCTGCCCCGGGTACAGCGAATACATGCGGTTCAGCACGCGGAGCAGCGTCGACTTGCCGCAGCCGGACGGCCCGATGAAAGCCGTCACGCGCTTGTCGAGGACGTCGAGGTTGATGTTCTTCAGCGCCTGGAAGCCGCCATAGAAGAAGTCGAGGCCGCGGATCGCCATCTTCGGCTCCGTCCGCGACCGGATCTGGTGCGTGACTTCCGGGCGGGCAACGAGCGTCGCGTCGTTCATGGAGTCCCCGTCTAGCGGCCGCTCTGCTGCCGGAACAGCGAGCGGGCGACGATGTTGATGATCAGCACGGACAACGTGATCAGCAGCGCGCCCGCCCATGCGAGCTCCTGCCATTCGCGGAACGGGCTCATCGCGAACTGGAAGATGACGACGGGCAGGTTCGCCATCGGCGCCGACATGTCGACCGTGAAGAACTGGTTGTTGAGCGCGGTGAAGAGGAGCGGCGCGGTTTCCCCGGAGACGCGGGCCACGGCGAGCAGGATCCCCGTCATCACGCCCGCCCTGACGGCGCGCAGCGTAACCTTGAGGATGACGGTCGACATCGGCGCGCCCATCGCGACCGCCGCCTCGCGCAGGCTTCCCGGGACGAGGAGCAGCATGTTCTCCGTCGTGCGGACGACGACCGGCACTGCGATGACCGCGAGCGCAAGCGACCCGGCCCAGCCCGAGAAATGCCCGGTCCGCGCGACGACCACCGAGTAGATGAACAGCCCGATGACGATCGAAGGCGCCGACAGCAGGATGTCGTTGACGAAGCGCGTGACGCGCGCCACCCACGTGTCCCTGCCGTACTCGGCGAGGTAGATCCCGGCCATGATGCCGATCGGTGTGCTGATCAGCGTGGCGAGTCCGACGATCATCACGCTGCCGACGATGGCGTTCCGAAGGCCGCCGGCGGCCCCCGGTGGCGGCGTGTCCTGGAGGAACAGCGTCGGTGAAAGCGCCTCGAAACCCTTGTAGAACAGCACGCCGAGGATCCACAGCAGGAAGAACAGGCCGAAGACCATCGTCGCCAGCGACATGACGAGGTTGAAGCGGTTCTTCAGCAGGCGGCGATCGTACAGGTTCATGGCGCCCTCAGGTCGTCCTGCCCTCGCCCTTGGCAAGCTGCGAGAGCAGCAGCCGCGACAGCGCGAGCACGATGAACGTCAGCACGAACAGCAGCAGTCCGAGCGACAGCAGCGCGGCCGAGTGGACCGGGTCGGCGGCCTCGTTGAACTCGTTGGCGAGCGCCGACGCGATCGAATTCCCGGCGTCGAACAGCGACGGACTGATCCGGTAGGCATTGCCGATCACGAACGTGACGGCCATCGTCTCGCCGAGCGCACGGCCGAGACCGAGCATCACGCCGCCGATGACACCGACCCGGGTGTACGGAAGCACGACGTTCCAGACGACCTCCCACGTCGTCGCGCCGACGCCGTACGCCGATTCCTTGAGCACCGGCGGCACGATCTCGAACACGTCGCGCATGACCGAGGCGATGAACGGGATCACCATGACCGACAGGATCACCCCGGCCGACAGGACGCCGATGCCGTTGGGGGCTCCCTGGAACAGCGGCCCGAGGATCCACACGTTGCCGAAGACGCGCGTGAGCGCCGGCTGGATGTAGTCGCCGAAGTACGGGGCGAAGACGAACAGCCCCCACATGCCGTAGATGATCGAGGGGATCGCCGCGAGCAACTCGACCGCCGTGCCGAGCGGACGCCGCAGCCAGACAGGGCACATCTCGGTCAGGAACAGCGCGATGCCGAACGACACCGGGACGGCGATCAGGAGCGCGATCGCGGAGGTGACCAGCGTGCCGTACATCGGCGCGAGCGCACCGAACTGCATCGTCACCGGGTTCCATACGTTGGTCGTCAGGAACCCGAAGCCGAACTTCTCCATCGCGGGCAGCGCCGCGACGACGAGCGCCAGCAGGATCGCGAACAGCATCGCGAGCACCAGCAGCGCGAAAGCGAGCGTCGCGTGCTCGAACAGGCGGTCCTTCCAGTGCGCCATCGCGCGTCCGTGAGGGCGCGGAGGCTCACGTTCGACACGGTGGTCGTCGAGAGGAAGGGACGGCAGCACGCCGGTCGCCGAGTTCGGGGGCGCCATGATTGTAGCCTCCATGCGGAGCCGGCCGCGGCGACGATCAGCGGCGCGACCGGCGGTGCAACGCGGCGGCCGCGGTGCGCGACCGTCGGCGTTTGAGCGGCTGCTTCTCAGTTCCAGAGCGGCTTGCCCGACGCGTCCTTGACCTGCGCACGCCACTCGTCGTTGACGAGCTTGACGACCGCCTCGGGCATCGGCACGTAGTCGAGTTCCGCGGCCATCTTCTGGCCGTTCTTCAACGCCCAGTCGAAGAACTTGAGGACCTCGGTCGTGTTCTGCGGCTTGTCCGCCTTCGCGTGCAGCAGGATGAACGAAGCGCCGGTGATCGGCCAGCTCGCCTTCCCCGGCTGATCGGTCAGGATCTGGTAGAAGCCGGGCTCGGCTTTCCAGTTGGCGTACTGCGCGGCCGCCTGGAATGCATCGTCTTCGGGCTGCACGAACTGGCCGTCCTTGTTGCGCATCGCGACGTGGCTCATCTTGTTGCGCTTGGCGTAGGCGTACTCGACGTAGCCGATCGCGCCCTTGATGCGCTGCACGTACGAGGCCACGCCTTCGTTCCCCTTGCCGCCGACGCCTTCGGGCCACGCGACCGCCGTGCTGGCGCCCACCTTCGACTTCCACTCGTCGCTCATCTTCGCGAGGTAGTCGGTGAACAGGAACGTCGTTCCCGAGCCGTCGGAACGGCGCACGACGGTGATGTTCTCGTCGGGCAGCCGGACCGATGGATTGAGCTCGGCGATCGCCTTGTCGTTCCACTTCCTGATCCTGCCAAGGTAGATGTCGGCAAGCACGGGACCCGACAGCCGCATTGCGCCCGGCGCGACGCCTGCGATGTTCACCACCGGCACCACACCCCCGATGATCGCGGGAAACTGCACCAGTCCGTGCTTCTGCAGCTCGTCGGCCTTGAGCGGCGCGTCGCTGGCGCCGAAGTCGATGGTCTTCGCCTGGATCTGCTTGATGCCGCCGCCGGATCCGATCGATTGATAGTTGAGCCCGATGCCCGTCTTGGCCTTGTACGCCTCCGCCCACTTGGCGTAGATCGGATAGGGAAACGTCGCGCCGGCGCCGACGATGTCGGCGGCGGACGCAGTCACGGTGACAGCGAGTGCCACGGCGGCAGCGCAGCCGCCGAGCCAGGATTTGCGCATGGAGATCGTCCTTTGTCGTAGATGCAGCCGATTGTGACGACCTACCGTGACAGTTCGATGACGTGACGTTCAGCGACTGTGACACTTCGCGACGCGCCGTCGGCGTGACCTCGACCGCAGTCCCGGGTCCGGCACGCCGCGATCGGTCAGCGCGCCGCTGCCGCGACCGGTTATCGGCAACACCGCGCTGCACGCGAAACGGGGCGTTCGCGCCGACCGCAGCGCGCGTGGACTGCAATGAAACGGTAACCCTGGCGAGAGCTCCGCGCGCTGAAACTGCGCATACAATTCGCAGCCCGAGGCCGCGGCGGCGCTCCGCCTTGGCGCATCGCGCCGCGCCCCGCCCCACTGCTTTCCATGACCTTCCACGCGATCATCCCCGCCGCCGGCAACGGCTTTCGCTTCGGCGCTCCGCTGCCGAAGCAATACCTGCCGCTCAACGGCAAGCCGGTGCTGCAGCACGCGCTCGACCGCCTCCGCAGCCACTTTCCGCTTCGGCGCATCTACATCGTGCTCGCGCCCGAGGACCACTGGTTCGAAGGATTGATCAGCATCGAAGACGACACGACATTGCTCCGTCTCGGCGGGCGCACGCGCGCCGAGACGGTCCGCAATGCGCTGGCGGCGTTCGACGGGGTGGGCGACGATGACTGGGTCGTCGTGCACGACGCCGTCCGCCCGTGCCTCGACCGAGACGATTCGCTTCGCCTGCAGCGCGCGCTCGTCGACGACGCCGTCGGCGGATTTCTGGCCGTGCCCGTGTCCGATACGCTGAAGCGGCTCGGCAGCGACGGCCGCGTCGTACGGACCGAGCCGCGCGAGCACCTGTGGCGATCGCAGACGCCGCAGATGTTTCGCTATGCGGTGCTGCGGGAAGCGTTCGCGCGGCCGGACATCGACCGCTGGACCGACGAGGCGCACGCGGTCGAAGCGCTGGGGCTCGTCGCGCGCGGTGTCGCAGGCAGTCCGTCGAACGTGAAGATCACGTTTCCCGAGGACATGACGCTCGCCGCGTCGATCCTGTCGGCGGAGGAGCGTCGGGAGCGTGTTGCGTAACTGCACGCAGCCGGTCGTTACCGGCAGGCGCCGCGCCTCGCCGCCCCGTCTCGCGGCGCTATGCGGCGGGCTTCGGCACGGCGCGCAGATCGGGCGCAGGGAAGCGTGCCAGGACGGCGGCAGTGATGCCGTCGGCATCCAGCCCGCATTCGCGCAGGATGGCAGCCGGCTCCCCGTGATCGGGGAAGCGGTCCGGCAGGCCGAGATGCAGCATCGGCACGGTGATGCCGGCAGCGGACACCGCTTCCGCGACCGCACTGCCTGCGCCGCCGGCAACGACGTTTTCCTCGACGGTCACGAACGCCGCATGATCGCCGGCGAGGCGCAGCAGCAACGGGACGTCGAGCGGCTTCACGAAACGCATGTTGACGACGGTCGCGTCGAGCGCCGCGCCCGCCTGCATCGCCGGGGCGAGCATCGGGCCGAAGGCGAGGAGCGCGACACGGTGATGCCTCCGTGCGGACTCGCGGCGCACCGCGCCACGGCCGAGCGGGAGCTCGGTCATCGCGGACGAGACCGGCGTGCCCGGCCCGCTTCCGCGCGGGTAGCGCACCGCGACTGGTCCGTCCAGGCGAAAGCCCGTGTAGAGCATCTGCCGGCACTCGTCCTCGTCGGCGGGCGTCATGACCGTCATGTTCGGCAGGCAGCGCAGGTACGAGAGGTCGAACGCGCCGATGTGCGTCGCCCCGTCGGCGCCGACGACGCCCGCCCGGTCGATCGCGAACAGCACCGGCAGGTTCTGCAGCGCGACGTCATGGATCACCTGATCGTAACCGCGCTGCAGGAACGTCGAGTAGATCGCGACGACCGGCTTCATGCCCTCGCAGGCGAGCCCGGCGGCGAACGTCACTGCATGCTGCTCGGCGATGCCGACATCGAAATAACGGTCGGGGTGCTCGCGCGAGAAGCGCACGAGTCCCGACCCTTCGCGCATCGCCGGCGTGATGCACACGAAGCGTGGATCGCGTTGCGCCATGTCGCAGGCCCAGTCGCCGAACACCTGCCCGTAGCCTGGCTTGCCCGGTCCGCGCGGCACGATGCCGACCGCGGGATCGAACGGCGTGACGCCGTGATACAGGATCGGATCGCCTTCAGCTTTCGCATAGCCGTAACCCTTCCGGGTCACGACGTGAAGCAGCTGCGGCCCACCGAGATCGCGCACGTTCGCCAGCATGTCGACGAGCCCGTCCACGTCGTGCCCATCGACCGGGCCGATGTAGTCGAACCCGAGCTCCTCGAACATCGCGCCGGGCAGCACCAGGCCCTTGGTATGCGTCTCGAGGCGCCTCGCGAGCTGCTGCACGCGCGGCAGCTTCGAGAGCACTTCCTTGCCGCCGCGCCGGACATCGTTGTAGAGACGGCTTGCAAGCAATCTCGCGAGGTGCTCGTTCAATGCGCCGACCGGCTCGGAGATCGACATCTCGTTGTCGTTCAGCACGACGAGGAGGTCGGCCCCGGCGCAGCGGGCGTTGTTCATCGCTTCGAAGGCCATGCCGGCGCTCATCGCCCCGTCGCCGATGACCGCGACGACGCGGCGCTTCTCCCCCTTGCGCCTGGCCGCGACCGCCATGCCGAGCGCCGCGGAGATCGACGTGGACGAATGGGCCGTCCCGAACGTGTCGTACACGCTCTCGGCGCGACGCGGAAAGCCCGACGGTCCGCCGGTCATGCGGAGCGTCGCCATGGCCTCGCGACGGCCGGTCAGCACCTTGTGCGCATAGGTCTGGTGGCCGACGTCCCACACGATCCGGTCGTGCGGCGTGTCGAAGACATAGTGAAGCGCGACGGTCAGCTCGACCGTCCCGAGGTTCGATGAAAGATGGCCGCCGGTGCGTGCCACCGAGGCGAGCAGGAACGCACGCAACTGGCGTGACAGTTCCGGGAGAACGCGCCGCGGCAGCCTGCGCAGCGTCGCGGGTTCGTCGATCGTCTCGAGCAATGTGTACATTGCGCACTCCGGACGGCAGCCACGGTCCGGGAGCGGGCCGGCTGGCAGCTTCGAGCGGCGATTATCGCAGTGGCGCGACCGGCGCTCGCGCTTCGACGCTTGCATCACCGGACGCGACAGTCAACGCGCGAGGGACCGAACGACAATGATGACCAGCCTGTTTCGAGTCGGCCTGGGGCAGGACTCGCATCGCTTCTCCGGCGACCCCGCACGCAAGCTCGTGCTCGCCGGGGTGACGATCGACGGCGAGCCGGGGCTCGACGGCAACTCGGACGCGGACGTCGTCCTGCACGCGCTGTGCCGAGCGCTGGAGCAGGCGATCGGCGCCGACGGGTTCTCGCGCTATGCGGACGAGATGAGTCGCGATGGCATCAACGACAGTCGCGAGTACGTGAAGGTCGCGCGGGCGAACGTCGAGCGCGCCGGCTATCGCGTCAACAACGTCGGCCTGACGATCGAAGGCGCGCGTCCCAGGATCGAGCCGCTCGTCGATCGAATGAAGGCGAGCGTCGGCGCACTGCTCGACGTGGCACCGGGCGCGATCGGCATCAACGCCTCCACCGGCGAGCGGATGACGCCGTTCGGGCGAGGCGAGGGCGTCCAGGCGTTCGCGATCGTCAGCCTGGTGGCCCGCGCATGAGTCCTGGCCGCGCGGCGACGTCCCGGACTCGTGCGCATGTGCCACGCCGCGCGCCAAGCTCCCCGACGTCGGAAGCTTCGGCCGAATTGCGCATCGACGCTCCGGCGAAAATCAATCTCACGCTCGAGGTCGTCGGCCGGATGCCGAACGGCTACCACGCGATCCGCTCGGTGATGCTCCTGCTGCCGCGGCTCGCCGACACGATACGCATCCGCGTGGACGACGGGCGCGAGGCGATCCGCATTCGCACCAACAGCGCGGCGACACCGGCCGACGCGACGAATCTCTGCCACGTCGCCGCGCAGCGTTATCTTGCCCACACGGCGCAGGCGGCCGCGCTCGTCATCGACATCGACAAGAAGATTCCCGTCGCGGCCGGATTGGGCGGAGGCAGCTCCGATGCCGCCGCCGTCCTGCTGGCGCTCAACCGTCGATTCGGAGCGCCGGTCGCTCCACGCGAGCTCGCCGCGATCGGGTCCGACATCGGCAAGGACGTGCCGTTTTTCCTTCGCGAAACGGCAGCGGCCCGCGCGACCGGCATGGGGGAGGTCGTCACCCCGGTACGCGTGCCGCGCGCGCCGCGGGTGCTCGTCGTGAATCCCGGAATCGCCGTGCCGACGGGCGCCGCCTATGCGGCGCTGGCGCGCGAGCTGTGGTTCATGAGCAGCCGCGCCCGGATCGACCGTTCGCGCATGATGGAGCGGGCGTTGCGCAGCGGCGACATGGCCGGCGTCGCCGGTGCGGT
>Ga0307406_10001696_pt1 | contig 12100 bp, 8 predicted proteins | sample 322Cmetagenome_3_FD_203706 | JGI IMG/M metagenome (GOLD analysis project Ga0307406, IMG submission 203706) | Maize rhizosphere microbial communities from greenhouse at UC Davis, California, United States - 322HYB-C-2 | ecosystem: Host-associated > Plants > Roots > Rhizosphere > Soil | place... | reverse complement strand
GAAGGAAAGAGTCTTGGAGATCCTCGATCATCTTGCTGACCGTCGGGTCCATGGGTGCCCGCTTCTTGGCAGCATCGGTCAGGGTCTGGGCGGCGATGGGATCGCCAATTTCCAAGGCGATCTTGGCCTGACGCACCAGATAGCGCGCCTTCTCCGGCTGCTCTCCCGCGAAGAGTTTCAAGTCCTTCAGATCGACGTCGTCCGAGGATTGTTCGACCTTCTCAGACAGCGCCGTGATCTCGGGATAATTGAGGGCTATCAAGGCATCTGAAAGCGCGCGCACGCTCTGGCCATACTTGTAGATGGCTTGGCGGGAAGAGTAGGGGATCGTGTTCAGCTCCGGCTGGAAGCGGGCGATGGTGGTCATCTTGCGGACCAATGCTTCAGCCGCGCTGAGCTGCCTTTCCGCGAGCATGTTGTCGATCGCCTCACGATCCTTGATTGAGTCGCGGATCATGTTGGTGAGGAAGGTCTCCAAGCCCGAAATGGTGTTGACGACGGGAACCTTGACCGGAGGGATGGCGGAAGTGGGCGTCAGTGCTCCGGGGTCCGGCACGGAATCGCGATCCTTCTTTGAGGAGCCGGAACCGGGATAAGCCTTGTCGCTCAGGGAAAGGTCGCCGCGCGATGGGGCGCCCTTGTAGAAGCCGCAGGCAATCAGCGCGTGGATGTACCGCTGCTGGGCCGCCAGCTCGATGGTGAACTGCTGATACTGGAGCTTGCGAACCGCTTCGGTGACGGTGTGGCTCAGCGAATCCTTCTCGGCTTGAAGCTTCCCGACCTCGATATCGATGTTCTTGATCTTCTGCTTGTAGGCGGCGCGATCGGCATCGCTGCCGCGCTCGTCTCCACTGAGGGAATTCTTCTGGTAGCTGACGCTGATGTTATACTCGAGCGACTTCTTCTCCTTGTTGTATTTCTCGAGCAGCGAGTTGATGACCCTGATGCGCTCGCCATCGTCCCTTCTGCCTCCGAAGAACTCAGCAAGGTGGCCGCGCAAGGTTCTGCCGAGACCTTCATCCTCGGGATACTCGTCCAGCTTCGCCAGATTCTCCCAAGCTCGCTTGGGATTGGTTCCTTCCTGCTTGGTGCGAGCCAAATAAGGGCTTTGCGGCGTCAGGTCGTTGAGGATGGACTTGAGGAGATCGTAGTAGGCGTTGCTGCGCTCGATGTCCTGATCCTTGAGGCTGAGAAAGGTCCGGTAAAAGGTCGGCACTGACTCGGGGGAGACCGAGGTCAGCGATGAGGAGGCGATCTTCTTTTGCAGCATCAACTGCTGCTCGCGGAAAGCGATGCCCTCGCGCTCCGACTTCGCGAGCTCCTCGGTGAGTCTGAGCCGTTCCTTTTCGACCGACTCGAAGGAACTCAGGATGACCGGCTGATTGTAGGTGCCCGAAGGTGTCACTCCTTCCACCGACGGAACAGGAGCCACCGGGACGGTCGTGGTGGCAGGAGGTTTCTCCGGTAGCAGCACTTGGCCGAGGCCCAAGTGAGGCAGCCCCATCATCACCAGATAGAAGCACGGCAGGGACGAAAAGCGGTGAGGGAAGTTCATTCGGGGCGAACTACTTCCTAGGCCCGGTGACACAGGTTGTCAGTCAAAAACCCGCCATGCTGATGGGGTGATATGACAGGTAAGGTATCAGGGACCGAGCCGAAGATGAGTGGGGAGATCAAGGCGGGAAGCCATGAAAAGACGGCAAGCTTCGATCCTTCAGGAATTTGTCCCCTGTGTGCCAATATTCGCGATCGAGACCGTGAAGAGGCATGTAGAATATCCTTAAAAATGCCGACTGGGCTGGGTTTTCAAAACCAAACCCTTTGGGATACCACACCCACCATTTCACGCCATTGGTGCCGATGGCGCCCCAACCGTAAACACCCTGCAAGGTGAGCGGCAGATAGCTCACCACGTAGAGTCCCACGACGATCGCAAACATACGAAGGAACCAGCCGCTCGTGGGATGGTTCGTTCGCCAGTTCTTGATGGAGCGGATCAACGATTCCACGCTTATCCCTGCAACAGACGCGTCAAGGACAACAGGTCGACTGTTCCTTGAGCCGCTCAAGCTCCATTCCCGGGATGATCGTCGGTTCGGGATACTCGAAGATTTCGCCCTCGTAGTTCCGCAAGACCGTCTTGTCGCGATCCTGATGCACCACGTAGTTCGGATTGAGCGGGATCTTGCCGCCGCCGCCGGGGCCATCGATCACGAACTGCGGGATCGCATAGCCAGTGGTGTGGCCGCGCAGGCCCTCGATGATTTCAAGGCCTTTCGAGACGGAGGTCCGCAGGTGCGATGACCCGCGGATCAGGTCGCACTGGTAGAGGTAGTAGGGCCGCACTCGGCACATCAGGAGTTTGTGCACCAGAGCAGTCTGGACCTCCACCGAGTCGTTCACGCCCTTCAGCAGCACGCTCTGGTTGCCGAGCGGAATGCCCGCGTCAGCTAGGCGTCCCAAGGCTTCCTTCACCTCTAGCGTCAGTTCGCGAGGGTGATTGGTATGCACCGAGATGAACAGCGGGTGATATTTCTTCAGCATCTCGCACAGCTCCGGCGTGATTCGCTGGGGCAGGAAGATCGGGATCCGCGAGCCGATCCGCAGGAACTGGATGTGCGGGATCGCGCGGATGCGGCTGAGGATCTTCTCCAGTTTCGCGTCCGAGAAGAGCAGGGGATCGCCGCCGGAGAGCAGCACATCGCGCACTTCCGTGTGCTCTTCCAAATACTTGAAGGCCGCTTCCCACTGGGTCTCAAGGTGCTGCTCACCCACGCCCGAAACCACCCGCGAGCGGGTGCAGTAGCGGCAGTACGAGGCGCAGCGGTCGGTGACGAGGAACAGCACGCGGTCCGGGTAGCGGTGGACGAGGCCCGGCACGGGCATGTGCGAGTCCTCGCCGCAGGGGTCGGCCATTTCCTCGGGCGCGTCCCAAGCTTCCTCGATCCGCGGGATCACCTGCCGGCGGATCGGGCAATTCGGATCATTCGGATCGATCAGATTGAAGAAATGCGGCGTGATCGACATCGCCAGCTTGTTGCCGGCGAGCAAAACACCTGCGCGCTCTTCGTCAGTGAGCTTGATTCGGGCTTCGAGTGCGGACAGGGAAGAAACGCGGTTCTTCAGCTGCCAGGCGTGTTCGTGCCAGTCGGTCATCGCCTCCGCGGGCCAGTATCCTGGTGCATGCGAGCGGAAGGCGGGGTCGAGGTCGGATGAGTGGCCCATCGGGGTTCCGCGAAAATAGGGGGCTTCCGTTAGCTGTCAAATGGCAGCTTGGTGCGGTGACACGGAGCAATTTTTCCGGAATAGGAAGGCGATGGGGGATGGTAGATTGGCTGATTGTCTTCGGTTGTGGGGTAACTTGTTGAAAGTCAGTGAAAAAGGGTGCGGTGCTGGCTTTTACGTCGCACTCGCCACGACGATGAGGTGGCGCAGTTCATCGGCGGCTTCCGCGGGATCATTCACGGTGGCCGCGACTTCGCCGCGGATCAATTCGCGCAGCCGGACCCGTAGCCGGTGGATGGCGACTTTTACGGCATTCTCCGACATGCCGAGCGTGCGCGCGGCTTCGGCTTGCGAGGTGTCCGCGCCGCCATCTAGCCATGGCTTGAGTGTGAGGAAGAACTCGGGTTTTCCCCCGTGCTCGCTTTCCAAGGCGGAGAGTGCGCGAGCGATCAAGGCCAGCGCCCACTCGCGGTCGAAGGCGAGGGTGTCGTCGGAAATTCCCGGCATCGGCAGGCCGGCTGAGGTGTCGTTATCAATTGCGAGTGAGACATGCTCGGCACCGCCGCCGCGCTTGGCGGTGAGTTCCGCATCGCGCTGATTGATCAGGAAGTGCTTCAGCGCACCGAGCAGGTAACTGCGGAAACGCCCGCGGGCAGGATCGGGAGCGCCGAGGCCACCGGCCAGCACGCTGGCGAAGAATGCATGCGTCTTTTCCCGCGCGGCATCGTCACCCCTGCCATCGCGCCGGAGGAACGCGACCACCGGGCTGTAGTAGGCTTCACACAATTCGGAGAGTGCCGTCCGGGCTTCCTCGCTTTCGCCACGGGTGCGCAGGACCAGTGTCCAGCGGGTGGGGTGGAAGGCGGCGTCGGTCATCGCATGGGGGGCGCAGGTGGCCGGGTGTTCTCTTCGTGCGACAAGCTTTCTGGAGGTATATCCTCTCCGACCCAAGGTTGTTCTGGTTTTTCGGCAGCTTGCACGACTCTGAAGGTGCCTTTCAGGCCGGTGAACCGGATCGACTTTTCAAGGGCAGCAGCAAGTGCATCGGCTTGGCGCGCGGCTGCGTCCCCGCTGTCGTTTGTCGATCCCAGGAGGTCGAACTGGTCAACGGATCCGGGAACTTTGACAAAGGAATTCCCGGGGCCGAGATGGGTGCGCAGGATCGCGGTGGCATCACCCGCTTCCGGCCGGAACTCGATGCGGCAGCGGCTGCGGAACTCAGGAAGGTAGTTTCCCTCGTAACGCCATTGGCCGGCTTCGAGGTGGAAGACGAACTCGCGGTATTCGACCCTGCCGTCCGGCTTCTCAAGGCCCGCCCAAACGATCTCCTGCCCTGGCGGGGAGCCCAAGGCATGGATCTCGCCCGTGGTATCGTAGTTCTTCAAAAAGCGGATCTGTCCCCGGAACCACTCGGTGATCCAAGTCAAGGGACCGTCGGTCTTTCCGCCGGGATACTTTGCATTACTCAGATGCTTCACGAACTCTTGGCCGTTCGACGTATTGGCGAGTGCGTTCATCCTGCGGAAGACGTCTTCCGCCTTTTCCGTGGCGACTTCGATGAGTGGGTCTTCAGCCGGTACAGCCGATTCGCCGGAGTAAGTATCTGCCAGTCGTTTGATCAGCCGGTAGCGGATCTTCACGCCCTCGGGAGCGGTTTGTTTTCCCTCGATCTGCATCACACCGAGGAGCGCGTCGCCGAAATGGGACTTTGCGGAGATGAAGGCGAACAAGCCGGAGGCTGACGTGGGAAGCTGAATGAACTCACGCTTCGTGAAGCTATTCAGAAGCAGTTCGGCTCTCTCGTCCTGTTTCAGTGCCTGCCTGATCCGGTCCTCGACTTCGGTTGCGGTGATTCCGTCGAAGTTCCCGGTCATGGGAAACACAAGGCTCTGGAACAACTGGATCGAGTTGCAGTCCGGCATCGTGGCCACGGCATCGATGCCCAGGGCGACCAGCCAGTCAAAGCGCGAGTTGGTGAAGTGAAGCCGGTCGTGGCTTCCCTCCGGCGCGGCGAAGCTAGTCCCGCCGAGGCTGAGGAGTTGGCCGAGCGAATCTGGCGGGTTGAAGAGCAAGCCGCTTTCAAAGTCGAACATGCAGGCCTCTCCTTGGGCCGGCTTGGGAAGGGTGCGCTCCATCACGGGACCGAACGCGTAATTGCGGGTCGGGTCGTTCATTTCGAGCAGCGCCATCTTCCAAGAGCCGAGCTGGTTCGCAGCCTTCATCTTGAGCTGTTGGGTCGCCACTTCGTAGGCCAGTGCTTGCTGGACTTTTTTCGAATGGAAGTTCCAGAAGAAAGCGGCACCTGTTAGCGCAAACAACAGGACGCCCGACAGGATGATGGTCATTGGTGATGGCCGCCGGCTTGGGATGGCGATTTCACCCGCAGTGGTGGTCTTTCGCACCTCTGTCTTCGCCTCGTTCACCCTTGGGTGGTGATCTTTTTGTCTCTTGTCCCGAGCCCGGGAAACCAACCTTTGGATGGACCAAGCGATGCCCACGCCGGTCAGGGCGAGTCCCAATCCAAACCAGATTCTGAGGAAGTGGAGGTAGGCATACCCGCCTTCGCCGTCCATGGTGATTGTCACGGGGAAAAAGGGATCGGCTACTTTCCTCCAAAAGTGGGAAACGATGAAGGGATCGCTGGTGATCGAAAAGGCCGCGAGCAAGATCCCGCCCGCCGTCGTTAGAAGCCACGGCCACTTCATGGAGCGCTTCGAGCGACCGGGGCCGGTCTCGCAGGCAGGATCGCCCACAGAGTGGTCCTTGATGCCCCGCACTTCCGTCTTCACCTCGTCCGCGCTTTGCTGTCGCAGCTCGCGCTCTTTCTCCAAGGTGCGAAGCACGATTTCATCGACGCGCGCATTCACTTCCGCGCGGCGGCTTGGCATGGGGAAGCGGCCCAGCGGCAGCTCGCCGGTGAGCATCTCGTAGAGGACCACGCCGAGGCTGTAGATGTCCGCGCGATGATCCACGTCGTGCGGCTTTTCATGCTGCTCGGGTGCCATGTAGGCGATGCTGCCGAGGGTATTGCCCGTGCGCGTGAGAGTGAAGTCCCGCTGGGGATCGCCGACGATGCGGGCGATGCCGAAGTCGGCGATCTTCACGCCGCCTGCCGCGTCTAACAGGACGTTCTCCGGCTTGATGTCGCGATGCAAGATCCCCTGCGCATGGGCCGCTTGCAGGGCGTCGCAGATGCCGGGCACGATGGCGAGCGCCTGTTCCGGCGTGAAGCGTCCGGCGCGCATCGCCTGGCGCAGATTCACGCCATCGACATACTCCATCAGCAGATAGAAGAATCCATCGCGCTCGCCGTGTTCGAAGACCGTGACGATGTTCGGGTGGTTGAGCTTTCCTAGCACGCGCGCCTCGCGGGCGAAGCGCTCGGCGAAGGCCGGATCGCGGCCGAGTTCGGGCAACAGGATCTTCAGCGCGACGATGCGGTCGAGCGCCGGCTGGCGCGCCTTGAAGACGACGCCCATGCCGCCTTGGCCGATCTTTTCGAGCACCTCCAATTTCGGAAACGCCGCCGCCACTTCCTCGAGCGAGGGCACCGCACGGCCGGATTCGGGCGGGTCCTCGGCGTCGCGAAGCAGGCACGCCGGACAAAGCCCGCCCGGGGCGTGGGCGGGAATCGGAGAATGGCAAACCGGACAGATTTTCGTGGTCACACGGGTTCCTGAAGGAAGACGCGTCCGAGGTTACAAAGAATCTTCCGAGACTGGCGAGAACCGCTCTCCGATATTTGCCATCGCGAAGTCGTCCTCCGCCGCTTTAGCCTCCCGCCATGGACGACACGCCGCGGCCGCCGCGACGCAAGCGCTACTCGGGCAAGAACCCGCGACGCTTCGAGGACAAGTACAAGGAGCATAACCCGGATCGCTACGCCGACACGGTGGACAAGGTTCTGGAATCCGGCAAGACCCCGGCGGGCATGCACGTGCCGATCATGGTCGAGGAATGCCTCGATTCCCTTCGTCTGGAGCCTGGCCGGAAAGGCGTCGATTGCACCCTTGGCTACGGTGGCCATGCGCGGGAGATCCTCACCCGGATTTCACCCGGCGGGCATTTGATCGGGCTGGATGTCGATCCGATCGAGCAGCCGAAGACCGAGGGCCGACTGCGTGCGGCGGGTTTCGGTGAGGACTCTTTCACGGCCGTGCGCTCGAACTACGCCGGCATCCGCAAGGTGCTTGATGGCCTCGGGCTGGAAGCGGTCGATTTCATCTTCGCGGACCTCGGCTGTTCCTCGATGCAGTTCGACGATCCTTCGCGCGGTTTCACGTTCAAAACCGATGGCCCGCTCGACATGCGGATGAATCCGGAGCGGGGGATTTCCGCGGCGGAGTGGTTGGCCAAGGCAAAGGAAGCGAAGCTGGCGGAGATACTGTTAGAAAATGCCGACGAGCCATTGGCTGAGGAAATCGCTGCCGCGCTGGCGGGGAAGAGTCACCCTACCACGAAGAGTTTGGTGGCTGCCATCCGCGCCATCCCGCAGGTCGTGAAGCTCGATGCAGAACGATCCGAACTCACCATCCGTCGGGTTTTCCAAGCCATCCGCATCGCGGTGAATGAGGAGTTCTCCTCGCTCGATGCCTTCCTGCGCCAGCTCCCGCTCTGCCTCAAGTCCGGCGGCAGTGTCGCGATCCTGACCTTCCATTCCGGGGAGGACCGACGGGTGAAGAAGGCCTTTCAATCCGGAGAGCGCGACGGCACGTATGCCGAAGTCAGCGATGGAGTCGTCCTCGCCGGGCCGGACGAACGCCGGAGCAACCCGCGCAGCATCCCCGCGAAATTGCGCTGGGCGGTGCGCTCCTGAGAAAGCCTCGACCGCAAACCGCGTATTCGTTAGCCCCGCTACTACTACTCATGAAACTTATCCGCCGAGCTCTCGCCCCACTGTTCATCGTCGCCTCACTGCACGCCGCTCCGCCCAAGCCCCTCGATCCCGCCGACTTCAAGGAGCCGGTCAAGGTTGCCTGCGTGGGCGACAGCATCACGCAAGGTTCCGGCCTGCCGGATCCCGGGAAGAATGCCTACCCGGGTCAGCTCCAGAGCCTGCTCGGCGACAAGTGGAAGGTCAGCAACTTCGGCGTCGGCGGCCGCACGCTTTTGAAGAAGGGAGACTTTCCTTATTGGAATGAGAAGGCCTATCAGGACGCGCTCGCCCTTTCGCCGGACGTGGTGATCATCATGCTCGGCACGAACGACACGAAGCCGCAGAACTGGGCGCATGAGGCCGAGTTCGTCGCCGACTACACCGAGCTCGTGAAGTCCTTCCAAGCGTTGGCGAGCAAGCCTCAAATCTACGTTTGCCGCCCGTGCCCGGTCATCGATCCCGGCAACTTCGGCATTGATGAGAAGAACAACAAGGAGTGGATCAAACGCATCGACAAGCTGGCGAAGGACATGGACCTCGGTTTGATCGACATGCACAAGGCGCTTGAGGGCAAGGACGAGCTTCTTCCTGACCGCGTGCATCCCAATGTCGAAGGCGCAGGCGAGATGGCCAAGGCGGCCTACAAGGCGCTGACGGGTAAGAAGGCTCCTCAAGCAGTAGCCAAGTAAACGAGGGTGATGAAGATCATGCTCCTCCCGCTGCTTCTGGCAGCCTCAGCTCTTCACGCTGTGGAACTGCCCGATCTTCTCATCGCGAGCGATGGGACGAAGATCACCACCGCCGCCGAGTGGCGGGAGAAGCGGCGGCCGGAGTTGATCGAGCTCTTCACCCGCGAGATGTACGGTCGCAATCCCGGCCGGCCGGAGAAGATGACCTTCGAGGTCTTCGATCGCGACAAAACCGCACTCGATGGCAAGGCCACGCGCCTCCAGATCGCGATCTATCCGGGCGGTAAGCCGGGGCCACGCATCGACCTGCTGGTCTACGTGCCGAAGGGCGCGAAGGGGCCGGTGCCCGCCATCCTGGGCCTCAATTTCTGGGGCAATCACGCCATCCATAAAGATCCCGGCATTCGTCTCACCGAAAGCTGGGTCGAAGCCCGCACGTCGTATGCCGATCTAACCGGGGTGCGCGATCACCGGGCCACCGATGCCTCGCGAGGAGCGAATGCCAGCCAGTGGCCGGTCGAGGAAATCCTCTCCCGCGGCTACGCGCTCGCCACGATCTATCGCGAGGATGTGGCTGCGGATCACGAGCCGTATTTCGGCAGCGGCGTGCATCCGCTGTTTCCCGAACTTCAGAAGGGCGACGACAATTTCAGCACCGTCGGTGCCTGGGCGTGGTCACTGAGCCGCGCCCTGGATGCCTTGGAGAAGGAGCCGCTCATCGATTCGAAACGGGTCGCCGTCTTCGGCTTCTCGCGTCTTGGGAAGGCCGCGCTGTGGGCGGGTGCCAGCGACGAGCGGTTCGCCATGGTGCTAAGCAATGAGTCCGGTGCGGGCGGGGCTAAGCTCTTCCACCGCGGGGTGGGGGAGAACATCGATCGCCTGACATCGGTGTTTCCCCATTGGTATGCCCGGAACTTCAAGAAGTATGCCGGCAAGGACATGGAGCTGCCCTTCGACCAGCACATGGTCATTTCGCTGATCGCACCGCGCCCCGTGTATATCGGTAGCGCGCAGGAGGACACCTATGCCGATGCCGAGGGCGAGTTCGCCTCTGCCAAGGCCGCGGAGCCGGTGTTTCGTTTGTTAGGCGCGGAAGGCCTGCCTGCGGACACCTGGCCACCAGTGGGCACCTCGGTGCAAGGTGGCATGGGCTACCATGTCCGGCCGGGCAAGCATGACGTGTTGCCCTTCGACTGGCAGCAGTATCTCGCCTTCGCAGACAAGCATTTGAAGCCGGATTAGGCGAGCGGCGTCGGTTTGATATCCAACCTCATTCCCCGGCAGCGCTGCAGGGTCAGCCACAGGCTGAAGGCGCCGAGTAGCGCTGCGACGGCGAGTGATAAGGCAGTCATGAGGAACATGCCCGCTCCGATTCCCACGAAAGCGATGGTCGCCGGGATAAGCCCGAGCACCCCGGAAACGAGCGCGGGTACCACCCGGGTGATACCGTGGCTCCGGAAAGCAGGTCCGGACACGGCGCGCACCAGCCGGTGCAGCACTGTCAAAGGAAACCACGCCGTCACGATCAACCACGGCACCGTCGCGAAGGCGATTTGCCAGGAAAGATCGGCGTCGGGATTGATTCCTTTCTGAGCGAGAAGGATCGCGACCGACCACATGGACGCGGACCAAGCGCTGCGGATGGTCCATTCCTTCGCGAATGCGCGGAACCATTCTCCGGCGGTCACTGGAAGCACGGCGAAGGAAGGAAAGAGTCCGAGATCCGCCGTCTGCATCAGGTCGAGCCACGATTGAAAGCCCGAGTCCCGGCCGGGCCAACTGGTGAGGGCCGCGATAGAGGCCAGCCCCAGGAAGCCGGCGAAGACCCAGAAGCCGTAGTGGTCGATCCAAGCCTCCCCATCCAATCGAGGGACAAGCAAGGCCAGCGCCACCATCACGGCGAGCGTGATGGCCGCCCATCGCGTCCGGGGAAACCACGTCGCGGCTTGTTCACTGCCCAAGCACGAGAGGAAGCGCTGACGTGGACTCAACCAACGCCAAAGCAGTTGTTCGAACCGCGGCATGGGGCCATCGGGCATGTATCCCGCCATGCCGAACCACGCGAAGGCGACATGCTGGCGGACGTTCTGGCGCTGTTCTTCATCCGGGAGAGTGGGAGCTTCCTCTTCTTCGGAGTCGGGTTCCTCGGTGGGCTCCTCTGGTGCATGCCCTGTAGGGATCGCGATTTCCCCGACGGAGCCCGCGGCCACCGAGCGATAGCTCCACGCTCGTCTCCATTCGTAGATCGAGATCAGAAGCGCAGTAAGGAGGACACCAAGGTGGAGCGCCGGGACGGGCGACCCGTGGGTGACAAACGACCAGGGTAAGATCGGCAGCCAGAGCAGACTGGTGCCCTTGGCCATTCGAATGGACAGTTCCATCTTCTCGGATCCAAACCAACCGCTGAGGACGGTGTAGAAAAAGATCAGGACCACGCCCGCGTAGAGCAGTCGCGTCGAGATCTTACCACCGGCCAGGATGAATCCACAGGCCATCGACAGTGTCGTCGCCGCCAGTGCGGTCGCTGTGGAGGTGTGATCATTGAAAGCAGCCGCCACGCACGAGAGGAGCAGGGTGACCAAGACCGCGATGATGATCGTGGGCAGGTGCTCGCGGGTCCGGAGCTTCCATGCGGCGAGCGGAGTGGCTGGGGTCCAGTCCAGCAGCCAGCCGTGGGCCAGCCAGCGGGACCGCAGCGAGATCGACAAGAAGGCACCGACCAGTCCGCTGACCGCGCCGATGCCAGTGCCTCCGCCAGCTGGACCGAGGGCCTCTTCACCACCGTGGCCCAGCACGCACTCGAGGGCGAAGAGGATGAAAAGTGTCCATCCGTGATCCGCCAGCCAGCGCGGCTTCAGCCGCTGCTTCCGCCACTTGCGCAACTTCTGGCGCAGGGGTCTTTCCCATGAGGGCCGCGAAATCATGAGCGCGCGCCGTGGATGCCCAGCTCGTGGCCGAGTTGGCGGATCAATTCCTCGGGATCCCGGCCCTTGGTCGACTCGTTGATGCGGACGCCGCCGCTGCCAACCACCACGATCCGGTCCGCGAAGCGCGCGGCGAGTTCAGGAAACTGGGTGGTGTAGACGATGCAACGACCTCGCGTCGCGGCGGCGAGCACGAGTTGGCGAAAGGCCTCCATGCCCCGCGCATCCATGCCGGCGGCGAAGGGTTCGTCGATCAGCCAGATATCGGGATCGGCGCAATGCAGGGCCAGCAGCACCGCCTTGTAGCGCTGGCCCCGGGAAAGCGTGTCCACGGCTTCGAAGGCGATCTCCAGCAAACCGAGTCGCTCCAGCCACTCCTCGAAGTC
>Ga0307406_10001695_pt1 | contig 12103 bp, 11 predicted proteins | sample 322Cmetagenome_3_FD_203706 | JGI IMG/M metagenome (GOLD analysis project Ga0307406, IMG submission 203706) | Maize rhizosphere microbial communities from greenhouse at UC Davis, California, United States - 322HYB-C-2 | ecosystem: Host-associated > Plants > Roots > Rhizosphere > Soil | place... | reverse complement strand
CATCTCGCGGCCGTTTACGACCTCGCCGCCTCGCCCGAGTCGCAGAAGACCGCGAACGTCGACGGAACGCGCAATGCGCTCGCTTTCGCCGACGCGGTCGGCGCCGGCCTCTTCCACCACGTCAGCTCGATCGCGGCCGCGGGACTCTACGAGGGGGTCTTCCGCGAGGACATGTTCGAGGAGGCGGAAGAGCTCGACCACCCGTACTTCCGCACCAAGCACGACTCCGAGGCGCTGGTCCGGCGCGAGTACCCGCGCACCTACCGCATCTATCGTCCCGGCTTCGTCGTCGGCCACAGCAGGACGGGCTTCATCGACAAGATCGACGGACCGTACTACTTCTTCAAGACGATCCAGAAGATGCGGCAGATGCTGCCGCCGTGGATGCCGACGATCGGCGTCGAAGGCGGCCGCATCAACATCGTCCCGGTCGACTTCGTCGTGGCGGCGCTCGATCACATCGCGCACAAGAAAGGGCTCGACGGCAGGACGTTCCACCTCACCGACCCGGAGCCGCATCGCATCGGCGAGGTGCTCAACATCTTCGCCGATGCCGCGCACGCGCCGCAGATGGCGATGCGGGTGAACGCGCGGATGTTCGGCTTCATTCCGGCACCGATCGTGTACGGCATCGCCTCGCTCGCGCCGATCAAGCGCGCGATGCGCGTCGTGCTGACCGATCTCGGCATCCCGCGCGACGTCTTCCAGTTCGTCAACTGGCCGACGCGCTACGACAACCGCGAGGCGGCCAAGGCCCTCAAGGGATCGGGCATCGTGGTGCCGCCGCTCGAAAGCTACGCCGCGAAGCTGTGGGACTACTGGGAGCGCAACCTCGATCCGGACCTGTTCATCGACCGCAGCCTGTCCGGCCGGGTCAAGGACCGCGTCGTCGTCGTCACCGGCGGCTCGTCCGGCATCGGCCACGCGACGGCGAAGAAGCTCGCCGAGGCCGGCGCGCGGGTGATCATCGTCGCGCGCGATCCGGAGAAGCTCGCCGTTACGCAGCGCGAGATCGCCGAGGCCGGCGGAACGTGCTTCATCTATTCCTGCGACCTCGCGGACATGGCGGCGATCGACGCGATGGCGAAGAAGATCCTCGCCGAGCACGCGACGGTCGACTTCCTCGTCAACAACGCCGGGCGCTCGATCCGTCGGGCGGTCATCAATTCGGTCGACCGCTTCCACGACTTCGAGCGCACGATGCAGCTCAATTACTTCGGCGCGGTCAGGCTGATCCTCGCGTTCCTGCCCAGGATGGTCGAGCAGAAGCGCGGCCACATCATCAACATCAGCTCGATCGGCGTGCTGTCGCGCGCGCCCCGCTTCTCGGCGTACGTGGCGTCGAAGTCCGCGCTCGACGCGTTCAGCGAATGCGCCGCGTCGGAATTCGTCGACAAGGGCGTCCACGTCACGACGATCAACATGCCGCTCGTGCGCACGCCGATGATCGCGCCGACGAAGATCTACGAGAACGTTCCGACGCTGTCGCCCGAGGAGGCCGCGGGCCTCGTCGTCGAAGCGGTCGTGCACCGGCCGGTGCGCATCGCGACGCGGCTCGGCGTGTTCGGCGCGGTATGCCACGCCGTTGCCCCGAAGCTCACGCAGGTGCTGCTGAACACGGCGTTCAACATGTTCCCGGATTCGTCCGCGGCGCAGGGCAGGAAGGACGGCGAGCCGGCGCCGCTCACCGCCGAACAGATGGCGTTCGCGCAGATCACGCAGGGCATCCACTGGTAGCGAGCGCGCAGTTGGGCGAGTGGCTGGAGCGGGCCTCACGAGGCCTGCGGCGTCGATGACACGCGACCGCTGAGCGCGCGCCCGCCTGACGCCGGGCAATGATTGCGCGTCCTCCGTCCGGCACGGCGTTCCGCTGGCGTCAGGGCGCGTCGTTCGGCCGGCCGCCGGACGCGCCGTTCCTGATAGCGGCTGTCGCCGCTTCGATCTCCTCGAGGACGCGCGCGAACACGTCACGATTGCGCAGCAGCGCCGTGTGCCCGACGCCGGCGAACTCGACGTTCTCGCCGAACGGCACGCGCGCGGACGTCGGTGGCGACACCATCGAGTCGTGCCACGACCACAGCGAGACGATCGGCGGCTCGTCGCCGCGGACCGGCGCGAGCGCGGCCAGCCACGCATTCCCGGGACGCATCTGCGCGAGGGACGCGCCGGTGCCGAGCCACGCGTGCATGCTCCCTTCGTACGGCGTGGCGATCGTGATCAGCCGCGCGATCCTGCCGCCGCCGTGGTCGCGCAGGTACGCGCGCATCACGAGCCCGCCCATGCTGTGCGCGACGACGACGATACGGCGCGCGCCGGTGTCGGCGAGCACCTCGTCGATCCTGCGCGCCGCCTGCTGCGCGAAGACGTCGATCGAGGCGAGCGGCGGGCCGTACGAGAGCGTGTAGATCGGCGACACGCCACGCGCCTCGAGCCATCGCTTCATCGGGTACCAGACGCCGGCGTTGCAGAGCACGCCGTGGATCAGCAGGACCGGAGCGTCCGATCGCTGCGGCGCCGGCTCGCTGATCAGCAGCCGATACAGGATCATGCGTGGCGAGTTGCCGGCGATGGTGGCGAACTCCTGCAAGAACAAGCGCAGCCGGCCGCGCATGTCCAGGCGGGCGTCGTCGGGCCGCTCGTCCGCGAAGCGCCACGCGACCGCGAACCACAGCGTGACGAACACGAGCGGCACCGCGGCGTAGACGAGCGGAAGCGCGAGGACATACGGCCATGCAGGCGCACCCGCCGCGATGCGCGCCGCGGCCCATGCGGCATAGGTTGCGAAGATTGCCGCGTACGCGATCGCAAGCGAGACCGCGGTCCACATCGGATCGCGCCGACCGCCGTGCGTCAGGCGGCCAGCGACTTGCGGAAGCGGTTGAGCTCCTGCACCGACGCGAACGTCTGCTCGAACAGGCTCGACAGGTTGTGCAGGATCATGCCGACGACCCGCTTCTCCCACGAGCCATCGAATGCGATCTGCTCGTCGAGCCAGCGCTCGAGCCAGCCGGGGTCGGGCAGGCGGCTCTGGACGGTGTCGTTGGGGAACAGCTTCTCGTTGACGTGCAGGTTCGTGGGGTGCAGCGGCTTGCCTGCGCGGCGCGGACTCGCCATCAGCACGCCGATCTTGGCGAACGCGCGCTTCGCTTCGAGGCCATAGCGCTCGATCGCCCGCTTCATGAAGCGCAGGTAGGCGCCGCCATGGCGCGCCTCGTCGCGCGCGATCAGCTCGTAGATCTGCTTGATCACGGGCTCGGTGTGCCATTCGGCGGCGCGGCGGTACCAGTGGTTGAGCCGCACTTCGCCGCAGAAGTGGAGCATCAGCGTCTCGAGCGCGGGCGCGGGATCGAACTCGAAGCGCACGGCGTGAAGCTCGTCCTCGCTCGGCAGCAGGTCGGGACGAAAGCGCCGAAGATATTCCATCAGCACCAGCGCGTGCTTCTGCTCCTCGTAGAACCAGATCGACATGAACGCGCAGAAGTCGCTGTCCTGGCGGTTGTCGCGCAGGAACATCTCCGTGGCCGGCAGCGCCGCCCATTCGGTGATGGCGTTCATCTTCACCGTGCGCGCCTGCTCGTCCGACAGGCTCGCGCCGTCGAACTGCGTCCAGGGCACGTCGTCGTCGAGCGTCCAGCGGACGGACTCGAACTGACGGAAGAGGTCGGGATAGAGCATGGGGTGGCGCCGGGGGTTCGCGATTCTACTTGGTTCTACCTGCCGCTCCCCGTTTCCGCTGCCGGCAGGGAACCCCGCGCTGCGTCATCCGTTGTCCCGCGTCGTCCCCCATCGGCGTTCAGGGCTCGCGCACTGGACGCCTCCCGGCGGTCGGGAGAGCTCGCGTCAGTAGCCGGACACCTGCGGCACCCAGTGCGAGCGCCAGCTGCGAAGCGCGTTGACGGCCGACGCGAGATCGGGGATCAACACCACGCCCGGCATCGTCTTGCGCACGCGACGCGTCATCTCGCCTCCGGCCCAGATCGTCACCTGCGGCGGCACCTGGCGCCGAAGGCTGGCGAGCGAGTCGCTCGCCTGGCGCAACGGAAACGCGGCCGAGAACGAGAGCGCGAGGATGTGCACCTTGTGGGCGAGCACCGCACGACGGATGTCCTCGAGGGGGGTCTGCGTGCCAAGCGAGATGCACTGGACGCCCTCCGGCACCAGCAGCGCCTCGACCATCAACAAGCCGAGCCCGTGCTGCTCGCTGGGGAACGTCGTCAGCAGCACGCGCGGCGTGCCCGGCTGGCGCGGGAACGCGTTGATCGCCGTGCGCAGGGCAACCTGCAGCTGCTCGGTGTAGAGGTGCTCCTCGAACACCTGGAGCTCGCCTCGCATCCATGCGTCGCCGACGGCACGGTTCAGCGGCGTCAGCGTTTCGAGCACGAACTTCTGCATCCCCTGACGCATCAGGAGGTTCGCGAGCATGTGCTGCAGGCCCGCCGTATCGTGCGATTGCAGCAGCGAGAGGACGTCGCGCTCGAGCGCCGGGGCGAGCTCCGCCCGCCGCGGCGCGGCGCGCATCTCCCCCAGCGCGTTGAGCTCCTCGAGCGACTGCGCCATCAGTTTGCCGGGTCGCATGCCGACGTCCATCAGGCGCTTGATCGCGCGGAGCTTCGCGATATCCGCAGGCGAATACTCCCGCTCGCCGTTATCGTCGCGCGCGGGCTTCGGGAAGCCGTAGCGTCGCTCCCACATGCGCAACACGTCCTTCGACAGGCCCGTTTCGCGCTCGACGGCGCTGATGTTGAGCATGAGCCCGATCGGTTCGGCCGGCTTGTTCATCGCGTTCCGGTTGACAGCGTTGTTCGGTGCGCCTATCTTACGCACCGACGCCAGATTTGTCCAGGACAACGATGCCGATTCGCTTCGTCACGCGCACGGTCGCAGCGGCGCTGGCAGCCAGTGCCGTGCTGTCCACAGCGGCCCTGTCCCGTGCCGAACCGGTGGCCGCTGCGGACGCGCCTGTCCAGCTCGCCGCAACCGGTGTGTCCAGGGCCGACGGCGACGACGTGGCCTGCGCGCCGCTGCTCCGGCACGCCTTCGTCCCCATCCGCGGCGGAGCCCCGGAATCGCTTTGTCGCTACCGGGGCAACGTGATCGTCGTCGTCAACACGGCCAGCCAGTGCGGCTACACGCCGCAGTACGAGGGCCTCGAGGCGCTCTACCGCAAATACCGTTCGCGCGGACTCGTCGTCATCGGCTTTCCCTCCAACGATTTCGCCGGCCAGGAGCCGGGCAGCAACGCCCAGATCGCCGAGTTCTGTCGCACCGTCTACGGCGTCGAGTTCCCGATGTACGAAAAGGCGAGCGTCGTCGGCGTCTCGGCCAACCCGCTGTATGCGGAGCTCGCCGTGGCAGCACGTGCGTCACCGCGCTGGAACTTCCACAAGTACGTCGTCGATCGCAGCGGCCGGCGGGTCGCGAGCTTCGCGAGCGATGTCCGGCCCGATGACCGCGAGTTCGTGAGGCTGGTCGAGCGCCTGCTCGCCGAGTCGCCGGCGAAGCCCGCTTCCTGACACGCACACGGTTCGCGAGATGCGTTGCCCACACGGTCCGCCCGCACCGCGCGACGCCTCGTTTTGACCCCTTACCACGAAGCTGCGATAATGGAAGGCTTCGGCGAGCTAGCTCAGCTGGTTAGAGCAGAGGAATCATAATCCTTTGGTCCGGGGTTCGAGTCCCTGGCTCGCCACCAAATACCCATGCGTTCCCGGCCGCTACGCTGAAGTGGCGGCGGCCTGGCCGCGAGGCAGTCGACAAGCTCGCGCTTTCCGATCGACGCCAATCCCCCATCGTCCTTCGGTATGCGACGCGTGCGTCGCGTTGACGCGTCGACGCACGAGCTGCGTCTCGGACGACCTCCCACAGCAGTTCACCGCGAGCACGCGTCGGCGCGGCGCCCGCTCACCCCTGACGACGCCCCCGGTCGTCGCTATGCAGCAACCGCGTTGACTCGCTCCTGCCGATCGGCCGCCGCGCGGGCGCGTGGTTCGTGCTAACGTCCGCGGCGGAGGAGCGCGTTCAAGCCGAGACGCGCGCGAGCTTGCCGAGGGCGAGCATGCAGACGCCAGCCATCCTGACCGGCAATTACACGCGACCGGACGACTCGGAAACGTTCGAGTACGAAGTGGTGCTCGACGTCGACGGCGACCGGCTGCACTGGCAGGCGCGCATCGCGACGATCGGCGTCGTGCGCGGCCGCCAGGCCGGCTACGTGGCGAATATCGACGGGATGGACGACGCGGAGGTCGAGCTCGCCGTGCGCGAGGCGGTGGAGTCGTGCATTCGCGAGCGAAACGGCGTCGAATGACGCGACGGCCCGGAACGCCCCGCGGCGAGGTTCTTCAGGGCGCCGGCGAAGCGATGTCCGAGTGCTCGCGACGGCGGTCGCGTTGCGCGACCTCGACGATGTCGGCGTCCTGCTCGTCGTCGTCCTCTTCCATGAGCCACGGCGGCAACGCATAGGTCGGTCGAAGGTCGAGCGGCTGCTCCGGCATGCTCAGGTGCCGCCGCGCGCGAAGGTCGATCATGCGATCGCACAGGAGGCAGCAATAGACGCGCCCCGGCGTCATCGCGCCGGAGCTGCCCGGCGCTGCGAGCACGTTGACGACGGGCAGGACCAATTGCCCGGACTTCGGGTCGACGAACTTGTGTTCGCAGTCGGGATCGCGCCGCATCGCCTGTTCTCGGTCTGGCCACGACCTGCACGCCGTGCCGGCGCGCAGGGAGGAGTGCGAGGCGATTGTTCTGCCGCCACCGTTCCGCAGCCATCGGCACGGATGTCGAACTCGCGTAGGCCTCGGCCTACGAGGTGTCGTTGCCGGGAGCTCGTCGATTACCCGAGGTGGCCTGGCAGGTCCGCGGCGCGCACCAGCCGGACGAGCTCGTTCGCGAGCCGGTTCTTCGGGTGCCTGCGCGAGAGCGCGAGGAACAGGTGCTGCTGCAGCACCGGCGAATGGATCCGGGCGATGCGCACGCGGTCGCTGCGCGCGTTGGTCACCGCGCCGAGCGGCAGCACCGCGTAGCCGACCCGTGCCGCGACGAGCTCGAGGATGTTCTGCACGGTGTCCACCTCGGTGGAGACCTCCAGCGTGAGACCGAACCGCGCAACGGCCGCTTCGAGCACCGTGCGCGTGGCGTTCGGCGAGCGGGGCAGGATCAGCGGATATTTCTGCAGGTCCTTGAGCGGCAGCGACGCTCTCGCGCCCGCCGCACGTGCGCGCGGGGCGCGTGGCTCGACGAGGACCAGCTCCTCGGTGTGCAGGAGCTCGAGCTCGAGATCGGGGCCTGGCGGCGGGTCGAACAGCAGCGCGAGGTCGATGCGGCCGAGCAGCAGCCACTCGTGGAGTGCCGAGCTCGATCCTTCCGAGACGGTGATCGACGCATGGGGGAACTCTCGCCTGAATGCGTGGACGAGGTCCGTCGTGAGCACGCGTGCGATGCGCGTGGGCAGGCCGATCACGACGCGACCGCGCGGATCGGCGCGCAGATCGTTCAGCGCACCCACGGCGCGCTGCACCGCCTGCACGATCGTTTGTGCGTGCTCGTGCAGACACTCGCCCGCCGGCGTCAGTCGCACGCCTCGCCCGTTGCGATGCAACAGCGTCTGGCGCAGCTCCACCTCGAGAAGACGTATCTGGCGACTGAGCGAGGGCTGCGTCACGCCGAGGCTCACCGCGGCGCGCGTGAAGCTCTGGAGCTCGGCGACGCGGAGGAAATACTCGATCTGGCGCAGGTTCACCAGGCCATTATAGAAAAAACGCATAACAGCTTTTCGCAATCGCGCTACGAAGCGCGCACGCGGTGCGCACAATCCGAGCATGACCACTCCGGGAAATCCCATGCGGATCGTGTCGCTGGCTTGCTGTCTCCTCTTCGCCGCCCTCGGCGGCCCGGCGGTTGCGCAGGACGCCTATCCGTCGAAGCCGGTGCGCATCGTCGTCGGCTTCCCGGCGAGCGGCATCTCGGACAACCTCGCGCGCGTGCTCGCCGTCGCGCTCGGCCAGCAGATGGGACAGGCGTTCATCGTCGACAACAAGCCGGGCGCCGGCACGACGATCGCCGCGGAGAACGTCGCGAAGTCACCGCCGGACGGCTATACGCTGTTCATGCAGGACCTGACGTCGCACGCGATCAACGCGAGCCTGTACCGCAAGCTTTCCTACGAGTCCGTCAAGGATTTCACGCCGATCACGCTCGTCGCCTCGACGCCGCTGGTCATGGTCGTGAATCCGGCGAGCGGCATCAACAGCGTGCAGGACCTGATCGCGCGCGCGAAGGAGAAGCCCGGTGCGCTCACCTACGGCTCGTCGGGCATCGGCACGATCCTGCATCTCGCCGGCGAGATGTTCAAGCAGCGCGCCGGCGTCGACCTCATCCACGTGCCGTACAAGGGCGCGACCGGCGCCACGCTGGCGATGCTCGGCGGGGAAATCAGCGTGAGCTTCGCCACGATGCCGACGGCGGTGCCGCTGGTGAAGAGCGGCAAGGTCAAAGCGATCGCCGTCACGACGACGCGGCGCGCGAACGCGCTCCCCGACGTGCCGACGATGCAGGAGGCCGGCGTGCCCGACTACGACATCGTCCTCTACAACGGCATCCTCGCCCCCGCCGGCCTGCCGGCGGCGATGCAGGCGCGCCTTCGGACCGAGATCCACAAGGCCATGCAATCGCCCGACGTGAAGAAGTTCTACGCCGACAACAGCGCCGACCCCGTGACGAGCACGCCGGACGAGCTCGCCGCCCACATGACCAACGAGATCCGCAAGTACGCGCAGTCGGTGCAGGCGTCGGGCGCGCGCGCCGACTGAAATCGAGGAACGACGATGGCCCAGATGCTCACGCGGCACAGCCGCTACGACTACTCGCCGATCATCAAGCGCAAGGACTACAGCTGGCCGGAAGGCAAGCGCCTCGCGTTCTGCATGACGACCAACGTCGAATGCTTCGCCTACGGCAAGGGGCGCGGCATGGATCCTGCCAAGCACGGCGAGCCGCAGACGCATCGCAACTACGCGTGGCGCGACTACGGCAACCGCATCGGCGTGTGGCGGCTGTTCGACCTCTTCGACGAGCTCAAGCTGCCCGTCGCGCACAACACGAACAGCCTGCTGTACGACTACGCGCCGGAGATCTTCGAGGCGATCCGCCGGCGCCGCGACGAGATCGTGTCGCATGGCCGGACCAACGCCGAGAACCTCAAGGACTTCCAGTGGGAGGCCGACGAGGCGCGCGTGATCGCCGAAGTCACCGAGACGTTCCGCAGGAACGAGGGCAGGGCGCCGAAAGGGTGGATGGGGCCGGGCGCCGCCGAGAACGGCACGACGCCCGACCTGCTGAAGGAAGCGGGCTATACCTACCTCATGGACTGGCCGGCCGACGACCAGCCGTTCTGGATGCGCACGCGCGCAGGCCGGCTGCTCGCGGTTCCCTACCCGGTGGAGCTGAACGACGCGCAGATGGCAATTCACCGCGCGCATACGCCGCGCGAGTTCTGCGAGATGGTCATCGACCAGTTCGAGGAGATGGTCGAGCAGAGCGAGCGGCACCCGCTGGTCATGAACATCTCGATCCATCCGTTCATCTTCGGCCAGCCGTACCGCCTGCGACCGTTCCGCGAGGCGATGCGGCACTGCATGTCGCACGCGCGCCGCGACCGCATCTGGTTCTGCACGCCCGGCCAGGTGGCGGACCATTGCTACGAGCTGCCCGCGGGCACGCTGCCGGGAGACGATCGATGAGCGGCACGCCGTGGGGCGCCGAGTACACGGCGAAGAAGGGCGAGGTCTCGCTGCAGATCTACCGCCGCTGCCTGCGGCAGCCGTCGCGCGGCAGCAACCCGCCCGTGCTGTTCCTCGTCCACGGCTCGTCGTTCGGCGCGCTTGCCGGGTACGACCTCCACGTCCCCGGCAAGACCGGGTACTCGATGATGGACGTGTGCGCCGGATTCGGCTTCGACGTGTGGACGATGGACCATGAGGGCTATGGACGCTCGTCGCGCACGGCGAGCTTCTCCGACATTCCGAGCGGTGCCGACGACCTCGCGGTGGCCGCGCAGGTGATCGAACGCGAAACGGGCATCGCCAAGGCGGCGTATTACGGCCAGTCGTCCGGTTCGCTGCGCGCGGCGCTGTTCGCGCAACGCCATCCCGACCGGGTGGAGCGGCTCGTTCTCGATGCGTTCGTCTGGACCGGCGAAGGCTCGCGAACGCTCGCCAAGCGGCGCGAGGGTCTGCAGTCGTATCTTGCGAGCAACCGGCGCAAGGTGACGCGCGAGTCGCTGCACGCCGCGCTGCTACGGGACGATCCGGAGCACGTCACCGTCGAGCGGGGCGTACCCGACGCGCTCGCCGATGCGGCGCTCAAGGATGGCGACTCGGTGCCGTCGGGCACGTTCGTCGACATGTGCAGCAAGCTGCCGCTGGTCGAGCCGCGCGCGATCGACTGCCCGGTCTACATCATGCGCGGCGAGCACGACGGCATCGCGACGCTCGACGACATCCTCGCCTTCTACCAGGCGCTGCCCAACGGCGACAAGCATTTCTCCGTGATGGCGCATTCAGCGCACATCGCGCCGCTCGGCGTCAACCGCGTGCGCTTCTACCACCTGCTGCGCTGGTTCCTCGAACTGCCGGCGGCGTGAACCGGACGCTCGCGCAGCTCGTTGACGAGCTCGATCGCGGCGCGACCAGCAGCCGCGCGCTCGTCGACGACGCGTTCGCGCGCATCGGCGATCCGTCGGGCCAAGGCTCGAAGACGTTCATCCGGCTGTTCCGCGAGCAGGCGCTGGCCGCTGCGGCGGCGGCCGATCGGCTGCGCGACGCGCGCCTGCCGGCGGGCCCGCTCGCCGGCATCCCCGTCGCGGTCAAGGATCTGTGCGACGTTGCCGGAACGGTGACCACGGCCGGATCGCGCGTCCTTCGAAAGCGGCCCCCGGCGGTGCGCGACGCACCGGTGGTGTGGCGGCTTCGCGCTGCGGGCGCGATCGTCCTCGGCACGACCAACATGACCGAGTTCGCGATGGGCGGCGTCGGCATCAATCCGCATTACGGCACGCCGCTCAATCCGTTCGACCGGGCCACCGGACGCATTCCGGGCGGCTCGTCGTCGGGCTCGGCGGTCGCAGTCGCCGATGGCATCGTCGCGGTGGCGATCGGGTCCGACACCGCGGGATCGATCCAGATGCCGGCGGCGTTCTGCGGCGTGACCGGATTCAAGCCGACGGCGAGCCGCGTGCCGCCCGAGGGCACGATTCCGCTCGCGCCGTCGCTCGATTCGATCGGCCCGATCGGCGTGTCGGTGCAATGCTGCGCGACGGTCGACGCCATCATCGCCGCCGAGGCTGACGAACCGCTTGCGATCGTCGCGCCCGAGCGTCTGACATTCGCGGTTCCGCGCACGCTGGTCCTCGACGACCTCGACGACGACGTCGCGCGCGCGTTCGAGCAAAGCCTGACGCGACTTTCCGCGGCCGGTGCGCGGATCGTCGACATTCCGTTCGACGAGCTCGGCGACCTGCCGGCGCTGAGCTTCTCGGTCATCGAAGGATATGCGTGGCACCGCTCGCTTCTCGCGTCGAGCCGCGACGGCTACGATCCGATCGTCGCCGGGCGTTTCGCGAATGGCGCGTCGGTGTCCGCGGCCGATTACATCGCGCTCCGCCACGCGCGCGCGAGCCTCATCCGTCGCAGCAATGCCGTCACCGCCGGCTTCGATGCGGTGCTCATGCCGACGATGCCGCTGACCGCGCCGCCGATCGCCACGTTCGACGGCAACGAGGCGCACTGGCTCGCGACGAACCGGCGCATGATCCGCAATCCCGGCATCGCGAACTTCCTCGATCGCTGCGCGGTATCGCTGCCGTGTCACGCGCCGGGGAGCGCGCCCGTGGGTCTCAGCCTGATGGGCGAGCACCTCGCCGACCGCCGGCTGCTCGGTATCGCGGCCGCGGTGGAGCGCGTGCTCGACGCCGCCCGCAGCGAATGACGAGATCGCCACGTGCCTGCTCGCCACGCCGAATGTCCGTTTCGCCGCCCGGTATCGTGATCGCTGCGGGCAACGCTTTCCAGCAATCCGCCTACTCGATGAAACGATCCGCCCGCCCGAG
>Ga0307406_10001694_pt1 | contig 12109 bp, 9 predicted proteins | sample 322Cmetagenome_3_FD_203706 | JGI IMG/M metagenome (GOLD analysis project Ga0307406, IMG submission 203706) | Maize rhizosphere microbial communities from greenhouse at UC Davis, California, United States - 322HYB-C-2 | ecosystem: Host-associated > Plants > Roots > Rhizosphere > Soil | place... | reverse complement strand
CCACAACCCCGCCTGCGGCACCTCGCGCAACACCCTGGCCTTGATCCGCCACGCCGGGATCGAGCCGACCGTGATCGAATACCTGCAGGATCCGCCGTCGCGAGCGGCCCTGGTCGAGCTGATCGCCGCGGCCGGCCTCAGTGTCCGCGAGGCCGTGCGCCAGAACGTCGCGCCTTATGTCGAGCGCGGCCTCGACGATACGACGTTGTCGGACGAGGCCCTGATCGAAGCGATGCTGCGCGATCCGATCCTGATCAATCGTCCCTTCGTGGTCAGCCCGCTCGGCGTGCGCCTGTGCCGTCCGTCCGAACTCGTGCTCGACCTGCTGCCGCCGATCACCCGGCCTTTCAGCAAGGAAGACGGCGAAGTCGTGATCGATGCCGATGGGCGCCGGGTGTTCTAGCCTCGCAAGCTGATCGGTCAAGATACGTCCGCACCTCCGCCCACCCGGAAACCACGATGACGCCCGCCATACGCCCGCTCGCCGCCGACGAAACCGCCGCCGTGCGCACTTTGTTGCTTGACAGCGGCCTGCCGGTCGACGATCTGGCCAGCGCCGCGATCGAGTTCCGCGTCGCGGTCGACGAAAACCAGGCGATGCTCGGCGTGGTCGGCATCGAGGTCTTTGATGAGGCCGGCCTGCTGCGCTCCCTCGCGGTCGTGCCGCGGGCCCGCGATCGCGGCATCGGCCACGCCCTGGCTTCGTCGCTGGAAGCCGATGCGCGTGCGCGCGGCCTGCGCCAACTGGTGCTGCTGACCCAGACCGCCGAAGCCTTCTTCGCCCGCCGCGGCTACACCGTCATCGAGCGGGCCGCCGCCCCGGCCGGCATCCAGCGCAGCGCGGAGTTCCGCTCGCTGTGCCCGGCCTCGGCGGTGTGCATGAGTTTGCTGCTGGAGCCGGCGCGGCTTGGTTGACGCCATGCGTCGGTACCGCGCTGCAGGCAGGACCGTATATGCCCTCGCACCGGCGTCCGCATCTGGCCGCGGACTGCGTTAATCGAAGGGGCAGTACTGGAGACGGATCTCGGATATGGCGGGTTTGGAGCTATTGGAATCGCCGCGCGCTGCGGCGATGAGCGGGCCTTTGGCCGAAGCGGCGGCGTTGCAGCAGCCATCGGCCGATGCTCCTTCGGCGCTTGACGGATTGGCGCTCGGATCGGAAGCGGCCGGCGCCGAAGTAACGGCGTTATTGCAGCGCTGGGGGGCGGGCGATGCCAAGGCGCTCGATGCCTTGCTGCCCTTGGTCTACGCCGATCTGCGCGGGATTGCGCGGCGCGAGCTGTATGGCCATCGCGGTCACGACACGTTGCAGCCGACGGCGTTGGTCAACGATGTGTTCGTGCGTCTGCTCGGCAGCGATCGGCCGCAGTGTCTGGGCAGCCGCGCGCACCTGTTCAATACCGCGGCGCGGATCATGCGGCAGTTGTTGGTCGACCGCGCCCGGCGCGCGGCGTGCGACAAGCACGGCGGCGCCTGGAAGCGCGACGATTTCGCCTGCGCGCTCGATCTGCCGATCCCGGAGCGCACTTTGCTGCCGGAGCTCGATGCGGCCTTGGACGAGTTGGCCAGGTTGGACGAGCGCATGGCCAAGGTCGTCGAACTGCGCTACTTCACCGGGCTCAGCGTGGCCGAAGTCGCACGTTTGCTCGAGGTAGAGGAGCGCACGGTCTATCGCGACTGGGCCGCGGCCCGCGCCTGGCTGCGCGACCGTCTGTCCGAGTGATGGCAGTTTGAGGCGGCGCTTTGCGTTGTCTTTTGCGACCCAAGCCCGAGCTTCAGCATGACCGCCAACGAATCGTCGTTCGAACGCCGCGCCCTGCAGTTGTTCCGTGGGGTGCTCGACGCCTCACCCGCGGAACGCGAGCGCTTGCTCGGGCAGGCCTGCGCGGGCGACGAGGCGCTGCAGGCGCGGGTGCGGGCGCTGCTGGCGCAGGTCGAGGAGTCGCAAGCCGGTTTCGATCCGGGTGCGGCATCGCCGCAAGGCAACGTGACCGGATTGCAGATCGGGCCCTACCGCTTGCTCGAACGAATCGGCCGTGGCGGCATGGGCGAGGTGTTCCGCGCCGCGCGCTGCGACGGCGCGTACGAGCGCGAGGTCGCGCTGAAACGCATCTGGAGCGGTTTTGCGTTGCTGGGGGCGGCGCCGTCGACCGAGCGTTTCCTGCGCGAACGCCAGGCGCTGGCGCGGCTGCAGCACACCGGCATCGCCCAGTTGTACGACGGCGGCGTCACCGAGGCCGGCCAGCCGTGGTTCGCGATGGAGCTCGTTCGCGGCGAACCGATCACCCGCTGGTGCGCGGCGCGCGCGGCGACGATCGAGCAGCGGGTCGAACTCATGCAGCAGGTTTGCGCGGCGGTCGACTTCGCCCACCGTGCCTTGATCGTGCATCGCGACCTCAAGCCGGCGAACGTGCTGGTCGATGAGGCCGGCCGGGCGAAGCTGCTGGACTTCGGCATCGCCAAATGGCTCGACGAGGCCGATCCCAACCAGGACCCAGCCCAGACCCAGACCCAGACCCTGGCGATGACGCCGGCCTGGGCCGCGCCGGAGCAGCGCGAGGGCCGTGCGGTCACCACCGCGACGGATGTCTATCAATTGGGCATGTTGCTGCGGGTGCTGCTGTCCGACGATCTGCCGGCGGTCGGGCAGGCGCCGACGCGGCTCGCGGCTGCCTACGAGGCGCTGTGCAGGCGCGATGCCTCGGCGGCGCAGCGGATCGCGCACGAGCGGGCGACCGCGCCGGAACGGTTGCTGGCGCGCTTGCGCGGCGATCTCGACTGCATCGTCGCCCAAGCGACGGCGCAGGCGCCGCAGCAGCGCTATCGCAGCGCCGCGGCCCTGGCCGACGACCTGCAACGCTGGTTGGAGAAGCGCCCGGTGCACGCGCGCGGCGACGACCGCGCCTACCGGTGGCGGCGCGCGGCGCAGCGGCACTGGCCGGCCTTGACCACCGCGGCGGCAGCGCTGGCCCTGGCCAGCGGCATGGCCTTCTATCACTTCGACCGACTCGGCGACGAACTGCAACGCACCCGCGTCGCCCGCGACGAGGCCACCGCGGCGCAGGCCAAGGCCGAGGCGCAGCGCGGTCAGGCCGAAGCGACCGCCGAGTACTTCGTGGATCTGTTCAAACAGGCGCGGCCGCGCGAGACCACCAGTGGCGAAGTCTCGGCGCGGGCTTTGATGGCGGCCAGCCTCGACGAGTTGCTGGCCGATCGAAAGCGCGACCCGCTGGTGCGAGCCTCGTTGCTGGCCGCGAGTGCGCGCGCGTCGGCTTATCTGGGCCGCGATCGGGACGCCGACCGGGCCGCGGCGGCGGCCATCGCCTTGTGGCAGGCGCATCCGGGTGCGGATAAGGAAACCCTGGCCAAGACCCGGTTGCTCAGGGCCGGGTATCTGCACCACCTGCAACGGCCCGAAGAAGCGCAGCGCGAGCTGGATCAGGCCATTGCGCTGGCCGCGCGGATCGCGCCGCGCGATCCCGACCTGCGTACCAGCCTGCAACTGTGGCGCGCCAACCTGGCCGGTGAGCGCGAAGACGCCGCGACGATACGCGACGCCTACGAGCAGGTGCTGCGCCTGACCGAGCATTCGCTGCAGCGCAGCTTGGCCTGTCGTTCGCACTACGCCGGGCTGGGCAACCTGGCCATGCTCGATATCGACGAGGGTCGTCCGGCCGATGCCGAACGGCGTCTGCGCCGCGCGCTGGCCATGATCGGCCCCTGCGGCATCCGCGACCAAGCCGACGGTCTCATACTGCGCCGCGTCCTCGCCGTCGCCTTGATCGATCAGGCGCGGTTGGGCGAAGCGCGAACCCTGATGGCTACCGCGCTCGAAGAGTCGCGCGCGCATTTCGGCGCGACCGATTCGTTCCTCGCCCACGCCTTGTTCGTGCAGGCCTTGCTCGAAGTAATCGAGCGGCGGCCGGCGGCGGCGCAGAAGCTGCTGGCCGAGGTCGCGCGTATCGACGATGCGATGCTGCCGCCTGCCAGCCCGATGCGTTATTCCCGCACCGGGCTGGGGGCGCTCTCGCTGATCGCACAGGCCGATCATGTCGCCGCCGACAAAAGCGCAACGGATGCCGCGCTGCGCGGTGCGGTCAAGGCGCTGCGACCGATCGTCCAGGCCGACGGCAGCGCGCTGCGCTCGGGTTCGCTCAACGAGCGCGCCAGTGGCCGTTTCCACGCTCTGGCACTGGCCTATGCGCAATGCCGGCTCGATGCGTCGAGCGGCAACCGCGAGGCCTTCGTGGTGGCGCGTGCCGCCGCCGGCACCATGCGCCCATGGCGTACCCGCATCAGCCGAGACTGGGGCCAGCGCTGCGGCGTGTGAGGGCGGGGCGCCCGGGCGCACCGGGCGATCGATTCGGCATCGTCGTCCTGATGCGCCGCTGACCGCGCTGCAGGCGTAGGCCTGCCGGCTCTGTCCCTTGCGCCATTCCCATCCGGCGCAGGTCTGGGCCGGACCGCGTCCGGTGGAAGTGCGGCGGGCGAGACCGCGCCGTCCCGATGCGGCGATGGGTCGGGCGACAGCCGCCATGTCAGGTTCCGCAGCCTCCTCTCGTACCCCTGTATGCCACCCACGTGGCATCCCTCGCTCAGGTATCGGGTCGTAACGGACTGCGACGACGCAACGGCAACGCATTCGCATCGAACACCGCTGCCTTCCATCAGGAGTTTCACCATGCAACTCACCTTCCATCGCAAACCCCGGCGGCGCCTGCCGCTGCTGTCGACCGCGCTCGGCGCGCTGTCGCTCGCTTTCGCCGCGACCGCATTACCCGCTACGGCAGCGACCGCGACTGCGGCCGGGCCGGCGTCGGTCGTGCAAGGCCGCACCAACACGCTCGCCTCGTTCAGCCCGACCGTCTATTCCGACGGCCTGCAGCGCCAGTACCTGGTCAAGAACGGCCGCGTCTACAAGCGCACCGAACCCAACTGGAACACCTGGGAAAACATCACTGCGGCCTTCAACACCGTCCAGGAGGGCATCGGCGAGATCACCGCGTTCGACGTCGAGCTGTACCGCGATGGCTTGCACCGGCAGTTCCTGACTCGCGGCGGCCATGTCTATCGACGCATCCAGACCGGCATCGACCAGTGGGGCGCCTGGGAAAACATCGATGCGGCGTTCCCGGGGACGGGCAGCGAGCCGATCAGCTCGTTCTCGGTGGCGGTGTACGCCGATGGCCTTCAGCGCCAGTTCGTGGTGCGCGGCGGGCAGGTGTTCCGCCGCACCCAGACCGCGAGCGGCGGCTGGCCGGCGTGGGAAGACATCACCTCGGTGTTCTCGGGCGCGGGCAGTTCCGAGTCGACCATCACCGCTTTTCACGTCGCACTCTATAGCGACGGCAAGCTGCGCCAGTTCCTGACCCGCGGCGACCAGGTCTATCGCCGCACCGAGCCGAACTGGAACACTTGGGAAGACATCTCGTTCCTGTTCGACGGGGTCGGCCGCTCCAGCGACCCGCGCGTCGACGAGCCGATCCACAAGCGGGTGATGGTGATCGAGTTCAATCCCACCATCCGCAGCATGAACAACCAGCGCCTGAGCCGGGCGAAAGGTTGGTACGACCCGCGCGTGCTGGAGCAGCAGTACATCCAGTTTCTCGAACAGGCCAGCAGCCAGGTGGTGCAGTACTCCATCGCCGAGCACGTGTTCGTCGATGCGTTTACGCCGCGCACGCAGAACCCGATCTATACCGAAGCTACCTATCTGAAGTGTCTCGCCGATCACCCCGACACCTGCCCGCTGCAGAACGATTTCGACTACGTCAGCGTGCTGCGCCAGTACGGCGTGTGCGAGAAGGCCAACGCCGGCGAGATCGACGAGCTGTGGCTGTGGGGCGGGCCGTACTTCGGCTACTTCGAAGCCAATATGGCCGGCCCCGGCGCGTTTCCGACCAACGGCGATCCGATTCCGGTCGAACTCACCACCTGCCAGGTCAAGCTCAACATCATGGGCTTCAACTACGAGCGCGAGCCGGAACGGATGCTGGAGGACATGGGGCATCGCGTCGAAGGCACCATGAGGCATCGCTTCGGCCGTTGGGCGAACAGTCCGCCGGCGCCGCCGGCGATGTTCCCGCCCGATGCCAACCTGCTCGAACGCTTCACCGCGCGCGGCTTCGATGCCACCACCGCGGCCTGCGGCAACATCCACGGTAGCCTCAACACCCCGCAATACGATCCGGGCAACCGTTGGGGCTACGACTTCACCAACGGCCATTACGAGTACAACACCTGCGACGACTGGGAGAACTATCCGAACCTGAGCCCCGGTGCGACCACGCTCGACAACTGCACCAAGTGGGGTGGGCCGCGTTGCACCTTCCCGGACGGCTACCGCACCGCCGACCGAGGCTGGCATCTGTACTGGCTCGGCAAGGTGCCGAACTTCGCCGGCCGCCACCTCAACGTGCTGAACAACTGGTGGTGGTACGTGATGGACTGGGACGCGGCGGCGCCATAAGCGCGGCGCCTGGGTGCGACATCGAAGCGACGGGCGGGGCGAGAGCCTCGCCCGTTCTCCGTTACGGCAGTCGCCATCGCTTGCGCAAGCTTCAATCCGTCGATCGGTCGACCAGCGCCGCCAGCTTCTTCGGCGCCAGCACGCAATAACTCTCGGTCAGCAGGTCGGCTACTTCGTCCCAATCGGTCGCGCCGTCGAGGGCCATGCCGACGATGTTGGGAAACCATACCGGTCGGAAGAACGGCGCACGTTTGAAGCGCGGCGCATCGGCGCGCGGCAACGGCAGGCGGAAGGTCAGCACCGTCGCCGGCCCTTGCGTGCCCGCGGCCTGCGCATAGGCCGGCGGCCAAGCTGCGGCGATCGTCAGCACGTGGGCGAAGTTCTTCTTGCCGATCATCCAGCGCGTGCCGACCCAGGCCTGTTCCTGGTGCGCCTCGGGCAGGCCGAGGCAGATCGAAGAGAGTCGGGCGACGATATCAGCGGAGACGTCGGGGTGGTCGGCCATGGCTCGGTCCAGCGCAGCGGAGGCGGATCGGAGTGTGCCAGTTCCGCCGCGAAGCCGGCCATCAGCCGCCGCTGGATTGCAGCGGCCTCTGAGTGGCCGCGCCACCGATCGCGCCTTCAGCCATAAACGATCGCCACGATCCCGTTCGGATTGGAGACCTGCTCAACCATCACCCCGGTGACCTTGCCCTCGTAGAACACCTCGCGCAGCGGCGCGTGATTGCGGTCGTCGAAACCGGACGCAATACCCCTGCTTTGGGCGTAGTACTGGCAGTACATGGGCGGCGGATCATCGTTCTTGCGCTGCGTGGTCACGGCGATGTAGAAGCCTTCCATCGATTTGTAGCCCACGCCGCCGAATACGGTGAAACCGACGCAGTCGTAGTTCTTCTTGTCGACCGGGTTCATGATCGACTTGGCCGCCGGGATCTTGGCCGACAGCGGTAGCAGGTTGGCTATGCCGTTCGGGCCGAAATGGAAGTCGATGTTTTCCAGGTCGGTGGAGGCGGTGTTGAACAGCAGGCCCTGCAGATGCAGCGTGATGTCGAACAGCTCGATCAGGTCCAGCACCAGGTTGTAGAGGCTGATGCCGATGCCGATCTCGGTCGACGCCGCGCCGGCGATGCCTTCGATCAGGTCGGTGGCGAAACTGTTGCCCGGGTCGTTGGGGTTGCTGGGGATATCGGGCAGGGTGAATTCCCGGGTCGAGATGATGCCGGTCGCATCCTGGTAAGCCCGCAGCAGGGCCATCAAGTCCGCGTGCGGATGCAGCCCTCTCTTGAACGCCTGGTGCGCTGCGGTCATGTTGGTGAGGAAGGTCGTCACCGCGCCGGGCGCGGTGTGCGGATTCTTCAAGCCCTCGCTCAGCGCCTTGAAGGCCGCGCTGTCCTTTCGGACCCAGGTGACGTGCGAGTACTGGCAATCCGGATAGCTCATGGTCGTGTCCTTCTGGGTGATGGCAGGGCGAGGCGAAGCGCTCGACGCGTTGCGCGCGAGCGCTGCGGCTGACGGAGTCGGTCTGAACCTTGTCGCCGCGCGCATCAGAGGCGTCCTCGCGCGGTAGCCCGGCCTTCATTGCCCGGATAAACGCTCCCCAACGTTTCCAACAGGCAGGCGGCACGGCTTCGTGCGGGTTAACGGGGCGGGCCGGAGCAAGCGGCCAATCGGGCCATGCTCCGAGCGCGGCTGCACCGGAATGGGCCTGCCTCGCTACGCCTATCGCGGCTCTTGCCAACGCCGCCGCCGCTTTGCACTAGTATGGTGCAATGCCCTCCGATCCCCTGCCCACGCCGGACCTCAGCCTCGACAGCCTGACCACGCCGATGGCCTGGAGCGACGCGGCCGGGGCGATCGTCGGCTGCAATACCGCGTTCTCGCGCTGGTTCGGGATCGGGGCGCGGCGCCTGCTGGGCTGGACCCTGGCCGGGCTGGATGCCGGCGACGGCCGCTTGGCCCTGGCCCTGACCCGTCAGGGCGGCGACGAGGCGCCGCTGCGGATGCGGCGCATGCGACTGCGTTATGCCGACGGCGAGGATCGCTTCGCCGACCTGTGGCTGAGCCGCCGCGACGATGGCGGCTGGCTGCTGGAGGCGCACCCGGTCGACGAGTTTCCCGGCGACGACCCGGCGCTGCTGCTGCCGTCGGCGCTGTCGGCCTCGTTGAAGGGGCTGGCGCACGAACTGCGCAATCCTCTGGCCGGGCTCAAGGGCGCTTCGCAGTTGCTGGCGCGCCGGGCCGAAGACAGCGAATCGCGCGAGCTGATCGAGCTGATCGACAGCGAAGTCGAACGCCTGACCGAACTGGTCGACCGCCTGCTGACGCCGGCGCCGCCGCGGCCGCATGCCTTGCTCAACATCCATGCCGTGCTCGAACGCGTGCTGCGCCTGGCCGAGGCCGATGCCGGCTGGGCCGTGCGGCTGGTGCGCGACTACGACCCCAGCCTGCCCGAGTTCGCCGGCGATGCCGACCGCCTGATGCAAGCGGTGTGGAACCTGGTGCGCAACGCGATCGAGGCCAAGGCGACCCACGTCAATCTGCGCACGCGCATCGAACGCGGCGTGCGCATCGCCGACACCGTGCATCCGATCGCGCTGCGCCTGGAAATCATCGACGACGGCCACGGCGTGCCCGACGAACTGGCCGAGCAGTTGTTCCTGCCGCTGGTGTCGGGCCGCGCCGAAGGCAGCGGCCTGGGTCTGGCGTTGGCCCAGCAAGTCTCGCGCGAGCACCGCGGTTCGCTGGCCTACCGTTCGCGCCCGGGCCATACCGTATTCACGCTGCTGTTGCCGATGCAGATCGAAGCCGAAGAGGAGGCGACATGAGCGCTGCACGCATCTGGGTCGTCGACGACGATCGTTCGGTCCGCTTCGTCCTGTCGACGGCCTTGCGCCAGGCCGGCTACGACGTGGACGGGTTCGAGAACGCCGGCGATGCGCTCGATGCATTGGAACAACGCGGCGTGCCCGATCTGCTGTTCACCGATGTGCGCATGCCCGGCGACGGCGGCCTGGTGCTGCTGGAGAAGCTCAAGGCGCGCGCACCGTCGTTGCCGGTGGTGGTGATGAGCGCCTACACCGATGTCGCCAGCACCGCCGGTGCGTTTCGCGGCGGCGCCCAGGAATTCCTGTCCAAGCCCTTCGACCTCGACGATGCGGTGGCCCTGGCCGCGCGCACCCTGGCGGCGAGTGAACCGCAGGACGAAGCGAGCGTCGTCAGCGACGGCACCGCCGGCGACAGCCTGATCGGCGACACGCCGGCGATGCTGACCTTGTTCCGCGCGATCGGCCGCCTGGCCCAAGCGCCGTTGTCGGTGCTGATCACCGGCGAGACCGGCACCGGCAAGGAACTGGTCGCGCGCGCGCTGCATCGCGAGTCGCCGCGCGCGGCGCGGCCGTTCGTCGCGCTCAACACCGCGGCGATCCCGGCCGAGTTGCTCGAAAGCGAGTTGTTCGGCCACGAGGCAGGCGCCTTCACCGGTGCGCAGCGCCGCCATGTCGGGCGCTTCGAGCAGGCCCATGGCGGCAGTCTGTTTCTCGACGAAATCGGCGACATGCCTTTGCCCTTGCAGACGCGCTTGCTGCGCGTGTTGGCCGAGGGCGAATTCTTCCGCGTCGGCGGGCGCGAGCTGATCCGTGTCGACGTGCGGGTGATCGCGGCGACCCATCAGGACCTGGAGACCTTGGTCGCACAGGGGCGTTTCCGCGCCGACCTGTTGCACCGCCTCGACGTGGTGCGGCTGCGCTTGCCGCCCTTGCGCGAGCGTCGCGCCGACGTGCCGCAACTGGCCGAACGTTTCCTGGCGTCGGCGGCGGTACGTTTCGCCGCGCCGGCCAAGCGGCTGTCCAAGCCGGCGTTGGAGCGCTTGATGGCGCACGACTGGCCCGGCAACGTGCGCGAGCTCGAGAACGTGTGCTGGCGCTTGGCGGCCTTGGCGCCCGGCGAAACCATCACCCGGCAGGACATGGACGACGTGCTCGGTGTGTCGGCGCAGACGGCCGCCAGCGCCACCGAATGGGAGGCGCAGTTGTCGAGTTGGGCGCGCGCGCAACTCGCCGAAGGCCGCGCGAACCTGCACGCCGATGCGCGCGAGCGTTTCGACCGCGCCTTGCTGGAAGCCGCGCTCGAACACACCGGCGGGCGCCGCACCGAAGCGGCGACGCGGCTCGGCCTGGGGCGCAATACCTTGACGCGCAAACTGGGGCCCGGGCGTCGCGGCGGTTGAGTGACCGGGTTTTCACTTACGTTCCAGACGGTGTCGGGTCTGCAAGGCGGCGATGCGTCGCGCTTGCGTGCGCACGAACATGCCGTGGTTGGCGGAATGCGATCGCGGGCCGCGCCGGCTCGATATTCGTGCCCATAATCGCTCATGCCCCTTGCGATGCCGGCGGTGCGGCGGCGCGTTTCACTCGCGCTGAACCTGCGCCGGGCTAGCGTCGAATCACCTTCTACCGTGCGCCGTCGCCGGCGCCGACGACAGGAGTCCCGCATGAACCCGATCCTTCGCAGCGTATCCCTCGCCACTGCCGTGCTCGCGCTCGCCGCCTGCGGCGGGCAGACGACGCGGCCGACGCCGCCGCCCAAGCCCGTGGGTCCCAAGCCGGTGTCCATGGCGCAGGCGGGGCAGGTCATCCTCGCTTCGGCATCGGGCAGTCTGGTCAGCGGCAAGCTGGCGTTGCGGCCGATGGGCGACGGCGTGCATTTCACCGGCGAGATCGGCGGCCTCGCGCCGAACAGCTCGCATGCGATCCACGTCCACGAGAAAGGCGACTGCAGTGCGGCCGACGCCAGCAGCGCCGGCGGCCACTTCAATCCGGTCGGCCAGCCGCACGGGCAGGTCGATCACGGCCCCCACCATGCCGGCGACATGAACAACATCGTCGCCGACGCCGAAGGCGTGGCCAAGGTCGACGTGCATGCCAGCGGCGTGACCCTCGGCGGCGGCGCCATGAACGATGTCGGCGGCCGCGCGGTGATCGTGCATGCCTCGGCCGACGACTACCGCAGCCAGCCGGCCGGCAATGCCGGTGCGCGCCTGGCCTGTGGCGTGATCAAGATCCTGCGCTGATCACGGGCGCGACGGGCGCCGCGAAGGCGAAGCATGGCGCCCCAGGTGGGCGCCGTCGCTTTATCCTGTGCGTTCCGCCCTTGCGAAGCTCCGTCATGACCCGCCTGCGTATCCGCGATGCCGTTCCGACCGACCGCGACCTGATCGCCGAGTGGATGATCGCGATGGCCTGGGAGACCGAGCACAAGCGCCTCGATCCGGATACCGTGCACGCCGGGGTCGCCAACGGCCTGGCCGACGCGGCCAAGGCGCGCTACTTCATCGCCATGCGCGAAGCCGATGTCGGCGGCCACGAAACCATCGCGGTGCCGGCCGGTACCCTGATGCTGACCCACGAGTGGAGCGACTGGCGCAACGGCGACTGGTGGTGGATCCAGAGCGTCTACGTGGCCCAGGAGCATCGCCGCCAGGGCGTCTACAACGCTTTGCACAGCCACGTCGCCGCACTCGCCCAAGCGACCCCGGGCGTGGTCGGCCTGCGGTTGTATGTCGAGCGCGCGAATGCCAATGCACAGCAGACCTATGCGGCGATGGGCATGGTCGATGCGGGTTACGACATCTACGAACAGCAC
>Ga0307406_10001693_pt1 | contig 12112 bp, 10 predicted proteins | sample 322Cmetagenome_3_FD_203706 | JGI IMG/M metagenome (GOLD analysis project Ga0307406, IMG submission 203706) | Maize rhizosphere microbial communities from greenhouse at UC Davis, California, United States - 322HYB-C-2 | ecosystem: Host-associated > Plants > Roots > Rhizosphere > Soil | place... | reverse complement strand
GCGACCTGATCATCACGCGGGCCAACGACCGCAGACTGCGCATCAGTGCAACCGATTGGGTGAAAAACGGTGACCGGTGGACCATCCTTAACCTGACCGGTACTGGTGGTGTGAGGGTGCGGCACGTACGGAACGGCCGCACAGTGACGCTCCCCGCCGGCTATGTCTCCACGGCTACCGAGTTGGGTTACGCCTCAACTGTGCATACCGCGCAAGGTGTGACCGTCGACACCATGCATGGCGTCGTGACCGGTGAGGAATCCCGGCAGCAGCTCTACACCATGGTGACCCGCGGCCGCAGCACTAACAACATCTACGTTTCGGTGGTCGGCGATGGGGACCCGCACACCCTCATCCGGCCCGACACGATACGGCCCTCCACCGCGACCGAGCTGCTCGAACAAATCCTTGCCCGAGACGGCAGTCCAAGATCGGCCAGCACCCTGCTGCGAGAGCAACAAGCCCCCGCCGTCCGGCTCGGCGAATCCGTTGAGCGTTACCTCGACGCGCTGCACATGGCCGCCGAGGCTGTCATCGGCAAGACTGCGGTGCAAGCCGTGGAGGCCTCTGCCAACCGGTTGCTGCCCGGGCTATCAGACGAGCCGGCATGGCCGACGCTGCGCGGCCACCTGCTGCTCCTCGCCGCCGGCGGCGCCGACCCGGTCGCGGAACTGCTCACCGCCGCAGCACAATGGGACCTCACCAGCGCCCATGATCAGGCCGCCGTCATCGACTCGCGGATCCAAGATGTCAACGAGGCCACCGCCAGCGGGCCATTGCCGTGGCTGCCGGGCATCCCCCACATGCTTGCCGCCGACCCCGACTGGGGACCCTACCTGAACGCCCGATCACAGCTTGTTGCCGAGCTCGCCGACCAGGTCCGCCGCAACACCACGGCTGACGCGCCGGCCTGGGCGGCCCAGCGACACACTCCGGTGCCGGCCGAGCTGGTCGCCGACCTGCAGGGGTGGCGCGCCGCCACCCAGGTCGACCCCAACGACCTGCGACCCACCGGGCCACCCCAACTCGGCCGCGCCGCCCGCATCTTCCAACAACAACTCGACCAGCGACTCGCAGCCGCGGACACCCACACAGACCGGCAATGGCGGCAGCTACTCGCCACCGAAGCCCCTAGCGCCACCGCGGACCCATTCCTGCCCGAACTCGAGGAAAGGTTAACCAACCTCACCCGGGCCGGCTTCGACGCCACCCACCTCCTGCGGTCGGCGGCCGCCGCGGCACCCCTACCCGACGACCACCCCGCCGCAGCCCTCTGGTGGCGCATCCTCGACCAGTTACCACAAACACCGAACCAGGAACCCGCATCTCGTCAGGCGATCCCGGCGACCAGGCGCACCACGACGAGGCCATTCCACCAGCCGCCGCTCGCGCCGCGCTCGACGCCGCCACCCGGATTCGGCCCTAGCCGCTGAAACCTCGCAGCCCGATCCACCACCAACGGCGGGGCGTTCTCCTCGATTCCCTCTTCGTTGGTGCTCCAATGCCTCAGCTGCGGAGCAACGTGAGCACTGCCAGAACGCGACGGTTGACGTCCGGTGATGGCTCGAGGCCGAGCTTGCGGAAGACCTGGGCACAGACTGTTTCGACGGTGCGTTCGCTGACCACGAGCTCGCTGGCGATGCCGGCGTTGGACCGGCCCTCGGCCATGAGAGCGAGAATCTCTCGCTCCCGAGGTGTGAGGTGGCTGAGCGGTGAGTCCGGGCGCCGACGTTTCATGAGCCGGTACACGATGGTGGGGTCGACAACGCACTCACCTTCGGTCACCCGGCGCATGGCATCGACCAGGATCGCGATGTCTGAGACACGTTCCTTGAGCAAGTAACCGAGTCCGCTGGGTTGATCGGCAAGCAGCCGCAGGGCATAGCGCGCCTCGAGATACTGGCTTAGCACTACGACTGCAGTCGTCGGGTAGCGCTCCCGGATGCGGCGAGCCGCTATCAGACCCTCGTCTTTGTGGGTCGGCGGCATCCGGATGTCTACGGTCGCCACATCCGGCCGTTCCAGTGCGACCAACTGCATGAGTGCATCGGAATCGGCTGCCTCCCCGACGACCTCGACGCCGGCGTCGGTGAGTAGTCGGACAAGTCCCGACCGGACCAGCATCATGTCGTCGGCGACTACGACCCGCATGGGATCACCGCCGTCACTACTGCCGCTCCCGTTGCTGTTTCCGCCGTGGTGAACCGTCCGCCGAGCGCACCGATGCGGTCGGCAACATCAACCAGGTCTTCTGCCACGACCGTTTCGACAGCGCCTTCGGCCTCCACACTGACGGTCAGTGTGTCACCGTTCCTGTCGACCAAGATCACCGCGCGGGTGTTTGGCGCTGGGTGCTCGATCGAGTTGAGAACGGCGGCCACCGTTGCGTAGGCGGCCATTGCCGTCTCCATGCCGACATCGTCGCGCGTACGGACATCTAGCGTGGTTGGAACATCGGATGCCGCGATCAGATCATCCAGGGCCGCGGCCAGTCCCTCGTCGGCGAGCACGCTGGGAAAGATGCCATGCGCGAGCCTGCGCAGTTGCCCGAGTGCACTTCGAACCTGTCCTTCTGCTGCCGCCAGCCGCACAGCAGTCGAAGCATCGGCACCAGAGAGCGCGACCTTCAGATGGAACGCGACACTGACCAACCGCTGCTGTGCACCGTCGTGCAGGTCGCGTTCGATGCGCCGTCGCTCGTTGTCAGACATGGCGACCACGCGTCGCTGAGAGGCCTGGACGTCGGCTAGCCGTGCCTTCGCCACCGCCGATAGCTGGGCATTCTGCAGTGCCAGCCGGGTGGCGGGTGTGAGCGCAGCGAGCAGGTCGCCCTGGTCGGTACCCCGTGCGATCAGAAGACGAAGCACTGGGCCGGACTCATCCGACAGAACGACGTACTTATCTTGGCCGGGCAGGTGAGTGGTGTCCCGACCGGCGACGTCTACCCACCGCGCCTCGCCCGGGACGGCGAAGTGCACGCCTCGGACGCCGCTGAGTGCCGCCACCGGTCCGGACAGCCGAGCCGCCAACCGATCGACGGCCATGCGTACGCGCAGGGTTCGAGCCACAACAATGCACACAGCGATGCCGACGATTGCCACGGATACAGCCGGGATTACAAGCAGCAGGCCTGCGGCCGTGTTGTCCGCCCAATTCGCCAACCGCAGAGCGGCTGACACAACCTGCAAGCACAGCGCCACAATCACGGCGCCCATGATCAGGCGAGGGGTGTGCCGATCGCTATCTTTCAGCACGATGATGGCAGCGAGGAGCGCCCCGATGGTCAGCGAAGATGACACCACCACGGCGGACCTGGTCGACATCAATCCGTCGAGGAGCGGCGTGACATCTGCGCAGGTGAGCGTACATCCGGAGTCAGCAAACGGGTTGTAGCCGACGAGGTGTACGACCCCGCTGGCAACGACGAGCGCGACCACGATCCGCATTGCCGGGGACGGGTTACTTGAACCCGGTGCAGACCAGCTCAGCGTGACGAGCGCAACCATCACGGCGAAAGGTGTTGCAGCGAGAACACCAGCCTCGACGCGGTCAGGAAGCCACGACCACGTGGCCCACAACGGAAGGAGCGATCCAATCGTTGCCATTGCCAAGCCACCGGATGCCCCCGGGCGGGTCCTGGTCGCCAACAAGCCGGCGACGATGAAGCCGAGGACGGTCAGGCCGACCACGATCAGCCACGCTGGAAACCGCCTTCCAGCGTAGGCGAAAGGATCGTTCCCAGCGCGAACGGCCAAAGCTGACACCAGCGCCGTCAGCACCGCTACCCCGCTGGCGATCGATGTGATCAGGATGCTGACCCGAGGTGCGCGCACCTGCCATACGCGTTGCATCGAGCCGGATCGGGCCATGTACGCCATTCCGTGGGCGTGGGCGGTGAGGGTTGTTCAGCTCAGTGTTATCCACATCCGAATACCGAGGAAACCCGGTGGGCCACGCCGCGCCCGGCTCCTAGCGTAAAAAGCATCGGACTACCCAGGAGCACATCATGAACATAAGATCAGCTGGCACTGTGGCCGCGATCATCGCCTTGTCGTTGGCGGTCGGCGGGTGTGGCGGCGAAAGGATCGCCGACCTGGGCGCGGCTGGCCCGGCCACCTCGTCGACGGCGCCTTCGGCCAACACTGCGAACCCGGCCGGGGTTATTGCGATCGGGCACTCCGGCTTGACTGGTGAGGGCTCCGATCCGAGCCGTCCTGGTCAGGTCGCCCTCGAGAACTCGTGGGCGACCGGCACGTCGCCTCAGGTCAACAGCATCTACCGTCGGCTAGTCGCAGTCCGTCCGGAGACCGACGGCCATGTTGCCAATACCGCCGAAGGTGGTGCGTCTGCCTCCACCCTGTTTGCGCAGGCGCAGCGGGCCCTGGAAACCGTTCCTACTCCGGCACTCGTCGTGGTCCAGACGATCGACAACGACGTCGGTTGCGACGGGACAGACGACGCCCATGTGCCCGAGTTCGGGGTCGCCCTCGCCGACGCCTTGGAGCTCGTGACCATGGCCTCGCCTGACTCACGGATCCTCCTGGTGGGACAGCTCGGACGACCCAGTCCGTCGTTTGTCAAGAAGCTGGTCGCCGAGGACCCCAGCGTGAAGGCGGATCTCACAGGAACCGGCCTCTGTGATTTCTACGAGCCCGATGGGGTGCCGGACAAGAAGGCCTTCGCCACGCTGAGCTCCATCATCGAGGAATACGAGACCGAGCAGGCCCGGGTGTGCGCCACGGTGCCGAACTGCGGCACCGATGACGGAGCTCGCGCCGCGTACGTAGATCGCCTCGAGAACTTTTCCAGCGATTGGGACCACCTGAACGTGCGCGGACAGGCCGAGGTTGCTGAGATCACGTGGCCCGCCGTCGCGGCGCTGTTGGGGTTGTCATGACCATGTTCGCCGACGCCAATGCAACACTTGACACAAGGCGCGGCCAACCGCGTGAGGACCAGAAGGTCACCATCAACACAAGATCAATTGGCCGATGGGCTGCGGCTGCGGCAACGATAGCTCTAGTGGCGGCCTGCTCGGCAGCGCCCGGTACTGACAAGTCTGGGAGCGACACGGTCGTATTGCGGTTGGCAACCATCGATCGTGTCAACAACAACGGCCAGTCGTACGGGCCGGAGGCATTCGTCGAGAACCTGGCGAAGGTGTCCGGCGGCCGGCTCAAGGTCGAGATGATGAACGAATACGGAAGCGGAGCCCCCGAAGCGGAATCCAATCTGGTGAAGGCGATCGCCTCCGGTGAGGTGGACGGCGGCTGCCGTCGACTCGCGCCTTCGCCAACGCCGGAATTTCCGGCCTGGAGGCAGTCGAGGCTCCCATGACGCTGACGAGCTACGCGGCCGAGAAGACTCTGGTATCAGGCCCTGTTGCAGACAAGCTGTTGGCGAAACTCGACGGGACAGGTGTCGTCGGTCTCAACCTCGCGGTGGGCCCACTGCGCCGGCCGTTCGCTGCGAAGGCACCCCTGCTCGGGCCGCGTGACTGGGCGGGTGCCACGTTCCGGATCTACAACTCGCCAGTTCAGACCGAGGCCATCCGCGCCCTTGGTGCTACGCCGGTGAACTTTGGCTTCGCGGGATGGGTCGATGAGGTGCGGGCTGGGAACCTGCGTGGCTTGGAGTTGGACATTGCCCAGTACGCGGAAAGCGGCAACACGACGGAGGCTGGGAATGTCACAGCCAATGTCGTGCTCTGGCCAAAGGTCTTCGCCTTGGCAATGAGCCAAAAACGCTTCGACGCGCTCACCGACAAACAGCAGGACTGGGTACGGGAGGCGGCTGATACAGCGATGCAGGTCTCAGTCGATGCCACCTACGACGAAACCACCATCGCACAAGATCTGTGCGGGAAAGGCACGCGCTTCATCGCCGCAAGCCCGGACCAGATTGCTGCGCTGCGCACCAGCCTGCAGCCGGTGCTAGACGGCCTCGCCGCCGACTCGGCCAACGGAACTCTGCTCACGGAGATCCAGGCGATCGCGGCGAATCACTCGAGGCCTGACGTCCCCACCGTCCCAGAGAACTGCCAGCACGGTAAAGCAGATAAGAAATCCGCGGGCGCCGTGTCCGACGACGTAACCGATCTGCCCGACGGCGAATACCGGGCGGAGATCACGACGGCCGACGTCGCGGCAGCGGGATTGGACAACAGTGATGGCAACTCAGGTACGTGGACGTTAACGATCCGCCGAGGCAAGTATCAGATGCGGTGCCGTCCCATCGACGATCCGGGGATTGACTGCGGTGGTTCCGCCCAGGACCTCCCCCTCGGCGCTGGCCACGTTCGAGGAACGGGCAACACCGTTAACTTTGTGCACGACCCGGAGCTGATCTCCAAGTTGAGCGGATGCAAGCTCCCAGAGTCCGGCGCGCTGCCTGATCACTGCGGACCGGGCGGCAACGTCACCTTGATGTGGCAGATAGACGGCGACAGCCTCACGTTGAGTGGCGAGCTAAGCCATGGTCACGAGCTCGTGCTCGAGCCGTGGCAGAAGATCCGCTAGTTCGGAACCACTGCTGTGACCGTCGTGCCGGCTCCGGGTGGGCTGTCCACCCGGAGTCGGCCGTTCAGTGTTGTCAGCCGGTCGGCCAGTCCCTGCAGCCCTGAGCCGGTCGGGTCCGCGCCGCCTCGCCCTTCGTCGGATATGACAGCCTCGATGGCGCGGTTGACCCGTCGCACTGTGATGCCGATCCGCTTCGCGTCCGCGTGTTTGACTGCGTTGGCCAGCGCTTCCGAACAGACGTAGAAGAGAGCCGCCTCTGTGTCCTGGTCGCTGGCCGCGTCAGTGGCAACGGTTACCGACACCGGAACCGGGCTGCGTTGGGCCAATGCCTGCAGGGCCTCGTGAAGCCGCCCGCTCCCAAGATGCGCCGGAGGTATTCCTGCAACTAGTTTGACGATCTCTATCTGGGCAGCGACCAACTCACCGACAACGATGTCGAGTGACTCAAGCTCCACGGAATCCCGCGCTGCTGTCCGCACGGCGCCCAACTCGGACTGGGCGAGCTGCAGGGACACCCCGACGTCATCTCGGAGCTGTGCAGCGGCCCGCTCCCGTTCGCGGTCCGCGGCAGCGACGATCCTCGCTCGGGACGCCTCGAGCGCGGCGAGCTGCTGCTGTTGCTCGTGTTGCAGACGTTCGTGTCTTACCGCCAGCCGGACGGCAGCCGTGACCGCTTCGGCTGTCGCCGAATCGTCCAGTGCGGGGGACTGGTGCGCGACGATCGCAACTGGCCCGTCGGCATCGGCGACGGTCAGCCACCTCCGCTCGCCGCCTCCTGTCGGCACTGAACGACCCCGTTCGTCGACGTACCCCGCACTGGAGCCGTGCCAACGAAAGACTTCAACACTGGCGTCGCTGAGGACACCTCCCAGTACGACAGCGAACCCGTCGAGACCCGCAAGCCGCTCGCCGGCGAGCAGGCGGTCGGCCAGCCTTGCCCGGCTCCGGATGACTGCCAGGGCGGCGACCGGGAAGGCCGCAGCGACCGCCAGGAGCACCAACTCATAACCCACCAGAGCCACAGTCGGATCTAAGGCTTCCGCTCGCAGACGCGAGACCGACCACGACGCGGCGAGTACGGCCGCAACGGCGATGGCCACGACCGCCGGGTAGCCGGTAGCGATATCGCGTCGGCCCTCGATCAGAACAAGCAATGCGACCAGAGCGAACACGGCTGCCACACCGATCTGCGGCAATAGCCCGACTGCGACCGGCACGGCCAGACATGCCAACAGCCAGCGACTCAGCCCACGTACCCGCCCGGCCGGGAACGCGATCAATGACATAATCAGCACCGCCTGGTGTAGGGACCGGGCCGCGGGCAGGAATGAAGCCGTCAGCCAGGCAACACCGACCACCCCCATCAGCACGCGTTCTGCAGATGGGCCACGCGCGACTGCGGCTGCAACAACGAAGGCCAGCCCAGTTGCTATATCCAATGCGGTCAGCCACGGGCTCGCATGTGGTGTAGCGGCGTCAGCACGTATTGCGAGGACGGCAAGCACCCCAATAGCTATGGCGACAAGGAACCAAACTGCAACTCGTCGGAGCCTGCCAGCCCTGTCAGCTCTCACGCTGGAATCGTGGCACCGGCATGCCTGAAGGACCAGTGTCGAGGGCACGCTCAATTGCTCAAGTGGCGACTGTCGGAGACGCCACGGCTCGATCACCAGGACCGTAGGCGCCAGATCCACTCTCGTGGACCCCGGCGGACGCTCCACCCGGCCTGCGAACCAGGCGGTGAGTACAGCAGCAAAGTACAGCAACGACCGCACTGTCCAACGCTTTCGGCTTCATCCAGACGGGTCCTGGCCAGCGTAAACAAGGCTACGAACGGCTACTGCGCGGAGTTCGGGACGAAGCGGTCAAGGCTGCCCAAGCTGCTAACAGACTGTTAACAGGCCAGTGGACAACTATGGACAGGCGCATACTGCCGCCGTGCCAAGGTGGCCTAACACCTGGCGGCTGGCTGGACGCCGATCGACCTGCTACGGATGAGGTGGTTTACGCCGCACACGTTCGGTGCGCAGGTACACGGACAGGTTGATTAGAGCGAGGGTCGCCGCCGCGATGGCACCCGCCCACCAGTACCAGCCGCCCTCCGTCACGGCGGCGACGATCAAGCCAGCGGCTAGCAAGACTTCCGTAAAGGCGAGCCCAAGTCGCCACCATCGGGGGAACCCTGAACTCACGCTGTGGAGCGTAATCGGGCTAAAGCACCACGAGGTCAGGCGCGGCATGAAGGAGCGCCATCACCCCCAGCCCGCGGCGCCCGGCCGAATAATCGAACATCGGTCACCGCGTGCCCCCGAACGTGCCCGAGCATCGGTCAACAGCGGTCAGTGCCACCACTCCGGCGAGGCCTATTGAACGGCCTAGAGGCATTTCCCAAGCTGCGAATGTCTGATCGCCAGACAGTGCGTGGGTACGCCACATCTGACAGCAACGCGATGGGCCACCGGGCGTAAAGCCCCGCACGCAGAAGCACGAACTGACCGTGGAGGAAACGTCGGCGCACGTCAATGGGCGTCTTGCCCGGATCTACGGATCAAGGGGTCAGGGCCCAGAGGGTTGGGAGCCATTTTGGGAGCCAGACGGGATGGCCAGCACCGCACATCGGCGGACGCACACAGAGGTTGGGGCGGGAGTTCTGGGCGTCACGCCCGGCCCTGCGGATCGGTCGGGACGCCCGGCCGAGATTGAGTCCTTAGACGAAGAAACCGGAACCTGACTAGCCCGATGAGGTTGTGCGTTCCGGTCGGGCTGGCGAGATTTGAACTCGCGACCCCTTGACCCCTAGACATCGGCAGCGTGTCCACCGACGTCCTCAGACGTCCAATTTTCCTTAGAGATAAGGATTTTGCGCTTATGCGTATTCCGGTGGACAACCCAAATGGTGGTCAAAATGGTGGTCAGACCCATAGCCGAGCTAAGCGAGGAGACTTGATCAGGTCTAGGCGTGCAGCGCCTAGCCCAGTGAACGCGTCGACACAGATAGCAGCGCCGCGGCCTGAGCCGCAGCTCTAAGAGGATGCGCCGGCTTGGAACGGCCAGCTGCACTCCGCTGGGCTTGACTCGCGCATGGATTGAACCCCTGCCAGGCGGTCCGTTCATGCCACCCTCATCGGGCGTTTCAAAGAACGGGTCATACGAACGTAAGGCACCCACCGCCCGCTTGGGCTTTCCCTAGCCGCCACCGCTGCGCTTCCGGTCAGCTTGCGGCACGCGTATCAGAGCGCACCGAAGAACCCGGCTATGTCGGCGGCCAACAGCTCGGGCGCCTCGGCTGCCGCGAAGTGGCCGCCCCGCGGCATGGGCGTCCAGCGCTGGATGTCGTAGAGGCGCTCGAGCCAGCCCCGCGGAATGTCGCCTTCGTCGGCCAGCTGGTGGCTGAACTTGGCGAACCCAGTTGGGACGGCCACGAAGTCGTCATGGTTTAGCGGCGTGTGGAACCACCGGTTGTCGTAGTAGTCGCGCATCGAGGACGTGATGGTGCCTGTCACCCAGTACAGAGTGACCGTGGTGAGCAACAGGTCGCGATCGATGCTGCCGAAGTCGTCGGACCAGGAGCGCCACTTCTCGAGGATCCACGCGGCCAGGCCGGCGGGAGAGTCAGTGAGGCCGTAGCCCAACGTCTGGGGCTTGGTCGACTGGATCGCTTGGTAGCCGTGTTCGGTGGCAATCCACGCGGCAAGACTCTCGCGGTAAAGGTGCTCCGCCTCGCTGAGGGGACGGGAGTCCGGGCCGGTGTAGGGCGCTACCTCGGGTGTGCTGAGGTGTAGGCCGATCAACCGGGACGGATCCTCAAGCGCCATGTACGTGGCGACGCCCGCGCCGAAGTCGCTGCCACCTGCGGCGTAGCGGTCGTACCCCAACTCGCGCATCAGGCGGTGCCATCGACGAGCGGTGTCGCGGTACGTGACGCCGGTGCGGGCCGGGCGTTCCGAGAAGCCATAGCCGGGCAGCGAGGGGATCACCAGGTCGAACGCCGGCCCCTCGATGCTGTGCGCCGCCGGATCTGTGAGCAGCGGCACCAGCGGTAGCAGCTCGGCGAACGTACTCGGCCAGCCGTTGGTCAAGATGAGCGGAACGCCGCCGCCGGAGGCGGCGCGGGCATGGACGAAGTGGATCTGTACCCCGTCGAGCCTCGTGCGGAACTGTGTAAATCGATTGAGTTCGCCCTCGCTGGTGCGCCAGTCGTACCCGTCTGCCCACACGCCGAGGAAGTCACGCAGGTAAGCGTCGTCGGTGCCCTGGGACCACGGCTCGCCGGGCGCCGGACCGGGCAGCCGGCTGGAGCGGATGCGGTCACGTAGGTCAGCGAGGACGGCCTCGTCGACGTTGATCTCGAATCTCTCCACGGGTACGACCGTAGTGCCAGCAGCACGTGTAGGGCGCAGGCTCGCTCGCCCTGTGGCGGAGGCACGCGCTGGGCGCGCAGGCCGGACCCAAGGCGATTACACCGGGTCCTGCTCGAGGCCGGCTTCACAGAGGTGCCAGTGGCGACCGAGACCCGTTCAACTACGTCTTCGAAGCACACTGAGTTCTGCCCCTGGGGCGAAACCCATGGAGGTTCGCTCGGTTCTGAGGGCCGCCTCGACGACACACTGGACGGCGTGACCGTCACCAAAATCCGGACGAAGAGGTCGGTCCTCGAGGATGGCGTCGACGAACAACCGGGGTCCGACTGACTGCTTCGCAAAGATGCTGAACGTCGGCCCGGTCGGCCACGGCGAAGTAGCTGTCAGGAACCGCAGCTCCTCGGCTGCGGATTGTCCGCGGCGGATGCCGACGATCTTTGAGACCGGCGGAGTGTGCTTCCGCGACCCCAGCCGGCTGCCCTGGCCCACTGTCCTGAAGGCAGGCGGCACAGATCCGGCGTCGACAGGTTCCGCTAGACGGTCGGCTATCGGACGTCTCGACGTATCTGGGCAAGGGGTCAATAGGGCCCTGTCGGCCGCCGATACCTTGGCCTTGCAGCCGCTCGGTACTCAATGTCGTTTTGAACTGACCCGTAGCGGTGGGCGGATCGACCGAGCCGCCGGGATCCGTTTGGGAGCTTGGTCAGGGCCGCCGCGGGCGATCTGCGCGATGACGGCCTGCGAATCAGACTCGACCGGCGACGGCCTCTGCGAGCTTCGTCCTGGCCACCCGGTCCGGGATGGTTTCGAGCCGCTCCACCGGCTCAGCGCTGAAGACGAATCGGACGTACCGCGCCGCGACCTCATCGCCCCACCCGGTCATCGCAGTGGCGGCGATTTTTGCGTCATCGAGGAGTATCCGCGACGCGTTTGCGGGCTCGAAGCCCAGCGCGGCCACATCGAGAAGGAGCGACCAGCCCCCGGCCGGACTTATGAACGGCCAGTCAGGAAGACCCGAAAGGATCGTGTCGCGGCGCCGCTCAAGCTCGGCGACGCACTCGGCGACGTGGCCTTGGTCGCCGCGCAGCACCGCTGCCGCCGCGAAGCGAGAGATCGCTACCGGCATCGTGGTGTTGTAGACATGCGCCCAACCAGCGTCGGTGATCGTATCCGCTGGCCCAGCCACCCAGCCGACGCGCCAGCCAATCATGCGGTGCTCTTTGGAAAGCGAAC
>Ga0307406_10001692_pt1 | contig 12112 bp, 12 predicted proteins | sample 322Cmetagenome_3_FD_203706 | JGI IMG/M metagenome (GOLD analysis project Ga0307406, IMG submission 203706) | Maize rhizosphere microbial communities from greenhouse at UC Davis, California, United States - 322HYB-C-2 | ecosystem: Host-associated > Plants > Roots > Rhizosphere > Soil | place... | reverse complement strand
AGCGGAGAGGAGACGAGGATCGAGAGGAGCGCGATGGCGCGGCGAGGCATGATTGCTGACGGGGCGCGGAGTGCGGAGCGCAGCGACGAAGGATCCGGCGTCCGTGCGCGGTGGCCGGCCACGAGCGCGCGCGAGTCGATTCTTCGGTCGCGCGCCGGGCGCTCCCTCAGGATGACAGGCGGAGCCGCGCCCCGTATCTCGCCCGTCACTCTCCCTCGTCCAGCGCTTCCAGCGCCCGCCGCATCGCCGCCTGCAGTCGCGCCTCGCGGTCCGGCCCTGACGGGACGCCGGGCGCCAGCGCCGCGAACTGGCGGACCATCTCGTCGCTCACGAACTCGCGCGGCGGCGCGTGCACGCCGAGCGCCTCGAGGGCCCGCGCGGCGAGGGTCCTGAGCAGGGCGCGCGTCTCGGTGCCGAGCCCCTTGAGCATCGTCGGGTCGGGCGGGGCGGGCATCGCCTCGCGCTTGCGCCGCGGCGCCTCGGAGAGGGCACTCATCGGCGCGAGCTCGACGACGAACGAGCCCGGCGTGTGCTCGTGCACCGCGGCGACGACGTTGCGGCGGCGGAGCGAGGCGAGGCGCTTCAGCACGCCCTCGCGCACCGCCGAGACGCCCCCCTCGCTGCCGTTGCCGCGTCCCGTGACGAGCAGCACCTCGCCCCCGCCGAGGACCTGACGTTCGCGCAGCCACCGCTCGGTGCGCTCGACCGCCTGCTCGACCGTCGGCAGGCGGTCGCGGAGATTGAGCGTGCGGTCGCCCCCGAACCGCGCCTCGTCGAAGGCGCGGTGCAGCGCGGCGCGGCCGGAGCGAAGGGGGGGCATGGAGGGAAGATGCCGACGACGAGGCGCCGGGTGTAGGGTGGAATACATTGGCGCGGACCAATCTCGGCGTTCGGGGCGCGGCCGTTCCTACCCCGAACGCCGAGAACCCCCGGGGCGCCGCTTGGCGCCCCGGGGGTTCTGCGTCGACCACGCTGGGTCGGTCGTGCGTGCTGCTTAGAAGCGGATGCCGAAGACGATCGGGAGGTTCTGGGTGTTGTCGAAGCCCTTGTCCTCGTCCTTGCTGAAGACGTAGTGGTAGCGGGCCTCGGCGAACGTGCTCAGGGCGCCGAGGTGGAAGTTCAGCCCCATGCCGCCGTTGATCCCCATCGCCGTCTTCGAGAAGCTGACGTCGATGTCGTCCTGCGACATCGTGGACTTCAGGCTGTAGACGCCAGGGCCGGCGATGAAGTAGGGCGAGACGCTGGCATTGCCGCCCACGTTCCCAACGACGTTCACGATCGCCGCGAGGACGCGGTGGTTGCCGTCGATGCCCGAGGGCAGGTCCTTCATGCCGAAGCGGCTGAACGAGAGCTCACCGCGGATGCTCACCGGCATCGTCGGCGTCTTGTAGTCCGCCAGGCCGGAGAGGCCGAAGCCCATGTTCGCGGCATCGGCCGTCTTCCCCATCGGGATCGCGGCGCCGCCCGACATGCCGAACGAGATCGGGCGAAGGGCCTGGGCCTGGGCGCTCGAGGCGCCGACGACGGTAAAGGCGAGAGCCGCAGCGGTGAGCAGAGTGCGCTTCATATCGTCTATTCTCCTTGCGTGAAAAGCGACGGTTGAGGTCGTGCTGTCAGTCCCGCCCAGGGCGTCGCTTATTCGCCGGCGGGTCCGTTGCATAGACGAGCCCGCCAGGGCAGGCGCAACGAGGCCGGCCGCGAGGGTGACCGAGCGCACAACCGACCGGCGGACGACAGGAGAAGCCCCCGGACGCTTGGACGCCCGGGGGCTTCTCGCACTGCCCGCATCACGCTCTACTTTCGAAAGACCGCCTCCAGCCCGCCCCCGAAGGCGACGGTGAGCGTGTTCCCGTTGCTCCACGTCCCCGTGTAGCTGCCGCCGCAGTCCTCATTGGTGGACTCCGGCTCGGTGAAGGTGACGGTGCTCCCGCTGACCGCGTACGTGCCGGTGCAGACGCTGTTCGAGGTCGTGACCTCGCCGGCGTCCGTCTCGCGGAAGGTGCTCGTCGCGCTGAACGTGTTGTTCACGTTCATGACGACGGAGGCGGCGGTCACCTCGACCTTGTAGTCCTGGAACTCGAGCAGCGTGATCGGCGGCGGCGAGCCGTTGACCGTCCGCAAAGTGTAGGTGCCGGCGATCGAGCCGTTCGGCCCGGTGGAGTCGTCGTCACCGCCGCACGCGCCCGCGGCGAGCGTGAGCAGCGCTAGGGCGGCGGTCGCGAGGGTCCTGCGCATCATGTCCGATCTCCTTGGCCTGACGAGTGTGCGGGCGCCCGGCCCGCGCGCGGTGGCGTCGCCCGGGTTGTGAACGGAAGCAGTATAGACGCCGCCGCGCGGGGCCGGCAACGCGCCTGTTCCGGACGGATTCTTCAGGTGGGAGAATCGCTCACGGTCCCTCTCCGCCCGGAACGCCGAACGGGGCGCCCCTGTCGAGGCGCCCCGTTCTGGTCCATCGCGCGGCGGCTTAGCGGTCGCCGGCCTTCGTCACGTTCTCGGCGGCGGGACCCTTCTGGCCCTGCACGATGTCGAACTCCACCGCGTCGCCCTCGGCCAGGGACTTGAAGCCCGAGCCCTGGATGGCGCTGTAGTGGACGAAACAATCCTTCTGGCCGTTGTCAGGGGTGATGAAACCGAAACCCTTGGCATCGTTGAACCACTTCACCTTGCCGGTCGTACGCATTCTTCCCGCTCCTCAAAAAATTTGCTTGTCTAGGGAGCGGAACGCGCCGTGCCCCGACAATCACTGTGTCGCGGGACCTGATATGACCCCCGCGCTGGACCCGCCCGGAACATCCCCGTTCCGGGCGATGGACATCTTAATAGAGCCTCGTGAAAAGCGAAAGGGTGGGAAACCGTGCACCGTCGACCGTCAGCGGTTCGCGGCTCTCTGCTCACGGTCCCGCGTTCGCCGCGCGCACGCCAGTCACGTAGTACTGCGACTCCCCGAAGCAGCTGAAGGGCACCCCGCGGTGCTGCTCGTAGGTGAGCGCCACACGCCGGCCGTCCAGCTTCTGGATCTGCTGCGCGACGTCGTCGTCCGGCACCGTGAAGTAGAACTTCTCCGGCACCTGTCCCGGCACGTTGCTCATCGCCAGCTCGCCCTCCCAGGTCGGGCAGAGCCACCCCTTCTCGGAGAGCTTCTGGGCGTAGCCGACCCGCTCGCCGCGCGAGTAGGTGTAGCTCAGCGCCGCCCACGTCCACGCGGCGATCACGGCGATCGGCAGGACGATCAGGTAGAGGAACGCCTTGAGCTTCCACCGCCGCTTCCGCTTCGGCGGCAGCTCCGCCTCCTCCATCGCCTTCACGTCCTTCGTGTCGTAGCCGCGCTGCGGGTACTCGATGTCGTCGTTGGCCATGGAAGGCGGCTGGGTGTGAGGTGTAGGGTGAGGGGTGGAGAGCCAAGAGCGTGAGACGTGAGATGGCCATTCCGTCTCACCTCTCACGCCCTTCGTCTTCCCACACCCTACACCCCGCATCCCGTCGCGCAAGCCGTCCGCCGGGCGATAGATTTCAGCCGTTCCCCTCACCTCCAGACTTCACAGCGTGACCTTCAGTCAGCGCAGACGGACCGTGACGGCGCACGTGGGCGGGGTGTCGGTCGGATCGGCACACCCGGTCGTCGTGCAGTCCATGACGAACACCGACACCGCGGACGCGGCGGGCACGGCCGCCCAGGTGGCGGCGCTGGCGCACGCCGGCTCGCAGATCGTCCGCGTCACGGTCAACAACGAGGAAGCCGCGGCCGCCGTCCCCGAGCTCGTCGCGCGCCTCGCCGACGAGGGGGTCACCGTCCCGATCGTCGGCGACTTCCACTACAACGGGCACCTGCTCCTCGCTAAGTACCCGGCTGCCGCGCGGGCGCTCGCCAAGTACCGCATCAACCCGGGGAACGTCGGCGGGAAGCGGCGCGACGAGAACTTCCGCGCCATCGTCCGCATCGCCGTCGACAACGGCAAGCCGGTGCGCATCGGCGTGAACTGGGGCTCGCTCGACCAGGACCTGCTGACCGAGATGATGGACGCCAACGCCCGCGCCACGACGCCGGCCGACGCCAAGGACGTCTACATCGAGGCGATGCTCGCCTCCGCTCTCCGCTCGGCGGCGCTCGCCGAGGAGGTCGGTCTGCCGCACGACCGCCTCCTCATCTCGGCCAAGGTCAGCGTCGTCCAGGACCTCGTCGAGGTCTACCGCCGCCTCGCCGCGCGCTGCGACTACCCCCTCCACCTCGGCCTCACCGAGGCGGGACTCGGCACGAAGGGGATCGTCGCCAGCACGGCCGGCCTCTCGATCCTCCTCGCCGAGGGGATCGGCGACACGATCCGCGTCTCCCTGACGCCGAAGCCGGGCGGCGACCGCAGCGAGGAGGTGTTCGTCGCCCAGCAGATCCTGCAGTCGCTCGGGCTGCGCAGCTTCGCCCCGCAGGTCACGGCCTGCCCGGGGTGCGGCCGCACGACCTCGACCTTCTTCCAGCACATGGCCGAGGACATCCAGACGTACCTGCGCGAGCAGATGCCCGTCTGGCGCGAGACGCGGCCGGGCGTCGAGGAGCTGCGCGTCGCCGTGATGGGGTGCGTCGTCAACGGCCCGGGGGAGTCGAAGCACGCCAACATCGGCATCTCCCTCCCCGGCACCTTCGAGGAGCCAAAGGCCCCCGTCTACGTGGACGGCAAGCTGCTCGTCACGCTCAAGGGCGAGCGGATCGTGCCGGAGTTCCTGGAGATTCTGGAACGGTACGTCGAGGAGAACTACTCGCCGGAGAAGCTCCAACTGGCGGGCGGTTACTAGTTGCTGGTCACTAGTCGCTGGTAGAACCAAGAACCCCCGGGACGCCACTGAGAGCGTCCCGGGGGTTTCTGGTTTCTACCAGTAACCAGCGACTAGTGACCAGCTACCGCCCGCCGGGCGGTAGCTGGTCTAGCGTCCCACCGTCTCCCTCGCGCCCCACTTCTCCAGCTCCTCCGCCACGCCGCGCAGCTCGGGCATGATCGGGGCGTCGAAGCCCAGCTCGGCGAGGCGCTCGTAGACGCGGCGGTACCAGCGGACCGTCCCCTCGCGCCCGACGTTGAAGCGTCCCCAGACGGTCTCCGGGAACTGCGTGCGCTTGAGGTCGGCGATGATCGAGGCGCCGTTGTGGACCTTGTCCACCGCGCACACCCAGCGCGCCCGGTCGCTCGCCTCGGCGAGCCGCTCGAGGTAGTCCGCCTTCCGGTCCTCGGACGACATCGGGACCCCGTCGTCGTCGAGCAGGCGGTGCGTCACCGCGAGCACGGTGTCGAGCACGACCGCGCCGAACTTCTCCCCGATCCGCTGCTCCAGCGTCTCGCGCGTGTAGCGCTCGTTCACGCAGTCCTCGATCACGTCGTGCAGGATCCCAGCGAGCACCGTCTCCTCGTCCTGCCCGTAGCGCGTGAGGATGACGGCGACGTTCGCCGGATGCGTCAGGTAGGGGAGCCGCGTCCCCTTCCGCACCTGCCGGTCGTGGTGCTTCGCCGCGTAGGCGAACGCGTGGTTGATGCGGTCGGAGTAGCCGGTGATGGTCATCGTGGAGCCGGAGCGGGGGAGCGAAACATAGTGCTACGGGCAGTACGTGGATACCGGGACGGGCGGGCTTCGCACCGGCCACATTGACGGTCTGCGCCGGGTGCCGGGTACCAGACGCGGAAGGTCCAGGATGCTCCTGGCGTCCCCGCCTATCGTAGTGCGGTCGCGAACCACGCGACGAGCCTCTCGAGTCCCACCCGGTCCTCCTCGTCGAACGCCGCCGGCACGCTGGAGTCTATGTCCAGTACCGCCAGCAAGCCGCCATCCGCCCCCCACACCGGCACCACGATCTCCGACGCCGAGCGCGCGTCGCAGGTGATGTGGCCCGGAAAGGCGTTGACGTCTTCGACGACCACCGTCCGTCCCTCGGCGGCCGCCGTCCCGCACACCCCCCGCCCGAAGGCGATCTCGAGGCACCCCAGCGTCCCCTGGTACGGCCCGACGCGGAGCAGGCGGCCCGGCTCGACGACACGGTAGAACCCCGTCCACAGGTGGCCGAAGCCGTGGTGCAGCAGTGCGCTGACCGTCGCCATTCCCGCGATCGAGTCGTCCACGCCCTCCAGCACGTGGCCGACGTGCTCGGCGAGCTCGGCGTACGCCTCCGCCTTCGGGCGGCCACGGAGATCGAGGGTGATTTCTGCCATGAGGGTGATGGGAGACAAAAAGTAAGGGGCGCGGGGCGGGGCGCGAACCGGCCTCGGGACGTTCCTCCCGCGCCGCGCCCACATTCCGCTTCTATACCACTACCAGCCGCCCCAGCACGCCGATGAACTTGGCGTCGAGCACGAGCAGGGCGACCCCCTGCACCACGATCCCGAGGCCGGCGCCGACCGCGCCGAAGCTGCGGCCGTGGACCCAGCCGGCGATCGCCAGCGTCGCGCCGACGGCGACGTAGCCGACGTCCAGCCCCGTGTTGAGCCAGAGCAGGCGGTCGAGCCGCGTCGCGCCGGCGACGTCGCGCATCGCCAGCCCGCGCCACGCGATCCCCGCGATCAGGAGGTCGATCGCCCCCCACGCCGCGCTCTGGACGGCGAAGTGCGCGAGGAGCGGCGACGGGATGCGCCGCGCGGCGAGCAGCGCGCCCACCGCGCTCCCCGCGAGCACGCTCGCCGCGCCCCAGGCGAGGAGCCGCACGAGGTGCGCGCGCTCGGCGAGGAGGAGGGTGTCGGACCACATGGGCGCAATCTACTGTACCATGCATCATGTCTCACGCCCCGCGCCCTCTCGTCTCGCTCACCCGCCACGGGCTCTACTTCCCGGCCCCCGCGCTGCACCTCGACGCCCGCTCGGCGCCGGGCACGGTGTTCGTCTCACACGCCCACTCCGACCACTGCTCGAACGCGGCGCGCATCCTCTGCACGCCGGAGACGGCGGCACTTCACGACGCGCGGCGCGGCCGCCGCGAGGCGCACTGTCTTCCGTTCGACCAGCCGACGCCGGTCGGCGACGCCGAGGTGACGCTGCGCTCGGCCGGGCACGCGCTCGGCGCGGCGATGATCGTCGCCCGCAGCGCCGAGGGGGTCGCGGCGTACACGGGGGACTACAAGCTGCGCGGCAACCCGTTCACGCCGCCGGCCGCCGTGCCGCGCTGCGACACGCTCGTCATGGAGTGCACCTTCGGCGAGCCGCGCTACGTCTTCCCGCCGGACGAGGAGCTCGTCGCGCGGCTCGTGCGCTTCTGCGAGGAGGCGCTCGCCGACGGCGCGACGCCGGTCGTCCTCGCCTACGCGTTAGGCAAGGGGCAGGAGGCGCTCTGGCACCTCACCCGCCACGGCCTCGACGTTGCCCTCCACGGCGCGATCGCCAACATGTGCGCGATCCATGAGCGGCTCGGCTATCCCTTCCCCGGGCCGGGCACGTGGGCGCGCTACGTGCGCGGCGAGACCGCCGGGCGCGTCCTCCTCACGACGCCGGGCACGCGCAAGACGGCGATGGTGCAGAAGCTGCCCAAGAAACGCATCGTCTACCTCACCGGCTGGGCGCTCCACCCCGGGGCGTGGAACATCTACAAGGACTGCGACCTCGTGCTCCCCCTCTCCGACCACGCCGACTTCTCCGAGCTGGTTCGCACGGCGCGCGAGAGCGGGGCGTCGAAGATCTACACGACTCACGGCCCGCCGAGCTTCGCGGCGCGCCTGCGCTCGTTGGGCCTCGACGCCGAGCACCTCGCCGAGCACCCGAACGACGCCGGCGCGGAGTGCGCGGACGAGGAGCCGGAGGGGCCGGGAGGACAATTCGGGCTGCGGTTGCGGTAGGCGCAGGCCACTAACCGCTGGGCGGTTGCTGGTTACTAGTTGCTGGTTCCTAGTAACGGCCCCGCTACGAGAGGCACCCCGAGGCCGCTACCAGTGACTAGTAACCAGCAACCGGCAACCGCCTGGCGGGACGAAGCCGTTTCTCCCGACGCGTCGTTCCACTCCTGGTCCGTCGCCGCCGACGCGATCCGGGCGACCACGAAGCGCCTCGCGAAGGGGGCCGTGCTCGAGCGCTACCTGGCGTCGCTCGACGACGGGTCGCTGGCGATCGCGGCGCGCTTCTTCTCGGGCGTCGTCTTCCCGCGCCATGACATGCGGACGACGCAGGTCGGCGGCTCGATCGTCTTCGGGGCCCTTGAGGCGGTGTCCGGACTGGGGGCGGAGGCGCTGCACGATCGCTACGTCGCGCTGGGCGACACGGGCGACCTGGCGCGCGCGGTGTACGAGGAGGTCTTCCCGGGACGCCCGCCGAGCGGCCGCACGCTCGCCGACGTCGAGGCGTCGTTCGCCGAGCTCGCGGTGGCGAGCGGCAGCAACGCCAGGCGCGCCCTTGTCCGCGCCCTCCTCGAGCCGCTCGGCGCGCTCGAGGCGCAGTACGTCGTCAAGCTCGCCCTCGGCGGCGGCGACATGCGGATCGGCCTCAAGGAGGCGCAGGTCGAGGAGGCGATCGCCAAGGCGTTCGGGCGGCCGCTCGCCGCCGTGCGCCGCGTCAACTTGCTACGGGGCGACGTCGGCGAGGTCGCCTGCTACGCGCGCTGCGACGCGCTGGCCGAGGCGCGTCTCGCGCTCTTCCACCCGATCGGCTTCATGCTCGCCCAGCCGCTGTCGAGCGCTGCGGAGATCGTCGCCGCACTGCCGGCGCCGTTCGCCGTCGAGGACAAGTACGACGGCATCCGCGCCCAGGCGCACGTCGGGCGCGACGAGCACGGCGAGCTGCGCGTCGCGCTCTTCTCGCGGACGCTGGACGAGATCACGCGCGGCTACCCGGAGGTGGTGGCAGCGCTGTTGGCGATGGCGGCGACCGACAAACGGGGGGGCCCCCCCACCGGGGATCTAACGTCGACCGGTGGCGGCGCTGTCACCATGTCACCGCCTGCCGCGGCGGAATCGTTCGTCCTCGACGGCGAGCTCCTCGCCTTCGATCCCGCCGCCCCCGAGCGCGCGCTGTCGTTCAAGGCCTTCCAGACGCGGCTCGGGCGAAAGGCGCCGACGGCGGCGCTCGTCGCCGAGGTGCCGGTGTCGTTCGTCGCCTACGACGTGCTCGCCGCCATGGGCCCGGAGGGCACCCCGGTGCTGGTCGTGGACGAGAGCTACGTCGAGCGCCGGGCGCGGCTCGAGCGGATCGTCTGGCCGTCGGGCGCCGGGGTGGCCGGCGCGCGGCTGGCACCGGTCAGCCTGCTGTCCACCGAGGACGAAGTGGAGCGCGCCTTCGCCGAGGCGCGCGCCCGCGGGAACGAGGGGATCATCGCCAAGGATCCCGGCTCCTGCTACGCGCCCGGCCGCCGCGGCAAGACGTGGATCAAGCTCAAGAAGGCGATGGCGACGCTCGACGTCGTCGTCACCGGCGTCGAGCGCGGTCACGGCCGGCGGCGGGGCGTGCTCTCGGACTACACCTTCGCCGTCCGCGCCTCGGAGACCGACCCGACGCTGCTCAACGTCGGCAAGGCCTACAACGGCCTCACCGACGCCGAGATCGCCGCGCTGACGACCCGCTTCGAGGCGCTCACGGTCGAGCGGTACGGCCGCTACCACGTCGTGCGCCCCGAGGTCGTCCTCGAGGTGACATTCGACGTCGTCCAGCGCTCGGCGCGCCACAAGGCCGGCTACGCCCTGCGCTTCCCGCGCATCGTCCGCGTCCGCGACGACAAGCCCCCGTCCGAGATAGATACGCTGGCCAGGGTGAGGGAGCTAGCGGGGGAAGAGCCATAAAGCGAAAGAAGAAAGACGTCGAGAGGTCGAGAGACGTGAGAGCTGAGGCGGCTGTTCCTGGGTCTCGCGTCTCTCGCCTTTGTAGCCGATCCCTCCTTCTTCTTTCGCTCTCCCGCCGTTCGGCCCGTATTTCGCGGAATTCCTCCGCAGTCCACACGCGGAGTCGTCCGGCCATGCACCGTTTCACGCCGCCTCGCGCACATCGCCGCCGCGTCCTCGCCGCGGCCGCGTTCGCCCTCCTCTGCTCCGTGGCCGCGACGCCGGCCGCGGTGTACGCGCTCCAATCCGCCTCGGCGCACGACGGAAGGGGCAGGGCGGATCCGGAAGGCCCGTCGGTCGCGCGGCGGCCGGCGCCGAGCCCGGCCCTCTCACCGGAGGACGTCGTCTCGATCCAGCTCGAGGCGCTGCGCCACAACGACTCCCCGCGCCGCGACGCCGGCATCGAGACGGCGTTCCAGTTCGCCTCCCCCGCCAACCGCCTCGCCACCGGTCCTCTCGACCGCTTCGCCGACCTCGTCAAGACGTCGTCCTACCGCGCGATGATCGGCCACCGACGTGTCGAGCGCGGTCCAATGCAGGTCGAGGGCGACGAGGCCCGCCAGCGGGTCGTCGTCTACTCCGCCACCGGCGCCCGCGTCGTCTACTTCTTCTACCTGTCACGCCAGCAGGGCGGCACCTTCGACGGCTGCTGGATGACCGACGGTGTCAGCCGGGTGGACGACACGGGACCGAGACCGGACGGGCTCAGAAGTGCGTGATGAGGGAGAGCTGTTGGGCGAAAAGGGGAGAGGGTACAGCATAGGTGCTGGACGTTAGGTGTTGGGGGCCGGTAACAGCTCCCCGGCACCCGACACCCAGCACCTGCGCCGTTCCCTCGTCCCTCCTTCCCAACACCTTTTCCCGGTCTTTCAGGTCTCTACCGCTTCCCGCTCCTCCCCAGCCCCAACCGACCGCCGCCTCCGGCGCCCCACGGTCGCCACTATCTCGTCGCGGCTCGGCACACGGGGCGGCTCGGCGTCCCACAGCACGATCCCGCGCACCCGCTCGCCCGCGCCTCCCAGCCCTTCCACCGCGCCGGCAAGCCAGGCGATGCGCGTGTGGCCGGCACGCGCGACGAGGATCACGTCCGGGCCCGGCAGCATGCTCGTCGCCGCACGCTCGGCGTGCGCCTCGTCGGCCACCAGCACCGTGAAGTCGTACCGTGCCGCGAGCCGCCCCAGGTCGCGACGCACGCGCTCGGTCCCGTGCGCCGAGACCGCCTTCCCCATCGGCCACACGCCGCTCGGAATGACGTCGAGCGACCGGTCGCGCCCCACGGTCGCGGCGTGGATCGCCTCGGCCCAGTCCGCCTTCTCGGCGATCACCGTCGCCAGCCCGGGCTCGGGCGGGATCCGCAGCACGCCGCTCACCGCGCCGTTGCCGAGGTCGCCGTCCACGAGCAGCGTCGTGCGTGCCTCGTAAGCGGACGCGACCGCCAGATTCGCGGCGACCGTCGCGACGATGTCGGCATTGTCACCCGTTACCGTCACAATCGGCAGCACGGACCCGGTTGCCGAAACGTGCAGGTGCAGCATCCGATACCCCTCCGCGCCGGCGTCTATCAGCGGCGACGCCTCGAGATCGGCACGCCGACGCACCCGGTCCGGGTTCGGAACCGAGGGACGGATCACGGTGATCACCCGCGCCCCCACCAGTCGCTCGGCTTCGGCCGCGTCGGCGATCCGGGGACGCGCGATCTCGACCAACAGAGAAGTGAGGAAGCCCACCACGCCCCCGAGCACGAACGCCGCGGCGAGCAGGGCGAAGGGCGGAGCCGACACGTTGGCGAGCTCGCGTGCCCGCTCTACCCGCTGCTCGAACTCCTCGCTCCGCCGCCGCCCCTCGGTCAGCGCCTGCCTCGCGGCAGCGAGCGAGTCCTGCGCCACCTGGAGTCGCTGCGCGCGGAGGGCGCTGTCGGGCAGTGGGACAGGAGGTGCCAGCTGCGCGACAGTGACCGACGTGTCGGAGGTTGCCGTCGCCATGCTGTCGCTGCTGTCCGCAATAGCGACTGTCGTCGGGGCCGGCGGCCGGAGCGTCGCCAGGTCGCGGCGCAGGACGGAACGGCGCGACCGCGCGAGGTCCTGGATCACCCGCCCGATGTCGGTCGCGCGGGCAGTGAGCGAGACGAAGATCGGGTCCACGCCCCCCACCGCGCCGAATGCCTCGCGCTCGCGCTCGATGTAGGCCAGCGAGTCGAGCAGGGCGCGCATGCGCGGTTGGCCGCGCATCTCGCGCGTCTCGCCGAGCGCGCGGTAGGAGGCGGGAAGCGGCGCGTTCTCGGCGCGCGCCAGCAGCCGGTTCAGCGTTCCGATCGCGGCGAGCAGCGAGTCGCGGCGGGCGGCGAGCTC
>Ga0307406_10001687_pt1 | contig 12134 bp, 11 predicted proteins | sample 322Cmetagenome_3_FD_203706 | JGI IMG/M metagenome (GOLD analysis project Ga0307406, IMG submission 203706) | Maize rhizosphere microbial communities from greenhouse at UC Davis, California, United States - 322HYB-C-2 | ecosystem: Host-associated > Plants > Roots > Rhizosphere > Soil | place... | reverse complement strand
GCCCGTAAACGCCGCCGGGACGCTGACCGTGGTCCATGGCCCACTCCGGATCTAAGGCGACGCCGACATCGGGTTCTTTGAGCCACTTTTGGAAAGCCTTGGCCTCGGTAATGAACTCTGACCGGCCCGGCTGCAGGTTAAGCAACATCACGGCCCGATGCTTGCGGGCCGCCTTGTGGTACTTGGCAATTTGGGCATCGGAAAGGCGTACCCGGTACTTGCCATCGCGGCCTGGGCTGCCGTGCACGATGGTGGCGATCACCTCAACGACGGGCAAGATCTCTCGTTCTGCGGCGTACGGCTTGGCTCTGCGTTCGATCTCGGCGACCCGCTGATCCAGCGGGCCGGTCCCGAGCCTGCCGAGGGTCGATGCTCCAGTGACACCGGCATAGCCCACCAGCCGATAACGCGGAAACACCTCCCGGCCGCCTCGCGGCAAAGTGGTTTGCCGCGACGGGCTGGTGTTGGGCTTCGCGCTCGGCGTGCGCGCATGTGTAGGGCTCGAAGTCTTCGGTGGACTGGATGCCGCCGCTGGACCAGCCGACTCCACAGCTGGTGGACTCATTGGATCCTGGCCCAGCCCGCATGCCGTGCAGACGAAGATGACCAGTAAAGGTGCTGCGGCGAGCCGGACGTTGCCCACGGTTGTCACTCCCCTCCCGGCCTGTCAATGAGGGCTGGGCCTTGACCTGCTGGACAGTCGTGAGTGGAATTCGAACCTACCCAAAGCAAGGCCGGCCAGGCTACTCTTCTGCGTCAGGAGGTTGGCCATGCGAATCTATGAACTGCTTCGCAACAAAGGGTTCGATGTCATCACCGTCAGGCCGACCACGACGGTGGGTGAAGCCCTTGCGTTGCTCAAGGAGTACAACCTCGGGGCCGTCGTGGTATCCAACGACGGAAAAGAAATCTCAGGCATCATGACCGAGCGCGACGTGGTGCGTCGGCTCTGCGACGGGCCTGATTTTCTCGACTCACCGGTCTCGGATGTGATGACCAGCGAAGTGCTCACGTGTCGGCCGGACGAGTCGGTTCAGTCGCTGATGAACACGATGACGGAGCAACGCATCCGTCACCTGCCAGTGGTGGATGACTTCGGACGACTGTCTGGTCTGGTGAGCATCGGTGATGTCGTGAAGTCACACATCTCTCAAATTGAGTTCGAGCGTGATCAGCTGGAGGGCTACGTCTCACATAGTTGAGGCCCTACCCGATCGACACCGTCACAAGTTGATCATGTGTCCGGAGATGCCGTGGGCGACTTCCTTGAGCGCCTCGGAGAGTGTGGGGTGCGCGTGAACGTTGCGCGCCACCTCTTCGGCAGTGAGATCCCACAACTGCGCCAAAGTCAGCTCCGGCAGCAGCTCGGTCACGTCCGGCCCAATCATGTGAAGACCGAGGATCTCACCGTATTTGGCGTCGGCTACCAGCTTGACGAAACCTGTTGCTTCGCCCAGACCGTGCGCTTTGCCGTTGGCACTGAACGGGAACTTCGCAGTCTTGACGTCGTAGCCCTTGTCCTTGGCCTGCTGCTCGGAGTACCCGAACGAACCAATCTGCGGCTGGCAGTAGGTAGCCCGCGGAATCATGTCGTAGTTCACCCGCATCGTTTCGGCGCCAGCAATGGTCTCCGCGGCAACGACCCCCTGCGCTTCGGCGGTATGGGCCAGCAGCAACTTTCCGGTGCAGTCGCCGATTGAGTAGATGTGCGGCACGTTTGTGCGCATGTAGTCGTCGATCTCGATCGCACCGCGATCGCTGAGCTTGACGCCGGTGTTGTCCAGCCCGTAGCCCTCGGTACGCGGCGTGAAGCCGATTGCCTGCAGCACCTTGTCAGCTTCCAGGGTCCGCGTTTCGCCGCCTTTCGTTGGCGAGACGGTGACCTTGACCTTCTCCCCGGAGTCATCGATCGCCTCGACCTTCGTACCGGCGAGCACTGTCACCCCAAGCTTCTTGTACGCCTTGGCAAGCTCAGCGGAAACCTCCGGCTCCTCCAACGGCACAATTCGATCAAGAAACTCCACCAGAGTCACCTGAACGCCGTAGTTGGCCATGATGTAGGCGAACTCGACACCGATGGCGCCTGCCCCGGCAATGATGATCGATTCCGGCAGGCTGTCGGTCATGATCTGCTCTTCGTAAGTGACCACGCGTTCGCTCAGCGAGGTGCCCGGCAGCAACCGCGTGGTCGCCCCGGCAGCAATGATCACATTGTCGAAGGTGACGGTTTCGGTGCCATTCGGCCCCTCGACGCTGAGGGCGTGATCATCGGTAAACGTGCCCCAGCCGTCGATCTCGGTCACCTTGTTCTTCTTCATCAAGAAGTGCACGCCCTTGGCCATTCGATCAGCCGTCGTACGACTGCGCTTCCACGCCGCGCCGAAGTCAAAGGTCACGTCCCCGCTGATCCCGAAGACGTCAGCCTCGTGATTGAAGATGTGAGCAATCTCTGCATTCCGCAACAGCGACTTCGTAGGAATGCAGCCGACGTTGTTGCATACACCACCCCAGTACTTGAGCTCGACAATGGCGGTTTTCAGACCAAGCTGCCCGGCGCGGACCGCGGCAACATAGCCACCGGGTCCCGCGCCTAGCACGACGACCTCAAAGTGCGAACTCATGCGCCAACTTTAGGAGTGCCCTCTTGGGATCGGGACGGTGGGCCTGATATCGTCGTTCCCCGTCACCGAACGATTATTTGCGGCCGCCGATCTATTTCAACTGGCCATCAAATCGGTGAATTAACCACAAAGTATCTCATATATGAGTTATCGTGCTCGGGTGACTGCCAATGACTGAAACCTATCTAGACCGGATTGGCGGCTTAATCCGTGATGCCCGCAAGCACCGCGGTCTCACGCAGACTCAGCTTGCCGACGTGCTGGGCACCAGTCAAAGCGCCGTGCACCGCATCGAGGCTGGCAATCAGAATCTCAGCCTGGAGATGGTGAACCGCATCGCCGAGGCGCTCGACTCACCGCTGATTTCTGTGGGTAGCGGACCGCAGCACTTGCGTGTCCAGGGTGGTGCCAATCTCACCGGTACCATCGAGGTGCGATCGTCGAAGAACGCCTCAGTCGCACTGTTGTGCGCCAGCCTGCTCAACCGCGGCCGTACGATCATTCGCGGAATTGCGAAGATCGAGGAGGTTAACCGGATCGTCGAGGTGCTCACCAGCATCGGAGTCCGAGCCACCTGGTCCTCCGACGGCAATGATCTTGAGCTGATACGACCGGCAGAACTTTCACTCGACGAGATGGACCTCGAGGCGGCGCGACGCACTCGCTCGGTGATCATGTTCCTCGGCCCACTGCTGCACTCCTACCGAAGCTTCAAGCTGCCGTACGCCGGCGGCTGCGATATCGGCAGGCGCACCATCGAACCGCACCTGCAGGTGTTAGGGCGATTTGGGCTACACGTGCACCCCACTGACGGCTTTTACCACTGCACAGTTGACGAGCCAGTGGAACCGTCGCGGCCGATCACTCTCACCGAACGCGGCGACACCGTGACTGAGAATGCTCTGCTCGCTGCCGCGCTGGCACCCGGGGTGACAGTGCTGCGCAATGCCAGCCCGAATTACATGGTCCAGGATCTGTGCATCTTCCTTACCCATCTCGGTGTGGAGATCGATGGCATCGGAACGACGACACTCCGCATTCATGGGGTCGACAACATCAATACCGATGTCGAGTTCGCGCCGTCGGAGGATCCCATTGAGGCGATGAGCCTGATGACGGCCGCAATCGTCACCAAATCAGACCTGACGATCCAGCGAGCGCCCATCGAGTTCCTCGAAATCGAGTTGGCAATCCTGGAAGAGATGGGCTTGGACTACTCGCTCAGCGAGGAGTACCTAGCCGCAAACGGCCACACCCGACTGGTGAATCTCACCGTCCGTCCTTCGGAGTTGCGCTCCCCCATCGACAAGATTCATCCGATGCCCTTCCCGGGGCTGAATATCGACAACCTGCCGTTCTTTGCCGTGATCGCAGCCACAGCCCAGGGCAAGACGATCATCCATGACTGGGTTTACGAAAATCGGGCGATCTACCTCACCGAGCTGAACCGGCTCGGTGCCCGAGTGCAACTACTGGATCCGCATCGAGTCATTGTGGAAGGCCCAACGCGTTGGCGCGGTCAGCAGGTGGTGTGCCCTCCGGCGTTACGACCCGCGGTATGCATCTTGCTGGGCATGTTGGCTGCTCGTGGGGAGTCCCAGCTGCGGGATGTCTATGTCATCAATCGTGGTTATGAGGATTTGGCCAACCGGCTGAATGCCCTCGGCGCCAACATCGAGGTCTTCCGCGACTGATTTAGGTCCGGTCGGGCCTCCATTTCTCCGCACGAGGCCACGAGTGCGGCTATGGTTTCGCCAATCAAGCCCGCGTTCCTCCGCACAAAGCCACAAACGCAGCATCGCCTTACCCAAGATGTCAGTGCTGCGATTCGAAACCTGACGGTCCCGCTAGCGCACTCGTACCGGTCTAAAGGCGTGGCTTGGATGGATCAGCTCGTCTTGCGCGGCAATGAGGGCCAACTCGGTACGACCCAAGTCGTTCGTGATCTTCAGCACCCCATAGATCACAGCCGCGGTATGCGCAAGAGTTCTCGGCAAGTCCCAGGCCCGCAGCACAGTGGCCAGGAAGATCGCAGCTGTGACGTCGCCGCTGCCGGTGAAGGTACGCGGCAACCGTGGCGTGGAGACTAGCCAAGCGCCCGTATCGTCTACCGCGACCATCTCAATAGTGTCTGGCGGGCCGTCCTGGCGAACCACGCTGGTAATCAGCACCACCTCAGGACCCATGCTGTGTACGGCATCGGCGCCGTTCAGCACGTCATCCATCGTCGATACCGGCAGACCAGTCAGGGTTGTCAACTCGAACTGGTTGGGCGTAATGATCTGCGCAGCGGGTACCACGTGTTGCCGCATGAACTCTGCAATTCCGGGCCGGACGTAGCTGCCGTGGTCTTTATCCCCGAGCACCGGGTCGCAACAGTAAATCGCGGCCGGATTGCGCTGCTTCACCAAGGCCACCGCTTCCAAGATCATCGCGCCGATGTCCTCGCCGCCCTGATAACCCGAGAGCACCGCATCGACGTCACCGAGTACGCCACGCTCGTCAATTCCGCGTACCACGCTGCTGAGATCTGCGGCGCTTAATAGCGGTCCACGCCAGGATTCATAGCCAGTGTGGTTGGAGAAGTGCACCGTAATCACCGGCCATACCTCCACACCCATCCGCATCAGCGGGAAGGTCACTGCGCTATTGCCGACGTGGCCGTAGGCCACCGATGACTGAATCGACAAGATTGTCGTCACCAGCATCATTCTCGTGGTGAAGATGCCAATTGGGGCTTGAGCAGCGCTCTTTGGCGATCCACTTTAGAGTGGTGGCCATGTCCCCCGGCGTCGACGACGACAATGAGTCCCGCGACGCTGAGCTACCGACGGTGACGTTGCCGCGTGCCGGCGAAACTGCGCACCGAGCCGGAGGCGCCCAGCAGCACCCGCAAGAGCAGCATGAGCATCATCACCATCACATCCTCATCGAACCTGGCGAAGACCGCTGGCGCTGGCGGCGCAAGATCAGGGAGAACAAGCGCCAGCTCACGGTCTACCGCTTCGCTGTTGGCATTCTCGGGCTCGTCCTGATCGCCCTGGGGCTCATCAGCGGCCCAATCCCAGGACCTGGCGGCATCCCGCTCGTGCTGCTCGGGCTTGCGGTTTGGTCCAGTGAGTTCGAGTGGGCCCACCAGCTGATGATGTGGTTCAAGAAAGAACTGCACCGCTACCGCACCTGGCCCGCAACCACGAAGGGCGTCTTCTGGCTCGCCTTCTTTGCCTGCTGCGGACTCTTCGGATATTTCTATCTGCTTGCACTCGGTATCCCCCGCTGGATCCCCGGGCCCGTCGACATGATTCTGCAGCGCCTGCCGGGGCTCTGAAGGCTGGATTGATTGCTGCGCTCGCTGGCGCTCGTTCCGCGCGGATCGCGCGCCTGGCAGCCGCCTACTTCGTCGTCACTCGGAAGACGAAATGCATGTCCCCTCGCTCCTCCTCAGCACGGCGGCGCGCGATCCGTAGAAGGCCCATGAGCCCTGCCTAGGCCTTCGAAGCCCAGGCACAATGAGCCCATGAGGGCCGCCGATTATGCGTTCTTCGATGTGCCCTTTACGGCTTTCGCGCATCGCGGCGGAGCGGCCTACGAGCCCAACCTCCATCGCGAAAACAGCATGCACGCCTTCAAGGAGGCGGTCGCGCTTGGCTACCGCTACCTAGAAACGGATGTGCACGCCACCCGTGACGGGGTGTTGTTGGCTTTCCATGATCGGGTGCTCGACCGGGTGACCGACCACACCGGCGCGATCGCTGACCTTACCTATTCACAGGTATCCGAAGCGCGGATCCATGGCATCGATCCCATCCCACGGCTCTCGGACCTGTTGACCGAATTCCCCGACGCCCGGTTCAATGTCGACGCCAAATCACCGACGGCCGTAGCGGTGCTCGCCTCGATCATCGATGAGTACCAGGCCTACGACCGGGTTTGTGTCGGCTCATTCGGAGTCCGACGCCTGTACGAACTACGCCGCCGTCTCGACTCGCGCGTACCGTCTGCTGCAAGCGCACTGGGAATTGCCGCTAACCGGTTCGCGCCGTGGGTAACGTGGGCGCTCAACACGTCCGCTCCGGTGCTGCAGATGCCGATCTCGGTTCCGGTGCATGGCCGCCGTCTCACGGTCCTGACGCCGTCGCTCGTAGCCGCCGTTCATCGAGCTGGCAAGAAGGTCCAGATCTGGACCGTCGACGACTCCGAAACCATGGAGAGACTCATCGATGCCGGTGTCGATGGGATCTTCACGGACCGTATTGACACATTGAAAGAGGTGCTCGTCAGACGCGGTCTCTGGCTGGACCAATAGACGCTGGACCAATAGACACTGAGCGGTAGATCGGGGAGTGATGACCGAGAGCGACCGAGTAGAGCGGGCTGAGGAGATTCGGCCCACGCTCACGGTTGGCACCCGGATCAAGCGCCGCATGGTGTTGGCCTGGGCGCTGTGGGACTGGGCATCCTCGGCGTACAGCGCCGTCATCACTTCGTTTGTCTTCGGCCCCTACATCGTCCGTGGCGTCGTCGGAGATACCCAACCCGGCGGGCTGACCGCCAATACCTGGCTGGGAATCGCCAACGCTGCGGCAGGTTTTCTGGTCGCAGCGATCGCCCCGATCACCGGTCAGCGGGCCGATGCCGGAGGTCATCGGAAACGCAGCCTGGCGATCTGGAGCGGGCTCGTCATTGCCGTCATGCTGGGCATGTTCAGCGTGAAGAATGACCCCAGCTATCTGTGGATCGGGCTAGTACTGCTGGCAGCCGGCGCTGTCTTCGAAGAATTCGCCGTCGTCTCCTACAACGCGATGCTGCCGCAGGTTTCTACTCCGGAGACCATCGGCCGGGTGTCGGGCTTCGGCTGGGCCATGGGGTACTTCGGCGGCATTTTCCTGTTACTGATCTGCTACGTCGGATTCATTGCGCCCGATGTCGGGTGGTTCGGAGTCACGCCTACGGGTGGTCTCAACATCCGCGCTGTGGTGGTCTTCTCGGCTGTCTGGTTCGCGGTTTTCGCAATCCCAGTGCTGCTGGCCGTACCCGAGAAACCGCCCGGTCCCAAACGCCGGCGGGTGAGCTTCTTCGCCTCCTATCGGCTGCTCCTCGACGACATCAAGGCGCTGTTTCGGCGAGACCGCAACGCGGTGTACTTCCTCATCGCCTCAGCCCTCTATCGGGATGGCCTAGCGGCGATCTTCAGCTTCGGCGCGATCTTGGCAGTCAGCGTCTACGGATTGGCACAGTCCTCGGTGCTGATCTTCGGAATTGCCGCCAATATCGTTGCCGCGCTAGGCGCCTTGACTATGGGCGCCATCGAGGACCGCATCGGCCCCAAGAAGGTGATCATGATCTCGCTGATCGGGCTGATCACGACTTCACTGATCCTGCTGTTCGCCCATGGCATCACGATGTTTTGGATCTTTGGCCTGATCTTGACCCTGTGGGTCGGCCCCGCGCAGGCCAGCTCACGGGCGTTCATGGCACGCCTTGCCCCGGTCGGGCGGGAAGGTGAAATGTTCGGACTGTACGCGACCACAGGCCGCGCCGCCTCATTTCTCGCGCCGGGACTTTTCGCCCTGTTCTCAGGTTTGTTCTCAGACCGCGTCGGTATCGTGGGGATCGCTCTTGTGCTGCTGGCCGGCACAGTCGCGTTGGCCGGTGTGAAGTCGCCACCAAGACAGCAGGTCCAGGTTTCCGAATAACGGGCAGAGTCGGCTAGTTGGTATCGAGAGGCGGAACATATCGGCTCGGCCGCGAGTTGAACCTTTCGGGTTGGACGAACGTCAGGATTTATACGGAGGTTGTGCTCATGGCTGATCGTTCATTGAAGGGCACTGGTCTCGGGGCCAAAAGTTTCGAGGACGAGGCCGGGGTTGAGTTCGCTGCGCGGCAGGAGGTTGGCTACGACTGCCCACGTGAGCACCACTTCACCCTCGTGTTTTCGGCTGAGGCTGACATCCCGTCGGTGTGGGAGTGCCCACGGTGCGGCGCAGAGTCGCTGCGCTCCGACGGCGAGCGACCGGAATTGAAGGAAGAGAAAGCGCCGCGTACCCATTGGGACATGCTTCGGGAGCGGCGCTCCATCGCAGAACTCGAAGAGCTTCTTGCCGAACGGCTGAACCAGCTGCGTTCTGGTGAGTTGGGCTCGACCGCACTCTCCAGAGGTGCTCGACCCAAGAAGAGCGCCTAACAACTTCAGGCCGCCTTCTCGTCTAGTGCTGCTGTACCCCCGAGCAGCGGCGCAGACTCGAGAGGGCGGCCTTTCCCTCTACGGCTCCTCGATTTCTCCAGCGATGATGGTGGGACCATCTGGCCTGCGTTGATTGGCCCCCGGCTGCTCGACGGTCTCTCCTTGGATGAGATTGTCGGTATCCAGCCGGGCGCGCATTACCGGAATCCCAAGCCGGCTGATCCGCCGCGCAACGAAGAAGGCGATGATCTTCCGGGCAACCGGTCGGGTCCAGCGCAGCAGGAACACGAACCCGATGATGTCGGTGAGAAAGCCCGGCAGCATCAGCAAGATGCCGCCGACCAGAATCAACGCAGCGTCTGCGAGCTCGCCGGTCGGTACCTTGCCCTGGGTGAAGGCGTCATTGAGAGCCTTCCACGCACGAGACCCTTCGTGGCGCATCAGCAGGGCTCCGATAATCGCCTCAGCGATCAAGATCAGCACCGTCGGCAGAAGTCCTAGCTGCTGACCAACCTTGACCAGCAGCCAAACCTCGAGAATCGGGATGGCGACCAGCAGCGCTGCCAGCAAGACCAGCGGCCATCCATGACGGAGCCTCATGAGCTGAGCGATTTCCTCTTCGTTGCGAGAGCCCGCAATTGCTGGGCCCGGTGGCCGATTCCCCACACAGTGGTCAGCACAAGCGCCTCGATGACGATCTTCTGACTCATCTTTGAGTCGCCGTACTCCCGCTCGATGAAAGTAATCGGAACCTCGACGACCTTAAATCCTGCCTTCAAGGCTCGCCAAGCCAGGTCCACTTGAAAGCAGTAACCGGCCGACGCCACATTGTCCAACCCCAATTCCAGCAGGGTCTTCCGGCGAAAGGCCCGATAACCGCCAGTTGCGTCGCGCAGCGGAATGCCGAGCGCGATCCTGGTCCAAAGGTTTCCACCGCGGGACAGGATCTCCCGAGACTTTGGCCAGTTGAGCACCTCGCCGCCCTTGACCCATCGCGACCCGAGCACCAGATCGGCGTCGGTGAGAGCATCGAGGAGCTGCGGCAGCTGCTCCGGCTGGTGGGACCCGTCGGCGTCCATCTCAACCAGCACCTCATAGCCCTCGTTCAGGCCCCATTCGAAACCTGCCAGGTACGCCGCACCGAGGCCTTCCTTGCCGAGCCGGTGCATGACATGGACATGGTCATCGGAGGCCGCGATCTCATCGGCCAGCTTGCCGGTACCGTCGGGTGAGTTGTCATCGGCGACCAAGATGTGCGCGTCCGGCACAGCCTTACGGGTCCGGCTGACGATGCGAGTGATGTTCTCCGACTCGTTGTAGGTCGGGACGATCACCAGAATCGGTCCGAGGGCTTCGGAGGAGGCCTTTTCGCCTTCCGTCTGGGGCTGGGCCGTCGGGGGCATCGATTGGCTCATGTTTGATTGCTCCGCTCGCTACGCTCGCTCTGTTCAATGGCTCGCTCCGCTCGCTGCGATGTTCGCCGGGAAGCCGCCGTCTTCGTCGTATCCGACGAAACGACTATCTCCAATAATTAGCTCCACTCTCTCTCGATGTTCGTCGGCTACTCCTGCGGATCGGCGGCGCGAACATCGCGGGCGCGGATCGCGCTTTGGAGCCCCCCAAGTACGGCGGCTAGGCAAGCCAACACCGCCACAAGCGCCAGGCCCCGCTCCAACCAGGGAGCGACTCGGATGGCTGGCGTCAGCGCGTTCCGCAAGGGCATCTCTACCACCATGCTCTGCGCTGTGAACTCCTGGGTACGGATCGCGACCGCGCCGTCTCGGGTGATGAAACCAGAAACGCTGTTCGTGGTAGCGACTGCGATTTCTCGCCGAGTCTCCATAGCCCTGGCCCGGGTAATGGCGAACTGCTGCTCGATCTGACCGGTGCCACCGTACGTCGCGTTGTTGCTCTGCACCATCAGCACTTGGACGCCGCCGGTAATTGACCGGTAGATGGTCTGGTCGTAAGCGAGCTCGAAGCAGATGACATCACCGATCTTGATTGGCCGTCCGGCAGCGGTGACGTCGAGAACTCCCGGACGAGTTCCGGGCACCGACTGTGCACCGACCTGCTGCAATAACGGGATCACCGGCAACAGCTGGGCACGGAAGGGAATCCACTCACCGAACGGCACTAGATTCTGCTTGTCATAACGAGCGAGGACACCTCGCTCCGGGTCCCACCACAGTGCTGCCGTCTGACGGTCGTTGGGACCGGGTCCCTGCATCACGGCGCCCACCAGTATTGGGAGATCGGCAACCTCAGCTGCCGCTTGAACCGTCTGCCTGGTGAGGGGATCCAAGGTCGGGTCGATATCGGTCGAGTTCTCCGGCCAGAGCAGGAAGTCCGGTTGTGGCTCCTGGCCCAGCCGCACCTTGGTCATCAGGTGAATGGTCTCGGATAGGTGGTTGTTGGTGACCGAGCGAGCACGGCCCATGGCCTCGATGCCGCGGCCCGGAATGTTGCCCTGCACGATCCCGACCTGCGCGCTTCCGGCCGCGGTGTTCGCCGGCTCAACCTGATAGAGCCGTAGCGCTGAGCCAAGCAGGCCAATGACGAGGATCGCCGCCGCGGCAACGATGACTCGGATACGGCGCGCCTTATGGCCAGGGAGAGCCACCGGTAACGCCAGGACCGCCCAGGCGATCAGCTGACCGACCAGGGCGACCGCGAAGGAGACACCAGCGACTCCGATAATTGGAAAGAATCCGGCCAGAGGTGTGTCCACCACCGCGTACGCGATCCGCGTCCAGCCGAAGCCCCCAAACGGAATCCGCGAGTAGGCGTACTCAATAAGAACCCAGCAGCAGGCGGTAGCGACCGGCCACCAGCTCAGCCGGCCGACGAGGGTCGTGGCAAGTCCGAGCACGCCGAAGAACAACGACATGAAAATGATCAGAACGACTGCGACCCAGGTTCCCAGCACATGTACCCAGCTAATCGCGAGCGCCAGCATCGCCAACCCGAAGAGATAGCCGAGGCCAAAGGCATTGAGCAGTCGTACCCCACGGACCGCCAGGGTGAAAGCGGGAATGCCAAGCAGCATCAGCGGCCACAAACCATAGGGCTGCCAGCTCAGCCCAACGGCAATGCCGGCGAGCAACACAACCCCGACGCGGAGCGGCATTGGTACTGAATTGGGCTGAGTGGTTGACGTCTCAGACGCAAGCGAACGCGTCAATGACGCGATAGGCCGAGACACGGACCGAGCCTACCTAATTTGATTGCTCCGCTCGCTGCGCTCGCTCCGCGCGGATCGCGCCGTTGAGCCCGCCTACTTCGTTCTCGCTCGCAGACGAAAAAGCGTGTCTGCTCGCTCCTCCTCA
>Ga0307406_10001685_pt1 | contig 12145 bp, 11 predicted proteins | sample 322Cmetagenome_3_FD_203706 | JGI IMG/M metagenome (GOLD analysis project Ga0307406, IMG submission 203706) | Maize rhizosphere microbial communities from greenhouse at UC Davis, California, United States - 322HYB-C-2 | ecosystem: Host-associated > Plants > Roots > Rhizosphere > Soil | place... | reverse complement strand
ATCGCGAGCGAAACCGGCTTGACCAGCCACTCGATGATGTTCATGACCAGATTGACCGGGACCAGCAGCAGCTTCATCGGGCCATGGGCGTGGAACGGCGCGGTGACCAGTTCCTTGCCGAAGCCCAGACCGCCCTTGGCCGAGATGGCGTGGCCGATCAGGATGAAGAACACCGAGGCCGAAATCGCGAAGGTGGTGTTGAGGTCGGCGGTCGGAACCGCGCGGAAATACGTGTGGTGCGCGGCTTCGGCGCCAGCGAAGGTATGGACCAGCCAGCCGAACAGGTCGAGCGGCAGCAGGTCCATGGTGTTCATGAACGCGACCCACATGAAGATGGTCAGCGCCAGCGGGGTCACCGAACGGCGGTCGCCGTGGAAGGTGTCTTTGACCTGGCCGTCGATGAACTCGAGGATGATCTCGACGAAGGCCTGGCCCTTGCTGGGCACGCCCGCGGTCGCCTTGCGCGCCGCCAGGCCGAACCAGAGGATGAATAGCAGACCGAGCACCAAGGCGACGATCCACGAGTCGAAATTGAACTTCGACATCGCATCGCTGCCAAAGACCTCACTGGTGTTGTGGGTCAAATGGTGCTTGATGTATTCGTTCAGGCCGCCCGAACCGGTCTGTTCACTCACGAAAGACACCTTATCGTTTCAAAAGATTGGCCAGTACGAACGCCAGCGTCGCCGCCAACAGCCCCACCAGCATTGGAAGCGGAGGTAGACGCCACCAGGCCATTCCGAGCCCGAGCACCGCCAGTACCACCACCCATTTGAATATGACTCCGGCCAACAACCGACCCACTACCATCCCGGCCGGTTGCACGCCTCCCCCCAATGCCATCCTGGCGGCCACCAGGCTGCCAGCGACCGTCGCGCCGCCGCCGACCGCCGCCGCCAATGCGTGGGACGCACCGAAGGGGTAGAAGGCCAGCGCAGCCAGCGCCATCGCGCCGAATTGCCAGGCAATCGCGCGCGACGCCAACCGGCGACCTGCGGACAAAGGATCGTGCACGCGGGACTCGTCGGTATGGGGTTGGCGCAAAGCGCCCGGTAGAGCCGCAAAAGTATAGAACGCGGGCGCAGTTGCGGCAACCGGCGTCGGTCATACCTGTGCGCAGCGCCCAGTAGTACACGTTATCTATGGCGGCGGCGGCGGACTTCATGGCCGCGACTATGGCCCGCACTGCGCGGCCGTTGAATTACCCGGCAGGTAAAGCGCGCGCCGCGGGCGGCCGCATCGATAGTCGGGATCTATCGTATCGAGCATAAAGGTCGATTTGATTTCCGAACGCAAAAGCGTATTGTTGAGAACAATTCTCATTTAGACCATCCCCATGAGCAAGACCCTCAGCTTTGCCTGCGTGCATTTCTCGGTCGCGTTCCTCGTCGGCTACCTGATGACCGGCAGCGTCTGGGTCGGCGGCGCGCTGGCCCTGGTCGAACCGGCCTGCAACACGGTGGCCTTCCACTTCCACGAGAAGATCTGGAAGCGGATCGAACGCCGCCGCGCCGCGGCCTCGCCGGGCGCGCTGGCGACTTGATCGAAATCTTTGACGAAGTTCGGAACCTTTCGCGAAAGCACCGGTCAGTATCTGTGAACGCCCGCCGCCTCTCTCTCCTCGTCAATGGCAAAGCAGCGGCGGGCTCCCCCGAAGCCCCGGCATGACCCGCCGGGGCTTCGCCTTTTTGCGGCAAGGGTCACCGTTCGGGGCATTGCGACTTTGCCGCAACGGTCGGCACCGCTTTTTTTCACCGTCACTGCACTTCCCGCGCGGCATTCATGTACGGGCCAGTACATAAAACCGTACTGCGCTTCCCCCGCAACGGAGTGATCCTGTGAACCCGAAAATTTTGCCACTGACGCTCGCGTTGGCCGCGACGAGCGCTTTGTTCGCGCAATCCGCGCATGCCGAAGACGATCGCTTCACCGTACGTTTGGGCGCCATGTCGGTCGAAGGCAGCGGCGAACTCAGCGCCGGCACCACTTACCGCGGCGAACCCTACCGATTCAGCCAGGACTTCGATTTCGGCAGCCGCGAAACCGTGCCGCGCATCGAAGGCGTGTTCCGCTTCAGCGAGCGCAACCGCCTGCTGTTCAACTACTTCGGCTACGACAAGAGCAAACGCGCGACGCTCAACGAGGCGATTTCCTACGACGACACGACCATCCCGGCCGGCAGTTTCGCCGAGGCCAAGGCCAAGTTCGAACTGGCCAGCGTGATGTACGACTACGCCGTGGTCGAAACCGAAACGGTGAGCTGGGGCCTGCAGATCGGCGTGGAGTACGCCAAGCTCGAAGGCAAGCTGCGCGCCGAGGCCGGCGCCGACAACTACCGCACCAGTTCCAGCGAAGACGGCTATGCGCCGGTGGTCGGCACGCGCCTGACCCTGTCGCCGAACGACAAGTGGCGCTTCGTCGTCCAGGGCCAGTACCTCGACGCCGACTGGGGCGATTTCGGCGATTACGAAGGCGACATCAGCCGCGCCAACGCCCTGGTCGAATACCGCTTCACACCGGCGATCGGCGCCTTCGTCGGCTACGACTGGTTCAAGATCGACGCCCGGCGCGCAGGCAACGACGGCGTGATCGGCCTGGATCAGCGCTTCAAGGGGCCGATGGCGGGCGTGACGCTGTCGTTCTGAGAAGCTTCGGACCCGCTGCGTGCGGTGCGTTCGCGCCGCACGCAGCGAAGCTTGCAGAGCCTGCGGCGCGACCGGAGTAGGAGCGGCGCAAGCCGCGACAACGCAGCCCGATGATCGCCGCGCCGGTGGCCGCCGGTTCGCGGTCGCGGCTTGCGCCGCCCCTACCCTGGGATCGCTAGCCCGCAACTCAGATCGTAATGCGGGCAGCGCCCTGCCGGCGCTGCCCGCCGAGAGCTGATCAGCCCTTCTTCTTCGGGATATACAAATCGGTGATGGTGCCGTCGAACACTTCGGCGGCCATGCCGACCGATTCGCTCAGGGTCGGGTGCGGGTGGATGGTGTGGCCGATGTCGGCGACTTCGCAGCCCATCTCGATCGCCAGGCCGATCTCGGCGATCAGGTCGCCGGCGTGCACGCCGACGATGCCGCCGCCGACGATGCGGTGGGTGGCTTCGTCGAAGATCAGCTTGGTGAAGCCCTCGGTGCGGCCGATGCCGATCGCGCGGCCGCTGGCGGCCCACGGGAACTTGCCGATGCCGACCTTGAGGCCCTTGGCCTTGGCCTCGCTCTCGGTGACGCCGACCCAGGCGATTTCCGGATCGGTGTAGGCCACCGACGGAATCACCCGCGCCACCCACTCTTTCTTCTCGCCGGCGGCCACTTCGGCGGCGAGCTTGCCTTCGTGGGTGGCCTTGTGGGCGAGCATCGGGTTACCGACCAGATCGCCGATGGCGAAGATGTGCGGCACGTTGGTGCGCATCTGCCGGTCGGCCGGAATGAAGCCGCGTTCGGTGACACTGACGCCGGCCTGGTCGGCGCCGATCTTGCCGCCGTTCGGCGCGCGGCCCACCGCGACCAGCACACGGTCGTAGACGGTCGCTTCGAGCGCGGCGGCCTTGCCGGCTTCGGCGCTTTCGAACGACACCTTGATGCCTTCCTTCAGCGCCTCGGTGGCCGCGGCCTTGGTCTTCAGATGCACCGCCACGCCCTGCTTCTTCAGGCGGTCGGCGAGCGGCTTGACCAGGTCCGGATCGGCGCCCGGCATCAACTGGTCCATGAACTCGACCACGGTGACTTCGCTGCCGAGCGCGCGGTACACCGTGGCCATTTCCAGGCCGATGATGCCGCCGCCGACGACCAGCAGTTTCTGCGGAATCTCGGCCAGTTCCAGCGCGTCGGTGGAATCCATGACGCGCTTGTCGTCCCACGGGAAATTGCCGAGCTTCACCGCCTGCGAACCGGCGGCGATGATGCATTGCTCGAAGCGGATCAACTGGGTGCCGCCCTCGCCCGCCACTTCCAGCTCGTTGGGCGAGACGAAGCGGCCGGTACCGGAGACCACGCGCACTTTGCGCTGCTTGGCCATGCCGGCCAGGCCCTTGGTCAACTGGCCGACCACTTTTTCCTTGTACTTGCGCAGCGCGTCCAGGTCGATGCTCGGCTTGCCGAAGCTGACGCCGTAGTCGCTGGCGTGTTCGGCCTCGTCGATGACCGCGGCCGCATGCAGCAGCGCCTTGGACGGAATGCAGCCGACGTTGAGGCAGACGCCGCCGAGGCTGGCGTAGCGCTCGACCAGCACCGTGTCGAGGCCGAGGTCGGCGGCGCGGAACGCGGCGGTGTAGCCGCCGGGGCCGGAGCCGAGCACGAGCATGCGGCATTCGACGTCGGCCTTGCGGCCGCTCGCCGCGGCCGCGCTCGGCGCGGGTGCGCTGCTTGCCGTTGCCGTTGCTGCCACAGCGGGAGCCGCCGCGGCAGCGGGCTTCGGCGCTTCGGCCGGCGCCGCTGCGCTGCTGTCCGCGGCCGGCTTCGGCGCCTCGCCTGCGCCTTCGGCTTCGAGGATCGCGATCACCGCGCCCTCGGAGACCTTGTCGCCGATCTTGACGCTGATCGACTTGACCACGCCGTCGGCCGACGAGGGCACTTCCATCGTCGCCTTGTCCGATTCCAGCGTGACCAGGCCCTGGTCTTTCTTCACCGTATCGCCGACGGCGACCAGCAATTCGATCACCGGCACGTCGTCGTAGCCGCCGATGTCGGGAACCTTCACTTCGATGTTGTTGGCCATGACGCTGCGTCCTTTGTTCTGTCTCGGGCCGACGGCGCGCTCGAAGCGTCCGTCGTGGGGGCGGCCATCGCAGCGCGACGGCCTGGCATGGGGCGGCGCGTACGCCGGATCAGCTCGCCGGCGTCGATGCGGCTTCGGCCAGACGCTTGTCCAATTCGTCCAGCGATTCTTCCAGCGCGCGCCAGCGGCGTTCGCGCTTGGACTCGCTTTCGTTCGCCGCCTCGGTCATCAGGCCGACCTGTTCCATGATCGATTCGCCCGGCCCGCAATCGGGGCGCACGCCGCTGATGCGCAGGCCGTCGACGACGAAGATCAACTGGTCCTGCTCGTGGAACTCGGCGGCCTTGCCTTCCGGCGCCAGCGTCGACAGCGCGCGCTTCCAGCTCGCGACCAGGCGCTGGGCCAGAGCGGCCGGCATCGGCGCCTCTTCGTTCTCGACTTCCTGGTCCACCCGCAGTTCCAGCGCCGAGCTGCGGCGCGAGGAGCTCCAGGCCGCGACACGCTCGCTGGCGGTGGCATGGCGCAGGGTCCAGTCGCTCTCGCCCGGAATCAGCATCAGGCCGCTCTCGACGCCGCGCGCCGGCAGATAGGTCAGGCGCAGGCCCGGCTCGGCCTTGGCCGCGAGCAGTTGCTCGACCGCCGAGCCGTGGTTTTCGGTGGCCGGCGGCCAACCGCGGCCCAGGGACACTTGGCAGCCATCGGCGGCGTGAGCCAACGGAGCGGCCAGCAGCAAGGCGATCAGGCCGATGCGGCCAAGACGGCGTGGAGCGGAGACGTTCGGTATGCGGCTCATTACGGCGGGCAATCCTATGGAGAACAGCAGGCGTCGGGGCGTGGAGCTTGCGAGCTCGGCGCGGTCGCAGCGAGGCGTCCCGGTCGCGGACCGGAGCGCATCGCGGCGGCATCGCCGGCATCGGGCGAAGTCGGCAGGGCGGCCTGGCACGGTAGCCTGCTCCGCGCCGCCGCCGATGACGGCAGCGACGCGATGCGCACTACAGAACCTAAGCGGGAAGCCATCGCCGACGCGTGCCGCGCTTACAACAGCACGCGGCGCAGATCGGCCAGCAGCTGCGCCAGGTAGGCGGTGAAGCGCGCGGCGGCGGCGCCGTCGATGACGCGGTGGTCGTAGGACAGCGACAGCGGCAGGAGCAGGCGCGGCACGAACTGCTTGCCGTCCCAGACCGGCTTGGTCGCCGACTTGGACACGCCGAGGATCGCGACTTCCGGCGCGTTGACGATCGGCGTGAACGAGGTGCCGCCGATGCCGCCGAGCGAGCTGATCGAGAAGCAGCCGCCGCTCATGTCGGCCGGGCCGAGCTTGCCGTCGCGCGCCTTGGCGGCGAGTTCGCCGGTTTCCTTGGCGATCTGCAGCACGCCCTTCTTGTCGCAGTCGCGCACCACCGGAACCACCAGGCCGTTCGGGGTGTCGGCGGCGAAGCCGATGTGGAAATACTTCTTGAGGGTCAGGTTTTCGCCGGACGCATCGAGCGAGGCGTTGAAATCGGGGTACTTCTTCAGCGCGGCCACGCTGGCCTTCATCAGGAAGGCGAGCATGGTCAGCTTCATGCCCGACTTCTCGTTTTCCTTGTTCAGCGCGACGCGCAGCGCTTCGAGCTCGGTGATGTCGGCATCGTCGTGCTGGGTGACGTGAGGGATCATCGCCCAGTTGCGCGCGAGGTTGGCGCCGGAGAGCTTCTTGATGCGCGACAACGCGACCGTCTCGGTCTCGCCGAACTTGCTGAAGTCGACCTTCGGCCACGGCAGCAGGTTGAGGCCGCCGCCGTTCGAGGCCGGCGCGCCGCCGGTCGCGGCGACCGCGCCGCCGCCCTGCATGACGCCCTTGACGAAGGACTGCACGTCTTCCTTGCTGATGCGGCCGCCGCGTGCGCTGCCGCTGACTCGGCCGAGGTCGACGCCGAGCTCGCGTGCGAACAGACGCACCGCCGGGCTCGCATACGGCACCTTGTCGGGCATGAGTTCGTCGGCGGTGAACGCCACCGGCGGGGTGCGCGGCGGCATCGCTTCGGGGTCGGTGCCGGCGTTGGCGCCGGGGATCGCTGCGGGGGCTGCGGCGGGCGCGGCCGGGGCCTCGACCTTCGCTGCGGCGGGAGCTTCGGCTTTGGCGGGAGCGGGTGCCGGAGCTGCGGGCGCGGCGGGTTTTGCCGGCTCTTGCGGCAAAGCAGGCGCTGCTTTGGCTTCCCCTTCGGTTGGTTCGATCAGCGCGACCACGCTGCCTTCGGCCAACTGGTCGCCGATCTTGACCTTGAGCTCGCGCACCACGCCGGCGAACGGCGCCGGCACTTCCATCGTGGCCTTGTCCGATTCCAGCGTCACCAGTCCCTGGTCCTGGGTGACCGTGTCGCCGACCGCGACCAGCAGTTCGATGACGGGTACGCCGTCGTAGTCGCCGATGTCGGGGACGCGTGCTTCCTTCAGCTCAGCCATTTCGTGGGGCTCCGCAATGCGCGAAAACCCTATTGTGGCGGTTGCAGGCGGTCACGCCAACCGCGTTGCCGGCCAATACCCACTAAAGGCCTAAGCGGCACCGGAACGCACACCGGCGGCGCCAGCGTACGCCCCAGTACTGCCGTGCGCCGGTCACGGCTTGGCGGATTTGCCCGACTTGGCCGGCGCCGACTCGACCTGCAGCAGGTCCAGCGGCTGGCCCTGGTAGCGGTATTCCAGTGCGTTCTCGAGTACGTCGAGTGCGCGCATCTGCCGGCACAGGCCTTCGGCGCGGCGTCCGAGCGCATCGGCGCGCGGCTGCACCGCGGCTTCGATCCTGGCATCCAGGTCGTCGAGCTTTTGCAGGCGAGCGACATCGCCGCTGAAGGCCGCGGTGACCGCGCCGCCGACGACCTCGCCGATCACCGTCGGCAGGGTGTCGCCGAGTGCATCGCCGATGCCGTCGCCGAGCGCCTTGCCGCTGAAGTGGGTCGGGGTGATCACGCGGCTCAGACGGGCGTCGAGCTGCTGGCGCGCCTTCTCGACGTGGGCGCGGGTGCGCTCGGGATGGTTGCCCAGTGCCGCGGCGACCTCGCCGAGCGCGGTGAAGGCGATGCCCGCGGCTTCCCGGCCGATCAGCTGCGCTTCCGGCATGGCCGCGCGGGTGCCGCGTTCGAACTCGGCCAGGCGGCGCGCATCGGCGGCGTCGAGCGCGACCCAGCGGTCGTCGATGAACAAGCGGCCCTGGCGCATCACGATGGCCTTCGGCTCGCCGCTCTCGCGGGTCAGGATCAGACTGCGCTCGTTGAGGCTCAGGAAATAACCGCTGTCGATCTCGCAGCTGGCGTCGACATGAATGTTGGAGGCGAAGCTCGAACCGCAGGCCAGCGTCAGTGCGGCCAAGGCGGTCAATCGGAACGTGTGGGACGGGCGCATCGTCGGGTCCTCGACGGTGGAGTGCGTTCAGGATGCCGCAGCGCCGCAGCGCCGGCCCGTGCCGATGGGCGGCGTGACCTTCGTCATGGCCGTTGGCCTTGCCGGCTGTGGCGGTTGGGTCGACGGACGGGTCGCCTGCTCTGCGCCGAGCCAGGCCGATCCAGGCCGATCGCCGCGCAAATGCGCCGATACGGGCGTGCATTGCGTTCCCGGCATGGAACGCACCGGTTCGCCGATCGCTCATGCAGGAAAGCAGGCATGGCATGGCGATGCGGCGGCTTTGCGCAATCCGATCGCTCGACGCCCGCGTCGACAACGAGCGCGCCAGCGCGGCGCGACATCGTTCATCGGTCGCGGCGAATACGCGAAACCCTTGCGCCGCGTGCGATCCGCGACGAATCCCTGCGCATGGACAGCGCTCGCAAGCGATGATTTTTCGCGTGCATGCGTTACGAGATGAACGCAGGTTCATGCAAGTCGCGCACGGTTCATTTTGTTCATTTTTCCCTTGAAAACACGTGTCTAACACGATGCGCGCGTGAAAGTTCCTTCACCCGCGTTCGCGCGGCAAGTTCGGTTCATGCGTGCATGGCTATCTTGCGCCTCGCCTCCCCCAAGGCATCGACACAACACAACAACAGGAGATATCTCCATGATGCGCTTTCGTCATTTGACCCTTGCCCTGATGGGCGCCATGGCCTTTGCCCCGGCCGCCTTCGCTCAGGATTCCGCCACCACCGACACCGCGAGCGGCAAGCGCTTCGCCATCGTCGGCGGTTACGCGCTCAGCCAGCCGACCAAGAACCCGCTGATCGGCGGCGTACGCACCGATCTCGACGGTGAAGGCGCGGCCACGCTCAGCGCCAGCTACTACATCAACGACAACATCGCCATCGAGGCGTGGGGCGCAGCCGACAAGTTCGGTCATCGCGTCAACGCCGGCGGCGGCAAGATCGGCAGCGTCGATTCGCAGCCGATCGCGCTGAGCGGCCAGTACCACTTCCGCACCGCCGACAGCATCGTGCGTCCGTTCGTGGGCCTGGGCTACTACGAAGCCAACTACAGCAACGAGACCCCGATCGCCGGCCAGCGTCTGGGCGTGGAGACCGCCAAGGGCGCGATGGCGACCGCCGGTGTCGACCTCAACATCAACCCGACCTGGTTCGCCCGCGCCGACGTGCGCTACATGCAGGGCAAGTCGGACGTGAAACTCAACGGCCTCAACGTCGGCGAAGCCGAGCTGAACCCGGTGACCCTCGGCATCGGCGTCGGCGCGCGCTTCTGATCGCCTGATCGCATCGTTTTACGCAACACCCAACGGGCTCCTTCGGGAGCCCGTTGTCGTTTCGACCGCTGTCGTTCAGTGCGTTGTCGCCGCCGGCGCTCAGGCCAACGCTCAGGCGAACGCTCAGGCGAATGCGCGCGGATCGGCCACGCGGATCAGGTAGAACGCGGCCCCGCTCGGATCGCTCAAGCGCGCGATGCGGTCGGCGCCGGCGTCGAACGGCGCCAGCAGGATGCGGCCGCCGAGCGCCACCGCGCGCGCGGCGCAGGCATCGACATCGTGCACCTGCAGATAGATCGACCAATGCGGCGCCATGTCGCCCCACTCCGGTCCCATCTGCATCAGGCCGCCGAGCCTGCGCCGATCGTCGGAAAACACCCGGTAGCCGCTCGCCGCGGCCGGCTGCGCCTGCATGCGCCAACCGAACAGGCGCCGGTAATAGGCTTCGGCGCGGTCGAGGTCGCGCGTCGCCAGTTCGGCCCAGCACACGGCGTTGTCGACGCCGAGGCGGTCGACGCCGGGATGCGCGCGCTGCTGGGCGAGCAGGAAGGCGACGCCTTCCGGATCGCTGCACACCGCCATGCGCACATGCTCCATGAGCTCGAATGGGGCGGCGATCAAACGCCCGCCCAGCGCGACGGCGCGCTTGGCGACGCTGTCGCAGTCGGCGGCGCGGAAATACACGCCCCAATGCGGCACGCTGCTGCCGTCCGGCCCCGGCCAGGCGCCCGGCACCAGGCTGTAAGCGCCGGCGACGTCGTGGCCGTCGAGCTTGAAGATCGTGTAAGGACTGCTGTCCGGCATCGGGGTGCGTTCGGTGGTCCAACCGAACAAAGCACAATAGAACGCCTCGGCCGCGACCTGGTCGTCGGTCGCCAACTCGAACCAACACGGCGCTCCCGGCGCGTGGACGAGCGAGGTCATCGTGGCTCTCCCCTGACTACCCCTCGACACTACGCCGTGGCGAAGAAATCGTCATGGCGCGCTGCGGCGAAAGCGCCGCGCTGCGATGCCTTGGGTGAGACAGCAGGAGTTTCGGTGAGCCTCGGCCAGAACGGCACCGCGCTCAGGGATGTTCGGCCTCGACGTGGACGCGTTCGCGGCGCAGCAAATACAGCCCGCTGGCGACGATGATGGCGGCGCCGATCCAGGTCGTCGAATCGGGCAATACGCCCCACAAGCTGAGGTCGAGCAATACGCCCCAGATCAAGGCCGTGTACTCCAGCGGCGCGATCAGCGAGGCCTCGCCGAGGCGGAAGGCTTCGGTGACCGCGTATTGCCCGATCGAACCGGCGACGCCGAGGCCGGCGATCAGCCATAGGTCTTCGCCGCGGATCGGCGCCCAGGCCGGCAGGGCCAGGGCGCCGGCGCCGAGGGTCAACATCACCATCAGCCAGACCATCATCGCCTGGGTGCTGTCGGTGCGCGACAGCAGGCGCACGGTGATCGCGCTGACCGCATAGCCCAACGCCGCGGCCAACACCGCCAGGGCGGCCAGGCTCAGCATGCCCTCGCCGCTCGGCCGCAGCAGCACCAGCACGCCGATCAGGCCGATGCCGATCGCGACCCAGCGCCGCGGCCCGACCCGTTCGCCGAGGATCGGCCCGGACAGCGCGGTGATCAGCAAGGGCGCGATGAAGAAGATCGAATACGTCGTCGACAGCGGCAACCGATGCACGCCGTAGACGAAGGTCGCCATCATGCCGATGCCGAGCACGCCGCGTAGCAGCTGCAGCGACCAGCGCACCCGCAGCAGAGGCTTCAGCCCGCCGCTGGCCAGGGCCCAGGTCAGCACGAACGGCAGCGAGGACGCGCCGCGCAGCGCGGCGACCTGGAAGGGTTGATAGTGCGCAGACAGCAGCTTCAACAGCGCGTCCATGATCGAGAACATCACCACCGCGACCAGCATGGTCGCCATCGCGCGACGGCGATGCGGATGCGCCGCACTCATGACGAGCGCGGGCCGGCGCAAGCGGCGCGCTCGGCGCAGGGCGTGAAGCGGTGGCGTGACGAGAAGGACATGTCGGCCGATCGAAGCGGGACCGTCTATCTTGCCCGCCGCGCCTGCGCGCGTCATCCGGCCGAAGGCGGACGCGATGGAGACCGCAACGATGCCGACCGGGCCGGCGTCGACAGAGCCGGCCGGGGCAGAGCAGGATCAGCCGCGCCGACGCAGCCGGCGCCCGAGCCCCACGCTGTAGGCCTGGTAGTAGCCGAGCAGCAGGCCGCCGACCGCGAGCAGGCTGCCTTGCCGCGGCAGCCAGTTGGCATGGTCGCTCCAGCCATGCGCGGCCTGCCACAGGCCGAACACGATCCGCGCCGCGACCACCAGGGTCAGGCCCAGGATCAGCCAGCGGTTCGGCGTGTAGTACAGGCCCTGGGCCTCGTACTCGAAGCGGGTCAGGTAGACGCCGAGCACGCCGAGCAACAGGCCCCCGCCCCAGCCGAGCGCGGCATACAGCGGCGCATCGGCGATCCAGTAACCGACCAGCCAGGCGCTGACGAAGAAGATCAGCAGCGACAGCAGCGACAAGGCCGCCGCCAGCCGCACCGCCCACGGCAGGGCCCGGCGCCGGGCCTTGCCGTAGCGATAGCGCTGGATCAGCCCGAGCGGCAACAGCACCGCCCACAGCATCAGCAGGAGCAGCAAGGCCAGCGGAATCAGCAGCAACAGGGGCATGGCCGCAGCTTAGCGGCAGGCCCTGCCGACGTCGCGCGAAGACGCCGACGCGGCGCTGAAGCCGGGGTGCGGTCCGTGGGGTCTCCGCC
>Ga0307406_10001682_pt1 | contig 12159 bp, 9 predicted proteins | sample 322Cmetagenome_3_FD_203706 | JGI IMG/M metagenome (GOLD analysis project Ga0307406, IMG submission 203706) | Maize rhizosphere microbial communities from greenhouse at UC Davis, California, United States - 322HYB-C-2 | ecosystem: Host-associated > Plants > Roots > Rhizosphere > Soil | place... | reverse complement strand
CCTGGTTACAAGACCGTCTTAAAGCTATCGGATTAACTCCTAAAAATAATATTGTCGATGTCACCAATTATGTTTTACATGAATTGGGACAGCCTCTTCACGCTTTTGATGCAGCAAAAATAAACGGAAAAATAATTGTTAAAACGTTACCTGAAGGCACAAAATTCACCACTTTAGACGATGTTGAAAGAACATTGCACGCTGAGGATTTAATGATTTGTGATGAAAAAGGGCCACTTTGTATTGCAGGTGTTTTTGGCGGAAAAAAATCAGGAGTATCAGAAGGAACAACTTCAATATTCTTAGAAAGTGCTTATTTTGATGCTGTAAGTGTTCGTAAAACTGCAAAAAGACATCAACTAAATACTGATGCTTCTTTTAGATTTGAAAGAGGAATTGATCCAACTATTACAGAATATGCATTAAAACGCGCAGCGATTCTAATTCAGGAAGTTGCAGGTGGAAAAATAACTTCTGATGTAGTTGAAGTTTATCCTAAAAAAGTAGAAGATTTTTCTGTTTTATTGAATTTCAGCCACGTATCTAAAATTATTGGACAGGAAATCCCAAAAGATACAATCAAAAAAATATTAGTTTCCTTAGACATTAAGGTAAACAGTGTTTCTGAATCTGGATTAGGATTAACGATTCCTGCTTATCGCGTTGATGTACAGCGTGAAATAGATGTAATCGAAGAAATTTTGAGAGTATATGGATATAATAATATCGAGTTCTCGAAAAAATTTAATGCGACAGTTTCCAATTCTCCAAGAACAGAAGATTATAAGGTACAAAATATCATCGCTTCACAATTGAACTCACAAGGTTTTCATGAAATGATGGCAAACTCATTAACAACAGCTGCTTACGCAAAATTATCAACTGTGTTAAAAGAAGAACATAACGTAACCATGTTGAATCCACTGAGTGGAGATTTAGCAACAATGCGTCAGTCTTTATTGTTTTCTGCCCTCGAAGCGATTTCATACAATATCAACAGAAGAAATGCTGATTTGAAATTGTTTGAATTTGGAAAAACATATCATAAATACCTGAATGGTTACGAAGAACATAAACATTTAACTTTATCAATTTCAGGAAACAGAAATAAAGAAAGCTGGACAAATCCTCAAAAATCTACTGATTTCTTTTTATTAAAAGGATATGTAAAAGCAATCTTATCCCGTTTAGGAATTGATAAAATAGCTAATGCTCCTGTAGAATCTGATATTTTCTCTGAAGGAACATCAATATGCTATAATAATGATACTCTGGTAGAAATGGGTATTATAAAAAAATCAATTTTAAAACACTTCGGAATTAAACAAGATGTTTACTACGCAGACTTTAACTGGGATTTGATTTTAAAAATCATAACAGGAAAAATTAAATATTCTGAAATACCGAAATATCCTGAAGTTAGAAGAGATTTGGCCTTACTGATTGATCAGAAAACTACTTACGAGAGTATTTACAATTTGGCAAAACAGACAGAAAAAGTACTTTTGAAAGATGTAAATCTGTTTGATGTATATGAAGGAAAAAATCTTCCGGAAGGAAAAAAATCATACGCTTTGAGTTTCACAATTCAGGACAATACTAAAACCCTGACCGATTCTCAAATTGATAAGATCATGTCAAAATTGCAACAAACATTTGAGAATGAACTTGGTGCAAGCTTAAGATAACATTATTTTTAAATCATTATAATAAACCCGACAATCCTTAATTGTCGGGTTTATTTTTTTATTCAGCTCTCTGATAATCAATCTTAGAACTTATCTAAGTATCCGACGAATAAAGCTTTCTTAAATACGAATAAGATATCGTTTCCAGAAATGATTTCCAATCCTACTGCATAAAAAAGGGTAATTTCACCCTTGTCAGATTATACCTTTTCAAATAATTTTGTCTGAAATATTTTCAAACCATTGATTAATAACCAATTATTAAAAACTAAAAATCATGAAAAACATTTCAGAGAAACCAAGTCAGTTAATTACAAAAGAATTTGCTAAACAGCTGAATTTAAATTACACGAATAAAAAAGCGCAACTAACAGCAAAATCTTCTGACAAAGAAGATGCTAATGCTATCTGGTATTCACTAGAAGCTTTGGAGGCTTACATTGATTATATAAAAACACACGGAGCCGAGAGCGGATATGAAGTTGACGGAATCCGTTTTTATTTTGGAGTTTATCCGGACGACGAAAAACTTGGCGAAAAAGCAGGATTAACCACGCTCTTTTTATCTGCAACTGGCCGAAAAACAAATACAGATTCTGACGACAATACAAATCTGGTACAAGGTTTTGCTGCCACAAAACAGGCAGCATCTGCAGACATACAAAGCCTTGAACCAATGAACTATGGAAACATCGGAAGACCACCTAGCTTAATATATTAAAAAATTATGTTTGAATTTTTAAGATCTTATATCATCTATTTAGCTTTGCTATCAGGAACTGTCGGATTAATTTATCTTCATAAGCTTCCTAGTAATAAAGCTAAATTTTTACTACTTTTAATCTGGTTTTCAGTACTAACCGAATTTGTTGGTTATTATTTTACGCAATGGACAGGTCTCTTAAATTATTATGTTTATAATTTTTACATGTTCGTTACTTTTGTAGCTTATATAGTATTGCTGCGAAGTCTTTTGCAAAAAATAAGCAACAGAATCTCGGCTGTATTATTTTTAATATTATTTATAGTTTCCTTTTTTCTTAATATTTTATATTTCAAAAAAGATATAAACCACTCATTTACTTACAGTTTTGCCATTGGCGTAATATTGGTAATGCTGCTTTCATGCCTGTATTTGGTAGAGATTTTTAATTCGAATAAGATTTTGAACTTTAAAAAATCAGTCTTTTTTTGGTACGTTTTGGGTATTTTGGTATTTCATGTTCCTGTACTGCCTTTCATGCTCGCAATAAACTGGTTTTTAATAAAACAAGATGAATCAATATTTAGTCTGGTATTGTTTATTTTAAATTTTCTGGCACATGGTTGTTTTATAATCGGATTTGTATGGAGCGAAAAGAAATACAATTATTAGTTATTTCGTTAGGTATTGTATTTTTTACATTACTGGTCACACTTCTTGTAATCTTTTTTTATTTTCTAAAAAAGAAAAACAACTATTTAGTAGAAAAAATGGAGTCTGAAATGTATTTTCAATCCGAGCTTATTAAAACCCGGATTGAAATAAAGGATCAGACACTTTCTGAAATCAGCAAAGAACTTCACGACAATATCGGACAGATCATTTCTGTTGCCATAATGCAGCTGAATATTGGTATCAGCAATAAAAATATTCCGATAAGCGAACTTAAGGATATTAAGAATGTTTTGGCCAAATCATTAGATGAACTTCGTATTTTATCCCGTATAATCTGTAAGGATAATTTACTGCAGCAGAATTTCATAGAAGCCATTCAGCAGGATTTGGAAAGAATAAAAAAACTAAAAAAAATTAAATGCAGCTTTAATCGGATTGGTGAATTCCCGATTATAAATGAAGAACACGAGTTAATTATATACAGAATATTTCAGGAAGCACTTCATAACAGTTTAAAACATTCCAGAAGTGATTTATTTAATGTTGATATTGAAACAACGGCTGCTGTTTTTCGGTTAAAACTCAAAGATTTTGGAATTGGATATGATCTTACAAATTCAGAATCAGGATTAGGGTTGAATAACATGAAACTCAGGGCAAAATTAATTGGTGCTAAGTTAATTATGACTTCTGATCAGACAGGAACAAGTGTAAATTTAGAATATCCCTTAATACAATGCGATGAAAACTAACACAAAAAGCAAAATTATAATTGTAGATGACCATCTCCTTTTTTCACAATCACTGGAACTCCTGATAAAAAGTTTTGGCGATTATGAAGTTATAGAACGTTTTGAGAACGGAAAAGTTTTTATTGATTATCTGCAAAGTAATACATCTGCAGAAATCAATCTTATTTTACTCGATGTCAATATGCCGGTTTTAGACGGCCTTAGCACGATGAAGTGGCTAAAAGAAAACAGACCTGACCTTAATGTAATTGCTTTATCTGTCAATGATGATGAAGAAATTATTATAAAAATGATTACCAATGGTGCCAAAGGTTATTTGCTAAAAGATACGTCGCCGGAAATATTTAAGGATGCAATTGAATGTGTTATCGAAAAAGGGTTTTATTTTACCGAATTGGTATCGGGAATGCTGCTTAATAAAGTAAACAGCGACCCGAATAAAGTATGTCTAAAAGAAAAAGAAATTCTTTTTATCAAACACGCGTGCACCGAAATGACTTATAAAGAAATTGCGTCTCAAATGTGCCTAAGCCCAAAAACTATAGACGGATACAGAGAATCATTGTTTGACAAACTTGAGCTCAAAACCCGAATTGGACTTGTTCTTTATGCCATTAAACACAAAATTGTTTTGGTTTAGGTAAAATACTTTAATAAGTTATAGCAGCAAAAATAGGACTATCCTTTATTTTTTCTCTTCCGTGAAGGAAAGAAAGTTCCATCAAAAAATTAAACTGTACAATCTCACCGCCGAGTTCCTTAACCAAATCACCAAGTGCTTTTGCGGTGCCTCCGGTAGCCAGAACATCATCGTGAATCAGAACCTTATCACCTTTCTGTATAGCATCTGTATGAATTTCTAATGAATCTGTACCATATTCTAAATCATAAGAAGCTGAAATAGTAGTAAAAGGCAGTTTTCTTGGTTTTCTAACAGGAACAAAACCAGCTTTTAGTTCTTGGGCTAAAAGCATTCCGAAGAAAAAGCCACGGCTTTCTGCGCCTATAACCTTGTCAATTTTCTGTCCTTTTAGTGAATCAACCAAAATTTTCAGGCATTCTTCTCTGGCAATTGGTTCATTTAGCAACGGGGTGATATCTTTAAACAAAATTCCTTCTTTGGGAAATCCCTGAATATCACGTATATAATTTTCAAACTTCATTTTTTTTTATTATTCTGTTATTTTTTGCTTGTTTATCTCACATTTATCCCTATATTTGCACCCGCAAACAGCGTTCAACAAAGCTACGAAAATTAGCTCAATGAAACAAAAAAGGCCTCGTGGCGCAACTGAATAGCGCATCTGATTACGGCTCAGAAGGTTACTGGTTTGAATCCAGTCGAGGTCACTACTCGGGACAAAAGAAAAATATCATCTTTTGTCCCGTTTTTTTTTGCTCGTAATCTGTTGTTTACCAGATAAATACAATTAACCATTTCATTGACCCTAGCGGTTTGGATTTTGTTTTCAAGAAATGTAAAATTTTCGGGAAAAATTAAACCAATTACCTCCCTCGAATCTGCTAAACTCGCATTATCAAAGGCGTCCCCAAGTTTTAAAAGGTTTTCCAATCCTGAGTTCGTTAAATACTCTATATTCCCCCTGTCGTCCTCTATATTTCCAATATCTTTTTCGAGATTACTGATAATTTCATTGTATTCAGTCTTCATGAGGTTATAATCGTCAGCATCAATTTTCTCACTTACTAACAGATTTCTGGCAACCGATAATTTCTTTTCGTAAGTTGCAATTTGCTCAAGTGACTTCTTTTTTTCATTAGCTACTACTCCACTGTGTTCTCGATATCCTTCAAGCAGAACTGCCGCATATAATTTCTTCACCTCTGGTAAAGGCTTGAATTTATTTAAATGGTCTTTAAATATCTTATTGGCTATCTCAGAGTTTACTCTCCACTTACAATCTTTATGACAATGATAATAGTAGTAATATTTATTCCGTCCTTTACATTTGCTGCCTGTTAGCTTCTGACCGCACTTTGGACACAGAAAAAAGCCTCTTAATGGAAAATTTTCAATAGTCTTGATCTTTGGCCTATATGTCCTCTCTTTACTGTCAAGAACGTCTTGTACGCGATAAAACAATCCATCGCTAATGATGGCATCATGTTGGCCGTTTACCCATCTTTCTTCTTCATCTCTATATTTGGGAACAACTATTTTTCCGCAGTAAAGTGGGTTCCTAAGAATGACCCACAAGTTACTCTTAGACAGAACAAGACCTTTATCCTTGGCCATCTGGTAAATTGATTCGGTACTAAAAACATTTCTTGCAACCTGTTCAAATATCCAGATCAGTTTTGTTGCTTTTTCCGGTACAATGGCAATATATTTTTTTCCATCCTCAGTTACTTTATTTGCATAACCATAAGGAGCCATTCCCATATGTCTACCCTCTTTCTTACCTCGTCTAAGCCCCTGAAAGGTATTTAGTGCTCTTCGGTCATTTTCAACCTCAGGCGCTGCCAGATAAAAAGCCAACATCATTTTGTTTTCTGGAACACTCAGGTCAAGCGGCTGTTCTATAGCCTGAGGCTCTACACCCAGTTTTCTTAAAACATTAATCATTTGGTAAGCATCACCCGCATTACGACTGAACCTATCCCACTTCATAAAAAGAACCAAATTAATTTTATTCTTATGTTTCTTCACATCAGCTAGAAATTTTTTCCATTGAGGCCTATTAAAAGTCTTTGCTGAATGATCTTCATAAATTACATTACGTATCTGTATTTGGTTTATGCTGCAATATTTCCTTAGCATTTCCTCCTGATTACGTTGGGAGAAGCCTTTTTCGGCTTGCTCGTCAGTACTTACTCTGATGTATAAGTCCGCTATCTTGCTCATTTTGTTTTATTTAAATGTTTCAACACAGCGATATTAGCAATTATTCTTAAGAAATACAAGATTTCCTCTGCCTGTTCAATAGTAACATCCAATCCCTCAGATCGAAGTATTTTTAATGCTTTCTCTGGGGTCAACTTTGAATTACTGTAGTCAATATCTTTTTCCATAATCACACTTTTAAAATTGATAAAAATGTAATTTAAATGCAATAATAATTGTAAAATACTGATTTATGATATTTGGCACTAATTGGCAGCTTATTTCCTATTTCACTTAAAACTACATTATCTGATCCATATAGCGTCAAATTTAGTAAGGATCTGCTGAGTTCAGCTGACTTTCTTTAGCATTCGCTGTTCAAATGCAGTCGAAAGTTCAATCCCTCAGTGTTATAAACAAACAAGGCCATTGGGATCCAATGGCCTTGTTTGTTAATCTATTTGTCAATATACTTCGCGGAGCTTATTTTTTTATTTGCCAAAAAAAAATCTCAAATTATTAAAAAAATGAATTTATTATGGTGTGATTTACGTAAAAATTGTTAAAATTGGATAATGCCAAGAAACACCATTTCCAAATAAATTCCGAAGAGAAATCACAAGGTTAGAAAACTTCTGCATTGTAATTCATGCTAAGTTGTCTCATCTCACAATTTAGTAAAAATTCTCATCATAAGAAACTGTCTTGGGTAAAAGTGTTATCATTAGTACCGAACTTTTCATGGAGTATGGACCAAAATGGCGATGGACTCTGATTGATGCGGAAGTTTTTATTGTATTTATAACTATACACATTGTAAATACTAGAGTACAACAGGATACAGGTTTTCTTAGCTCGACTGACGCAGACGTAGCATAAGCGGGAGTCCTCTGCCAAAGCGATTTCGTCATCTTTATGTAAGTAATAAGGGAATTTACCGTCTTCCATGCCAAGCATGATTACGACCTCGAATTCCAAGCCTTTACAACTATGCCTGGTACTGATTGTAACTTCATTATTAGGTGCTCTTAGATTAGCCAATCTACTTACTTTTGCATTCTTTAAATTGCGGAATCTAGCTTCATCAAGAAGAATATCGAGATTTTTATTTTCGTCAGGATACAGTTCTGAATAGGCTAAAGTTGCTTTAATATCAAGTTGATCAATGAGGAAAGTACACCAATCAAACACTGTTGTCTTTGCAGATGATTTAGTTAAAACTTTATGAAGTTTAACCTTGAGTTCTATATCGGGAAGAAAACGCCTGTCGTCCTCATGTGTGTAAAGAAGCTTTCTCCAAAAATGAAAAAGTTCTTCAAAAGATATTTGTCCGCGTTCAACGCACCAAGCAGCACATTTTTGTAACCATATCAGAACATCACTGTTTTCAAAATCCCACTTTGCAATAAAGAACGGAATTTGGTTAGCTTCCAGTGACTGCGCCATTTCTGCTGCATTGTGATTCGACCCTACGATGATACCTATTTCATTCAAGGAAACTCCCTTTTCGTTAAGCTTTGGAATAATTTTCTGGGATACCATTAGATATTGGTCATCCATATCTTCCTTACAGTTAATAAAAACGAAATCCGCACCCTCATCTGCTCGGTTTTTGGAAGAATAATTTGGCATCGGCGGCTTTAGTTGAAGTGTGTCCAGCGAAGCTTCGATAATATGCGGAGAGCTGCGGTAGTTAGCTTCCAATTCAACTAGCTTGATATCATCGTTGTTTTTTAATTCCTCTAGAAAATCCGGATACCCGCCGGTAAATCCATAAATCGATTGATTTACATCTCCAACCGCGTACAGCTTTATACCTGCATTGAAAGTAAGCTCAAGAACCATTTCGTGCAGCGGTTTGCCGAGATCCTGATACTCGTCGACCAGAAGCCATGGAAACTTGCTCCGCAATGACCTGCTAACGAATTCCTGCTCCCTAATTAATGTCGCAGAAAGATTTATAATACTCGTGAAGTCCAGGTAGTCTGATTCCATCAATAGTTCTTCGAAACGGCTTGCTGCCAGCTGTATCGTTTCTGTCGATGAGATGCTCACACCGCTCATACCTTCCAGACGTAGAGCTCTGCATCTATTTATTGCAACAAGAGGTAATTGCTTTGAATCCTCGACTCCCATTTCTTGTAATACCGTATTGTAAATCTTTCGCTCATTATCAGAATCGATTATTTTAATTGGATATTTCACATTATACTGGGGATATAAGTGCGCGAATGGCTGTATAACATTTACCAAGCTGAAGCCGTGTACGGTTCCAATAAAATCGCGATTGTTGGATACATAGCCATAACTTTTCAGCCGGCTTTCCAACTCCCTAACCGACTCCCTGCTAAAGCTGATGCAAGCCAAACCTGATGGCTCATGTATGTGTATTTTGGACAGAACCATAGCTTTCAGAGAAAGTACCCTTGTTTTGCCACTGCCGGGTCCCGCAATAACAACGGTGTTGGCCATCGAATTGTAGGCTTCGAATTGATTATCATCTTTTTTGATCAGAGCCAGATCACGATAAAAGTTGCTATTCATACTGTTCCTTTACAATCTTTATCGCTTCTGCAATTCCTTCAGATATGTATACGGGAATCATATCTTCAGTAATTTCACCTGCAAGACGCTGGGCAAATCTTCCTTTACTGATGCTAGCCTCTATTTTTGACAATGCGCCCCAATAATCTTTACCATCTAAAGCATCATTGAATTTTTTGAGCTTTTTGGGTCCGCCGTTTGTTAATTCCTTGTAAATTTTTTTTATAGTAACTAAGCTATCAGCATCCATATTTATAAACATATCGACCTCCATTGTGTATTCTCCCACGAAACAGCCATTCTCCTTATAAATGGCGTATTGATCCGGAATGTTATCGGGCATATGCACAATTATCCCTAAATCAGATAATATTCTCCCTACGTTTTCGTTTCCAGCATAACCGAGATCATCTCCTTCTTCATGCATTCTATGGTTCTCGCGCATTTTTTTGGTTTTACCGTCGACAGTCAACGTTACTCTTCGGTAATAATCACCATCGGTGAATAATATCCATGGAATTTCTAAGGTTTCTAAAAGCTGAATATACGGTTTGAAATTCGTTGAATTTACGTTACAAACTATTATGCCATAATCGTCAAGCGGTGTATCCATCTTATCAGCCGCTGCCGGAATGATGTATTCTTCAGCAATTCCTTCGACCAAGATGATTAATTTGCCAAAATAAATTTCTCCCCTTTTAGCATCTACATAACGTTCTATATCTTTTTTCTCCCAATCACTTAATCCCAATTCAACTGTAGAAAAGGCCTGGCTTCCATCACCGACTTTCCTTATATGAACAATGTAGTTCAATGGCGAAATCGAGGTTATGAAAGTAGAATGGGATGTGAAAATGACGGATGTACCGCTTTTGTGCAAAACCTCCCTGTAAATTAGCCTTTGAAGAAGTGGATGTAAATGAGCCTCAGGCTCCTCGACGGCAAGAATTGTAAAAGCTTGGAATTTGTAATTGTTCTCATCCATGAATTCGTACAATGCCTTATATTGTTCGGGTTCAATGTTATTCTTCAGGATAAATTTACCGCTTTCACTCTCTTCGTAAGATTTAACTAAGATATCTGCACCCTCCAAAACTTCAAGCTCAGCATATCTTTCGGCTTTCAGGATTGGTGTAACAGTTCGATCTTTCAATAAAAGAAGCATTAAGGAGATGTATAGGATGTTTGCTAATCCTAGGCTAAGTTCCGAAATGGGCCTTTTTTCAAGGCTCATATAAACTTGGAGAGCGTATAATAGTCTTTCAGTATCCACATCAAAAGTTTGCAACGAAATTTCGGTGTCTACCTGAAGACCAGAAAGTGCGTTGAAGCGCGATTGCAATGCCTCCTTAATATGGACGATTTCGTCTAGTTCTAGAATTTTGTTCGCCGCATCCTGCATTTCGGCTGATATATCTTTCAGATCCTCTTTAGAAATATCATAGGTCTTTACGAGTTGATATAAAGTTGACCCTTTACCAGCCCTCAACTCTCTATCAACATCTCGAAGCGCTCTGATAACATGAATATTTATGTAATTGCGGTCGTTGTGGGAAAAATTCTTGTTATCACCACTCCCTTTATAGATGGCATAAGTATATCTCACAATTTGGCCTTTGTCATTCTTTTCCGGAAAAAACCTGTACCGGAATTGCAAGGTAGGCGGATTAGAATCGACGGCTGCATCGTCGAATTGTGCTAAAAGTTTATTATTGTGCTCGTAACCTCTGATTTGGAGAGTAATCTCAATTTCGTCTCCATTCACCATCGGATCATCCAAGCTATCATGAAAATCCTTTTCAGTTAGCATGCGATCCTGATCCGAGAAATCTCTGTCCAAAATAAGTTGGATAGCTCGTAAAAAATTTGTTTTTCCAACGTTGTTCTCGCCCAAAACTACCTGTTTATGATCAAGTTTAACGTCTAACTCGAGAAAATTTCTAAAGTTTTTGATTTGAACCCTTGAGATATACGGATTGTATTGATTTGTCATTTGTTTAAAATAATCTTTGCAGGATTCTGCTAATGTATATATTATTAAATATTTTCACCTCCGGTAATCTAATGCAATTTACAGTTTATTTTAATAATGCTTTGGCAGTATAAATACCTGTTTTTTTTTACTTGTATCAAAAAAAAAGATGCCTAAGCATCTTTTTTATGATTTTTTTAGTTTTAATAATTCTGGTTTGTTTTACGAGAAATGTATTCTCGAAGTCTAATTTCTTACTTTTAAATTTGTGAACTTTTGTAAAGAATACATTACTGCTTCCTTATTTTAAAATTTAAAACCATTACTATAAGTGTGTTATCAATATCTGTAGTATTTGAGATGATTTAATTAGTTATGCACTTTTTAGAGATTTTATAGATGCTTGAGTTAACAAATACATATTAATTTTTCATAACATTTGTTATTGCCTTAAAGAGCTAAGTGCTCACACCATCTGAATATAACTATTTAATTTTTAAATTTTCTAAGTCCTCAATAAGATCATATTCTTTTTTGTGAATTTTTTTACTTGTCATATCAATCTTCACAGTTTCGAGAAAATCTTTGAAATCACTATTCATTGCCAACTTATTAATGGTTTCAAAATCTAAGTCTTTTTTATATTTAGCTGGAATCAAAATATCAGTTGAGTCCGGATCTTCAATATTCAACTCAATAACACCTATACCAAACGATGTAGATAGCCTTGACAATTCGTCAAAAAAATCTTCATTTTTAGAAATTCTGGCCGCGACTAGATAAGATTCATTTGCCCATGATGAATTGGATACACATTGAAAAAAACTTTCTCTCAGATTTGAAAATGACAATTCCCTTTTCACTTCAAAGGAATATATAACAATTCCACGAACACCAATCGAACTGCTAAAATCATATACCTCTTTTTTCCAATCATCCATTCGAAAATAACAACCTACCATGTCTGGATGTACCCATTC
>Ga0307406_10001681_pt1 | contig 12161 bp, 12 predicted proteins | sample 322Cmetagenome_3_FD_203706 | JGI IMG/M metagenome (GOLD analysis project Ga0307406, IMG submission 203706) | Maize rhizosphere microbial communities from greenhouse at UC Davis, California, United States - 322HYB-C-2 | ecosystem: Host-associated > Plants > Roots > Rhizosphere > Soil | place... | reverse complement strand
CGCCGCTGATCTTCATGGAGAAACCTGCAAATGTGAGAAAAAGCCGGCGCGGCCTTAGCGGCTGGCCGGTTTGGCGGCAAGGAGCGGATAGGGATTGATGGCGGTGCCCTGCCACCACTTCTCGCCTGGCTCCATCCGGTTGATGGCGAAATGCAGGTGCGGGCCGGCCGGGTTGGCGTTGCCAGACGAGCCGACATAGCCGACGGGCGCCCCGCGACGCAGCCGCTGGCCCTCGCGGAGCCCCGGGGCATAGGCACTGAGGTGCGCGTAGTAGTAAATCCACCGGCCGTCGTCAGAGCGGACGTAGGCGGTCGTGCCGCCGCCGCCCTGGCTGAAGAAAAGCTTCTCAACGCGCCCCGGCGCAGCCGCCACCACCGGCCGGCCAGTCGGGGCCATGATGTCGATGGCGTCGTGGCGGCGAGCGCCGCCGGCGCGAGCCTGGGTGTAGGTGTCGACTAGCTCGGCCCGCTTCACGCCGACGACCGGGATGGCGAGGCCGGCCGGGCCGACGGTCACGCCTTCGGCTACCGTGACCGGCGGCGCGCCTTTGGGGTCGACCACTTCCTTCTGCCCGGCCAGCGTCACCTGCGGCGCCGAACGGATGTTGTACCAGAAGATCCAGAAGGCGCTGGCCAGCACCGCCGCCACGACTGCCGTGCCGAGCGTGCGGACCATCAGGCCTGGAAGACCGCTTTGAACCCTGGCTTCATGATACGCGACAGGCGAAGCACGTCCCAGTTGGTCATACGGATGCAGCCATGGCTTTGCGCCCGTCCGATGGTTTCCGGCGCGCCGGTGCCGTGAATGCCGTAATTCTCCTTTGTGAGGTCGAGCCAGGCGACGCCAACCGGACCATTCGGCCCGGGCGGCAGGCGTTTCTCTTCCTTGTCGTCGGCAACGTCCCAGAACAGGTCCGGCTGATAATGGAATGGGGGCAGAAAGGCATAGGTGGTCGCTTTCCAATTGCCGAGCGGCAACGGGTCGTGGCTCGATCCCATCGTCACCGGGAACTGGGCGACGAGCTTTTCGGATGACTCCATGACCTTGAGGACACCTTCGCTCTTGTCGACGACGACGTGGTCGCCCTTGGCCTGATTGGCGTCGACATTAAGCGTGTTGAACCATTTCGCATATTCCGGTTTCAGCTTGTCGCCGTACGCGCGCGAGGTCGGCAAGACGTTTGGCAACCGCAGCACCTCGTCCGGGCGCATGAGCTTGTCGGGGCCGTTGAGCGCGACGATCGTGTCGGGAGTGGTGTGGAACATCTCCGCCAGCTTCTCGAGCTGGTTGCGGTAGCCGAGGAAGTTCAGCTTGGCCTGGTCTTCCGGGTCCTTCGGGAACGGATAGACGAACGTGCCGTCGAAAACCTCCCGGCCAAGCGACAGGTTGACCGTCGATTGCCGGCCGATGCTCAGCAAAGCCTGGCGGGTCGGCCCGTCGAGCTCGCCGGTCTGGTCCAGGCCGCGCGATTCCTGGAATCCCTGCACGGCCTTGCGAAAGGACATGCCCTTCTTGCCGTCGATCACCCCGGCGGGAAAGCCGGCGACGTCCAGCAGCACCTGGGCATGGAAGATCTCGCCGTCGATCGGCGAGCCGGCCGTCCCCGGCGGGACCCAGCGCGGTGTTCCGGCAGCTGGGGCGCCGGGTTCGGATGATTCCTGCCCCGGCGCCGCCGCGGCCACGGCCACGGCGAACCCCGCCAGCAACAGACTTCTCAATGCATACGCCACGCTATCACTCCATCATTCTGTCGTCGCGACACTGAACGATGGACGGCGCTCGCGGTTGCGTGCCTAGAGAGTGGCGTGCCTCGCTTGTTCGCTGCCGGCGGCGGCACGCGAACCGGCGCCGCGAGCGCCTGCGAGCAGCGCCAGGCAAACCGCGAAGATCGCGGCAATGCCCGCGGTCCGCAGCGGATAGTCGAACAGGCTGTGCAGCAGGATTGCCGCGGAGGCGACGGCAGCCGCCTTCTGCTCGATCGTCCCCGTCTCGCGGCTCCAGCTGTCGCGGGCGCGGCCTGCCCACCAAAGCAGGAACGCCAACAGGACGAGCAAGGCTGCCGCGCCGCCCTCAATCGCCAACTCCAGATAATCATTATGGGCGTGGTTGGTGAACCAACGGTCAGCAATCTGCGGGTCTTCATAGCGGCGATAGGTTTGCACGAAGGTTCCGAAGCCGGAACCGGTCAGCCATTGATCCTGCACTGCCGGCAGCGAGGTCGACCAATATTCCCCGCGGGTTTCGATCGAAGCAGTCGTTCCCATGCTTGGCAGGCTTTTTCCAGCAAGAACCACGACCGCTGCGGCGGCGGCGAGCAGGCCAATGGCAAGCAACATCCCCTGGCGTTTCCGCCGCGGCGACAAGCGCATTGCCATCACGGCCGTCGCCGCCACTACCGCCGGGCCGAGGATGACCATCGCCGCGGACCGGTTGATCAGCAGCCCGATCAAAATGATGCACCCGGCAGCAACCCCAAGAACAAGATCGATCGACCGGTCGCCTTTTCCCGCCGCCAGACGACGCTTCTGGACCACCAGCGCTGTGAGCAGCGGGATCGCCGCCAGCAGCATGGTCGCTAAATGGTTGCCGTTGGCGAACGGGCCGACGGCAACGCCGAGATTCGTCCGCCGGTAGAAATACCAATTACCGTCGCCGGCGCTAACCTGAAGCGCGCCGAGAAAGACCGAGATCGCAGTCGCCACGAAGACTGCGCCGAAGAGCCAGGAGACCCGCCAATGCTGCAACCTCAGCATGGCGATAAGCAGCGCCAGCGGCGGCAGGAGCGTCAGGGCCGTCGACATCGTGTCATACGGGGCCTCGCTGATCGGCAGCCAGGGAAGCGGCATGTCGAGAAGGGCATAGCCGTCGGCAATGAATTCGCGACCGGGGAGCTCGGTCCAGACGGCCGGCGGCAACAGAATCAGCTGCGCCATGACCAGCAGGATCGCGATGGCCACGATCAGCAGGAGTCGGCGTCCCGCGGTCGTGATCGGCGCCGGATCGCGTGTGAGGGCCGCCCATGCCAGCAGGCCGATTGCAAGCAGTTGCAGCAAGGCGTTGCCCCAGATTGCCTGGCTGCTGCCGCCCAACAGGATGCAAAGCAGCAGGTAAAAGGGAAGCGCGGCCTCCTTTGCCCGGCTCATTCGCCCGCACTCCCTGCAAGGCGAAGCCCGCGGACGGTCAGTTCGCTGACCCGCGGCAGTTCCCCGGCAACGCCCTGCAGCTCGAGCCATTGGGCCTGGCAATTCGGCGGTACGGAAAATTCGCCCGCCGTCGTGCCGGGGCGCAAGCGAAGGGTAAGGAGTGGCTGAGGTGAATCGGCGCAGCGGGCAATCCAGCTGACCCCAGCCTCTCCATCGCCGGGAGAGGTTTCGGCCGCGAGCCGATAACGGCCGGGCTTCAGCACGAGGAGCTGGCTCGCGAGGACTGCGTTCGCCCGTCCGTAATAGAGCACGTCGAGCCCGCCCTTGCCGTTCGGCTCAGCAACGCCCTCAGCTGTCTGGGGGAAGCTCCAGCTGAATGGCGGTGACGCCGCCGTCTCGGCAAAACCTGGATTGAACAGAGCGGGCGGCTCGTGGAGGCGATAGAATTGCGTCCACAGCGCCCGCGCCCTTGCATATTGCCCTGCAGAGGCAAGCGACGCCACCAGCTGCGGACGCCAATCCGGCTCCGCCGGCCTGCCGCTGGCCAGCGACAGCACCAAGTCGGCGTTGGCGGCGTCGGTGGCGAGCAGGGTCAGTATCGCCGCCTCGACGCGGGGGGCCTTCGCGAAGAAAGCGCGGAGCTCCGGCACCGCGCCTGGCGTACGGGCGTAGGCCGCCACCGCTGGGCCGAAGCCTTCGGTCCCGCGCGCCTGCAGGCTGACCAGCGCCTGCATTTCCATCAGCCCCGCCGCGACCCGGCCGGTGCGGATGTAGCGCTCGGCAAGCAGGAAGCGGGTCCCGCGCGAACGCGGGTCGCGGTCCCGGGCCGCAAGCAGCAGCCGCTCCGCCGCCGCGCCGCGGCCTTCGGACTCGGCGACTGCGCCTGCGATCAGGAACGGATCGGGCGACAGCGGCGCCTTGTTCGCGGCCTCGCGAATAGAGGCCTGGATTTCCGGGGGGGCGCTCCCGTTGCGCGCCGCCAACGCAGCAATGGCAAGCAGCATGCGATCGACGACGACCCGCGGATGCGACGGCCACAAGGCCATCGCCAGGGCAGGCCGCCTTTGCCTGTCGGCGACGGCGGCGGTCCGGATGACCTGGAATGCGAGCACGGCCGCGACCACCGCGATGACCGCGACAACGACCAGCCCTGGCCCCCCCCGTCCTCGCATCAGCCTTCGGGCTGGTGCGAGATCATCACGATCTCGTTGCGTTTCTCACCCACGCGCTTGTCGCCATAGCCGTACAGCCGATAGCGGTACTGGCTGCCTTCCTCGGTGGACTTGGTCAGGGTCACCCCGACGATGTGGGCGCCGGAGGCCTGCAGCCGGTCGATCGCCTCCCGCGCCGAGCGCGTCTTCGTGCTGCCGGCTTCAACCACGAACATGACATTGCCGGCCACCGCGGCGAGCAACGAGGCATCAGCCAGGCCGAGGACCGGCGGGCCATCGATGATGATGCGCTCGAAATGCTGGCTGGCCTCGGCGACGATCTCCTTGAACCGGCCGGTCGACAGCAGGTCGGCCGGGTTGGGCGGCGTTGGCCCGCACGGCAGCAGCCACAAATTCTCGAACTGGGTTTCGAGGATATGGCCGCGGACCGGCTCCTCGTTGGTCAACAGCTTGGTCAGGCCCTGGCGATTGGAGGCGCCGCGGAACGCCGGCCGGCGCAAGTCGGCGTCGATCAGAAGCACCGATTCGCCTCTGCGCGCATTGTTCTGGGCAAGCGCGAAAGCCGAGGACGACTTGCCTTCGGCGGCGGCCGTGCTGGTGACCAGGATGATTTTCGGCGCGCCGTGCTCGGTGCTGAAGCGCAGGGCGGCTAGCACGGCCGCATAGGCTTCCGCCACGGAAGAAGACGGGTCCTTGAGGTCTTCGACGACACTCCCCGGACCGCGTCTTTTCGGCACAATGCCCAGGCAGGCGAGGTTGAGCTTCGAGCGAACGTCCTCGCGCGTCTTGATGGTATCGTGAAGGAACTCGAGGCCGAGGGCGGCGGCGATTCCGGCCAGCAGGCCCAGGCCGAGGCCGGCAATCAGGTTGAACAGCAGGTTTGGCTGGAAGGGCCCGCTGGGCACCGCGGCCCGGTCGACGATCGAGACCGGCGAGACGCCGACGCCACCGGCGACGCCGATTTCCTTGTAGCGCTGGAGAAGCGCGTCATAGAGGCCGCGGTTGGTGTCCACCTCACGCTGCAGGATGTTGTAGCGGATGCTGCGGCCGCGCAGGTCCAGGACCGAGCCCTTCAGACCGGCGACCCGCGATCGCAGCGCGTTCTCGGCGCTCAATGCCGCGCGATATTCGGCGAGCAAGGTGCTGCTCCGGCCGCCGGCCGCCTGCGCGCCTTCGCGGGCGACCTGCCGGTCGAGCTCCTCGATCCGCGACCGCAGGCTCATCATGTCCGGATGGTCCGGCTTCATCAGCGTGCGCTTTTCCTGATATTCGGCTTCGAGCGCTGCTCGGCTTTGACGGAGTGCCTGGGTCGTCTGGGTCGCATCGGCGGCACCCGCGAGGCTGGCCTGGCGATAGGCGCCTTCAGCCATCACCCTGCGCGCCGTGGCATCGGCAAGCGCCTTGTTGAGCGCGATCAGCGACTCGCCCTGGAGGGAGGACGCGTCACCGGCGGGCTGGCCGGCTTCGTTGCTCCCCGTGTTGATGATCCCTTCCGCCTGAGCATAGGCGACAAGGTCGCGCTCCGATCGTTCCAGGCCGGCGCGAGTCTTCGCGATCTGCTCCTGCAGGAACTTGCGCGCATAAGCGGACGCATCGAACCGACGCTGCAGGCTGGTATTGATAAAGGCCTCGGCGATGCCGTTGGCAACGCGGGCCGACAGCTCCGGGTCGCCGGAAACAAAGCTGTACTTTATCAGCTGCCCCTCTTCCGGGACGACGACGTTGAGCCCGGCCTGTATCATTGCGGCGGCCGACTTCATCCTGCTCGCCGCATCCCCGCCGCTGCCGACGAGTTCTTCATTGGCGGCAAGGTTCAGGTCCTGCGCGACCCGCTCCGCCAGGCTGCGGCTCGACAGTAGGCCGGCCTGCGTCGTCACCAGGTCCCACATGTTGGGCGCCGTCGCGCTTTCCCGCCTCTGCTCATCGAGGATCTCGACGCTGGGCGCATTCACTTCCAGGGTGACGTCGGCGCGGTACAGGGGAGTGGTCATCAGCGTTACCAGCACCGCCAGTGCCAGGCCGGCGGCAACCGCGCCGGCAATCAGCCAGCGATATTCGCTGAGGATCCGGACCAGCGAGGCGAAGTCGAGAGGGCGCTCGGTATGGGCCTGGTCCTGCCAATGCAAGCCATGGCCGCGGGTTGGGGCAAACGGATCGGCAAGCTGCTGGCGATCCGCCGGCGTCAGGGCGACGTCATTCCCCACCGGCCGGTCCTGCTGCGCGATTCATGATGGACACGATCCCTCCTAAAATGGCCGGAAGATCGACAAGATCGGCAGGCTGTTCAAAATCTGCCGCTGCGCTTCCTTGGTCGCCGAGCCGTCGACCACGATGATGTCGCCAGGATAGACCTGCGGATCAGGAGCCTCGCCACGGCGGATGCTGGTCAGGTCGAAGGCGGCGGCCTGTCGCTGGCCGCTGATCTGGCGGAAGATGGCGACCCTTCGCGGATTGCCGTTTTCGGTAACCCCGCCGGCCGCTGCAACCGCCTGGATCAGTGTCGTCGGCCCGTTGATCCCGATGGTCCCGGTCTTGGCGACCGAGCCATCGACGGTCACGCTGCGCCGGGTGGAGGACTTGATGCCGACGCTGATGTCCGGATTCTCGAGATACTTCTCCCCAAGCTTGGAGGTCAGGCGCTGATCGAGCTCCGCCGTCGTCAGATCGATCGCTGAAATCTCACCGATCAGCGGCATGGAGATCTTGCCGGTCAGGTCGACTTCATAGTCGCCGGTCAGGTCCGTCATCTTGAAAACCCGGATAGCCAGCGTGTCGAGCGGCGCGATCCGGTAATTCTGCTCCAGGGGAACGACCGTCGGCGCGTCCGGCGCTCCAAAACCCTCGACATTATAGGGAATTGGCCCGCCACGGCGGTCGGCACAGCTGGCAAGTCCGACTGTGGCCAGCGCCAGAAGCGCCAAGCCGACTGACGATACACCGCCTTTGGCACGGTCCGATTGAAACACTGCAACGCTCCCCAAAAACCGGAATGCAGGCGGCGCCACTTAGCAAGGCCTATCCAGACTGACTACTAACTGCGTCCAATTCGGATGAACTTGCCCGGTTCCATTCGGGGGTCATATTCGCAATGTCGGTAGCCCTGGCCTGGAGGCACCAGCGTTCCGATCCTTCCAGTCCGAGCGCGGTCAGGACGCCAGACCGATAGGCGCCGGTATCTATGCCGATGCGGTTGGCGCGCTCCTCGACCTGCTCCCTGATCGTATGGCCATGAATCACAGTAAAGCCATGTTCGGACTCGTCCATCAGGAACGGCTCCCGGATCCAGCGAAGGTCGGTCCGGGACTGCTGCTCAAGCGGAATGCCCGGTCGGATGCCGGCATGGACAAACAGATAGCTGCCGGCCCGGAAGGTGTCGTCAAATCCACGGACGAACTCGCGGTGCGAGGCGGGAATTGCGGAGCGCACGGTCTCGATCGCCTGCGTCGGCGGCATGCGGCGAATTTCCGCCGCGTCGACTCCATAGCTGGCGAGGCACTCGGCGCCGCCAAACCGCAGCCAGTCGGGAATGAGCCTCGCTTCGCCATCCAGGATGCGCAGCAGGACTTCTTCGTGATTGCCGGCCAGGAACACCGGCCGCACTCCGGCCGGCCGATAGGTCCGCAGCCGCTCGACCACCTGGCGGGACGATGGTCCGCGGTCGATCAGGTCGCCGAGGAAGACGACGACCAGCCTGGCCCTGCCCCGCTCGGCCGCGTCGGCCTCGATCTGCGCCAGCAAGTCAGCAAGCAGGTCATCGCGACCGTGAACGTCGCCGACCGCATACAGCCGATAGGCCGGCGGCAGTCCGGGACCGGGTTTGTCGCGCGGACCACGAAGCAGGCCGAAAAGGCTCATTGCAGGGCCTGCAAATAGGCTCGCGCCACCAGCGCCTGGTCGAATTCGCGCTCCACTTTCACCCGCGCCCGCGCACCCATGGCCGAACGTTCCTCGGGAGCGAGGCGCAACATGGCCTGCATGGCCTCGGCCAGCGATTCGGCGGACTGCGCCGCGCACAGGAAGCCGGTGTCGCCGTCGCGGACGATTTCCCGGCAGCCAGCGACGTCGCTGGCGACCATCGGCGTCGCCATGGCCGAGGCTTCCAGCAAGCTCCGCGGCAACCCCTCGCGGTAGGAGGGCAGCACGATGCAATCTGCCTCGGCGATGAATGGCCTCACGTCTTCACTCTCTCCCAAATAGGTCACTATGCCTTCCGCATGCCAACGCTCCACCTCTGCGATTGGCACCGCGCTGCGGTTGTCACTGCCGGCAAAGCCGAGAATCGCGAACTCCACCCGAGGCCACCCGGGCCGGAGCAGCCGCGCCGCCTCGGCATATTCGACCAGTCCCTTGTCCCGCAGCAGGCGGCCGACAAAAAGGAACCGAAACCGATCGTCGCCATTCCTCGTGGTCCCGGAGGGACGGAAATGCTCGAGGTCGATGCCGGAACCGGGGATGAGCTGCGCCTGCTCCTCGCGGACCAGCCCCCCATCCACGAAAAGCTTCAAGTCGTCCGGGTTCTGGAAGAAGACTTTCGCCGACCTGCGCAGGGCCAGCCGGTAGAGGCGCCGGACCAGCCATCCGAGTGGCCCGCCGCGAAGGAAGGCGGTGCCAAGGCCGCTGATATTGTTGACCGTGCGGATGCCAAGGCCGGCTGCGGCAAGCGAGCCGTAGATGTTCGGCTTGACCGTAAAGCCGAGGAATGCGTCCGGCCGGAGGGACTTGAGCGACCGCCAATAGTCGATGAGCAGGTGCGCATCGCGGGCGATGGATGTCCCCGAGCTGTCGACACGGATGGGAACGAACTGGACGCCCAGCGCCCGGATGCCGTCGCTAGCCTCGTCCGCCGGGGCAAGCACCACGACGGTCCAGCCGGCGTCGCGCAAAGCGGCGATGACCGGTCGGCGAAAGTTGAGGATGTTCCAGCCGATGTTGGCCGAAATGGCAATCATGCCTGCCGCCCGGGATCCAATGTCCGTCACATTTTATCCACAGATGGGGGATATTCGAAGGCTGTGCTCAAAATGGTGCAACTTCCTGCCGGATTGGACGTTCGTGAGCACTAGTCTGGGCATTACCCTTAACAAGGGCGGCCGAGGCATGTATAGCGCCCCGGCATTTCGCGAGTGAGGATTAGCCATGCAAGGTTCGAAGAGATCAATCATTGGCGCAGCCGCGGCTCTCGCTCTGTGTTTCAGCCCGACGATGGCCCACGCGGCAACGGCGGCGGCACCTCCCTCACTGAATCCCCTGGTAGCGGTCAGCGTGTTCGGCACGCCGGCGTCTGCACAGGCCGTCTGCGGCAACGCCTCCGGTGCGGCGGCAGCTGCCGGCGCCTCCGCGGTAGCGCAGGGCCAGGCTGGCTGCGTACTCCCGGCGGTCGATCCGGTGGCGGCTCCGGTCGACACACCGGTAGTCGAGCCGGTTGCTGCGCGTGGCTTCAACATCATGCCAATCTTGCTTGGCCTGGTTGGAATCGCGGCGCTCGCAGCTTTGATTGCCAGCGGCAACGACGATAGCGATTCGCCCGACAGCCCGGACTGATCCGATCAAGGCAAAACGTAAAAATGGCCGCTTTAAGCGGCCATTTTTTTAATTCACTCAAGTGTATCCGTTCGGGCAAGCAGGCCTTGCCGGATGCCGCGGGGCGGCCCCGTTGCTGCCTGCGCCGGACCGGCTGCGCGTCCGCCGTAGCGGACGCACCGGTTCTAGCCGCGCTCACCCTGGACCGACTGGGTCGGCGCCGGCTGATTGGTCGAATTCGCAAGCCAGGTTGAGGAGCCGCAGCTGCTGGTTAGCGTCATCGGCTGCCCGGCCTGGAATGCGCTCGTATAGGCCCAGCATTCCTGCGCCATGCCATTGTTGAGGCAAAGCTGGCCATTGGCGGCCGTCCAGGAGGCCGGGATCACGTTCCCGCCAGGAGTGGTGATCTGAGCCTGGCCGCCAGGTCCAAGATGCACCGCATTGGTAACTCCGTTGGTGGTCACCTGAACCGTTTGGCCGACAATCTCCGATCCCGGAGCCCATTGCGCCAGCGCCGCCGCCGGAGCGATCAGGGCAGACATACCGGCCATGGCCGTCACGAGGCTTAGCTTGTTCATCTCACACCCCTCCTTCGAATGGCGAGGGCCCGGATATAGGGCCATTTCGGATAACCAATTCGGCGGGGCAAAGTTGCAGGGCCGTGCAGAAACCTACTCGACTGGGCTCAGCAGCTCGAAGCCGGGGATGGCGACGTCGAAGGTATTCCCGTCCTCGTCGACCAGGCGATAACTGCCGCGCATCGAGCCGGTCGGCGTCGCCAGCGGGCAGCCCGAAACATAGTCATAGCTGCCGCCGGCGGGGATCAACGGCATCTCACCGACCACCCCCTCACCCTTCACTTCATGCTCTGTGCCGCGGCCATCGGAGATCTGCCAGTGGCGGGACAGCAGCTGCACCGACCGCGCCCCGCCATTTTCGATGCGGATGTGGTAGGACCAGAACCAGCGACCCGCCTTTGGCGCGCTCTGCTCCGGGAGATAGGAAACAGCGACGCGGACATGGATGTCGCCGGTTGTCGCCACATGCGGAAACAGCATCGCCATGGTGTCGAAGCTGGGCGTGCTGGTCATGGTTCGACGCTAGGCCAGTCCGGCGGCGCGGCGCAAGCGGTCAACGAGCCGCTCACGGCCCAGCAGCAGCGAAGCCGAGCGGTCGGTCAGCACATCGCGGGTCAGGAAATGCCCAGTCAGAAGCAATCCTTCGATGATATCGGCCCATGATGCGGGGCCTGATCGCAGCAAGAATGCCGGGAGCGCGAGGAGCTTGCCGGCGAAAGGTGCTGCCTCCGCGGCCGAAATTGACCTGCCCGATTTCGGGCTGACGGCGACGAGGTCCTCCTTCGTGCCCGTCACGGCGCAGCTTTCCAGGTCGAGCCCGAAGCCGAGCTCGGCGAGCAGCAACAGCTCGAAGCGCACGAGCCCCGCGCCCCAGGCGCTCGCCGCGGGCGCGGCCTCGATGGCAGCCAGCAGGCCGTCCAGCGCCTGATAGAGACGGGGATAGGGCTGCGCCTCGGGAAGCGCCGTCGCGGTCAGGGCCGTCGCCCATTCAATCGCCGCCGCCGGCAGCGGCTCGCCGAGCAACGGACCTCGGCTGTGCGCAAGCTCGAGCTCGGCATGGGCCAGCTGCGTATCGGTCCGCGATGATAGGCGCGCCTGAACGAGATTCCCGGGAATGAGCACCGGCCGCATCCGGCGGCCCCGAGCGCCGCGGACATAGGCGGCTTGCAAACCATCCTCCGGGGTCATCAGGCGGACCACGGCCCCGTGCTCGCCATGGTTGAGCAGGGCGCAGACGATGGCGGGCGTTTCGATCCTCATCCGGCCGGATGGAAGAAATCGTAGAGCTGGCGCGCCATCGCCTTGCTGATGCCAGGGGCGCGTTCGAGATCATCGAGCGCCGCGCCCTTGACCGCCCGCGCCGTGCCGAAATGCATCAGCAGCGCCCGCTTACGATTGGGGCCGATGCCGGGGACTTCGTCGAGGCTGGAAGTGATCAGGCTCTTTGCCCGCTTCTGGCGATGCGTGCCGATGGCGAAGCGATGGGCTTCGTCGCGCAGCCGCTGCAGGTAGAACAAAAGGGCCGAATTGGGCGGCAGGCTGATTTCGCGCCCGCCCGGCAGATGGAAGATCTCGCGGCCGGCGTTTCGGTCGGGGCCCTTGGAGACGGCGACCACCGGCAGGTCGTGGACTCCGGCATCCTCCAGTATCTCGCAGACCGCCGACAGCTGGCCCTTGCCGCCGTCAATCAGCAGCAGGTCCGGCCATTCGCCGCTGGCCCGATCGGGGTCTTCCTTCTCCAGTCGTGC
>Ga0307406_10001679_pt1 | contig 12170 bp, 14 predicted proteins | sample 322Cmetagenome_3_FD_203706 | JGI IMG/M metagenome (GOLD analysis project Ga0307406, IMG submission 203706) | Maize rhizosphere microbial communities from greenhouse at UC Davis, California, United States - 322HYB-C-2 | ecosystem: Host-associated > Plants > Roots > Rhizosphere > Soil | place... | reverse complement strand
AGCCCTTCGCCGGCCGCTTCCATGTCCACGCGGGCCTGCTCGCATTGGCGCAGGATGATCTGCGCATGCCGGTACAGCACCTTGCCGGCCTCGGTGGGCGTGACGCCGCGCTTGGTGCGCACGAGCAGCTGCTGGCGCACCTCGCCCTCCAGCGTGGCCAGTTGCTGGCTCAGCGCGGGCTGGGCGATGAAAAGAACCTCGGCCGCCTGTGTCAGGCTGCCGATGTCCACGATCTTCACGAAATATTTGAGGCGTCGCAGGTTCACGCCTTGTCCCCAAGCAAAAGCCGAGCCTAGCACCGACCCCGCGCAGCAGCCATCGGGAGCCACCATAAGCTCTGCCTATACAACCAGTGCAATCTCGTCTTGGCCTCGCGGGATCGATGTGCGTACCGTTCGGTCCATGCCATCCCCAGGAAGACAAGTGACGCCCTCCCGCATTGCCGCCCGCGTGCGGCGCATCAAGCCCTCGCCCAGCACCTCCGCTGCCGACCGCGCCAACGAGCTGCGCCGCCAGGGCAGGTCGATCGTGAACCTCGTGGTGGGCGAGCCCGACTTCGACACCCCGCCCCACATCCGGCAGGCGGCCGCCGCCGCCATCGAAAAAGGCGCAACACGCTACACCCTGATGGCCGGCACGGTGGAGCTGCGCCAGGCCATCGTCGCCAAGCTCGAACGCGAGAACGGCCTGCGCTACGCGATGAACGAGATCATCGCCACCAGTGGCGCCAAGAGCGCGATCTACAACGCGCTTGCCATCACGCTGGAGCCGGGCGACGAAGTGATCATTCCCGCGCCGTACTGGGTGTCGTACCCCGACATGGTGCTGGCCTGCGACGGCGCGCCGGTCACGGTGGCCTGTCCCGAAGCCAACGGCTTCAAGCTGACGCCCGCGCAGCTGGAGGCCGCGATCACGCCGCGCACGCGCTGGCTGCTGATCAACTCGCCCAGCAACCCGACCGGCGCCAGCTACACCGCGGGCGAATACCGCGCGCTGGCCGAGGTGCTGCAGCGCCATCCGCAGGTGATGGTGATGACCGACGACATCTACGAGCACATCCGCTTCGACGGCCAGCCAACACCGCACCTGCTCGCGGTGGCGCCCGCGCTGCGCGAGCGCACGCTGGTGGTCAACGGCGTCTCCAAGACCTATGCGATGACCGGCTGGCGCATCGGCTACGCGGCCGGGCCGGCCGACCTGGTCCAGGCGATGGACACGCTGCTGTCGCAGTCCACCGGCAACTGCTGCTCGGTGAGCCAGGCGGCCGCCGCAGCCGCCATGAATGGCGATCAAGGCTTCGTGGCCGAGAGCGTGGCCGTCTACAAGCAGCGCCGCGACCGCACCCTGGCGCTCGTCAACGACATCCCGGGCCTGCGCTGCATCCCGCCGCCGGGCGCCTTCTATCTCTACATCCAATGCGGTGGCCTGCTCGGCAAGACCACGCCGCAGGGCAAGCGGCTGGACGAAGACAGCGACGTGGTGATGTACCTGCTCGAGAGCGAAGGCGTGGCCGTGGTCGCGGGCACCGCCTACGGGCTGTCGCCCTACTTCCGCCTTTCCATTGCCACGTCGATCGAGACGCTCGAAGAAGGCTGCGTTCGCATCGCGCGGGCCGTGGCCGCCCTGCGCTGATGCGCCCCTGACTGAATTTCCGAGGACAACGCCCATGCCCTACAAAGCCATCCGCAAGAACCCGTCGGCCGCATCGGTGGCGCCCGAGATACTCGCCGCACTGCGCGAGATCCCGGTCGCGGCGCTGAGCGACAACATGCACCGCAACATCGGCAGCACCGGCCTGCATCCCTACCACCGCCCGACGACGCGGACCATGGCGGGTACGGCAGTCACGGCACGCTCGCGCGGAGGCGACAACCTCACGTATCTGCGCGCCCTGGAGTTCTGCCGGCCCGGCGACGTGCTGGTGATCGATGCCGGAGGCGACCTCAACAACGCGGTGGTCGGCGGCATTCTCTCGTTCTACGCCGCGCACATCGGCACCGTGGGTGTGGTGATCGACGGCGCGATCCGCGACGTGGCCGAGGTCCGGGCGCGCGAGTTCCCGGTGTATGCGCGCGGCGTCACCCATCGCGGTCCCTACAAGGACGGGCCCGGCGAGATCAACGTGCCGGTGTCGGTCGGCGGGATGGTCGTCAATCCCGGCGACATCGTGGTCGGCGACCAGGACGGGCTGATGGCCTTCGCGCCAGACGAGGCCGCGCTGCTGATCGAGAAGGCGCGCGCGCACCTTGCGACGGAAGCGGAGACCATCCGCGCCATGAAGGAGGGCCGCTGGGACCGCGCCTTCATCGACGCGCTCGAGGCGCGCTGTGCCAACTGAAGCCTGCGTGCTGCATCGACGTTCCATGCGGGCAACCCTTGTCGATCCTGAAGTGCCGGACTCCTCAACGATGCCTCGCAAGCTGCTGGTCATGGGCGTGTCGGGATGCGGCAAGTCTTCCACCGCGGCCGCGCTCGCCCAAGCCCTGGGCGCCCTGATGATCGAAGGCGATGACCATCACCTGGCGCAAAGCCAGGAGAAGATGCGCCGGGGGATCGCGCTGGACGACGAGGACCGCGATCCCTGGCTCGACCGGCTCGGCGCCCTCGCGGCGGCATCCACGGGCCACGTGGTCATCACCTGCTCCGCCCTCAGGCGCCGATACCGCGAGCGCCTGCGCGCGGCGGAGCCGGCGCTGGAGATCGTCTACATCGACATCGCACCGGAGGAAGCGCGCGCGCGTGTGGCAGCGCGACCCGCGCACTGGTTTCCCGCCAGCCTGGTCGACAGCCAGTTCGCAACGCTGGAGCCGCCGGTCGGCGAGTCCGCCACGCTTTGGATCGACGCAAGCTGGAGCATCGAGATGCAATGCGAGGCCGTCCTGTGCTGGCTGGGCCATCGGCCGGCAGTTGGACAGGCCCAGCCCTGCAAACGCGGCTAGCTCGAAATAGCGCAGCTGACGGATGCCTGTGCGGAAGTGCTGCGTGCAACAGGGAGCTATTGTCGAAATCCCGAGTCCTCCTTTTTCCGGCCCCGGTTCCCGCGGCGGCGCCTTCGTGCCATAAAGCTGCACAGTGAGAACTTCAAGACGCCGAACCCTGCGCGCCGGCCTTGCCGTGGCCGCGGCGCTCGCCGTTCTGGCCGTTCTGGCCGGCGTCGCCTACGAGCAGATCGGCCGCTACCGAGCGGCGCGGGATTTCCCCGCGCCCGGAAAGATGGTCGACATCGGCGGGCGAAGGGTCCAGCTGGATTGCCGCGGCGCCGGCGCTCCCACCGTTGTGTTCGAAGCGGGCCTGGGCGTCGACGGATCGTTGAGCTGGTCGGCCGTCCAGCCGAAGGTCGCGGCGCACACGCGTGCATGCGCCTACAGCCGCGCGGGGCTGATGTGGAGCGATCCTTCGGAACACCCTCCCGGCGCAAGGCAGGCGGCGCATGACCTTCGCGCCGCGCTGGCCAACGCGGGCGAGCGCGGTCCCTTGGTGCTGGTCGGGCAGTCGCTGGGCGGGCTCTACAGCGTGGGCTTCACGCGCGACTTCGGCGCCGAGGTGGCGGGGCTGGTGCTGGTCGATCCCTCGCATCCGGAGCAGGTCGAGCGCGTCGCCCGCTTCATGACCGAATCGCGCTCGATGCGCTCGCGCATCGGCGTGGCGCTTGCGCCCTTCGGCGTGCTGCGCGCGGCCGCGCCGACGTTGCTGCCGCAGGCCCCGCATCGAAGCGCGCACGACATGCAGGCGATCCGCGCCTTCGCACCCAAGTCGCTGCGCACGCAGCTCGCGGAGAGCGATGCGGCCGACGCCTCGCTCGCCGAGGCCAGGGGCTTCCGCGACCTGGGCGATCGTCCGCTCGTGGTGCTGACCGCAATGGCGCCGTACACCGCCGCGGAACTGCGCGGAATGAAGATCACGCCCGAGCAGGGCCTGCAGGTCCAGGCGATCTGGAAGCAGATGCACGAGGAGATGGCGGCCTGGTCCTCGCGCGGCAGGCACCTGCTCGTGGCCGATGCGGGGCACGACATCCAGCTCGACCAGCCGCAGGTGGTGGCCGATGCGGTGCTGTCCGTTGTCGACGCGGTCCGCAGCAACGGCCGCTGATGCCTGGCGCAGCAGCGACGCAATGCCTTTTGCGTCAAACCATCGGCTGGCCGGCCCGCGCCGGTTTCAGGGCCGCGGGCGCGTGGCCGTACGCTCTTGAAAAGGCCCTGGAGAAGGCCTCGGCGCTGCTGAATCCAGTGCGGCGGGCCGCGAGCTTGACTGGATCGCCGGCCATCAGGTAGCGGCGCGCCAGCGTCAGGCGCCACGCGCCGAGATACGCCATGGGCGTGGTGCCGACGATCGTGCGGAAGGTCGACATGAAGGTGCTCCTGGACATGGCCGATTGGCTCGCCAGGTCATCGACGGTCCACTGCCGCGACGGCATGTCGTGGATCGACACCACGGCCCGATGCAGCGAAGGATGCGCGAGCGCAGCGAACAGGCCCGGCTTCTGCGTGCCCGCATCGATCGCGCTCCTGAGCGCCATCAGCACCAGCACTTCGGCGAGCCGGTTCAGCGCCGCGCTGCGGCCGCAGCGGCTCCCCGCCGCTTCCGCCATGAATGCCGCGGCCGTGGCCTGCAGCGACGGCGAGCCGTCCAGGGGCACGGACACCTCCTCGGCCATCGCACTCATCAACGGATTGGCCTCGTTGTCGAAGTCGACGCTGGCCGCGATGCGTGCGTCGGGCGGCAGTTCGGAAAAGCCGCCGGGCCGGAAGATCACCCGTCCTTCGGTGCCGTCTTCCAGGCCCGCCAGCAGCAGGGCCGCTACGCCGGTATCGCCCGGAGCAAGCACCGCCACGCGCAGCTTGAACACCTCGACAAAGGCGGCGAGCCGGTCCATCTTGGGCGGATTCGGACTTTGGATCATGAAAGTCGGACGTTTCATGGCGCAGAGCATGAGATCTTTGGGCCTTGTTTGCAATCCACTTTTTTCCAAGGAGCACCCTCATGCTGATTCCACGCCAACAAGCCCCGGACCTGAGCGTCGACACCCTCGCCGCGGGCCGGTTCCGGCTGATTGAGGAGAAGCCCGAGCGCATGACGCTCGTGTGCTTCTACCGCGGGCTGCATTGCCCGATCTGCGCCAGCTATCTGAAGGAACTGGAGCGGCTGACGCCGGCTTTTGCCGAGCGCGGCGTGGCCACCATCGCGATCAGTTCCGACGACGAGGCCCGCGCCCGCGCCATGGCCGACAAGATCGGCGCGGCGAAGCTGCGCATCGGCCATGGCCTGTCGCTCGCGGACGCAAGGAAGTGGGGGCTGTACATCTCGGCGAGCCGGGGCAAGACCTCCATCGGTATCGACGAGCCGGCACTGTTCTCCGAGCCCGGCCTGTTCCTGGTCAGGCCCGACAACACCGTCTATTACCTCTCGGTGCAATCGATGCCATTCGTGCGCCCCAACTTTGCCGAGATGGTGCAGGCGATGGATTTCATCATCAAGAACGACTACCCGGCGCGCGGCGAGCAACTGCTGGAGCAGCCGCCGGCCTGAGGCGGCACGAAGGTTGCGTAAACTGGCTCGCACCCCATGAACCGCGAGCCAGATTTCCTCGAGCATCTGCGGGCCGAACTCTCCAGCGGCCGCATCTGGCTCGACCGTGCCATCGTGCTGGGCTATGCGATTGCGGCCGGGCTCTTTGTGGTGGGTTTCACGCTCGCGAGCGACTGGGTGTTCGGTGCGTTCCAGCGCTTCCACGGTGCGTGGCCCTGGGCCGTGCTGCTGACCACGCCACTGCTCACCGCCGCCATCGTGTGGTTCACGCTGCGCTTCTTCCCGGGTGCGGGAGGCTCGGGCATTCCGCAGATCAAGGCGGCGCTGCACGCCACCCTGCCGGAGGAACGGCGCTTCAGCTTCGCATCGCTGCGGCTCACGGTTGCCAAGATCGCGCTCGGCGCGGCGGGTTTCGCGGCGGGCCTCTCGATCGGGCGCGAAGGCCCGTCGGTGCAGGTGGCGGCCGGGGTGATGCAGCATGCGCGGCGCTGGCTGTCGCCCCGCACCACCATCGACGGGCGCGCACTGCTGGTGGCCGGCGGCGCAGCGGGCATTGCGGCCGCCTTCAATGCGCCGCTCGCCGGCGTCGTGTTCGCCATCGAGGAGCTCTCGGGCCGCCTCGAGGCGCGCTCCAGCGGGCTGATCATCACTGCCATCGTGCTGGCGGGCCTGGTGGCCGTTTCGGTGTTCGGCAATAGCAGCTATTTCGGCGTGATCCGCGTTCCGCGGCTGGGGTGGGACGCGCTGGGGCCGGGCCTCCTGGTCACGCTGCTCAGCGGCGCTGCGGGCGGCCTGTTCGCGCGGTTGCTGATCGCCTCGCTCACGGGCGCGCCGGGGCGCCTCAACCGCTGGCGGGCCCGCTTTCCGGTGCGCTTCGCGGCCGCCTGCGGCCTGGCCGTGGCGGTCATCGGGCTCGTCACCGGCGGCGTCACCTTCGGCGCGGGATCGGAGGCGGTGAAGCAGATGCTGCAGGGCCATGACGAGCTCACGCCGCTCAACACCGTGCTCAAGTTCGCCGCCACCTGGCTGACGGCCTGGAGCGGCGTGCCGGGCGGCATCTTCGCGCCTTCGCTGTCCATTGGCGCGGGCATCGGCGATGCGGTGGCCTCGCTGGCCAGCAGCGATCTCGGCCCTGCGCTGATCGCGATGGGCATGGCCGGTTTCCTGGCCGCGGTGACGCAGGCGCCGCTCACCGCCTTCATCATCGTGATGGAAATGGTCGACGGCCATTCGATGGTGCTGAGCCTGATGGCGGCCGCCATGCTGGCCAGCCTGGTCTCGCGCATGATCAGCCGGCCGCTGTACGAGACGCTGGCCGAACACATGGTGGGACGCGCCGTCGATCCGGCGCAGCCCGGGGAGGCGGCCGCGGCCATCACGTCCGCCGCCAGCACAACGCCGACGCGCTAACCAGGCAGAGCGCGAGGAACGCGATGGCGGCGTTCACCGCATGCGAGTACTCCCAATTGCGCCGCAGGGTTTCCCAGTTCGCCGGGACCGTGGTCCAGTTCTGCGTCGCCTGGTTGCCCGGCAGGGTCCACGCCACGAAGATCGCGAACATCGCTGCAATGCAGGCCGCGGCGCCGAGCGCGAGCCGGAACGGCACGGGCTGCGAGCGGACGACGACCGCAAGGACGATGTTCGCCACCAGCGCCGCCACCCACAGCGACCCGAGCACGGCCCAGCCGCGGTAGATGCCCTGCACCAGGAAATACTCCGCCTGGCCGAGGTCGATCTTGTTCGGAAGCGCTGCCAGGTGCGCGCCCGAAGGAATCAGCGCGAGTGCGCCGATTGCAATGGCCAGGAACTGAACGATCCTCGTGCTCATGACACGAAGGGCCCGGCCTTCTCCCGAAAGACCTGGGACTCGTCCCATTGAATGGGCCGCGCCGATGGAAGCCCGGGTGCGCAAGAACGCCAGCAGCCGCCTCAGGCGTGCGCCCGGGCGTCCGCAAACAGCCTGACCATCTCGCGATCGAAGGCCGGCAGGTCCTGGGGCTTGCGGCTGGTGATCAGGTTGCCGTCGACCACGACCTCGCGGTCCACCCACTTGGCGCCGGCATTCGTGAGGTCAGTGCGCAGCGAGGGCCACGAGGTCATCGTGCGGCCGCGCACCGCGTCGGCCTGGATCAGCGTCCACGGTCCGTGGCAGATCGCGGCCACGGGCTTGCCGGCCTTGAAGAAATCGCGCACGAAGGCGATGGCCTCTTCGTTGATGCGCAGCGCATCGGGGTTCATGACGCCGCCCGGCAGCACGAGCGCATCGAACTCGTGCGCGGCCGCCTGCGGCAGCGGTATGTCGACGTTGAACTCATCGGCGGGCTTGTGGTGCTTCCAGCCGCGCACGGTGTTGTCCTTCGGCGAGACGATCCTGGTGGCGGCGCCGGCCGCGTCGAGCGCCTTGCGCGGCTCCGTCATCTCGGCTTGCTCGAAGCCGTCGGCCACGAGAATGGCGACCTTGGCGCCATCGAGTTGGGTCTTGCTCATGGGGGTCCTTTCGGCGGTGTTTTCGGGAACGAAGGCAGCGGCCGGTCGCTGCGCTTGAAAAGGGGGGACGTGGTGCGCCTTTCATGCCATGCGCCTTGCCCACGAGCTTCGCTCATTGGCCTGTGTGCCGGCCTGTCCGGCTCCGTTCTCGTCGTGCTCGCTCGATTCCACATGAGCACCGTCGGAGCCCCGGAGGGGCGCACCACATCCAACACCAGACTGCGCCGCCGCATCGCGGAGTTCTGTCAGAGGGATGCGGAAGCGCTGTAGGAAATCGCCAACGGCGGCGCCGGCGCCGGTGCTCAGGCGGGCTCCGAAATCTCGCACAGCGCTTCGGCCGCGGGTTCGGGCTCGGCTTCCCGGACCGCCAGGTCGCCCAGCGCCACGATGCCCACCAGGCGCTTGTCGCGGCTGACGATCGGCAGCCGTCGGATCTGGTACTCGCCCATGATCGCGACGGCGCGTTCGACCGGTTCGTCCTCGTAGGCCCAGCGGATGCCGTCGGACATCACGTCGCGCACCTTGGTGTCGGCGCTGCGGCCTTCAGCCACCGCGCGCACGGCGATGTCGCGGTCCGAGATGGAGCCGATCATCCGGTCGTTCGCGCCCACCGGCATCATGCCGAAGTCGCCGTCGCGCATCTGCCGCGCGGCCTCGGCAATGGTCGCATCGGGACCGATGACTTGCACGTGCCGGCTCATCATATCCTTGATCGTGTGCATGAGAAATCTCCTCTTCGGTTGAAAGGCCACGCGGCAGGTCCGGCCGATGCGGCCGGCGCCCGGGCCTCGTGAACACTTTGCGAAGAATCGCCGCCCCCCATCTGTAGGACTCGGCGCCCCGCGCGCGTGATCGCCTGCATCGTCGAAGGCCTACATCGACGAGGTCGCGGCGCCCTACACGCGCTGCGCATCGTCGACCTAGAGTGAAATTTCAACTGCGGGAGAGATCCACCATGCCCGAGAAGAAGACCATCGAACGCGCCGAGCGCGACAAGCGCGAAGGCAAGGCGCCGACCACGCAGGCCGGCGAATTCGTGCGCGAGGAAATCGAGCACATCCGCGAAGGCCGGCACGGGGCGCGTTCGCCCGAGCAGGCCATTGCGATCGGTTTGTCGAAGGCGCGCCGCGCCGGCGTCGACCTGCCCGTGCCCAGGAAGGGCACGGTCTCCGAGAAGACGCGGCGCAGCGCACAGCATGCGCTGGAGGCGGGCGACAAGCCGGATGCCAAGGTATCGCGCAAGCGCTCGCGCGCGACCATCGGCGCCCTGCAGCACGAAAGCCAGGCCGCGGCGTCCAGGCCGGCGCTGGCCCGGCATGCCAAGGCGGCGTCCAAGGAGCGCACCGCGGCCGAGCGCTCGGCAGCGGCGCGCAAGGCGGCACGCACCAAGAGCCCTGCCGAGCGCTCGCATGCCGCCCGCAAGGCCGCACGGACGCGGGCCGCGCACAAGGCCGGCAAGTGAAGGCAGGCAGCGAGATGGCCCTCGAATCCGTCAATCCCGCGACCGGCGAGAAGCTCGAGGCGCATGCGGAAATGCCGCGCGCCGCGGTCGACGACATCATCGGCAAGGCGCACGAGGCATTCCTGGCTTGGCGCGCCACCTCGTTCGAGCAGCGTGCGCAGCACCTGCGCGAGGCGGCGAAGATCCTGCGCGCGAAATCAGACAGCTGGGGCCGGCTGATGGCGCGCGAAATGGGCAAGCCGCTGCGCGACGGCATTGCCGAGGCGAAGAAGTGCGCGGCGTGCTGCGAATTCTTCGCCGACAACGCAGCGCGGCTGCTGGCGCGCGAGCCGGCCGACACCGAAGCGCGCACGAGCTTCGTCACCTTCAATCCGCTGGGCGTGGTGCTGGCCGTGATGCCCTGGAACTTTCCGTTCTGGCAGGTGTTCCGGTTTGCCGCGCCCGCGCTGATGGCCGGCAACGCGGCGGTGCTCAAGCATGCGTCGAACGTGCCGGGCTGCGCGCTCGCGATCGAGCAGATCCTGCGCGAGGCCGGCATGCCCGAAAACCTGTTTCGAACGCTGCTGATCGGCAATGCGCAGGTCGACGCGGCCATCGCGCATCCGCTGGTGCGCGCGGTCACGCTGACCGGCAGCGGCCCGGCCGGAAGCGCGGTGGCGCGCAAGGCCGGCGAGATGCTGAAGAAGACCGTGCTCGAACTCGGCGGCAGCGATCCCTACCTGGTGCTGGAGGACGCCGACCTCGACCTGGCCGCCAGCGTGTGCACCAAGGGCCGGCTGGTCAACGGCGGCCAGAGCTGCATCGCCGCCAAGCGCTTCATCGTCGTCGAGCCGGTGCGGCGCGAATTCGAACAGCGCTTCGTGCAGAAGATGAAGGCGGTGCGGCAAGGCGATCCGCTGGACATGGCGACGGAAATCGGCCCGCTCGCCCGGCACGACCTGCGGGACGCGCTGCACCGGCAGGTCGAGCAGAGCGTGCAGCGCGGCGCGCGCTGCACGCTCGGCGGGCAGGTTCCTTCCGGTCCCGGCGCCTACTATCCGCCGACCGTGCTGACCGACGTTGCCAAGGGCATGCCCGCGTACGACGAAGAGCTGTTCGGCCCCGTGGCCGCGGTCATCCCGGTGCGCGACGAGGCACAGGCCATCGCCGTCGCCAACGACTCGTCGTTCGGCCTGGGCGCCGCCGTCCTCACGCGCGACCTGGCCCGCGGCGAGCGCCTCGCGGCCGAGTCGATCGATGCGGGTTGCGTGTTCGTCAACGATGCCGTGCGCTCCGATCCGCGGCTGCCCTTCGGCGGCGTGAAGGACAGCGGCTACGGCCGCGAATTGTCGGGCTACGGCATCAAGGAGTTCGTGAACATCAAGACCGTGTGGGTGGCATAGCCTGGTCGCGCCTGGAAGCTCACCCGGCTTGATAACCCAGGCACTGCTCGAAAAAGGCATCGAGCTCGGTGGACTTGTCGAAGACCGCATCGGCGCCGAGCGCCAGGCACCGGCGGCGCATTTCGGCGCTCGGGTAGTTCGTCAGAACGATCAGATGCTTGTCTTTGGAGCGGCTTTGGCAGGCGCGGATGACCGTCAGGCCCGAGCCTTCCTTGAGGAAGAGGTCGACGATGACCAGTTGCCAGGAACCATGCAGCGCGAGGGCGTCGATGGCCCCTTCAGCCGTCTCGGCGCTCGCCACGACGTGGACGCCGGCCAGTTCTTCCAGCGCAGGAATCAGATTGTCCCGGATCGTCCGGCTGTCCTCGACAAGAATCGCAGTGAGTGGCATGCATACGCTTTCGGCGTCTGGAGGCCCTTGGACAACGGAACGCAACCACCAATCGGTACTTTTTACGGCCGGGGTTTCCCGGTCTTTGTAGGCAGGCTTCTCGACTTGGGGGGCGGTGCTCAGGAAGCGCGCCGCCGATGAGCCTTACGGCGCCTTCTTGTTGCTTTCGGATTCCAATGCTTCGGCGACCTTCTCGAGCAGATCGACAGACTTCGAGAGCTTCTTCTCGATCTCATCGGTCTGTTCGATTGCACGGTCGAGGTCGTCGCTGCGCACGTCCCGGGCCACGCCCTTGTCCAGAACCACGTGAACGAGAGCGAGCTCATCTGCGGCTTCCTCCACCGCTTTCTTCACCTGCTTGCTTTCGTCCAGCGCGCGTTCGACCGCACCGCAGCCGCTGCTTCTCCCAGGCGCTTTCGGGTTGGACATTCCGATCTCCTTGAGTGTACTTTCATCGTATATCGGTGCCGCCCAAGCGTCGATGGGGTGGGTAGCCCGCCCTAGGCTTCCAGCGCCTCCAGCGGCCCGAAGAATTCGTAGCGCAGCTGCTGCTTCGGCACGCCCAGCGCAAGGCCGCTCGCATACACCGCCTTCATGAAAGGCTTCGGGCCGAGGAAGTAGAGATCGACGTCGCGGTCGGCCGGCAGCTGTTGCGCGAGCAGTTCGCGCGTGACGAAGCCGGTCGCATGCGGCCGGTCGGATTCGCGCGGCGCGTCGTAGACATAAAGCGGCTTCACGTTGGCATGCCGGGCCGCCAGCGCATCGACGCGCGAGCGGAACGCATGGGCGCCGCCATGCCGCGCGGCATGGATGAAATGCACCGGCCGGCCGGTGTGCGCCACCGACTCGAGCATGCTCATGGCCGGCGTGATGCCCACGCCGCCCGTCACCAGCACCAGCGGCCGCACGCGCTCGCCCGCGG
>Ga0307406_10001678_pt1 | contig 12177 bp, 12 predicted proteins | sample 322Cmetagenome_3_FD_203706 | JGI IMG/M metagenome (GOLD analysis project Ga0307406, IMG submission 203706) | Maize rhizosphere microbial communities from greenhouse at UC Davis, California, United States - 322HYB-C-2 | ecosystem: Host-associated > Plants > Roots > Rhizosphere > Soil | place... | reverse complement strand
TCGGTGCAGCCCGAGACAGGCGAGGTAGCCGGCCACGAATGACAGCAGGAAGGCGCCCATCCCCCACGACCCGAACACGAAGCCGATCGCCTTGGCGGCGAAGGCGAACACCGGCATGAACGCCCAGGCGTTCTCAGCGACGTCACCCGATTCGGTGAGCGGCAGATCCGAGGGGTATCCCTCTTCGGCGACGAGCCAGTACCACTGCGCGTCCCACCCGACGATGAAATCGGCGAGGCCCGGTTCTGCGCCGAACCTCGACAGCGATGTCGACTGCGTCGCCGCCGCGATCATCATCGCGGTCGTCACCGCGCGAGCGGCGAGGTAGATCAGGGCCACGCGCAGCGCCAGTGGCGCTGCGGCCCACCGGCGGGTCGCAGTCAGCGCGAGCTGAGCCATGCGCGCAGTCCTCGCTCGACGGCGTCGATCTGCGCGAGCGGCACGCGCTCCTCGTCATGGTGCGCGAGGTGCGGGTCTCCCGGTCCGTAGTTCACGGCGGGGATGCCGAGGGCGGAGAACCGAGCGACATCGGTCCAGCCGTACTTCGGGCGAGGCTCGGCGCCGACGGCCGCCACGAAGTCTTGGGCGATCGGCGCGTCGAGGCCCGGCCGCGCGCCTTCTGCGGCGTCCGTGATCTCCACGTCGAAGCCGGCGAGGAGGTTGCGGATGTGCGCTTCTGCATCTGCTGCCGACTTGCTCGGAGCGAACCGGTAGTTCACCTCGACCTCGCAGGCATCGGGGATCACGTTGCCTGCGACCCCGCCTGTGATGCGCACGGCGCTCATGCTCTCCCGATACAGGAGTCCGTCGACTGCGATCTCTCGTGCACGGTACTCGGCCAGGCGCGCGAGGATCGGGGCTGCCCGATGGATGGCGTTCTCACCGATCCACGCACGTGCCGCGTGCGCACGCACGCCGGTGGTGCGCACGATCGCGCGCATCGTGCCGTTGCAGCCACCCTCGACCTCGCCGTTGGACGGCTCGCCGAGGATCGCGAAGTCGGCCTGGAAGAGATCCGGCCGCACCGCGGCGAGGAGCGCCAGCCCGTTCTTCGAGGCCTCCACCTCTTCGTTGTCGTACCACATCCAGGTGATGTCGACCGAGGGCTCGGTGAGCTCGGCGGCGAGCTTCAGCTGCACAGCGGTGCCGCTCTTCATGTCGACGGTTCCCCGGCCCCAGAGGTACTCGACGCCGTCGATCTCGACGTCCTTCGTCGGCACGTTGCCGTTGATCGGCACGGTGTCGATGTGTCCGGCGATCGCGACCCGCTGCGCTCGCCCGAGATCGGTGCGCGCGACGATCGTGTTGCCGTGGCGGATCACCTCGAGATGGGGATACGCGGAGATCGCCTGCTCGATGGCATCCGCAAGCGCCTTCTCGTCACCCGACACGCTCGGGATGTCGCAGATCGCACGGGTCAGGTCGACGGAGGACGCGGTCAGATCGAGCATCATGATCCCAGCCTACTTACCCCGACATCTGGACCATCCCCCGTCGCCGGTAGCGATACCGTGGAGGTATGACTGAGGCGCGCACCGTGTGGGGTACTGGACTGTCGACGATCGCCGGTGACGGCACCGTACTCGATGCCTGGTTCCCCGAGGTGACGGCCGTCGAGCCCGGTGCCGACGACGCGGCCACCGCGCTCGCGGCGCTCGAGGAGTTCACCGGTCCGGACGAACGTCGCAACGTCTCGGTGCAGACGGTACAGCTGCAGATCGATCTCGATGCTGCGCCGGCCTCGACCGCTGACGCCTATCTGCGGCTGCACACACTGTCGCACCTCCTGGTGCGACCGAACGAACTCAACCTCGACGGCATCTTCGCGCATCTGCCGAACGTGGCGTGGACGAACGCCGGCCCCATGCACCCCGTGGATGCCGCGCGGCTTCGACCCGTGCTCCAGCGCTCAGGGATCCAGGTTCAGGGGCTCGACAAGTTCCCCCGGCTCACCGACTACGTGCAGCCTGCCGGTGTGCGCATCGCAGATGCGTCGCGCGTCCGCCTGGGCGCGCACCTCTCCCCCGGCACGACCGTCATGCACGAGGGCTTCGTGAACTTCAACGCAGGCACCCTCGGTGCGTCGATGGTCGAAGGACGTATCTCCCAGGGCGTCGTGGTGGGCGACGGCAGCGACATCGGCGGCGGCTCGTCGATCATGGGCACGCTCTCGGGCGGCGGCGCACACCGCGTCTCCATCGGGGCACGCACGCTGCTGGGAGCCAACGCGGGCATCGGCATCTCGCTCGGCGATGACTGCGTCGTCGAGGCCGGACTGTACGTGACGGCCGGCACGAAGGTCGTGCTGGTCGACGGCCCGGCGACGCCTGACGGCGGCAGGAAGACCGCCAAGGGTTCCGAGCTGTCCGGACGCGACGGACTGCTGTTCCGCCGCAACTCGCTGAGCGGCGCGGTCGAAGCCGTGCAGCGCGCCGGCGTCGGTGTGACCCTCAACGACGCACTCCACGCCTGATCGCACGACTCGCTGAGAGCGGGCCGTCTCAGCCTTCTCCGGGACTGCCGTGATAGTGTCGCGGTGACGCCACTCGCACTGCGAGACGTCTGCGTCGTCGACACGCTCCCGCGCCACTTGCCTGGTTCTGGCCATTTCGAACGGCGAAACGATGCGCGATCCCGCGCCGTCGCCCACCTTCCGCACCCGGCCCCTCGGCTCGTGCGTGCATTTCTCGGAGATACTTCATGACTTCCTTCCTCGATCTCGGCGTGCCCGCCGACCTCGCCGCCGTCCTCGCGAAGGACGGCAAGACCGAGGCGTTCGCGATTCAGCGCGACACGCTTCCCGACTCGCTCGGCGGACGCGACCTCCTCGGCCGCGGCCGCACCGGCAGCGGCAAGACGATCGCCTTCGCGCTCCCCCTCGTCGCCCGCCTCGCCGCCTCGTCGCGCAAGAGCCGCCCCGGGCACCCCCGAGGACTCGTCCTCGCTCCGACCCGTGAGCTCGCGACCCAGATCGCCGTGACCATCGCGCCCCTCGCCGAGGCGAAAGGCCTGCGCGTCACCACCGTGTTCGGCGGCGTCAGCCAGCGTCCCCAGGAACAGGCCATGCGCAACGGCGTCGACATCGTCGTCGCGTGCCCCGGCCGCCTCGAAGACCTGATGAAGCAGCGGGTCGTGCAGCTCGACTCCGTCGAGGTGACTGTGCTCGACGAGGCCGATCACATGGCCGACCTCGGCTTCCTGCCGGGTGTCACCCGCATCCTCACCGCCACGCCAGCCGGCGGACAGCGCCTGCTGTTCAGCGCCACGCTGGACCGCGGCATCGACACCCTCGCCCGCCGGTTCCTCTCGAACGCCGTGAGCCACGAGGTGGACGAGGAGAGCGTGCCCGTCGGCGAGATGACGCACCGCGTGCTCGTCGTCGATTCCACCGACAACAAGACCACTCTCGTGCGCGAGCTCGCCTCGGGCACCGGTCGCCGCATCCTCTTCACCCGCACGAAGCACCAGGCGAAGAAGCTCGCGAAGCAGCTGACCGCGGCGGGCATCCCCGCTGTCGATCTGCACGGAAACCTCTCGCAGAACGCGCGTGAGCGCAACCTCGGCGCCTTCTCGTCAGATCCCGCCGACGGAGGCGTGCGCGTCCTCGTCGCGACCGACGTCGCTGCCCGTGGCGTGCACGTCGACAACGTCGACCTCGTCGTCCACGTCGACCCGCCCATGGAGCACAAGGCATACCTGCACCGCTCCGGCCGCACCGCCCGTGCGGGAGCCGCGGGAACCGTCGTCACGGTGGTCCTCCCCGAGCAGCGTCGTGATGTGAAGGACCTCCTGCGCAAGGCGTCGATCACCGCCGCGCTCGAGCCCGTCACGTCGAACGCCGTCACCGAGCTCGTCCCCGAGCGTGCGCCGCACGTGCGTCCGGCTCCGGTTCAGCCCCAGCAGCAGCAGCGTCAGTCGTCGAAGCAGCGCCCCGCCGGCGGCGAGCGCAATTCAGCGGCAAACCCGCCGTCGCGCCGCAGCCGTCGTCCCCGCTCGGGCCAGGGCGGCCAGGGCGCCACGGCCGGCAGCCGTCAGGGTGGCCAGGGCGGATCCCGCTCCGGTGGCCAGGGCGGCCGTGGTCGCGGCTCGCAGGGCCGCTGACCCGAGAGACATACAGGCGGGTGCGCCGACGCTCAGCGTCGGGGCACCCGCCTTCTTCGTCCCGCCTGAGCGAGGTCAGCCGCGAACGGCGGCCAGCACCTGCGGGTCTGAGCACCCTCGGGCGAAACCGGCGATGCGCCGACGGATCTCGAACCCGAGCACCCGCGCGCCGATCCACTCGGCGATCGGCGCGAGCCAGGTCGGCTGACACGAGAAGTTGTACTTCCAGACGGCGAGCGTGCCCTCAGGCACCTCGGTGAACCGCCAGCCTCCGCCGAGCTTCGTGAAGAACCACGGCCCGGTCTCCATGACCATCCCGACGTTCCTCGGCGGGGCGTAGGACACATACCGGCTCACCATCGACAAGCCGAAGCGCTGCCTGGTGAACGTCCGTACATCCTTGGCCGCGACATCGGCACCATCGAGGAAGTGCTGCTCACTGATGAACGGATCCCACCGGCGTCGGATCGCACCCGTCGTCTGTGAGACGGCGAAGGCCGTCGCCGGATCCACCGGCACGACGGCCTCCGCGCTCACGACAGGCATCGCGAGTCGATTCAGCGGGTCTGGAAGATGCGCTCGGGAGATCCTGTGTAGAGCTGCTGCGGGCGACCGATCTTGGTCTGCGGGTCGAGCTGCAGCTCGCGCCACTGTGCGAGCCAACCGGGCAGACGGCCGATCGCGAACAGCACGGTGAACATGCGCGTCGGGAAGCCCATCGCCTTGTAGATCACGCCGGTGTAGAAGTCGACGTTCGGGTAGAGACGACGCTCCTTGAAGTAATCGTCGGCGAGAGCCAGCTCCTCGAGCTCCTGAGCGAGGTCGAGCAGCGGATCCGTGACGCCGAGCTCGGCGAGCACCTCGCCCGCCGCCTCCTTGACGAGCTTGGCGCGCGGGTCGTAGTTCTTGTAGACCCGGTGCCCGAAGCCCATCAGCTTCACGCCCTCTTCCTTGTTCTTCACCCGCTCGACGAAGCGCGAGACGCTCTGACCGGAATCGCGGATCTGCCCGAGCATGGTGAGCACGGCTTCGTTCGCACCGCCGTGCAGCGGGCCGGAGAGAGCCTGGATGCCGGCGGAGATCGAGGCGAACTGGTTCGCGCCCGTCGAGCCGACGAGACGCACAGTCGAGGTCGACGCGTTCTGCTCGTGGTCCTCGTGCAGGATCAGCAGCAGCTCGAGGGCCTTCGACATCACGGGGTTGACCTGATACTCCTCGGAATGCACGCCGAAGTTGAGCTTCAGGAAGTTCTCGACGAAGCCGAGCGAGTTGTCGGGGTACAGGAACGCCTGGCCGATGCTCTTCTTGTGTGCATACGCCGCGATGACCGGCAGCTTGGCCAGCATCCGGATCATGTTCAGCTCGACGTGCTCGGGGTTGTGCGGGTCGGTCTGACCCTCGTAGTAGGTCGAGAGGGCTGCGACGGCAGACGACAGCACCGACATGGGGTGCGCGGTGTGCGGAAGCGCCGAGAAGAAGCGCTTGAGGTCTTCATGCAGCAGTGTGTGCCGACGGATCTTCTCGTCGAACTCGGCGAGCTCGGCGGCGGAGGGAAGCTCGCCGTAGATGAGGAGCCAGGCGACCTCGAGGTAGCTCGTCGAACCGGCAAGCTGCTCGATCGGATACCCGCGGTAGCGCAGGATGCCCTTGTCTCCGTCGATGAACGTGATCGCGGACTTCGTCGACGCCGTGTTGACGAACCCGTAGTCGAGTCCCGTGTAACCCGTCTGCCGCGTCAGCGTCGAGAAGTCGATGCTGTCGTTGCCGGCCGTGCCGCGCACGAGTGGGAATTCAGCGGTCGTATCGCCGATCGTCAGCTTCGCCGTCGCCTGCTGCTCTGCCGCTGCGCTCACGCGGGCCTCCTCATGGATCTTCATCAAGTCGGATGTGGCGATGTCACGGCGCTGTGCACCAGGTCAGTTCGAGATCGTCGATACACGACCGAATCGCCTTTACAGCCTAGTAGGCACACAGGCCTACTGTGACAACCGACAAAAGAACCACTGATCTGAGGCCAGAACCTACACGGCCTGTGCGTGCAGACGCCGCGCGCCCTCAGCGATCCTGTCGGAGGGAGCCGTCAGAGCCAGTCGCACGTGCTGGGTCGAGAACTCACCGTAGAACGGACCGGGACCCGCCAGGATGCCGAGATCGGCGAGCCGCTCGATGCTCGCCCACGCGTCCTGCCCCTCCGTCGCCCACAGGTAGAGCCCGGCCTCCGAGCCGTCGATCCGGAACCCCGCCGCCTCGAGCGCAGGCCGCAGCATGTCGCGTCGCGCTCGGTAGAGCGCCTTCTGAGCGGCGACGTGCTCGTCATCGCCCAGCGCCACTGCCATGGCGTGCTGCACCGGCTCTGGCGGCATCAGGCCCAGGTGCTTGCGGGCGGTGAGCAGTTCGCCGACGATGCGCGCACACCCTGCGACGAATGCCGCACGATAGCCGGCGAGATTCGACTGCTTGCTGAGCGAGTAGACGCTGAGCAGATTCGCCCTGCTGCCACCGGTCACGCGAGGATCGAGGATCGACGGAATCGGCTCAGTCGCCCAGCGGCCGTCCCAGCCGAGCTCGGCGTAGCACTCGTCGCTCGCGAGCACGGCTCCCAGCTCTCGAGCCCGCTCGACCGCAGCAGCCAGTTCCTCCACGGTCCAGGTACGGCCGTCCGGATTCCCGGGCGTGTTGATCCAGATGAGCTTGGTGCCGTCAGGCCACTCCGTCGGATCGTCGGACGGCAGCGGGGTCGCTCCCACGACGCGAGCACCCACCTCATAGGTCGGGTAGGCGATTCGGGGATGCACCACGATGTCGCCCTCCCCCAGGCCCAGAAGGGTCGGCAGCAGAGCCACCAGCTCCTTCGAGCCGATGGTGGGCAGGACGTTGTCGACGGTCAGGTCGCTCACTCCCCTGCGCCGCGCGTACCACTCGACGATCGCCTCACGAAGGGCGGGAGTGCCGACGGTCTGAGGGTAGGCGTGCGCATCGGTCGCCTCCGACAGCGCCCGGCGGATCAGCTCGGGCGTCGGGTCGACGGGCGAACCGACCGACAGGTCGACGATTCCGTCCGGATGACGCGCGGCGCGTTCGCGGTAGGGAACGACCGCATCCCACGGGTAGTCGGCGAGATCGCGAACACTCACGGACTACTCGCCCTGCGGCGGGAGAGCGGCGATGATCGGGTGATCGTGTGCGATGACGCCGACCTTGGCCGCACCGCCCGGGGAGCCCACCTCGTCGAAGAACTCGACGTTGGCCTTGTAGTAGTCCTGCCACTCGTCGGGCAGGTCGTCTTCGTAGTAGATCGCCTCGACGGGGCAGACGGGTTCGCACGCGCCGCAGTCGACGCATTCGTCGGGGTGGATGTACAGCGAGCGTTCGCCCTCGTAGATACAGTCAACGGGGCACTCGTCGATGCAGGCGCGATCCTTGACATCGACGCACGGGAGGGCGATCACATACGTCACCCCTCCAGTCTACGACTCGCCGCCGGTCCGATCGCCCAGGACGGGGGCACGAGGGGCGGTCGCCTCGTCTGCGCCGGGCGCCGTGCCGGATGCCGCGGCCGTCGACGCCTGCGCCTCGGTGCGAGTCGGAAGCCGCGAGAACGAGGGCCATGCGACAGCGAGGAGCACGAGCCCCGCGACGAGATAGGTCCAGATGCGACCGCTGAGCGTGTCTTCGACCACCACCGATCCCCCGGGCCCGACGCCGGAGATGAGCACCAGCATGCCGAGCATGCCGAGCCCCGCGGCGAGAGTCGCGCCTCGGTCGTGGGTGAGCGCGCGGATCGCGACGAGGATCGCGCCGCACGCGATCGCTCCGACGATGAGTCCGACGGGCACGGGACCCCACATGAGGCTGTGACCGATCGTCCCTGCGACGCCGAACACGCCGCCGACGAGAGCCGCGGCGATCCAGGAGAGCACCCGGGAGATCCATCCGATACGCACGAGTCGATCCTACGCGCGCCGCCGCGAAGGCGCGCTCAGACAGCGAGCCCGAACAGGCGCAGGAGAGCCGCGACGACGGCGGCCGCGACCACCACGACGAGGAAGGACTGACGCAGCCAGAGAAGCCCGGCCGCGACGAGCAGAGCGGGGACCCGTGCATCGACGACGACGGCCTGTCCGGCTCCGAGGGTCTGCACGGCCACGAGCGCGGCGAGCAGGGCCACGGTGAGCAGATCGGAGATGCGCGCCGGTCGCGGCGCCTCGAGCACCGAGGGCGGCACGAGGTACCCGGCGGCCTTCAGAGCGAGGCAGATCACCGCAGCGAGAAGGATCGCACTCCAGATGCTCACGCGGCGGCCTCCCCACCGTCGGGTGCGGAGGCATCGACTCGACCGAGCCAGTTGAACCAGCCCACGATGATCGCGACGACGGCTGCCACGAGCACGGGCAGCCCGGGCATGATGAACGGCGTGAGGGCGGCCGCCACCACCGCCGCAGCCACCCCGACCGCTATGGCCTGACGTTCCTTCAGGCGCGGCCAGAGCAGAGCCAGGAACGCCGCGGCCGCCGCAGCATCCAGCCCCCAGGTCTTGGGGTCACCGAGCACGTCGCCGACGAGTGCCCCCATCAGGGTCGTGATGTTCCAGCCGATGAAGATGCCGATCCCGGTGGCCCAGAAGCCGACCTGCCTCAGCCGCGGATCAGTCTGCGAGATGGCCACGGCGGTCGACTCGTCGATCGTGAAGTGCGCCGCCGCTATCCGCCGTCCGGTGGTCGTGCCGACGACGGGTGACATCCGCATGCCGTATGCGACATTGCGCACTCCCAGCAGCGCGGCCGACGCGATCGCCGACGGCAGTGCGGACACTCCTCCGGCGGCGAAGACTCCGACGAAGGCGAACTGCGACCCGCCCGTGAACATCAGCAGGCTCAGCACGCACGCCTGCCAGACGTCGAGTCCGGATGCCACGGCCAGCGCGCCGAACGAGATGCCATAGGCGCTGGTGGCGAGCACGACTCCCAGCGCTTCACGCCAGACCTCGCGGTCGGCGCTCATCGCACGATCGTTCGCTGCGGTGAACACATGACCATCATTCTGAACGCGGTGTCCGGGATAGTCAAGCGAACGATCGTTTGACATGATGAACACATGGAGGAACTCCGAACGCGCATCGCCCGCACTCTGCGCAGAGAGAGGGAGAGAGCCGGACTGTCCGTGTCGGAGTTGGCGCGTCGAGCGGGAATCTCGAAGGCGACCGTCTCCCAACTGGAGTCCGGTGCCGGCAACCCCAGCGTCGAGACGCTCTGGGCGCTCGGCGTCGCGCTCGGGGTGCCGTTCGCCGTCCTCGTCGATCAGCAGAGCAACGCGCCGACGCTCATCCGCGCCGATGACCTCACGGGCGTCCCGTCGTCGGTCGCCGCGTACAGCGCGACCCTGCTCTCAGCGAGCCCGCCGGGTGCGAGACGGGATGTGTACCTGATCCACGCGGATCCGGGGGATCCACGCCGCTCCGATCCGCATCACGTGGGAACGACCGAACACGTGATCCTCATCTCCGGCCAGGCTCGGATCGGTCCGTCGGACGCCCCCGTGCTGCTGAACCCGGGCGACTATCTCTCGTACGCCGGAGACGCGCCCCACGTGTTCGAGGCGACCGTCGCCTCGACCAGTGCGGTGCTCATCTCGGAGCTGCGCTGAGCATCACTTCGGCGCGGAGCCCGAGACCGGTGACGGGTCCGGGATCTCGTCCGGCTTGTACTTCGGCAGCCGGGATGCAGGCAGGATCGCCACGGCACTGAGTCCCGCGAGCAGCAGCAGGCCGAGTCGCAGCGTCCCCAGACGCGACTCCTCGTTGACGGCCACCGCCGCGTCGACCTGCTCGGGCGTCGCATCCGTCTGCTCGAGTGCTGCGCGCAGGTCGTCGTTGCTGACGAAGTTCAGGTTGTCCATGTCGACCTGCGCGACGAGCGACGGCGGCAGCTCGGGGTGCTCGACGACCGCGCGGCCGATGCTCACCCCGAGGAGCGAGACGAGGAGTGCGCCGGCCAGAGCGGTCCCGACCGCCGAGGCGAGATTCTGCGTGGTGCCGCGCAACGAGCCGACATCACCCGCGAGCTCAGCCGGCGCCGCGGTGACGAGCACGTTGAAGACGAGGGTCACGAGCGCACCCTGACCGATGCCGAACACGACCAGCCCGAGGATCGTCGGAAGCGTCTCCCAGTTGTTGTTCACCACGAAGGACAGCCAGACGAGCGCGACCGTGGTGAGGATGAAGCCGAAGACGCCGATGACCCGCGGCGGGTAGCGCTTGTAGAACCGGACGACGAGTGTGGCGGTGATGAACACGGTCAGGTTGAAAGGCATCATCGCGAGCGACGTGTCGAAGGGCGTCCTTCCCTGCACGATCTGGATGTACAGGGGGATGGTGAAGTTCACGCACGCCTCGAGCGCCACGACGATGAACATCGCGTACACGGCAGCGCGCTCCTTCGACGAGTCGAGGATGCTGAGGTCGATCAGCGGCACCTTGCCCTCGGCCATCCGACGGCGAGTCCAGACGAAGAAGCATTGACCGAGCACGATCCCGACGACGACGAAGGCGGGCGCAGGAGAGAGCCCGAGGATGTTGAAGGGTGCGGCCTCGGTCGCAGCGACGGCACCCCACCCGTTGAGGTTGTTGAAACCCAGGGTCAGAAGCACGATGGCCGCGCCGATGAGGAGCGACGCCACGAGGTCGATGCGGATCGACGCGTCTCCCCCATCACCTCGCAGCGTGAAGCTGAACGCGAAGACGACCACGGCGATGCCGAACACGATGAAGAACATCGGCCGCCATCCGACCAGGGTGCCGAGCGTGCCGCCGATGAGGAACGCGGTGACTCCCGAAATGGCTCGGGCGGACCCGATCGCACCGATCGCCGTCGCCTGCTGCGCGCCCCGATAGTTCTCGGCGATCAGCGCCACGATCGAGGGGACGATGATCGCTGCGGCGGCGCCGGCGACCGCCTGCCCCGCGATGGCCCAGCCCACACTCGGGGACACGATCATCAGCACCGACGACGCGGCGAACAGGCCGATCACGATCCGGAAGATGAGGACCCAGCCGACCCGCTGACCGAGCTTCGCGCCGGTCATCACGAGGGCGGCCACGGCGAGGCCGTACATCACGATGGTGGTGCTGGCGACCGTCGGCGGCACGCCGAACTCACTGACCATGCCACCGAGGGATATCGGCAGGGCTGCCACGTTGAACGACATGAGCACCTGGGCGAGGAAGAGACTGACGAGCGGCATCCAGGAGGTCTTCGTGGATGCCGGAGCAGTGAGTGTCATGGCAGGGTCCTCTGAGCGGGGAAGGAGGTCAGTCCGTCGACCGAGCGGTCGGCGCGGGCGCGGAGGCGAACAGGTTCAGTCCGAGAGCGCGGGAGAGGTGACCGATGGCGAGCTGCGATCGCACGGAGTTTCCCGCCGCGTCGAGGCGCGGTGAGAATCCGGCGACGGCACCCTTGCCCGGCGCGACGGCGACGATCCCTCCTGCCACACCCGACTTGGCGGGCAGCCCGATCTCGAACAGCCACTCACCCGAGGCCTCGTAGAGGCCCGTGGATGCCACCACTGCGAGAGTGTCGCGGCAGACGTCCGCAGAGACCACCCGCTCGCCCGTGATCGGATTCACGCCGCCGTCGGCGAGCGTCGCCCCCATCACCGCGAGGTCGTGGGCCGTGACGCTGAGAGCGCACTGACGCGTGTAGACGTCGACGACCTCGTCGGGGTCGCCGACCAGCCGTCCGTAGCTGCGGAGCAGCCAGCCCATCGCCCGGTTGCGCTCGTTGGTCGCGGCTTCCGAGGCGTACACCACGCCGTCGAGGCTCAGCGCGCGGCCGGCGAAAGCAGAGAGCCCCTCGCGCACGCGCTCCCACTGCTCGACAGCCGTCTGCCCCGGCATCAGTGCCGTCGTCGCGATCGCACCGGCGTTGACCATCGGATTCATGGGGTGTCCGCCGTTGAGCTCGAGCGCCATCAGGGAGTTGAAGGCGAGGCCGGTGTTGTTGACGCCGACGATGTCGCGCACCCGCTCATGGCCGTGCTCCTGGATCGCCAGGGCGTAGACGAACATCTTCGAGATCGACT
>Ga0307406_10001677_pt1 | contig 12178 bp, 10 predicted proteins | sample 322Cmetagenome_3_FD_203706 | JGI IMG/M metagenome (GOLD analysis project Ga0307406, IMG submission 203706) | Maize rhizosphere microbial communities from greenhouse at UC Davis, California, United States - 322HYB-C-2 | ecosystem: Host-associated > Plants > Roots > Rhizosphere > Soil | place... | reverse complement strand
GCGAGGTGGTGCGGGAGTATCTGGCCGGCGTGGCTGCCATGGTCGCGGAGAGCGACCTGTTCTCCGTTCTGGCCCACATCGACTATCCGGTCCGCTCCTGGCCGGCGGACCGGGCCGGGCCGTTCGACCCGGCGGCGTTCGAGGAGGAGTTCCGCTTCGCCTTGCGGGCGACCGCGCAGTCCGGCCGGGCGCTGGAGGTGAACACGCGCCTGCCCCTGCACGGCACCATCCTGGCCTGGTGGCACGAGGAAGGCGGCGACTCGGTCACCTTCGGGAGTGACGCGCACGCGCCGTCGCTCGTCGGCCACGGGTTCGCGGAGGCGGCGCAGATGGCCGAAACGCACGGCTTCCGCCCGGGCCGCAATCCCTACGACATCTGGGCCCGGGCCTGACGCAGTCGCTCCTCGAGGAAGGCCCGCTCGGCCGCGTTGCCGGTCAGGTCGGCGGCCCGGCGGTACGCCGCGGCCGCCTCGGGCAGCCGGCCCAGCCGGCGCAGCAGGTCGGCCCGGATCGCGTGGCTCAGGTAGTACCGGTCCAGGTCCAGTGCGTCGACCAGGTCGAGCGCCGCCGCCGGCCCGTCCACCTCGGCCACCGCGACCGTCCGGTTCAGCGCCACCACCGGGGTCGGTGCGATCGCCATCAGGTGGTCGTACAGCTGCCGGATGGCCGGCCAATCGGTGGCTGCGACGCTCGGCGCCGCGCTGTGCACCGCGGCGATCGAGGCCTGAATCTGGTACGGCCCCGGCTGGTCGCGCCGCACCAGGTCGCGCACGATCCGCTGGCCCTCGGCGATCAGCTTGCGGTCCCAGAGCGCGCGATCCTGGTCGGCCAGCGGCACGAAATCACCGTCCACTGTGCTGCGTGCCGGACGCCGGGCGGCGACCAGCAGCATCAGGGCGAGCAGGCCGTGCACCTCGGGTTCGTCCGGCATCAGCTCGGTCAGCAGCCGGGCCAGCCGGATCGCCTCGGCGCTGAGGTCGTCGCGGGTGAGATCCGGGCCGGCGCTGGCCGCGTACCCCTCGTTGAAGATCAGATAGAGCACCGCGAGCACGGACCGCAGGCGGTCCGGCAGATCCGCTTCGCGGGGGACGCGGTACGGGATGCCGGCGTCCCGGATCTTGCCCTTGGCCCGGACGATGCGCTGAGCCATGGTGGCCTCCGGCACCAGGAAGGCGCGCGCGATCTCCGGCGTGGTCAGCCCACCCAGCAGCCGCAGGGTGAGCGCCACCTGGGCCGGCCGGGCCAGCGCCGGATGGCAGCAGGTGAAGATGAGCCGCAGCCGGTCGTCGCGCACCACGCCCTCCTCCACCGGTTCGTCGGACCTGGCCAGCAGCGCCGCCTGCGCCTCCCGGGTGTCCCGCTGCGACTCCCGGCGCAGCCGGTCGACGGCCTGGTTGCGGGCGGTGGTGATGATCCAGCCGGCCGGCCTGGGCGGGGCGCCGTCCCGGGGCCACCGCTCGGCGGCCCGGGCGAACGCCTCCTGCACGGCCTCCTCGGCCAGGTCCAGGTCGCCGAGCATCCGGGTGAGTACGGCCACCGCCCGGCCGTACTCCGCCCGGAACACCTCGGTCAGCCCCAGAATGGCCGGACCTCCATCGGCAGGGTGGTGGCGGCGGTGATCCGCCGGGCGTACCCCAGCGCGTCGTCCAGGTCCGCCACCCGGATGATCCACAGCCCGCCCAGGTACTCCTTGCCCTCGGTGAACGGCCCGTCGGTGAGCAGGGTCTCCTCGACCCGGCCGTGCGCGAACGAGCCGTCCACCGGCCCGATTCCGGAGCTGTACCGGACCACCGTGGAGCTGGCCGGCGGGACCAGTCCGCCGTTGAACACCAGCGCTCCGACGTCGGCCATGTCCTGGGTGATCGCGCCCAGTTCACGCATCACCGGTTCGAGCTGTTCCTCGGTCGGCGTGGGGCCCTCGGGCTGGTACATGCCGAGCAGGTAGGTCTTCATGATGGTCTCCCTTCTACCCGCTATACGAACGGCGAGGGCCCGGATCGACACGCGAATCGCCGGGTTAAATATCCGAATCCTCGCCATCTGCAATGCAATTATGTGCTGGCATGGTCGACGGAATTAACTAATGTTGTCCGGGTTCCCATCGCCGTTCCTGCGGGACGGTAAAGGCACCAATGGGATTCGCGCGAGTGCCCTGGACCGAACACGGAGGCTGACCTGTCCCGTCCGTCCACCCGCCGCGCCCTGACCGTCGGGGCTCTCGTGCTGGCCGTCATCGCGCCCACCGTCGAAACCGCTGAGCGCCCCGCCGACGCCGGTCCGCCACCACCGCCGAACACCCACGCGGCGGCGCCCCCAGCGCCCGATTTCGACCCCATCGTCACGCTCGCCAACCGTACGCCCCGGGTGTCCAGACTCGCAGCTCGCGGCCCGTCCGCCCGGCACCGCGCGGGGGTGCGGCCGGTCGTGGCGGCGGCCCGGCAGACCGCCCGGCGCGCGGTGCAGCGGGAGCGGGAGCGGATCGCGACCGTACGCCGTGCGGCACAGTCCCGCCGTGCGCGGCTCGAGCGCGCCGCCCGCCGGGAAGTCGCGCGGCGTACCGCCGAACACCGCGCCCAGCCGCGCCGGCCGGAGGCCGTCAAGCGCGCCGTTCGGCCCCGCCGGGTGGCCGGCGTTTCGGCCCGGATGGCTTCGGTCATCGCCTTTGCCCGTACGCAGCTCGGAAAGCGCTACGAAAGCGGTGGCGAGGGCCCCTATTCGTACGACTGCTCGGGATTCACCAAGCGCGCCTACGCCCTGGCCGGTATCCGGCTGCCGCATTCCTCCGGGGCGCAGGCGGCCCGGGCGCGCAAGATTTCCCGTTACCAGGGGCGGCCCGGCGATCTGGTGTACGGCCCCGGTCACGTCGGGGTGTACATGGGCGGCGGCATGATGATCGACGCGGGCAACCGCCGGACCGGAGTGGTGTACCGCCGGCTCTACGCGGGACTGCGGCTGGCACGTTTCTGAGCGCTGGCCCCGGGCCGGACAGGCGGGCCAGAATCGCCCACATGATCACCGATCTCTGGCCGCTGTTCGGCCTGCGCCTGTCCACGCCCCGGCTCGAGCTGCGGCTGCCCGACCTCGCCGAGCTGGCGGCCCTGGGCCGGTTGGCCGCGGCCGGCGTGCACCATCCGGACGTCCAGCCGTTCGTGGCGGCGTGGACCGACGGGCCGCCGGAGCAGGTCGCCCGCAACACCCTGCAGTTCCAGTGGTCGGCGTGGGGCCGGTGGTCGCCACAGGAGTGGACGCTGCAACTGGTGGTGCTGGCCGACGGCGAGGTGATCGGCACCCAGGGGGTGGACGCCCGGGACTTCGCCCGGCTCCTCGAGGTGGGCACCGGCTCATGGCTGGGCCGGGCTTTCCACGGCCGTGGGTACGGGACGGAGATGCGGGCCGCGGTCCTCGATCTGGCGTTCGAGGGGCTCGGCGCGGAGTACGCCACCTCGGAGGCGTTCGAGGACAATGCCGCCTCGTACGCGGTGTCCCGCAAGCTGGGTTACGTCGACGACGGCGTCGAGCGGCACGTCGTGCGGGGCACCCCGAAGGTGGGCCGGCGGCTGCGGCTGGACCGGGCCGGCTGGGCCGCCGCCCGTCGGGTACCGGTGCAGATCTCCGGTCTCCAGCCGTGCCGGCCGATGTTCGGACTTGCGACTTAATTCCGCCCGGTCGCGGCCGATGGGCACGACATGGGGAAGGAGGACGGCGACGCCGGTTTCACCCTGGTCGACACGCTGATGTCGACCGTGGTGATGACCATCGTGATGGCCGTCTTCACCACCAGCATCCTGGCCATGTACCGGTCCGCCCGCACGGTGGAGAACAAGTCGGTGGCGCAGACCCAGCTGAGCGTCGCCCTGCAGCGGCTGGACCGGGAGGTCCGGTACGCGGTCGGGATCAGCCGGCCGTACAACGGCGGCAAGTGGGTCGACTTCCTGGTCGTTCAGCAGGACCGGCGGCAGTGCGTACAGCTGAAGGTGGCCAACGGGACCCTGGCCCGGCGCACCTGGACCTATCAGCAGGCGGTCGGGGCGGCGTGGAACACGCTGGCCACCGGGGTCACCAGCACCGCGCCGTTCGGGTACGTCGGGCCCACCGCGACGATGGGCTTCCAGCAGCTGCAGGTGAACCTCACCGTGACGGCCGGCACCGGCCGGGACGCCAACGCCGCGACCTTCACCGCGCTGAACAGCAGCCGGTCCACCGGCAACGACTATTGCAGCGCCGGCCGGAGCTGACCGGCGGCACATAGCAGGCGGCACCCGTCCCTCACGGGGCGGGTGCCGCCTTGCTGGCCGCCGTTCCGGCAACCGATCACCACCGGGCGCGGGGATCTCTGCCGCTCACACCCGGTCGGATGTCTGACAGAAGTATTGCCCGCCGCAAGCCCGCGGGTGCGCACCGCGTGTGCGTCATGTCGGGGAGAGCCCGGGGACATCAATGCCGGTTACTCTCGGTGCCGTCGGGGGAATCCACCTGCCGTCTACTTCGACCGCCGGAAGGACACCAGAATGAACCTTGACCGTGCCCTTGCCCCGGATCCGTACGACATCCTTCCCGCAGTCCCGTCGTTCACGGTGACCAGCGCGGATGTGACGGACGGGCAGCAACTCGACGAGCTGTTCGTGCACACCAGCGTGGGCGGCGAGAACCTGTCGCCGCACCTGGCCTGGTCCGGATTCCCGCAGGAGACCCGCGGCTTCGTGGTCACCTGCTTCGACCCGGACGCCCCGACCGGCAGCGGCTTCTGGCACTGGTCGCTGGTGAACCTGCCGGTGTCGGTGACCGAACTCCAGCGCGGCCTCGACCCGCTGCCGGAGGGTGCCTTCTGCGTTCGCAACGACTACGGCGAGGCGGGCTACGGCGGGGCCGCGCCGCCGCCCGGGGACCGGCCGCACCGGTACGTCTTCGCAGTGCACGCGCTGGACGTGGACCGGCTCGACGTGCCGACGAGCGCCACGCCCGCGTACGTGGGGTTCAACCTGGCCTTCCACACCCTGGCCCGGGCCACCATCCGGCCCACGTTCCAGGTCAAGGGCTGACCCGACCGACCAACGGCCGCCGGGAATGTCCCCGGCGGCCGTTGTTGCGTCTTGTGCCTAGTCGGGCGTTACTTCGGGGTGCGGGCGACCACGAAGACCGACTGGCCGAACGGCGGCTTCACGATCCGCTCGGCGGCCTTGGTCACCGGCAGGACCAGCGTGTCGTACACCTTCACCATCGGGCCCTCCTTCGGGGCCAGCTTGAAGATGCTGGTGGCGCCGTAGTAGCCGATCAGGCCGAGGGCGTTCGCGTAGTGCAGCTTCTCGATCTCCAGGCCGGCCTCGGTCATCGCCGCCCGCATCGTCTTCTTGGTGTACCGGCGGATGTGGCCGGTGGCGACGTCGACCTGGCTCATGGCGAACATGAACGCCGGCACGATCAGGATGACCCGGCCGCCCGGGCGGACCAGCTCGGCCATGCTGCGCAGCGCGCCAACGTGGTCCTCGATGTGCTCGAGCACGTTGTACGAGACCGCGGCGCTGTACTCGCCGTTGGCGTCGGCGGCCGGCAGCAGCATCTCCCGGACGTCGATGTTCGGTCGGTCGGCCAGGCGCTCCTTGAGCTGCACCAGCCGGTCCGGGTCGGCCTCGGTGGCGGTGAACCGGGGGAGGTGCTCGGCCCACTCCAGCGCATAGTCGCCGAGCCCGCTGCCGATCTCGATCGGGTTGTCACCCAGGTACGGGAGCGCGAGCTCGACGAACCAGCGACGGTGGTTCACGGCCGTGGCGAGGCCCTCGAGCACTTCGGACTGGATCCGCTGGTCTCCAGTGATGTCTGCCATAAGTAAGGTTCCCTCGTCTTGCCTATCCGAGCTGACAGCGGGACCGGACGAGTTAACCATCCGGGTCGCCGGGGACGAAAGTTGAGCCGGGGCTCGCCCCTCATTTTTTGCCTGATTGAGACATTGCCTGCTGGGTACCCGGTGTCGTTAGCCCTCATGCACTCCGGGGGTGAGGTGCCCGGAATACACACGTACATATCGGCTCGATCACGCATCGGCCGCCGGAGACAACAACGTTACCAACCTCGGTTAGGCTCGCCGCTGCTATGACGATTACGGGTATTGACTCGACCGGCCGGTCGGCAGACGGGAACGCGTCCCGGCGCCGTGGTGTGGCCGATGCCGACGTCCTGGACGCGGAGCTGATCGCCCTCGAGAGCGGCGTGACCGCACCGCCGATCTCGGTCATACCTGCCGCTGAACCCGAGGAAGCCGCGGCCGGGCGGCCGCGCTTCTGGCGCACTCTCACCTGGCGGGACGCGCTCGCCATTTTGAGTTTCGTTGCGGTATCGCTGCTCGTCACCGCGCCGTTGTGGCTCAATCTTGATCATGAGTTGCGCGATGATCCACAGGATCAGGCCTTCTTTGAGTGGATGCTGGCGCACGGTGCACGGGTGCTCACGGATGGCGTTTATCCGTTCTTCTCGGACCGCATGAATTACCCCGATGGGGTGAACATGATGGCCAACACCTCGGTGTTGGCCGTTTCCCTGCCGATGACGCCGATCACTCTCATGTTCGGCCCGCATGTGGCGTTCAACGTATTTCTCACTCTCGCCTTGGCGGTCACCGGCATCTCGTGGTATTTGGTGCTCTCCCGCGTCTTCGTCGCGTCCCGGCTGGCGGCCTGGGTGGGCGCGCTGTTCTGCACCTTCGCGCCGAGCATGATCTCGCACGCCGGCGGCCACCCGAACATCGTCTCGCAATTCCTGGTGCCGCTGATCATCTGGCGGTGCCTGGCCCTGCGGGTGCCCGGCAAGGCGGTCCGCAACGGGCTGATCCTGGCCGGCCTGCTGATCTGGCAGGCGTTCATCAACCTCGAGATCCTGTTCATGACCGCGGTCGGGCTGGGCCTGTTCTGCGCGGTGCTGGCGATCGGCCGCCGGCGCACCCACCGCAGCGAGGTGCTGCCCTTCCTGCGCGGGTTGGGCGTGACCGCCGCGGTCACCGTGGCGGTGCTGGCCTACCCGCTCGCCGTGCAGTTCTTCGGGCCGCAGAGCTACCACGGCCTGCCGCAGTTCGTCCGCAACTTCGGCGCCGACCTCGGTTCCTTCACCGCGTACGCCAGCCGGTCGATCGCCGGCAACGGCGTCACCGCGGAACGCCTGGCGCAGAACCCGGCCGAGGAGAACGCCTTCTTCGGCTGGGGCATGGTGATCCTGTTCTTCGGCCTGGTGGTGTGGATGCGCCGCAACCTCGCGGTGGTCACCATGGCCGGCATCGCCCTGTTGTACGCCGCCATGTCGCTCGGCCCGCGGATCTTCCTCAACGGCATCAACACCGGCGTGCCGGGCATCTGGTCGGTGATGCACAGCGTTCCGGTGCTGAACTCGGCGGTGCCCACCCGGTGGGCGATGGCGATCGCGCCGGTCGTCGGCATCGTGCTGGCGCTGGGCTGCCAGCGGGCGGTCGACCTGGTCCGCACCCAGCCGTCCGCGCGTGGTCCGGTCCGGGTGGCGATGATCACCGCGGTCGCGATGGCCCTGGTCCCGCTGGTCCCGACGCCGCTGCGCACCGCGCCGATGGCACCGGTGCCCGAGTTCGTCACGTCCGGTCAATGGCGCCAGTACGTCGACGACCACCACACGATGGTCACCCTGCCGCTGCCGGACAGCAGCTACCCGGATCCGCTGCGCTGGTCCGCGTACACCGGGCACGACCTGCGGATCGCCAGTGCGTACGCGCTGCTGCCGAACCAGAACCCGCTGGACCCGACCGACCGGACCGCGCTGTTCTCGCCCCCGTGGCGCCCGACCAGCGGCCTGATGGCCTCGATCCGGCAGGGCAACCCGATCCCGGAGATCACCGACACCCGGCGCGAGATGACGCTCGCCGACCTCCGTTACTGGAAGGCCGGTGTGATCGTGCTCACCCCGCAGGTGCGCGACATCGAGATGCTGCGGGCGATGACCGACCTGCTCGGCTTCGAGCCGACCTGGACCGGTGGCGCCTGGATCTGGAACGTCGGCCCACTGGTCGACGACCCGGACACGGTGCTCACCGGCCCAGAGATCGCCTAGCTCAGCCGGCCGGTTCCACCTCGGTCAGCGTCCACTGCTGGTTGGTACCGCCGGCGGCCGTCCACTGCTGGACCGCGGCGCCGTTCGCGGTGGACCGCGCCTGCACGTCCAGCACCTTGCCGCTGTGCCGGGCCGCGATCGTCACCGGCCCGGCGCCGGTGACCCGCCACTGCTGGTTCGCCGCGCCGGTGTAGTCCCATTGCTGGACCAGCGCGCCGTCGGCGGTGGAGGTGTTCTGCACGTCCAGGGCCTTGCCGGTGCTCTTGGCGACGATCCGGTAATAGCCACCGCCCAACGCGACGAACCGCCACAGCTGGTTGGCGCCGCCGGCGTAGTCCCACTGCTGGATGGGAGCGCCGTTGGCGGTGGAGTTGTGCTGCACGTCGAGCACCTTGCCGCTGTGCTGGGCGGTGAGCCGGTAGTAGACGTTCTCCTTCACCACGGCACCCGGTGTGCTGCCGGGCGTCCACGTGTAGGTGGCGACCGCGCCGGCCGGGAGGGTGTAGGTGAAGGACTGGCCGGCCGAGCGGACCTTGAACGCCCGCTGCCCGGTGCCGGCGTTCAGGGCGATCAGCGCGATCGATCCGTCGGGGTTGCGGAACGCGACGCTCTCCAGGTCACCGGCGTACGAGCTGGAGTCGATCCGCTGCGCGCCCGGCTTGACGAACTTGGCGGCGTGGCCGAGCACGTAGTACTCGACGTTGTAGGTCACCGCGCCGGTGTCGCTGTGCACCGTGACGACGCCGCGGCAGTCGGTGCAGCCGCCGTTGGTCGGTCCGTGATTCTGGTCCAGGGCCATGTTCCACAGGGTCACGCCCTTGGCCCAGTTGCGGATCGTCCCGATGATCAGGTTCTGCACGTTCCATTTGAGATTGGCGCCGAAGTCGGTGGCCCACTCGCCGCCCGAGCACTCGGTGAACCACAGGTCCCGGTCCGGGTGGGCATTGTGGACGGTGTTCTGCGCGCCCACGTCGCCGGCGTAGCAGTGGAAGGCCGAGCCGGCCAGGTAGCGTTTCGCGGCGGCGTCGTTGAGCACGTCGATCGGGTACTGCGGCTCGTCCCAGTTGTGGTCCCAAGCGATGATCTTCGTACCGATGCCGTTGGCCGCGAACTTCGGACCGAGCTGGTTCTTCACCAGCGCCGCCTGCTCGGCCGGTTCCATCCGCATGGACGGGTAGCCGGCCTCGTGGTGCGGCTCGTTCTGGAGCGTGACGGCATAGATCGGCAGACCCGCACCGCCGTACGCCTGGACGTACTTCACGAAGTAGTCGGCGTACGCGGCGTGCATGTCGGCCCGCAGCTGCCCGCCGTTGAGCGAGTTGTTCGTCTTCATCCAGGCCGGCGCACTCCACGGCGTGGCCATGATCTTCAGCTGCGGATTGATCGAGCGGGCCTGCTGCAGGACCGGGATGAGGTACGCGCGGTCGTGGTCGACGGTGAAGTCGGCGACCGAGCAGCAGGTGTCGTCGTAGGTGTAGTCGGCGCCGTTGGCGGTGAAGTCGCTCGCGCCCATCGGCTGGCGGACCATGCTCAGCCCGATCCCGGCGGACGGCGAGAACAGGTTGGTCATCAGGGTGGTCCGCTGGCCGGCGCTCATCCGGGTGCCGACCAGCCAGGCGGACGAGTCGGTGAACGATGCGCCGAAGCCGTCCATGCTCTGGTACGTGGCGGCCGGGTTGACGTCGATGGTGGTGGCCGAGCCGCTGTCCGGGGTGAACGCGACGTCGGGCTGGCGGGCGAGCAGTTTGCTCCGGTCGGCCGTGGTGACCCATGCGGACACCGGCTCTCCGGCGGCGTACGCATCGGTGGTCTGGAGCACGGTGACCAGGGCCGCGCCGGCGGTGAGGACGGTGGCGATGCCGGCGGCCTGCAGTCTGCGCTTTCTCATGGCGGCTCCTGGGATCGGGGACGGCGCGCTGAAACAAATGAAACAATGATGAACTGTCTCAGCGTCCCTCATGGAACGCCGGTACTTCCAAAGGTGTCAATGGCATAAGGCGGTTCCGGAACCATGAAACATCACCGTGTAACAGCGAGGCTCAGCCGGCCCGCGCAGATCCCGGCGCAACAGGGCGGAGCGCCGGCAAGCGCGCAGGCACCGGCGCTGACGCCGAGCACTGTGGCCGGACCGGTGTGATCGAGCGCAAGCGCACCCAGCGCCGAGCGGAGTGGCGGTTGCCAGCAGGCTGCGCTGCAGGCCGAAGACGGCGCCGTGCCGGGCCGGATCCGCCCAGCGTTGCAGGGCGCTGGTCTCCACCGTGGTGTACGGCCCCGGTCATCGGCCTGGACCGGGCACGCTGCGGTCGACCGGGCAGTCGGTCCCGCAGGCCGCCCCGCATCCCGGATCTCGTCCCACCGGCCCAGGCGTTCCTGCCCGGCCGGGGTGATGTGCAGGGGACGCCGCGGCCGGTGGATCGCCCGCGGCTGAGCAGGCCGCGGTCGGCGAGGCGGTCGACGAGCCGGACGGTGCCCGACTGGGTGAGGCGACGGCAGCGTGTCGAGCTGGCCGAGGGAGGGACCGCTTACGGCTTGATGCAGCAGCCGGCGCAGATCTTCGGCTGTGGCAGCGTGAAGGCCAGGCAGCAGGTCTTGCGCTGGACGTCGAGCTTGCCGTTGCCGGCCGGCACCAACTCGATCAGATCGTCCACGCCCAGCGCGGTGAGCAGCTTGTCGATGGTCTCCGCGGACGAGCCGGGCAGCACGTCGGCCGAGCGCAGCACCGCGTAGGCGACCCCGGAGGACAGCGAGCCCAGCAGGGTGCGCTTGCCCAGCCGCACCCGGCCGTGGATGGCGTCCAGCAGCGGCGTCAGATGCTGGTCGAGCAGCGAGCTGCGGAACAGCGCCAGCAGCTGGGTCTCGTCGTGGACCACCCGGACCTGCGGCAGGCCGCTGAGCGCCAGCGGATCGGACGGCAGCACGGCGACCGGGATCTCGCTGCGCAGGCCGAGGGTGACCAGCGGGCGCGGGTCGTCGAAATGCATGAGCACGTCGCCCGCGGTCAGCAGTGGCACCCGGCGCGCGGACGCCCAGCCGAGCACGGCGGGCAGGGCGAGCCAGTACGTGTACGCCTTCCAGGCCAGCGCGGCGGCGGCGGGCGGCTGCGCATTCCATCGGCGGCGGCCGGCGTCGAGCAGCGTGTCCAGGCGGGCGCCGGTCAGTTCGGTGGTCGGCTCCCAGCCGGCCGGGTCGGCGATCAGCAGGTCGGGCGCGAGGCCCGGGAGCTGGGTGCTGGTGCCGAACATCGCCCGCAGGGTCGCGGTGATCGGAGCCAGCGGCTGCTCGCCGCCGGCCACGACCGGGCGGTCGAGAGCGGCGGTCACCGGGTGCGGCGGAAGCGCCGCTTCGTCTGCCGGGTCACCGCTCTCACCTCGCTGCCACGCATTGCCGGGGGCGTTCAGAAGCACCCACCGTACCCTAGTAAGCCTAACCTAACCGCACCGGGTGCCCGCCTTTTTCGAGTGAATACCCATTGCGAGGGTGACCTGACGCTCTGTTGTGGCGTTGCCGGATTCGTCAAGGTATCTGTCGGCAACGCGCTACTAGCCCCTTCCGGACATGGGGAGTTAGCGACACTGAACTTCCCGACGCGAAGGGGACATCTGTGATGACCACCTCGCCCGTCGAGCGGGCTGCCGACCAGTTCGTCACGGCTCTCGCCCAGTGGCGCAACGAACGGGGAATGACCAAGAAGCAGCTCGCCGCGCGGATGGGCTTCGATCCGTCGTACGTCAGCCATGTCGAGGGCCGCCGGCACAAGCCCACCGAGGACTTCGCCCGCCGGGCGGAGGCGGTGCTCGCCGCCGGCGGCGCGATCTGGCAGCGGTTCCAGGAGTACGACGAGCTCCGGCACGCCCGCGGTGGCACGCCGCTGCACCGCGACCCGCCGGTGCCCGCGCAGTGGATGCCGCCCGGCACGGGGCTGATCGTCGAGCACGAGATCGCCGAACTGGCGTACACCGACGGGGCCTATCGGTGCCGGATCAAGCGGGCGCTCTACAACGCCGGCACCGAGCCGGTCACCCGGTATCTGATGAAGATCTCGGTCGACCGTTACCCGCTCGACCCGACCGGCTCCAACCGGCACCACCGCACACATCCGCTGACCTGGCAAGAATTG
>Ga0307406_10001674_pt1 | contig 12184 bp, 10 predicted proteins | sample 322Cmetagenome_3_FD_203706 | JGI IMG/M metagenome (GOLD analysis project Ga0307406, IMG submission 203706) | Maize rhizosphere microbial communities from greenhouse at UC Davis, California, United States - 322HYB-C-2 | ecosystem: Host-associated > Plants > Roots > Rhizosphere > Soil | place... | reverse complement strand
GACCCCTTGGGATCGGTATAGCCGCCGATGACGAACTCCTGCCGCTGCGAGCACTTGAGCTTGATCCAGTCGGGCGAGCGGCGCGAGGCATAGGTGCTGTTCTTGCGCTTTCCGATCACGCCTTCGAGCCCGATCTTGCAGGCCGAGGCCACGATGTCCTCGGGCGGCGCATCGAAGATCTCGCTGAAGCGGATTTCGGGCGGCGCCTTGGCAAGCAGCGACTGCAGCAGGCTGCGGCGCTCCACCAGCGGCACGCCGGTCAGATCGAAGCCGCCGTAGTACGGCAGGTCGAACAGGAAGTAGACGATGTTGCGCGTGTTCTCGCTGTCGAAGGCGTTCTGCAAGGCCTGGAAGTCCGTGCCGCCGGACTCGTTGAGCACCACGATCTCGCCATCGAGCCAGCCCGGTGCGAGCTTCATGCGCTCGATCGCGCGCACCAGGTGCGGCATGCGGCCGCTCCAGTCATGGCCATTGCGCGTGAGCAGCTGCACGCCGCCCTTCGCATCGATGCGCGCGAGCAGGCGGTAGCCGTCGAACTTGATTTCGTAGATCCAGTTCTGCGGATCGGGCGGCGGGCCGTCGACCAGCGTGGCAAGCAGCGGCGAGAGCTTGGCGGGCATGGCGGCCTTCACCGCATCGGCGGGCATGCCGCCGGCCGATGCCTTGCCGCGCTTTCCTGCCGGTGCGGGCGGTGCCTCGGCGGGCGCCGAGACCGCCGCAGCGGGCATCGGCATCTGCGCCACGCTGTCCGGGAACTGGTCGACCACGCTGAATTCGGCGGCCGGGCGGGCGTACTCGTCATGCTCCTTGATCAGCAGCCACGCATCCTGCTTGTCATCGGCCTTGCCGTGCATGCGCACCAGGGTCCACTTGCCGCGCAGCTTGTAGCCATGCAGCTCGAACTTGAGGCGCCCGGCCTTGTAGCCCTTGCGCGGATCGCCGATGGGCGTCCAGCTGCCCTTGTCCCAGATGATCACCTTGCCCGCGCCGTACTGCCGCGGCGGTATCTCGCCCTCGAACTGGTTGTAGGCGATGGGATGGTCCTCCACATGCACGGCCATGCGCTTGTCGTGCGTGTCGTAGCTCGGGCCCTTGGGCACTGCCCAGCTCTTCATGGCGCCATCGAGCTCGATTCGGAAGTCGTAGTGCAGCCGGGTGGCCCAGTGCTTCTGCACCACGAACTGCAGCATGCCGGGCGCCGATGCGCCGCCTTCCTCGGGCTCGGGCGTGGCGCCGAAGTTGCGCTTTTCCTTGTAGCGCTTCAGGGGGTTCGTGCGCGCCATGGTGTGTCGGCCTCCGTGTCCAGCGGATGGCTTGCCGCGTAGCGTTCGAGCAGCAGGTAGAGCACCAGGCCGCCGATCAGCGGCAGCAGGTAGTAGAGCGCGCGGTAGGCCAGCACGGCCCCCATCAGCACGCCCTGGCGCACGGTGCCCGAGAGCAGTGCCAGGTAAACGGCCTCGAGCACGCCGAGCCCGGCCGGAATCGGCGTGATCACGCCGACGATGGACGCGGCCAGCAGCACGCTCAGCGTGGTGGCATACGGCACCTGCCGGCCCAGGAGCAGGTACATCGCGCAGCCCATCAATGCCCAGTTGGCGGTGGAGAGCGCGAGCTGGACGACTGCGAGCTGCGCCGAGGGCAGCCTCACCCGCCGCCCCCTCACCTGCCACTGCCGCCCGCGCGAAAAGGCACAGGCCGCCACGTACGCCGCCGCAAGAAGAATCATCAGCACGCCCAGCGCGCGCAACGCGTCCGCCCCGATGCCCGCGTGGCGCGGCGGCGCGATGACGCCGGCGGCAAACAGGCCGCCGGCCAGCAGCCCGTAGCCGAGCCAGTTGGTGGCCAGGCTCACGCCGACCACCTGCGCCACCGCCGCTTCGTCGAGGCCGGCGCGCGCATAGAGCCGGGCGCGCATCGCAATGCCGCCGACCAGCGAGCCCAGGTTGAGATTGAAGGCATAGCTCGTCACCGCAATGGCCCAGGTGCGCCAGCGCGGCACCCGGTGGCGCGTGTGCCGCCGGCCGATGAGGTCGAAGCATCCATAGAGCGCATGGCTCGCGGTTGCGATGGCCCAGACCCCCAGCAGCAGCATCGCCGGATAGCGCTGCAGCGCCTCCCATGCGCCGGCCCAGTCGACCTTGTGCGCATGCGACAGCAGCAGGCCCAGCACCGCGAGTCCCAGCAGCGGCAGCAGCCATCGGCGGCAGCGACGCCAGAGCGATGGCCTGCCGGCCGACGGGTCCGCGGCCGAAAGCGTGGTCGCGTCGTGGTTCATGGCGGCACCAGCGTGGAGATCAGCGCCGGCAGGTCGAGCGGCTTGAGCAGATGGTGGTCGAACCCGGCCATCGCAATGCGCTCCTTGTCGCCGTGCTGGCCCCAGCCGGTCAGTGCGACGAGGATCAAGCCGGCCAGCGCCGGGTTGGCGCGCAGCCTCGTTGCGAGCTCGCAGCCGTCCATGCCCGGCATACCGATGTCGAGGATCGCAAGGCCGGGCGGCGGGCCGTCGGCCACCATGCGCAGCGCGGCATCTCCGCTGTAGGCCACCCGCGTCGTGGCGCCCATCGAGCGCAGCAGTTCGCCCAGCGCATCGGCCGCATCCCTGTTGTCGTCGACGATCAGCACCGTGCCCGGCAGCGAGGCCGGCCAGCCGCGAACGGCCGGTGCCGGCGACTGCGGCACGCCGGCCTCGACGCGAGCGAGCGGCAGGCGCACGCAGAACATCGCCCCCTGGCCCAGGCCCGCGCTGGTCGCCTCGACGCTGCCGCCATGAAGCTCGACCAGGCTCTTCACCAGCGTGAGGCCGATGCCCAGGCCGCCCTGCGCCGCCTTGGAGGTGCCGCTCACCTGCACGAACATCTCGAAAATCGACTTCAGCATGTCCGGCGCAATGCCGGTGCCGTTGTCCCAGACCTCGACCACGGCGTTGCGGCCTTCCTGGCGCAGCACGATGCGGATCTTTCCGCCGGGCGCGGTGTACTTGGCGGCGTTGTTGAGCAGGTTGGAGAACACCTGCGTCAGGCGAACACCGTCGCCCCGCACGACGACCGGCTCGCTGCACAGCTGCGTGCTCAGCGTGTGCCTGGCGCCTTCGAGCAGCGGCCGGCTCAGCTCGATGGCGTCCTCGATCACCGCTTCGAGGGCCACCGTCCCCATGCGCAGCTCGATCTTGCCGCGCGTGATGCGCGAGACCTCCATCAGGTCGTTCACGAGCCGCACCATGTGGTCGATCTGCCGCCCCATGAGCTCGTAGTAGCGCCGGGCTTCCTCGGGCTCGTGCGGCTTTCGCGTCAAGAGCGCGAGTGCAGTGCTCATCGGGGCGAGCGGGTTGCGCAATTCATGCGCCAGCGTTGCAAGGAACTCTGTCTTGCGCTGGTCGGACTCGCGCAGGCCGTCGAGCAGGCCGCGCAACTGGTATTGCCGGTTGCGCGCCCGCAGCGCCGCGCGCACCGTGCTGATCAGCGAGGCCACCCGCATCGGCCGCTCGATCACGGTGACGTTCGCGAGCCGGTCCATGGCCTTGGCGATGACGGGCGAATCCGCGCCCTGGCGGGCAAGAACGAGCACCGGCAGATCGGACCACGGCGGCTGCGAGCCCAGCACGTCGGCCAGCGCGGCCGCGGCCGGATCGGCCAGCACCTCTTCCGCCAGCATGATGGCGCCGGCGCCTTCCTTGATACCCCGCACGAGCTCACACAGGCTGTCGCAGGTGTGGGCCGCAATCTGTGCGCGGGCCAGTACGGCGCTTGCCATGAAGGCATCCCTGGAGGTTGCGGTCCGCAACAGGATGCGCTGCTCGGCGGATGCGGCGGGCGGGCTCACGATGGATGCTGCACACCGTCGATGGGAACAGGGATGCCCGTCAGGATGCCCCTGAAATGACGCAGCGGCTCGCCGACCTTGAGGCCTGTGGCAGTCATCGAGAAATCGCGGATGCTGCGCTCATGCGCGCCGCCGCGCTTCTTCAGCACCGAGATCGCCTGGCGCACTTCGCCCTCGAGCTCGAAATAGCGAAGCAGCACCACCGCGTCCGCCAGGTAGCTCGCATCCACCGGCGTCTTCATCTGCATGCCGATGAGGCCATGCTGCGCGCCCACCAGCAGCGTGGCGACGCCGGCCTGCCCCAGGTAGGAAAGCAGCTCGTGCAGCTGCACGATCAGGAATCGCTCGTCGGGCATGGCGTTGAGGTAGCCGTTGAGGCTGTCGATCACCACCACCGCCGCACCGGATTCCACCACCGCCACTCGGATCAGGTGCACGAACTCGCCCGGCGACAGCTCGGCCGGGTCGACCTGCCGCACCTTGATGCGGCCGGATTCGATGTACGGCCCCAGGTCCATGCCCATGCTTTCGCAGCGCGTGCGCAGCGTGTGAATGCTCTCGTCGAAGATGAAGAGGGCCGCGCATTCGCCGCGCTGCGCCGCCGCCAGCGCGAACTGCACGGCCACCGTCGACTTTCCCGTGCCCGGCGCGCCGACGAACAGCGTGCTCGTGCCGCGTTCCAGGCCGCCGCCCAGCAGCGCGTCGAGCGCATCCAGACCGCTGGGAATGCGCGCCTGCATGACGGCCGGCGCCGAGGGATGCTCGGAAGCGACCAGGCGCGGAAAGACGCGCAGGCCGCCGCGCTCGATGCGGTAGTCGTGGTAGCCGCCGCGGAACTGCTGGCCCCGGTATTTGCTGACCACCAGCCGGCGCCGCGCGGCGCCGTAGTCGGAACTGATCTGCTCGAGCCGGATCACCGCATGGGCAATGCTCTGCACCTGCAGGTCGTGCTTCATGGCGGTCATGTCGTCCAGCAGCAGCACCGTGCATTGGCGGCCTGCAAAGAACTGCTTGAGGGCCAGTATCTGCCGCCTGTAGCGCAGCGAACTGCCGGCCAGAAGGCGCAGTTCCGAGAGCGAATCGAACACCACGCGCGACGGCTTGAGCACGTCGACATCCGAGAGGATCTTCAAGGTCGTCTCGCTGAGCTCGACCTCGGACGGGTGGAACATCGTGTACTGCTCGTCGGGCTCGAGCGCGGCCTCCGATGGAAGCATCTCGCGCACCTCGATGCCGCTCAGGTCCCAGCCATGGGATTTCGCCACGCCCCTGAGCTCGCGCGCTGTTTCCGACAGCGTGACGTACAGCACCGATTCGCCGCGCCCGGCGCCCTCGATCAGGAATTGGAGCGCGATGGTGGTCTTGCCGGCACCGGGCGTGCCCTCGATCAGGTAGAGGCGGTTGGACGTGAGTCCGCCGCCAAGAACATCGTCGAGGCCGGGAACACCGACTTTCATCAGGCCGTCCTGGGCGGACGGCAAGGCCGTGCCGTCGAGTTTCATTTCTTCCTCCATCGTTGGACAGACCGTCCTGTCTGCCCTGTTCTCTGCTTGCGATCTGCTGGCGCGAGGATTTTTATCAAGGGACGCGGCCCCCGGGTTGTAGGGCATCACCCTTCTTCGAGACAAGACAACACCACTGCGCCGCAGCCGCCGCGCGCGGGCATCGGCGGGAGCGGCTCAGGATTTGTCGGGCGTCTTGCGCTCGGCATCACCGGGGTCCTGGAGCTTCCTGTTTTCGACCTTCTTCATCTGCTTCTCGCCCTCGGTGTCCTTGCCGTCGCTGGGCACGGCTTCCTCCTGGGTGATCTCCGGCTCGTCGGGGGAGCGCTCGCGGCGCTTCGGCGGTGGCTTGTTCATGGCTGGCAACCTCCTGAGTGAGCCCCGACAGTGGAGTGCCTGCGCCGCGGCAGCGCTCAGGCAATGGCGGCAGCGGTCGTCAGCCAACGCCGACGATCCCGCCGGCCCGCGCAGAAGCCGCTTCTTCCACGGGCGCCTCGCTCGCCTCGATGAAGAGCCGCCTGATCATCGGGAAGCGTCCGCGCACCTGCTGCTCGATCGCCGCAATGGCATCGGCAGCTTCGCCGGTCGCCGTGCCGTCCCTGAAATTCAGGTCGACCACCGCCAGCACCTCGTCGGGGCCGATGTACATCGACAGCACGTGGCCGACGTCCTGCACGCTCGGCTGCTCCATGGCCAGGCTGCGGATGGCGCGCGCGGTTTCGGGGCGGATGCCCTCGCCGATCAGCAGTCCGCGGGCCTGGGCGATCAGCAGCACCGCCACCCCGGCCAGCAGCAGCCCGATCACCACCGAAGCCGCGCCATCGAGCGCCGGCATGCCGAGCCAGTGGCTGAAGCAGATGCCCAGCGCCGCCACCGCCAGCCCGGCCAGCGCCGCCGAATCCTCGGCCAGCACGGTGTAGGTGGTGGGGTCCTTGCTCTGCCCGAGCGCGCGCCAGAACGGAGCCCCGCGCGACTGGAGGCGGAACTGCCGCAGCGCAACCAGGAAGCTCGCGCCTTCGAACAATGCAGCCAGCCCCAGCACCACGTAGTTCCAGCCCGGATCGCGCATCGGCTCGGGTTTGCGGATGTGCTGGATGCCCTCGTAGAACGACACGCCGCCGCCCAGCCCGAAGATCAGCACGGCGACGATCAGGCTCCAGAAGTACAGCTCCTTGCCGTGGCCGAAGGGATGCTCAGGCGTCGCGGGCCGCTGGCTCAGCCGGATGCCCACCAGCAGCAGGATGCCGTTGAAGGTGTCGACCGCCGAATGGATGCCTTCGGACAGCATGGCCGAACTGCCGGTGATGCCCGCGACCGTGAACTTGGTGGCGGCTATGGCCACATTGGCCGCGATGGCGCCGTAGATCGCAAGCTTCGATTCGGCGGCCATCAGGGGTTCGGACGGCGGCGCGCCGCTCGGCCCTTGCGTTCAGCCCTTGCCTTCAGGGAAGGCCAAGGTAGATCCGCAGATCGTCCTTCATGGTCCCCGCGGATGCGACCGCCATGCGCAGGCGGGCTTCGCTGACGCCGAAACACTTCGTCCAGTAGTCGACCTCTTTCAGGTCGGTGATGTCGATTCGCTCGTCGTCCTGGGGGACGCGGATCTCCATGTCGTCCGGCATCGCGGGGTCTCCAGATAGTTGGAGACGGAAGTTTCCCCGCCCCGGGAAGCCGCCATGCCAGCCGGATGCCATGGCTCATGCAGGACATGTTCTACATGCCGTGGTCTGCCGCGGTTTCGGGATGTTTCATGAAGCCGGTTCCGCTTCTTCCTCGGCCGGCTCGCGCGGCAGCTCGTACAGGAAGAAAGGCGGCGCGCCGGGCCGGCTGCGCTGCAGCAGGGGCTTGGCAACGTTGTAGACCGGCACGCCGTTGATGGTTCGCCCCTCGAGCGTGCCGCGGTGCGCGTGGCCGTGGAACACCGCATCCATCGGATAGCGCAGCAGCGGCTCTTCCAGGCGGCTGCTGCCCAGGAACGGAAAGATCTCCACCGGCTCCCCCTGCACCGTGCCGGCGATCGGCGCGTAGTGCAGCAGCGCAATGCGGCGCCGGGTGCGCAGCTTGGCCAGCGCCGACTCCAGCTTCATCGCCTCGTTGAGCGCCTCCTGCACGAACAGCTTGATCGCCGGTTCGCCCCAGGCCCCCAGCGAACCGCGTCCGAAGCCGCCGGCAAAGCCCTTGGCACCGGCAATGCCAACGCCTTCGATCTCGCAGGCTGCGCCATCGAGCACGCAAACGCCGGCATGCGTGAGCGCCTCGGTCACCAGTTCGGGCGTGCCGGATTCGTAGTCGTGGTTGCCCAGGACGGCGACGATGGGGATGGGAACGGCACCCAACTCCTCGGCCAGGACCTTGGCTTCCTCGGCCGTGCCGTAGTCGGTGAGGTCGCCGCACAGCAGCAGCGCATCGGCCTCGTCGGCGGCCTGCGCGAAGAAGCTGCGCAGCGTGCCTGCCGCGTCCTTGTGGACATGGATGTCGCCGACCGCGGCGAACCGGACATGGGAAGAAGATTTCGGAGCGGGCATTGCGAGAAGGCTGCACCTGGATGCTGCCGGCCGTGATCGGCCTCATCCTGCGACGGCTGTAGGCACTTGCCGACGACCGGTGGGGCCGTTTGCTCCGGGCCCGCCCGCCGGCCGGCCCTACATTGCCTGAATGGAGCCCACGACCGCCCTTGCGCTTTCGCTGGAAGAAGCAGAAGAAGTCGAACCCCGCGTGGCCGACTTCTACCGGCAGACGCTGTGCGCACTGAACGGTGCGGGCATTCCCTTCCTGGTCGGCGGCGCCTTCGCGCATGCCTGCCACACCGGCATCCGCCGATCGACCAAGGACCTGGACCTGTTCATCCGCCGCGCGGACTACGAGCGCATCGCGCAGCTGATGCGGCAGCATGGCCGGCGCACCGAGATGAGCTATCCGCACTGGCTGGCCAAGGTGCACGACGGGCAGGAGTTCATCGACCTGATCTTCAACTCCGGCAACGGCCTCATGCCGGTCGACGAGCGCTGGTTCCGCGACAACCGCCGCACCGAGATCCTGGGCGTGCCGGTGCTCATTGCCAATGTGGAAGACAGCCTGCTGTCCAAGGCCTTCATCATGGAGCGCGAGCGCTACGACGGCGGCGACATCGCCCACCTGCTGCAGGCCAACGCCGAGCAGCTGGACTGGTCCAGCCTGCTGGAGCGCTTTGGTCCGCACTGGCGCGTGCTGCTGGCCCATCTGACCTTGTTCGGCTACATCTACCCCCGCGAGCGCCACCGCATTCCCGGCTGGGTGCTGGAGCGGCTGATGGCGCGCCTGGCCGAAGAGATGCGAGAGCCGCCGGCCTCGAGCGAGAACGTGTGCGCCGGCACCCTCTTGTCGCGCGAGCAGTACCTTCACGACGTCGAGCAGCTGGGCTACGTGGACGGCCGCCTCACCCCCGCCAGCACCATGACGGCCGAAGACGTGGCCGCCTGGACGGCGGCCATCCCGGACCGAAGATCGCAAGAAGACCAGGCGGCGTGAAAGCCTCTGGCGCACGCACGACGGCAGGATCTGCTGTCGCGGCTCGCATAACGGCAGCCTGCTTTGTGCAAGACCCCCATTGAAGCACCGGCGCGAGGGGCACGCGGCCTAAGATTTTGGACATGCAAAGGCCCAATCCATGAACCCCTCGATCGTCGAGCACCTCAGGCGCGCTGGCCGCCTGGACCGCATGTTTGTTGATGGCGAGTGGGTCCTGCCCGAAACGCAGGCTCGCAGCAGCGTCGTCGACCCGTCGACCGAGGAGCCCATCGCGGAGATCGCGCTGGGCAGTGCAGGAGATGTCGCTGCGGCCGTGGCCGCGGCCCGGCGCGCATTCGCGGCCTGGTCCGTGAGTTCCGCCCAGAGCAGGGCCTTGCTTCTCGATCGCGTCCACGCCCTGGTCCTCGAGCGCGCAGAACTTTTCGCCCAGGCGATCTCGCTGGAGATGGGCGCGGCCATCGACTTCGCGCGCCGCACACAGGTGCCGTCTGCTGCGGAGCACATCCGCGTAGCCCGTGACAATGCGCGCAGCTACGCGTTTGTCACCCATCGCGGGGACATGGCCATCCTGCGCGAGGCCATCGGCGTGTGCGGCCTGATCACGCCCTGGAACTGGCCGCTCTACCAGATCACGGCCAAAGTCGGATCAGCCCTCGCAGCCGGATGCACGGTCGTTCTGAAGCCCAGCGAGCTGTCGCCCCTGAGCGCCCTGCTCTTTGCCGAAGTGATGCACGACGCCGGCATTCCGCCGGGTGTGTTCAACCTGGTGAATGGCAGCGGACCGGAGGTCGGCGCTGCCTTGGCGCAGCATCCGGAGGTGGACATGGTCTCGTTCACCGGTTCGACAAGGGCCGGCGTCCTGGTGGCCCAGGCGGCGGCCCCGACGGTGAAGCGCGTGGCCCAGGAACTCGGCGGGAAATCTCCCAACCTCATCCTGCCGGATGCGGACCTGGCGCGCGCCGTACCGGCAGGCGTGGCGGCGGGCTTTCGCAACGTCGGCCAGTCCTGCAGTGCTCCGACCCGCATGATCGTGCCCCGCGCGCGCCTGCAGGAGGTCGAGCGGATCGCGCTCGAGGCGGCATCCGGCATGGTCGTGGGCGACCCGCGTTCGCAGCAGACCACGCACGGCCCGGTGGCGAACCGTGCGCAGTTCAATCGCGTGCAGGAAATGATCGGCATCGGCATTGCCGAAGGCGCGCGGCTTGTCTGCGGCGGCCTCGGCCGGCCGGAGGGCTTGAGCCGCGGCTTCTACTGCCGACCGACCATCTTCACCGCGGTGCATTCCCGGATGCAGATCGCGCAGGAGGAGATCTTCGGGCCGGTGCTCGTGCTGATCCCCTACGACAGCGTGGACGAGGCCGTGGAAATTGCCAACGACACCGTCTATGGCCTGGGTGCCCACGTGCAAGGAAAGGACCTGGCCGCGGCGCGTGCCGTCGCGGCGCGGATCCGGTCCGGGCAGGTGCACATCAACTATCCGGCCTGGAACCCGCATGCCCCCTTCGGCGGCTACAAGCGCTCCGGAAATGGCCGCGAATACGGTATCGAAGGTCTCGAGGAATACCTGGAAACCAAGGCCATTCTCGGCTTCCAGGATGCCTCGGCACCCGCTGCCGAATGACAGAGTTCAAAGAAGACATTGCGCATCGCGCTGGAGCAATCATGACCGTGGCCCTCGTACTGCACCGCGCCGATGGTGCGCCTCTTTCCACCGCTTTCCGCAGGGCGCCGTTCGGCAAGGACGACCCCTTTGCGCGGCATCGCGAGATCGCGTGGGAAGGATCCGGCGCGATGAGCGCGGGCCGCACCAGCTTCATCGGCGAGCTCGAAATCGAGAGCTATCCCCACATCGAAACCATCGTCGTGGTCGAGGGCGAGCTGACCCTGACAGCGGCCGGGGCAGCCCCGCGGGTGGTTGGTCCCCAGGCGGGTGCCGTCATCGGATGCGGCACCTCGCTTCATGTCCAGGCCGAATCCCGCGTGCGATTCGTGTTCTGCGCGGCCGCTTGCGAAAGACCGACGAAGCGCGGCGTCTTCCCGCTGCACGCCGCCGCCGACTTCAAGCCCACCGCCACGCTGCCCGCGGAAGTGCTGCTGGGCCCCGCGCCGGAGTGCCGCAGCGACAAGGTCTTCATCGACGACGGCGCGCAATACAGCGCCGGCGCCTGGGACTCGACCCCCTACCACCGCATCGTTCGCCCGCATCGCATGAACGAGTTCATGCATCTCCTGGCCGGCAGCGTGCGGTTTGCAGCGCCCGATGGCAGCGTGCTTCCTGCGGCGGCCGGCGACGCGCTTTTCGTACCCCAGGGCGCCCCGATCGGATGGGAAAGCAGCGATCGCGTGGCGAAGTTCTACGTGTGCCAAAGCGTTGCGGCCTGAACGGGCAAGCGAGATCCATCATGTCGCCTCCGCTGCAACACATCCAGACCTCGCCCATGCTGCCGGCTTCGGCCGACGTCGTCGTGATCGGCGGCGGCATCATCGGTGTCTTTAGCGCCTACTACCTGGCCAGGCGCGGCCTGTCGGTCGCCCTGGTGGAGAAGGGTCGGATCGGCGCCGAGCAATCGAGCCGCAACTGGGGCTGGTGCCGGCAGCAGAACCGCGATGCCCGCGAACTGCCGTTGGCAAGCAAGAGCCTCGACCTGTGGGAACAATTTGCCGCCGAGAGCGGCGAAGACGCGGGTTTTCATCGCTGCGGGCTGCTCTATCTCAGCAATGACGAGGCCGAGATTTCCCGCTGGGCCAGCTGGCGCGATTTTGCGAGAACCGCAGGCGTGACGACCCACATGCTGAGCAGCCGCGAGGCCGCCGAGCGGGGCCGCGCGACCGGCCGCGCCTGGAAAGGCGGCGTCTTCTCGCCCAGCGATGGCACCGCCGATCCTGCCAAGGCCGCGCCGGCCGTGGCCGCTGCGCTCATCAAGCTCGGCGGCAGCGTCCACCAGAACTGCGCTGCCCGCGGCATCGAGATGGAAGGCGGACGGGTCAGCGGCGTGATCACGGAAGCCGGGGTCATCAAGACCCGGACGGCCGTGATGGCTGGCGGCGCCTGGGCGTCCTCGTTCTGCCGGCAGTTGGGCATCCGTTTTCCGCAGGCCTCGATCCGCCAATCCATCCTGAGCGTGTCGCCGGTGGAGCAGCGCCTGCCGGATGCCGTGGTGAGCGCGGGCGTGTCCGCCACGCGCCGCAACGACGGACGCTATGCGCTGGCCATCAGCGGCCGTGCGCGCGTGGATCCGACGGGGCAGTTCATGCGCTTCGCGCCGCAATTCGTGCCCATGTTCGCCAAGCGCTGGCGCAACCTCCGCCCGGGCGGCCTGGAAGCCATTCGGAGTGGCCATGAAACGCTCGCACGC
>Ga0307406_10001673_pt1 | contig 12187 bp, 8 predicted proteins | sample 322Cmetagenome_3_FD_203706 | JGI IMG/M metagenome (GOLD analysis project Ga0307406, IMG submission 203706) | Maize rhizosphere microbial communities from greenhouse at UC Davis, California, United States - 322HYB-C-2 | ecosystem: Host-associated > Plants > Roots > Rhizosphere > Soil | place... | reverse complement strand
GACGACCCCCGGGTCAGCAATTTCTTCCATTTCTTCAGCTACAACTTCGAGAAGCTCGGGCTGAAGAAGCTTATTGCCACGTGCTACAAGAGTCAGGACGTGGACCTGTTTAGCCAGAATGACGCCGAGGAAGCGGTCTACCTCGAATACGAAGGTGACAAGGACGGCGACCTCGTGCCCGGTCCCGATGAGATCGGGATCAAGCCGCTTCGCGGTGATGGTGACTTCCGGAGCCCGGAGAGCATCGAACTGCTCATGCAAGCCGACATCGTGGTGACTAACCCGCCGTTCTCGTTGTTCCGCCAGTTCGTGGCGCAGATGATGAAGTACGACAAGCAGTTCCTAGTTGTCGGCAACCAGAACGCGATCAGCTACAAGGAGATCTTCGCCCTGATCAAGGCGAACAAGCTGTGGGTCGGGAACAACAGCGGCGACATGAAGTTCCGGGTTCCCGACTACTACGAGCCTCGCGAGACCCGGTTCTGGGTCGACGATGACGGGCAGAAGTGGCGCAGTCTCGGGAACGCGTGCTGGTTCACCAACATGGATTTCAGCAAGCGTCACGAAGACCTCGTGCTCTACAAGCGCTACAACCCAGAGGACTACCTCGTCTACGACAACTACGACGCAATCGAAGTTTCGAAGGTCGTGGAGATCCCTATGGACTTTGACGGCGTGATGGGGGTGCCGCTGACATTCCTCAACCAGTACAACCCCGACCAGTTCGAGATCCTCGGACTGAGCGGCACCGACTATCCCATGACCAAGCGGTACGGCAAGAAGGAGCGCGTCGTGGACGGCGTGCGCAAGAAGTCCAACACGGGGACCCTCGGTTGCGTGATCCGCACCGACTCATTCGGACCTGGGACCCACTTCGACGTCGGGTATCCAGTGAAGGGGATTTACCGACGCCTGTTCATTCGCCGCAAGGAAGCTACCGCATGAAGATGACCATCGAACCCAATAAGATCACCGTCCGCGAACTCACTGAGGACTACGAGGACAACGCCGAGGCCGGGGTGGTCGGGTACGAGGGCAAGCTCGACATTCGCCCGCCGTACCAGCGCGAGTTCGTCTATAAGGACAAGCAGCGCGACGCGGTTATTGACACGCTCATCAAGGGCTACCCGCTCAACGTCATGTACTGGGCCGTCCGTGACGACGTGCCTGACGACGACGAGCGTATCTACGAGGTGATGGACGGACAGCAGCGCACCATCAGTATCTGCCAGTACGTCGATGGCGACTTCGCGTTCGAGGGACGTTACTTCCACAACCTCCAGCCGGACGAGAAAGAGCAGATCCTCGACTACGAGCTGACTGTCTATCTCTGCTCGGGTCCTGCCAGCGAGAAGCTCGCATGGTTCGAGACCATCAATATTGCGGGCGAGGAGCTCACCCACCAGGAGCTCCGGAACGCAGTGTTTGCCGGTCCGTGGGTGTCATCCGCGAAAGGCTATTTCAGCAAGAGCGGGTGCCCCGCGTACGGGCTCGGGAGCAAGTACGTGACGGGCGAGCTGAACCGCCAGGCGTACCTGGAGACCACGCTCAAGTGGATCAACTACGGCGACGTCAAGGGCTACATGGCCACCCACCAGCACGACGCGAACGCGCTCGACCTATGGCTCTATTTTCAGGGCGTCATCACCTGGACCCAGGCGACGTTCCCGGTCTACCGCGCTCCGATGAAGGGCGTGCCGTGGGGCGAGCTCTACAACGAGCACAAGGGAACCACCTGGGATGCGGCGGCGCTCGAAGTCGAGGTGGCGCGGCTGATGCAGGACGAGGATGTGACCCGCAAGAAGGGCATTTACTCGTACGTGCTCGACGGCCAGGAGAAGCACCTCAGCATTCGCGCGTTCACGCCAAACCAGAAACGCGAAGCGTACGAGCGGCAGAAGGGAATCTGTCCGTTCTGCAAGGAGCACTTCGAGTTCAACGAGATGCACGCCGACCACATCAAGCCGTGGCACAAGGGCGGGAAGACCGAGGCGTCGAACTGTCAGATGCTCTGCATCACCGACAACCTCAGCAAGGGTGGGCACTAAGAACGATGCGGGTCGCTTACGTCGATGACACAAAGCAGCGCGGACGTCGGCGCGGTATGGGTCAGTTGGTCGCCTTGGGAGCGGCGATCTTTGACGAGGACCAGATCCAGCCGTTCGCACAAGCGTTTCGGACCCTTTACGAGGAGTTCGAGGTCCCGCACGACGTCGAACTGAAGTGGTCTAACCCTCAGGGCAGGAACTGGTGGGCTGAGTCCGACGAGAACAAGGCGAAGCAGACTCCCATGCGGGAGCGGGTGCTGAAGCTTGCGCAGGAGCACGGCGTGCGCGTGGTCGTCGTCATCTGGGACCTCGACGGCGGTGTAGCACGGGCTGGCGGCGAGGAGCCCGAGGACGCTGTGATCACGTTCATGTTTGAACGCATCTCGGCGCAACTGGAGAACGCTGATCAGCGCGGAATGATCGTCTTCGACAAGCCTGGGGGAGACCATCGGGACGAAGCCAACTGGCTCACCGGACGCGCAGAGATGGTGCGCCTCGGTACGGAGTACGTGAAGCCCAACGCGATCGTTACCCAGATCCTGACCGCGCCCTCGCACCTCCACCCGCACTTGCAACTTGCAGATCTTGTCGCTGGAAGCGTCACAGCAGCGATCTCAGGCAACAGGTACGGGCTGGACCTAATACCTCTCATCAAGCCGATGATGTGTGTGAACTGGCGCGGTTACATAGGCGGTACCGGTTTGAAGCTCTACCCGGATGGGCTCAACAACTTGAACCACTGGGTTCTCGACGAAGATTCCTTCACTCGGGGAGCAGGTGGGGTTTCACTTCCGTACGCGAGCTGGCGTTACGCGGCTGACGACGGACTCTGATTAGCAAGGCTTCCCGCAGGGACGGGTGTTCCCGCTGCAAACCCCGAGGGTTGAGTAGGCCGCACGGCTAACCGGACTGAGGGCCCGGCGTGAGCAGCCCACGTGGTCCTCACGAGGACTCTGGATGCGCACGTTCCAGGCGTGCGATGGAGGCGCTCTCATGAATGATAAGAAGATCGAGCCCGCTGTCCCGCAGTTAAAGATCCCGCCGCTCCTGGCGCATTTCTCGGGGCGAGGGCATGGGGTCCCGTGGCCGTGGAAGCGACGAGCTGCTGGGTCGAGGGCTGCGAGCGCTCGCCGTATCGGCATGGCCGGTGCCGTCGTCACTACTTCCGCGCGGCGGAGACCTGGAAGCTTCCTCGGGTGCGCAAGACGCAACCGGAACGAACATGATGACGGCGAGGTCACGGTCTACATGCTCCATGCGTTCAAAGTGCCTACGGCTGTAGAGGGGTGTCATACGCGTGGGTCACGCACGATGAGCAGCTGACTGCCGAGCCGGACGTGGTGATCGCCGAGCCGACCGCACCTGTACCATCTCCGCGCAGGAGTTGACCGATTTCTGCAAGCTTGCTTCACATCTGGCGACAGTCCTCCTCCCCGCGTTCGAGTTTGCAACCGAGCACGACGAAGTGGATGCGTTCGTCGAGGAATAGAAGAGTGGCTCCATCGGTACTGCGCGAAGTCACGGACTCGCCGGTTCGTCCTCTGGGTGCTCCTGATGGTGGTGCTAGCCATGATGAAACACGACGGCGATAGTGATCATTGAACGTTCGGCGTCGGCGGCCGTCTAGTCAGCTTGATGGAAAGCTTCGTCATGGATCTTCCATAGGAGGGACAAGTTCCCCCGAAGTCTGGAAAAGTTGTCAAAGAAGCCGGTATCGCCAGCGTCCAGTGCGCTGTGCATCGCAAGATAAAACAGCCCGACACCGCGAGAGTAGATTGTCTCCCCGCTGTGGCGTTCCGGACGTAGATTCCGGCGGTCTGACGTGATCCAACTGGTCGCAAACTCTGCAATCGCCTCCGAGTCCTCATGGAGAGCATCGGAGACATCATCGGTGGACGTGAATCCGGCGCGGACAAGATGTCGAGCCAGCGCATCGGTGTACCTCTTGGATGGCCTGTTCACCAGATGTGCTCCCAGGCGAGAGGTGATGTCCTCGTCGATGCGCCGCAAGACGTCGTTATTCTTCACGAGGAACGCCACTGCGGCAGCATCGATCGACACCGCGCCTCCGCGCTGCATCTCCTCGCTGACCTGCTCGTCGTGTTCCTCTAGAGCGTTCGCAATCGCGTCAAACTCGCTATCGGCGATTTCTAGCAGTCCGGCAAGGCGCGCGAAACGCCTCTGCATCTGCACCGGAATGATGGACGTCGCCTTGTACCCCAAATCGTGTTCGATCTCGGCCCACGCATGCTGCAGGATTGATCGAACCTGGATTTCGAACTCTTTGTCTACGTATGGCCCCCACTCAGGGAGGGCAGCGCGAGCTGCGTCAAGTTTCGCCACCAGGTGGAACGAGCGATAACCGAACCTGTCTGCGTCGAGCTGCGACTGTTTGTCGAGCGATCGAGCCTCGTCCACGGCGAACTGGCTGCGCACGGCGGCAACCACGGCATCGACATCGCTGGCGAGGTGGGTGATGACCCTCAAACCGAGAAAGTCGTGGAGATCTGCGCACGTCGCGTACTTTTCCGGGTCACCAGCAAGCTTTGCTTCCGTACTTGCCTCAGTCTTCACCCGATGCCTGATGCTGTGGACAGTGATGCCTTTGGAAGCGACGACGTCATGGATGAGCGCCTCCACTTTGACGCCCATCGGAGCCATGAGCCCAGAGTGTCTCGTGTACTCGTCGCGGGAGTTGCCGTCGCTCATGATCAGAGGCTATCGCGTGCGGTTTCGACCGAGGGCGTCCGTCCTGCTTCCTGCTGGCGCTTCTGCGACCTCGGTGAAGCTAACCCCGTGGGGTCGTCCTGGCACCCGCGAGTTCACGGGACGTCGCCGCCCCTGCCCGCGGTGCTCCTACAGGCTGAGCGAGATCCTCCCCGCACGCGCTCGACGACGCCGCCACCGGGATCCCGGGAAGGTGCCGAACGACGGGTGATGCACGTGCCCCGACACGATCTCCCGCACGTCCGACGTCAGCGGTAGTCAAGGCCGTTGCAGGTCACGGCATCGCGAAACTCTCCTTCTTCTACCTCGACCTTCACGGACGTCGTGTATGCGCTCTTTGGGATGATCGAGATCTCGGCGGCTCCGCTCCGGCGCTGTTGATGAAGGGATCGTCGGCGCAGGTCGACACGACGATTCACTCTGTCGGATCCGACGTCGATAGGTTGAAAGACGCAGGATCCCCTGCGCGCCGGGACGAGTCTTGGATCAGGAACTCCGTATCCGTGGGGGCGGTTTCGTTAACCCAACTGAGGGTCTTTCCCACGGCCCCACCGATCTTCACGTCGGATGCTCCCGAGCAGGCGGGGGGTTAATTGGGCTGGGTGGCGCGACTCCTTGGCGCCGCACTCCGCGGTGGTTCCTCCCGCAGATGCCCACTGACTCGTGTCATCACGTGCGCGAGCATCTGGACTTCCGCCGCACTGAGCGACTCGAACAGGTGCGTTTTCACCGCCTCAATGTGTCCCGGGAAGACTTTCGCGAGCACCTCGCGCCCAGAGTCGGTGAGGGTCACGATGGTGCTGCGCTCATCCTCCGGTGACGGCCCGCGCGTGACGAGCCCGCGCTCCTCCAACGACTGCGCCTGATACGTCAGCCCGCTCCGGCTGTACACGACGCCATCCGCTAGGTCCGTCATCCGTTGCGACCCGTCCGGAGCGTCGCCGAGCCGCGCGAGCAGCTGGAACTGCACGTAGCTGAGCTTGCCGACGTCGCGCAGCTGCTTCTCGACCGCATGCCGCAGCAGGCTGCTCACCTCGGTGAAGGCGAAGTAGGCAGCGAGCTCCGTCGGGGAGAGCTGAGGGGGTCGTGTGCTCATGGATCCAGTATACGTGTTGCTTCGAGTTCGAAGCAGTGCTACCTTCAAGTTATTGCTTCGAATTCGAAGCATCCGATGAGAGGAAACATCATGAAGGCAGTACGGTTCCACGAAGTGGGCGGCCCCGAGGTTCTGCAGTTCGAGGAGATCGACCAGCCCATCCCGGGTGCCGGCCAGGTGCGGCTGCGCGTCGCAGCATCCGCCTTCAATGCCGCCGACAACGGCATGCGAGCGGGATTCCTGCCGATTCCGGTGGTCTTCCCGCACGTCCCCGGCTACGACGTCTCAGGAACGATCGACGCCCTGGGTGACGGAGTCGACGGCTTCGCGGTGGGTGACGCGGTGATCGCCTTCCTGCCGATGGCGACCGACGGCGGAGCGGCGGAGTACGTCATCGCCCCGGCGGATGCGCTCGTCGCAGCGCCTACCACAGTGCCGCTCGCGGATGCCGCAGGGCTGCCGTCAGTCGCGCTGACCGCGCGTCAGGCGCTCTTCGACGACGGCGGCCTCGAGGCAGGGCAGCGAGTGCTCATCGTCGGTGCCGGCGGAGTCGTCGGCAAGTACTCGATCGCCCTGGCGAAGCGTGCGGGCGCGTACGTCATCGCGACGGCCAGCCCGCGGAGTGCGGATGCCGTGCGTGCGGCGGGTGCCGACGAGATCATCGACCACACCGAGAGCGAGGTCCTCGACGCCGTAACTGAGCAGGTCGACCTGCTACTCAACCTGGCTCCTATCGAGCCGGACGAGTTCACCGCACTGGTGCGTCTCGTGCGCGACGGGGGAGTCGTGGTGAGCACCACCGCCTGGATGCCGGCGCCGGATGACGCGGATCGTGGCGTTAAGTCTGTAGTCGTGTTCGTTCGGAGCGATGCGGAGAAGCTCGCGGAGCTGGTGTCGCTGGTCGACAGTGGAGCGCTCACGCTCGAGGTTACGCGTCGCATCCCGTTGACCGAGCTTCAAGCGCTCCATGCTGAGGCGGCTGAAGGACGGATCGCGGGCAAGGTCATCGTCATCCCCTGAGCGGCGGCCGCCTTAGTGACGGTCGATCTACCCGGGTAGATCGACCGTCGCGCGTGTCGGATGGGGATTGGCGCGCCTGCGCCACCGTTCAGTCAATTGCGGCATCGATTCTCCTCCCATCTGCGCCCCTCGAGAGGTCGACCTAGATCTGGCGGACACGCCTGCACAGTTCGATCGAGAGTGACGCGGCGCACTACGTGGCGGAACTCAGCGATACCTCGTCCGATGGCATGGAGTTCTGAAACTCGGCTCGGACGTCGCGCAATCTACGTCCGTCGGCGACCGCCCAGTAGTACCAGCCGTTCGTGGCCCTCTTCTGCAAAGCCTTTCCCGCAGCCGAGGGAGTGTCGTAGCGCTTTCCACCGAGCTCGATTCCACCGTCCGCGGTTACAAGCGCTTCCACGCCCTTGTGGTCGCGATGCGTCGCCACCAGCCTGTCTCCGGGCGCGATGAGTTCTGCCTCGATCAGGTGCTTGAGTTCGACCCAGTCTCCGGCCTTCGTCTGGGGGTCTACCACCTTTCCGTGATGTCCGTCCGGAACGGGCCAGACACGAAGAAGTACCTCGATCAGCTCGAACGTTCGTTCATCGATCAGGACTTCGCTCCAGCCCTCGCTCTCGGTGCGTTTAATGACACGGCCTGTGAGGGTGATGGTGTTGTGGTCCTGCAGAGCCGGTCTCTTCACCGTCCATGAACTGTTGGACAGTTTTGAGTTCAGCGCCGTCGTGAGCAGGGTCAGATTGCCGATCCTGTGCACGCGCGATTGCCTCTCCTCGGCCTCCTCTGGAGTCTCTACAGGCCAGGTCTCCTTCCACGACCTCGGAAGAAGGTGTTCGATCGGGTAACCCTTGCGCTCGATCTGCGGCTGTCCGGTTTCACTGCGAAAGTGATCTTCTGCCGCCTCGAGGAACATGCGAAGCCGGCTGCGTGGATAGCGTGTGTACGCGGATTCAGTGGTTAGTGCCTGGCGCACCTCTTCGTCTCCGGGCCAATAGGTGCTGGTGACGTTCAGGCGAGCGAGATGCGCGATCACGCGATCCGCGAGGTCTGCGGCGGGCACGTCTGAATTCGCCCCGATCACGTCCGCAACGATGCGCCCCAGGTCGCTACCGGTGAGCCGCAGCAGTTGACGACGCACCATCCAGCTCTCGGCCGCTCGCACGACGGAGTCGATTGTTGACGGTTCGGCGCCCCGAAGAGGATCGTGCAGCCAGATAAGGAGAGGCTTGAGCACCTCGACCCCGCTCGCCTGCATGCGATACACGGCGAGTTCGGTCGCCCCGAGGCTTCCGCCCGGCTGGTTCGCGGCGTTGGTCCATGCTTCGTACCGCTGCGCCTGAAGCTTCATCATCGGCAAGAGGTCCGCCATCTTCTGGCCGGCCTCAAGTTCGACATACGACTTGAATCGGGAGAAGGTCGACTGCGGGCTAATCTCCTCGCCGGTGCGCGCAACGAGCCATTGGTTCAGGAACAGGGAGCTGCGGCTGACAAGGTTTCGGCCGACGCTGACGTCCTTCGACCAGAATTTCGTTTCGAACGGCCAGTCCTCTCGATACGCTTTCGCGGTGTCGCCGCCCTCTGCTTCGAGTCGCTGAAACACGAAGTTCCGCACAAGGTCCGCCGCTGTGAGCGGTGTTCCGCGAGCATTGAGCGTCTCGAAAATCTCCTGCGAGTTCTCCGAAGCCTCAAGCTCTATAGAGACCAGCTGTAGTCCGTCGAGGAGAACGCTCGTGAGCTCCTCCGCCTTGGCCCCGTGTATGTCAGATTCAGCCGGACCTAGCCATCGTTCGACAGCTCGGGAGAAGTATGCGTGGGCTTGGGTGATCAGTGAGTCTGAATGGGTGAGCTCGACGTGATCAACCGGTGGCTCTGCCGACATGACGTCATCGAAAGCCTGGCGATCCTTGTTCTGGTGACGGACCTTGAGGCGTGTGGCTCCGTCCTCGACGTATAGCTCCTCGTTATGTGTCAGTCGCTCGAGCTGTCCCGCCAGCTTCACCTGGCCAGCCTCGGCAAGGAGCGCTCCGGTGGCATCGGCGAGGATTTGCAGCGTTGTGAGGCGCTGTTGACCGTCGATCACGTTCCAAGTCGTGAGCTGCTTCGTTTTTGCGTCGTGAGCTTGAATGACCACCGCTCCGAGGAAGTGGGTCGCTTTCAGCAGGGGTTCTGCAATTCGAAGCTCCGCCACGCGGCGGATGTCGTTCCACAGCGGCTCCCACTGGTCGCTCTCCTTCCATACGTATGGTCGCTGGAAAAGAGGAATCAGGAAGTTCTGCGGCAGATTGAACAGCTGTCGCGGCGTCCGTTTGAATGTCTCCACGGTGCTTATCCTGCCGTATCGCCTCGACGTTGCAGCGGCGCACATCGAAGAGGAGTGAATCATCTATGGCGACTGAGAACGGTAGCCAATCCACGCAGCGGGAAGAGAGCGCGACCGATCTGAAGCGCGTCCGCTCCTTGACCGGACGCGCCCCCTCAACGACCGGCGGAAGAGCTACACCCGCTCCCGCCACTCAATCCCCCGCCCAGCAATCCGCCTCCCAGCCTCCTCCGCCGCCACCGGCTCCCCGACATCCGGCCCGACCTCAAGCCCGACAACCGAATGCACGACCGTCCCGTCGTACACGTGCACGAGGTTGTAGCCCTGCGCCGCATCCTGCCCGCGGGTAGCTCCGACTGGCTGAGCCAGATCCTGCCCGTATGCACTCGATGACGCGGCCGCCACCGGAATCCCCGCGAACGTCCCGAACGACGGGTGATGCACGTGACCCGACAGGATCCCCCGCACATCCGACCCCGCCAGCACCGCGGCCAGTGCCGCCTGCTCACGCAGCTCGACCGTGACCGCGAGGTCGAGCACAGTCGGCAGCGGCGGGTGATGGATCAGCAGCAGCGAACCCTCCGGCGCAGGCGTTGACAGCTCCGCAGCCAACCATGACAGCTGCGCCTCATCGACCCGACCCCAGTGCTGCCCGGGAACCGTCGAATCCAGCACGATCACCCGCATCCCACCGAACCAACGCACCTCGACCACGGCATCCGAAGAGCGACCTACGGTACCGGAAACCGGCGTCTCCAGAGAGAGCCCCAACTCCGCCCGCATCGCCCCACGCTCGTCATGGTTCCCCATGGCCCACACGACCTCGCACCCCAACGCATCCACCGCCGGCGACACCAGCTCCCGCAACCGCCGATACGCCGAAGAATCCCCTCGATCAGCCAGATCCCCCGTGAACAGCAGCGCATCAGGGCGAAGCCCCGAAGACACCAACCGCGACAACACAGACGACAGGTTCGCATCGGCATCCGCCCCACTGCCATACAGCGGCGCGCGTTCACCGGGAAGGTGCGTATCGGAGATGTGCACGAAGGTGTGCGATGGGCGAGAGTGCTCGGTGAGGATCATTTCTCTTCCAGTGAGACGACGAACAAGTACAGGACAGAAGTCAGACGGCGGCGGCGGTCGACCCGGGCACGAGGGTTCCGACGAACGGCTGCCGCACGGTCTCGGAAGAATCCGAGTCAGCATCAGAACTGAGCAACCGCTGCATCGTCTCCACAGCCGCGGCCGCGACGTCCTCGACCGGAATCCGCAGTGTTGTCAGACCCAAGAGGTCAGCCCCGGGCAGGATGCCGTCGCACCCCGTCACGCTCACGTCGCCGGGCACAGACAGGCCCGCAGCACGCAGAGCGCGCATGATCGCGAGCTGCCGATAGTCCGACGCACACATCACAGCCGTGGCCCCGGCGCGCACGGCATCCAGCGCCTCATCCACTCCATCGGTCGGCGCCGCCCCCGCAGACACCCGCGTCACCGACGCCCCGCCGTCGACCAAAGTCGACGACATCGCCGACGCACGCAGATGCTCGGCGAACGAGACATCCTCGGCGCCGGAGAGCACGACGACCCGACGGTGCCCCAACGACAGAACATGCGACGCCAACATCCGCCCATGCGAGGGATCGTCGTAGTGCGCGGTATGAATCCCCTCGGCCGTCTCGACCCGCCCCGCGCGCACGATCGGCACCTGGTCGGCGAACGGCTCGAGCTGCGCGGCCGTGATGCCGCCGGTCGCGACGATCAACCCGGCGACGCGCATCCCGAGCAGCCGGTGCAGCGCATTGACCTGCTCGGCGCCCTGCACGTCGGCGCCGATCGTCACGGTCACGAGGTCGAGCCCCCGCCTGTGGGCCTCATCCTGCAACCGCGAGAACAGCAGACCGTAGGCCGGGTTGCTCGCATCGCGCAGCATCAGCCCGACGGTGCCGGTGCGGCCGGCGGCGAGCTCGGCGGCCATCGTGTTGCGCACGTATCCGAGGCGCTCGGCCTCAGCGAGGATCCGCTCCTGGGTCTCAGGAGCGAAGCGCCCCTCGCCCTTGAGCGCCCTAGTCGCGGTGGCCCGGGAGACCCCGGCGGCCGCCGCGACATCGCTGACCGTGACACGCAGCCCCGGACCATCCGAAGGCGATGCACCACTCACGCGCGAGCCTTCTTGGCCGTGCGGGGCGCTCCGGCGCGCGAACCTCGTCCATACACGAGATACATGGTGACACCCATGATGATCATCAGCAGCACTGTGTAGACGAACGTGATCGGCATCGCGTCGAGATTGTTCTCGCCCCGCGTGCTCTCCTGAATCGCCACACCGAGCGGCTTGAACAGGGGGTGGTAGAGGAAGATCGCCGCGTCGTAGTCGTCGAGCAGACTGTTGAAGTTCAGCGCCGTGATCGCCGCGGCCGTCGGCAGCACCAGCGGAACCAGCACCTTGCGGAACGTCGTCAGCGACTTCGCACCGAGGATGCGCGAGGCGTCTTCGAGCGAATCGGGCACCGACGCGAACCCGGCCTTGAGCAGGCGCAGCGTGAACGGGATCTTCACGCAGATGTAGGCGATGAGCAGCAGGATCGGCGTGCCCGTGAGTACGAATCCACCCACGATCGCCCGCGGCTCGTCGAACGCGGTCACCAGGGCGAGTGCGATGAGCACGATCGGCAGGATCCACGGAATGTGCAGCACGTACTCGATCGCGGTCGTCAGCAGGTTGCGGTGCTTCTGCAGCATCCGCGCCACGAACAGCAGACCGCCGACCACGACGAGCGACGCGACGGCGCTGTAGACGACGCTGACGATGAACGGACGGATCGCCTCGGCGCTCGAGAACACGGTGACGTAGTTGTCGAGCGTGAAGCTGTCGAGGGTGATGGAACCGGCGAGGATGCTGCGCGCATCGACGAACGAGAAGATCACGATCAGCACGACCGGGATCAGGTAGATCACCCACAGCAGGTACGCGAT
>Ga0307406_10001670_pt1 | contig 12193 bp, 10 predicted proteins | sample 322Cmetagenome_3_FD_203706 | JGI IMG/M metagenome (GOLD analysis project Ga0307406, IMG submission 203706) | Maize rhizosphere microbial communities from greenhouse at UC Davis, California, United States - 322HYB-C-2 | ecosystem: Host-associated > Plants > Roots > Rhizosphere > Soil | place... | reverse complement strand
CGCGCGGCTTGGCGATCAGGTGCATGGCCATCGAGTCGACCAGCTGGTGCTCCAGGGTCACCTCGGGAAATTCCTCGCGCGCGACCCTGGCGGCGACTTCGCGCCACAGCCGCGAGGTCTCCAGCACGTTGGCCTTGTCGACCGAGACCACGTGCTTGCGGCGGCCGCGGGCCAGCTCGCAGGCGCGGCGCACGACCCGTTCGACCTCGGCCACGCTGTATTCGCACAGGTCGCTGGCGGCGTCGGCGCTGCGCTGCTTCTGGCCGAAATAGATGCCGCCGGTGAGCTCGCGCACCACCATCAGGTCGACCCCGGCCAGCAGGTGCGGCTTGATCGGCGACGCGCCCAGGGTGGCCGCATGCGGCTGCACCGGGCGCAGGTTGGCGTACAGGCCCAGGCCCTTGCGCAGCGCCAGCAGGCCTTGCTCGGGCCGTACCTTGGCCTGCGGGTCCGACCACTTCGGTCCGCCGACCGCGCCGAGCAGCACCGCGTCGGCGCGCTGGCAGGCCTGCAGGGTCGCCGCCGGCAGCGGCTCGCCGGTGGCGTCGATCGCGGCGCCGCCGATCGCGTGCTCGCGCAGTTCGAACTGATGGCCGTAGCGGGCCGCGACCGCGCGCAGCACTTCGACCGCGGCGGCGGTGACTTCCGGTCCGATGCCGTCGCCGGGCAGGACGACGATGTCAGCGTGCATGGGAGGACTCCTGGGTTTGCGACTGCGCCGTCGCCCGGCGCTGTTCGTACTGGTTGATGGCTTCCTGCTGGCGCAGCAGGTAGCCGAGCTGGTCGACGCCTTCGATCAGGCAAGTCTGGGCGAAGGCGTCGAGCGGGAATTCGGCCGAGCGCCCGTCGGGCAGGTGCAGGCGGCGCTCGCGCACGTCGATGCGCAGTTCGATCCCGGGCCGGGCCAGCAGTTCGTCGAGCAGCTCCTGTCCGATCACCACCGGCAGCAGGCCGTTCTTGAGCGAGTTGCTGCGGAAGATGTCCGCGATCTCGCTGCTGATCACCGCGCGCAGGCCGAGGTCGGTCAGCGCCCAGGGCGCGTGCTCGCGCGAGGAACCGCAGCCGAAGTTGCGCCCGGCGACCAGGATCGCGGCGCCGGCGTTCTCGGGCTTGTTGAGCTCGAACGCCGGGTTGGGCGCGCCGTCGGCGAGATAGCGCCAGTCGTTGAAGGCGAACTTGCCCAGACCCTTGCGCTCGGTGGTGGTCAGAAAGCGCGCCGGAATGATCTGGTCGGTGTCGATGTTGCGCTCGCGCAGGACCACGCTGCGCGAGACCAGTTCGACGAAGCCGGCGTCGGCGGAAGCGATGGAAGCGGACATCACGCGACCTCCTTGACGGCATGGGCGAGGTAATCGCGCGGATCGACCACCTGGCCGGCGACGGCGCAGGCCGCCGCGGTCAGCGGCGAGGCCAGCAAGGTGCGCGCGCCCTTGCCCTGGCGGCCTTCGAAGTTGCGGTTGCTGGTCGATACCGCCAGCTGCCCGGCGCCGACCAGGTCGCCGTTCATGGCGATGCACATCGAGCAACCCGGCTCGCGCCATTCGGCGCCGGCGGCGCGGATCACCGCGTCCAGGCCTTCGGCCTCGGCATCGCGCTTGACCTGTTCCGAGCCGGGCACCACCAGCATGCGCACGCGCGGATGCACGTGGCGGCCGCGCAGCACCTCGGCGGCCTGGCGCAGGTCGGACAGGCGCGAATTGGTGCAACTGCCGACGAACACCACGTCGACCGGCCGCCCTGCCAGCGCGGCGCCGCCTTCGAAGCCCATGTAGGCCAGCGCCTTGGCCTCGTCGGCGTCGCCGGCCTGCGGCAGCACCGCGTCGACCGCGGCGACCTGGCCCGGATGGGTGCCCCAGGTCAGGGTCGGCTTGATCGCGCTCGCGTCGATCCGCACGACCCGGTCGAAGCGCGCGCCGTGGTCGGTCTTGAACTCGCTCCAGCGCGCCACCGCGCGGTCCCAGTCGGCGCCGCGCGGCGCGCGCGGGGTCTTGGCCAGGTAGTCGAAGGTGGTCTGGTCGGGCGCGATCAGGCCGGCGCGCGCGCCGGCTTCGATCGACATGTTGCAGACGGTCATGCGCTCGTCCATCGACAGCGCGCGCACGGTCGAGCCGCGGTACTCGATGACGTGGCCGGTGCCGCCGTTGACGCCGATCTCGCCGATCACGTGCAGGATCAGGTCCTTGGCGCCGACGCCGGGAGCCAGCTCGCCCTCGATCTCGATCGCCAGGGTCTTGGGCTTGCGCTGCAGCAGGCACTGGGTGGCCAGCACGTGGCCGACCTCGCTGGTGCCGATGCCGAAGGCCAGCGCGCCGAACGCGCCGTGGGTGGCGGTGTGGCTGTCGCCGCAGACGATGGTCTGGCCGGGCTGGGTCAGGCCCAGCTCCGGGCCGATCACGTGGACGATGCCGCGGTGGGCGCTGTCGAAATCGAACAGTTCGATGCCGTGGCGGGCGCAGTTGCGGCGCAGGGTGTCGACCTGGTGCTCGGCTTCGGCGGTGTAGTAGGGCAGGCGGCCGTCGGCGCCGGCGGGCAGGGTCGGGGTGGAATGGTCGAGCGTGCCCTTGGTCAGGTCGGCGCGGCGCGGCTTCAGGCCGCGCGCCTCGAGTTCGGCGAAGGCCTGCGGCGAGGTGACCTCGTGGATCAGGTGCAGGTCGATGTACAGCACCGCCGGCGCGGCCTCGGATTCGGGCGCGACCAGGTGGGCGTCCCACAGTTTGTCGAACAGGGTGGTGGGCGTGGTCATGAGTGAGTGATGGCTTTGGCTGTCATGGCTGAAGCGGAATCCGCTTGGCTGGGCTTGGTTGTCGAAACGATGCGCCGGGCCGCCTTCGATCCGCTTCCGGGGGCCGCGTCCTTTCCGCCGTCGTCCCCGCCAAGGCGGGGATCCAGGGCTTCACCGCGACCTGACTGGGAAGTCTCCCGACCCCGCTTTCGCGGGGATGAGGACTTCGAAGCAGGCGGCGGTCGGAGCGTTGCACGGGACATGGCGGGCGACGGGATGGTCGTTAGCGGTTCATGCGGTGGCGGCGACCTTGCGCGGCTCCCGTTGCTGGCGGGTGCGGACCACGCGGTTGGCCAACTCCAGCCAGGCCAGCGCGCTGGCCTCGATGATGTCGGTGCTGGTGCCCGAGCCGGTCAGCTCGACCCCGTCGACCCGCGCGGTCACGCTGGCCTGGCCCTGGGCGTCGTCGCCGGTGGTCACGCTGGAGACGTTGTAGCTGTCGATGCGCAGGGCGATGCCGGTGGCGCGGGCGAGGGCGGCGAACAGCGCGTGCACCGGGCCGTCGCCGACCGCGGCTTCGCTGATCGTGGCGCCGTCGGGCTCGACCAGTTGCACGCTCGCGGTCGGCAGGCTGCCGTCGGCGACGCCGGTGCTGACGTGGGCGCGCACCAGCCGGTAGCCGCGCGCGGCCTTGGCGTCGGCGCCGAGCACCAGCGCTTCCAGGTCGGCGTCGAACACTTCGCGCTTCTTCTCGGCCAGGGCCTTGAAGCTGGCGAACACGGCGTTCAGGCGCGCCTCGTCCAGGCTGAAGCCCAGCGCCTGCAGGCGGTCGTTCAGCGCCGCGCGGCCGCTGTGCCGGCCCATGACCATCTGCGACTCGGCCCAGCCGACGGTCTCCGGATGCATGATCTCGTAGGTGCCGCGGTGCTTGAGCATGCCGTGCTGGTGGATGCCGGACTCGTGCGCGAACGCGTTCTGGCCGACGATGGCCTTGTTGCGCTGGACCACCATGCCGGTGATCCGCGACAGCAGGCGCGAGGTCGGCACCAGCCGGCGGGTATCGATGCGGGTGCCGACGTTGTAGTAGGCGTTGCGCACCCGCAGCGCCATCACCAGTTCTTCCAGCGCGCAGTTGCCGGCGCGCTCGCCGATGCCGTTGATGGTGCACTCGACCTGGCGCGCGCCGCCTTCGATCGCGGCCAGGCTGTTGGCCACCGCCAGGCCCAGGTCGTTGTGGCAGTGGGCGCTGAACACCGCCTGGTCGGCGTCGCGCACGTTGGCGCGCAGGTATTCGAACAGGGCGCGGATCTCGCTCGGGGTGGTGTAGCCGACGGTGTCGGGGATATTGAGCGTGCGCGCGCCGGCGGCCACCGCGGCGCTGCATATCTCGACCAGGTAGTCGTGCTCGGTGCGCAGCGCGTCCTCGCAGGAGAACTCGATGTCGTCGACGTAGCGGCGCGCCTGCTCGATCGCGGCGACCGCGCGCTCAACCACCTGCTGCTTGTCCAGGTTGAGCTTGTGCTGGCGGTGCAGCGGGCTGGTGGAAATGAACACATGGATGCGCGGCTTGGCCGCGCCTTCCAGGGCGCGCGCGCAGGCTTCGATATCGCCGGGGTGGCAGCGGGCCAGGGTGGCCAGGGTCGAGCCGCGCACTTCGCGCACGATCGCCCGGGTGCCTTCCAGGTCGGCTTCGGAACTGGCCGGGAAGCCGGCCTCGATCACGTCCACGCCGAGTTCGGACAGGGCGTGGGCGAAGCGCAGCTTCTGGCTGGCGGTCATGCTGCAGCCGGGCGACTGTTCGCCGTCGCGCAGGCTGGTGTCGAAAATGGTGACCTGTTGCGGCGCGTCGGTCGGTACTACCGGTCCTGACGTGTCGTTCATGGGGATCGATCCTCTAAAACGGCGTAACGCTGAGTGGAAGTCGGGGCATCGTCGGTGGGGCGGGAGTCGGGGCCGGTGCGGCCCCGACTAAGTCGCGTCGCGGGACTCAGGTTGGCCAGCCGGTAAATGTCCGCCTCGACGGTTGCAGCTTCGCGACCGATCGCCTCGCGGGTGCGCCGGCGCGGACGCCGCGGCGCGCGCGGGCGCACGTCCGACAGCAGCTGCGCCAGCACCCCGGCATCGAGATTGCCGCCGGAGACCACCGCGCACTTGCGCTTGCCGACGATCCGGCGCCCGGCGGCCAGGGCCAGCGCGCCGGCGCCCTCGGCGATGATGTGTTCCTCCAGCGCCAGCCGGACCAGGGTTTCGCGCAGCTCGGCTTCGCGCACGATGACCACGTCGTCGAGCAGCTCGGCCAGCACGCGCTCGGTCAGGCGGCCGGGATCCTTGACCCGCACGCCGTCGGCCAGGGTCGCGGCCGGTTCGATCAGGCGGCGGTCGCCGCGCAGGGCGCGCGCCATCGAGTCCACCCCTTCGACCTGGGCGCCGATCACCCGCACCCGGCGCCCGGCCGCGCCGGCCGCCAGCAGTTGCGACTTCAGCGCCATCGCCACGCCGGCGGCGAGGCCGCCGCCGCCGATCGGCACCAGCACCACGTCGGGCAGGAACGAAGCCAGTTCCAGGCCGACCGTGCCTTGCCCGGCGATCACGTCGGGATCGTCGAAGGCCGACAGCAGGCGGTAGCCGTGCTGCTCGGCCAGTTCCTGGGCGAAGGCCTTGGCCTCGTCGTAGCTGTCGCCGTGCAGGCGCACGGTCGCGCCCCAGTGCGCCACCCCGGCGACCTTGGTCTGCGGCGCGCAGCTCGGCATCACCGTGATCGCGTTGACGCCGAGGCGGTACGCGGCCCAGGCCAGGCCCTGGGCATGGTTGCCGGCCGAGGCGGCGATCACCGGGCGGTGATCGCCGCGTTCGCGCCCGGCCAGCAGCGCGTTGAGCGCGCCGCGCACCTTGTAGGAGCCGGTGCGCTGCAGGTTCTCCAGCTTCAGCCAGCAGCCGAAGCGCTCGGCATGGTGCAGCGGCGTCGGTTCCAGGTAACGGCGCAGCCGCACCTGCGCCGCCAACAGGTCGGCGGCGCCGAGCGAGGCCAGACTGGCTACGTCGCAGTCCATGGCCTCAGACCGCGGTCAGCCAGGCGGCGTAGCGCGGCTCTTCGCCGCGCACGACGCGTGCGTACAGGGCGGCCAGCTCGCGCGTGACCGGGTTGTCGCCGAACTCGCGCCGGTCGAGCACGCTGATCGGAGTGGCCTCGGCGGCGGTGCCGCAGACGAAGACTTCGTCTGCGTCCAGCAGTTCGTGCAGGGTCACCGCGCGCGACTGCGCGCCCGACAGCTCGATCATGGTGTCGCGGGTGATGCCGGGCAGGGCGTCGCGATGGTCGACCGAGGTGACCACGCCGTTCTTGACCATGAACACGTTGGCGCCGGTGCACTCGACCACATAGCCCTGGTCGTCGGTGAACAAGGCCTCGTCGAAGCCGCGCTGCTTGGCTTCGCGCTTGGCCAGGATCGAATTGACGTAGGCGCCGGACAGCTTCAGCGCCGGCAGCGAGGTGGCCGGGTTGCGCTTCCACGGCGACACGGTCAGGCGGGTGCGCGCGCCGCCCAGGTGCACCACCTTGGGCAGGGTGGCGATCATCAGGTGCTGGCTCAGCGGATCCACGTCCAGGCCGATCGTGCCGGTGCCCATCCAGGTCAGCGGGCGGATGTAGGCGTCGCGGTGGCCGTTGGCGCGCAGCGTCGCCAGGGTGGCCTGGCTGGCGCGTTCGACATCGAAGTCGATGCCGAACATCTCCGCGCCCTTGCGCATGCGCTCCATGTGCTCGGGCAGGCGGAACACCGCCGCGCCGCCGTCGGCGGTGGCGTAGCTGCGGATGCCTTCGAACACCGCGGTGCCGTAGTGCATGGCGTGGGTGGTCAGCGGGGCCTCGGGGGCATCGCCGGGGATGAACCGGCCGTCGAACCAGATGACAGGCGTTCGCTGGGAAGTCGGGACTTCGCTACCGGCGCGGGACTCGGAACCCCGAGCCGCGGCCGACGGCTCGACTTCAGCGCGCGGGACTTCGCTGCGCGCCGGCGCATACGCGCGCTCGCGCACCGCCGCAGCGGCCTGGGCGGGAGAGGGCGCATCGGCGGCGGCCGGGCGTTCCAGGGTTTCGGCGGTCAGGTGCATGGGGAAACCTCAACGGCAAGACAGTCGTAAAGCTTGGCGAGCTGGGTCTGCAGGGCGGTGTCGGCGCGGTCGCCTTCCACCGTCATGCGCAGGTGCCAGCGATCGCCGTCGGGTTGCGCTTCGCCGTCCACCGACAGGGGACGGAAGCCGCGGCGTTCGGCGGCGCCCAGTACGCGAGCCAGCGCGCCTTCGGCCTGGCGCAGGGTCAGATCAAGCTGGTATCGCATGGGCGTCCTCCTTCGTATTGGGAGTGGCGGGGGTCAGGCTGACGATCGCGTCGGCGTCGCCGGCTTCGGGGTCGAGCATTTGCGCGTTGTTGTGGTTCGGCGGCACCAGCGGCCAGACGTTGGCGGCCTGGTCGATGGCGACGTGCAGCAGCACCGGGCCGGGGGTTTCCAGCATGTAGGCCAGGGCCTCGTCGACCGAATCGGCGCGGTCCAGGTACATCGCCTTGACCCCGAACGCGGCGGCCAGGGCGCAGAAGTCCGGGTTGTCGGACAGGTCGATCTCGGAATAGCGGCGTTCGAAGAACAGCTCCTGCCACTGCCGCACCATGCCCAGGGCCTGGTTGTCGAGCAGGACGATCTTCACCGGCAGGCGGTAGCGGGCGATGGTCGCCAGCTCCTGCACGTTCATCAGGAACGAGCCGTCGCCGCTGACGCAGATCACCCGCGCCTGCGGGTTCTCCAGTTGCGCGCCCATCGCCGCCGGCACGCCGAAGCCCATCGCGCCCAGGGCCCCGCTGGTCAGGTGCTTGCGCGGGTCGTCGAAGCGCCAGTGCTGGGCGACCCACATCTGGTGCTGGCCGACGTCGCAGGCGACCACCGCCTCCGGCGCCAGCTCCGACAGACGCTTGAGCAGGGCCGGCGCATACACGGTTTCGCCGGGCGCGTCGTAGCGCGGCGCGCAGTCGCGCTTGCGCTGCAGGCAGGTGTCGCGCCAGGCGCGGCGGGCGCCGCCGTTGCGGCCCTGCAACTGGGCGGTGACCGGCGGGGTCAGCGCGTCCAGTGAGCGGCGCAGGTCGCCTTGCACCGCGGCGTCGGCGTAGCGCAGCTTGCCGATCTCGCAGGCGTCCAGGTCCATGTGCACCACCCGCGCATTGGGCGCGAACTCGGCCAGCTTGCCGGTGGCGCGGTCGTCGAAGCGCGCGCCGACCACGATCAGCAGATCGCATTCCTGCACCGACAGGTTGGCCGCGCGGTTGCCGTGCATGCCGAGCATGCCCAGGTTCAGGGCGTGATCGGCCGGCAGCGCGCCCAGGCCCTTCAGGGTCAGCACCGCGGGAATCTGGCTGCCGTCGACGAAGGCGCGGAACCAGGCCGTGGCGTCGGCCAGGGCGATGCCGCCGCCGCCGTAGATCAGCGGTTTGCGGGCGTGCGCGATCAGCGCCGCGGCCTCGTGATAGGCCGCGTCCGCGGCGTACGGGGTCGGATCGACCGGCAGCGGCGCATGCGCGGCCAGGTGCGAGGCGTCGGCGTTCTGCACGTCCTTGGGCAGGTCGATCAGCACCGGGCCGGGCCGGCCGGAACGGGCCAGGCGGAAGGCCTCGGCGACCATCCGCGGCAGCTCGTCGACGCTGCGCACCAGGAAGCTGTGCTTGACGATCGGCAGGGTCATGCCGAACACGTCCAGTTCCTGGAACGCGTCGGTGCCCATCAGCGTGGTCGCGACCTGGCCGGTGATGGCGACCATCGGCACCGAGTCCAGCATCGCGTCGGCGATGCCGGTGACCAGGTTGGACGCGCCCGGACCGGACGTGGCTACGCAGACTCCGACTCGCCCGCTGGCACGGGCATAGCCGTTGGCCGCGAAAGCCGCGCCTTGCTCGTGCCGGACCAGGACGTGCTTCAGGTCCGACCCGTGCAGGGCGTCGTAGAAAGGCATGATCGTGCCGCCCGGATAACCGAACAGCGTGTCCACGCCTTCTGCGGCCAGTGCTTGCACCAGCCAGCGGGCACCGTTCATCAGGCGGCCTCTTCCTGTCGTTCGCCGCGGGGCGCGGCGGGTGCGGCGGTCTGCGCTTTGGGCGCGGTGTCCAGCCACTTCATGTTGGCGCGCAACTTCTTGCCGACCGCTTCGATCGGATGATCGAGGTCGCCCTGCTTGAGCTTCTTGTAGTTGGCGTTGCCCGAGGCGTACTCGGCGATCCACTGGCGGGCGAAGGTGCCGTCCTGGATTTCCGCCAGCACCTTGCGCATCTGCGCCTTGGTGTTGTCGTCGACCACGTAGGTGCCGCGGGTCAGCGCGCCGTACTGGGCGGTCTCGCTGATGAACTCGTGCATGCGGGTCACGCCGCCTTCGTAGAACAGGTCGACGATCAGCTTCAGTTCGTGCAGGCACTCGTAGTAGGCCACTTCCGGCTGATAACCGGCCTCGACCAGGGTTTCCCAGCCGGCCTGGACCAGCTTGGTCGCGCCGCCGCACAGCACCGCCTGTTCGCCGAACAGATCGGTCTCGGTCTCTTCCTTGAAGGTGGTCTTGATCGCGTTCTGGCGCGCGCCGCCGATGCCGCCGCAATAGGTCAGGGCGAACTCTTCGGCGCGACCGCTGGTGTCCTGGTGCACGGCGTAGACGCTCGGCACGCCGCGGCCGATTTCGTATTCGCGGCGGACCAGCGCGCCGGGGCCCTTCGGCGCGACCAGCACCACATCGAGGTCGGCGCGCGGGGCGATCTGGCCGTAGTGCACGTTGAAGCCGTGCGCGAACAGCAGGCAGGCGCCCTGGGCGATGTTGGGTTCGATCACGTCGCGGTAGAGCTGCGCCTGGACCATGTCCGGGGTCAGTACGGCGACCAGCTCGGCGCCGGCGACGGCTTCGGCCGGCGACTTGACGGTGAAGCCGTCGGCCTTGGCCTTGATCTCGGTCGGGCCGCCCGGGCGCAGGCCTACGGTGACGTCGAAGCCGGAGTCGCGCAGGTTCAGCGCATGGGCGCGGCCCTGGCTGCCGTAGCCGACGATGGCGATCTTGGGGCGGGAGGCGGTGCTGGTGGTCATGACGGTCTCGTAAGGAGGAGTGAGCGGAGAGGGGCGAGCGATGGAGCGGGTCAGGCGGGTTGGGGCAGCGCGGTGTCGATCAGTGCCGCGTCGATCTTTTTCGGGGCCGGCGATTGCAGCGGGCCGGGCGCGGTAACCGCGCCCTGCGAGGCCGAGCCGACCAGACGGGCGTACTTGGCCAACACGCCGGTGGTCACGCGCGGTTCGATACGCGCGGGCTTGCGCGCGGCGAGGTCGGCGGCGACGTCGAGACGACGCGTCTTGACGTCGATGCTGACCACGTCGCCTTCGCGCAGACGCGCGATCGGGCCGCCGTGCGCGGCTTCCGGCGAGATATGGCCGACCATGAAGCCGTGGGTGGCGCCGCTGAAGCGGCCGTCGGTGATCAGCGCGACGTCGTTGCTCAGGCCCTGGCCGACCAGCGCGGCGGTGACCGCCAGCATTTCGCGCATGCCGGGGCCGCCGGCGGGCCCCTCGAAGCGGATCACCACGATGTCGCCAGCGTTGATCTTGCGGGCTTGCACCGCGGCGAACGCGGCTTCTTCGGAATCGAACACGCGCGCCGGGCCGGCGAAGTGTTCGCGGCCGTGACCGGCCAGCTTGAGGATGCAGCCCTCGGGCGCCAGGTTGCCGTACAGGATCGAATAGCCGCCGCGCGGCTTCAGCGGGTCGGAGATCGGGCGCACCACATCCTGGGTGTCGGCCATCCGGGCCTCGGCCAGTTCCTGGAAAAAGGAACGGCCGGTGACCGTCGGAATATCCTCGATCAAACCGGCCGCTTTCAATTCGCGAGCCACCAGTGCCGCACCGCCGAATTCGAACATCTCCGCGGCGGTGTAACGGCCGCCCGGTTTCAGGTCGGCGATGACCGGCGTATGCGCGGCGGCTTCGAACTCTTCCAGGTCGAAGGCGACGCCGGCTTCGTGGGCGATCGCCAACAGATGCAGGGCCGCATTGGTGGAACCGGCGGTGGCCGAGACCGCGCGCGCTGCGTTGCGCAACGCATGGGGAGAGAGAAGCGCCCGCGGTCTCGGCCCGCCATTGCGCAACTGTTGCATGACCATTTCGCCGCAGGCGCGCGCGGCCTCGGGCTTGTCGGCGTGGATCGCCGGGATGTCGTTGAGGCCCAGCGGCGACAGGCCCAGGAAGGTCAGCACCATCGCCATGGTGTTGGCGGTGAACTGGCCGCCGCAGGCGCCGGCGCCGGGGCAGGCATGCGATTCGATGCGATGCAGCTCGGCGTCGTCGATGCGGCCGGCCGAATGCGCGCCGACCGCCTCGAACACGTCCTGCACGGTCAGCGGCTTGTCGTCCTGGCCGGCCTTCGACGGACAGTGGCCCGGCATGATCGTGCCGCCGTAGAGGATCACGGTCGGGATATCCAGGCGCGCCGCGGCCATCGCCGCGGCCGGGATGGTCTTGTCGCAACCGACCAGCAGCACCATCGCGTCCAGGCAATGGCCGGACACCGCCAGCTCGATCGAATCGGCGATGGTTTCGCGCGAGGCCAGCGAGGCGCGCATGCCGTCGGTGCCCATCGCGATGCCGTCGGTGACGGCGATGGTGTTGAACTCGATCGGCGTGCCGCCGCCGTCGTGCACGCCGCGGCGCACGTGCTGGGCCAGGTCGCGCAGGGTGATGTTGCACGGCGAAACGTCGGACCAGGTGTGGACGACGGCGACCAGCGGTCTGGCGATGGCCGCGTCGTCGAGGCCGGTCGCACGCAACATCGCGCGTGCGGGGGCTCGGGCCGGGCCTTGCTTGATGGCGTTGCTTCTCACGAACAGGTGTTCCTAAGTCGTTGGCGACAGGAACCCAGGGCCTTAAAACGAAAAACCCCGCGCCTTTAGGGCGCGGGGTCTAGGTTCTTTCGACCTGGGTTGTGTGGTTTTGCTACACGAACCCGACTCCCGCGCTGGTAAGCGAGGTAATAAGTACGAGGACGAGAATAATCGTGGCGATGGCCGGCCCGAGTCGGAGCGCAACGCGCGCGGCGTCGTTCGAGGCCTGCTGGGCCTGGATCGAAGTCGTCTGCGAGTGGTTGTTGCGCTGCGTCATGTCAGCGAGAAGAACATGCCCGTTCTGGGCTTGTCAATAGTTTCTGGAAAAACCATCCGGACGCGTGCGAGCGGTCACAGCTCGCCTGGTCCGGCGAATGTGTCTTGTCTTCGATTCTGGTTCCCGCGTTTCGACGTGGGAGTCTCATTGCAGTTCCCCCCTTTGAAAAAGGGGGCAGGGGGGGATTTGCTTTGGCTCCTGATCGCAAGGCCGAAGCAAATCCCCCACGCGTCGGCACGTTCAGGCTCCACGCTCTCCGGGGCGTGGCCCCCTTTGCCAAAGGGGGCGATAGAACGCGCGCGCCCACCTC
>Ga0307406_10001663_pt1 | contig 12225 bp, 13 predicted proteins | sample 322Cmetagenome_3_FD_203706 | JGI IMG/M metagenome (GOLD analysis project Ga0307406, IMG submission 203706) | Maize rhizosphere microbial communities from greenhouse at UC Davis, California, United States - 322HYB-C-2 | ecosystem: Host-associated > Plants > Roots > Rhizosphere > Soil | place... | reverse complement strand
GCGCAGGGTGGCGGCCTGGGCGAGCTCGAGGCGGGATTCGGTGCCCCACTTGGCCGCGGCATAGCCCGACCAGGCGGCCGCGATCGTGACCAGCGACAGCAGCAGGGCCTCGCCGATCTGCACCAGCCGCGAATGCCGGTCGGCGGCGGCGGATGCAGCGGGTTGGTGCGGCTCCTGGGTGTGCTCGTGCGCCTTTTTGCCGACCTCGATTGGGGACAAACCCTCAGGCATCAACCTGCTCCATGGTCATCAGACGAGCGGTCCATCACATCGTCGTCACCGGGCGCCTGTGTGTCGTCACCCTTAACGGGTGATGCGGCGGCGGGGTAGGACCTGGCGATGGAGCCGGGCGGAACCCGTTGGCTCCAACCCGGCATCCGGACGAGCCTGCCTCCTTCGGCCTCAAGGCTGATACAAAGCGAGGCTGGTGGCGCTCGGATGGGTAGTGCCATAGGTCGCGGCAGGTCCCCCAGGCACCGGCCCGGCCGAGCGCCACCAATCCGATCGACAGGGCACCAGGCGGAGCGGCGGACACCCCCCGCCAGCTTCAGGAACCGCAGGTCAGGGGCGTCCATCGTCCGTCACTTGGGTCGCGAGTGGCCGAGCCGTCCTTCAGCGTGCCGGTGTCCTTCACCCTTGTGTCGACGATGGAGCCGGGCGCGGGGAGGGGTCGTCGCCCGTCGAGGATGCCTCGTCCGCCGGGCGGTAGGCCCAGTCGTAGACCACCACCGTCCCGACGACCAGGTCCTGTAGCGAGGCGTTGCGCCGGCTGGCCAGGACCCACAGCAGCCCGGCCGGGAACAGCACGTACAGCACGGCCCGGGCGAACGAGCGCCGCAGCGACAGCCGCTGGCCGCGACGGTCCACCACCCGTAGCCCGGCCAGCTGCTTGCCCACGGACCGGCCGGTCGCCGCCCAGCTCAGGCCCAGGTAGAAAACGGCGATCACCCCGCCCGTGCCGGCGTCGAGCCAGTTGGGCAGGACGGGCAGGCGGAGGGGCGGGCCGGTCAGCAGGTAGCGGACCACGCCGGCGGCCAGCAGCCCCGACAGCCCAAGCAGCCAGGCAATCCCCAGGTCCACGGCGTCGGCCACCACGCGGGAGGCGAAGCCGGCCCGGTGACCCTGCAGGGCCCTGGCCTCGGCATAGCGGATCTCTCGGGTCATGGCCCCAGTTCCCTGGGGGGTGGACTGGTCTGGCGCTGCCCGTCGCGTTGCAGGATGCGGTCGACGATCCGGCTGACCAGACCGTCGACGCGCATGCCCTGCACCCGCAGGGCGTCGACCGTCTCGCTGGCCATGGTGCTGCTCGACTCGCGGATGATCTCACCGAGATCGACCTCGTCGATGACCTGCTCGGTCAGTTCAGGCAGGTCGACACGGGCCAGGATGGCATCGATGTCCACCCGGGCGACGATCGCGTCCAGGTCGAGGCGGGCGACGACGGCTTGCAGGTCGATACGTTGGGCGATGGCGTCGACGTCGACGCGGTCCACGATCCGGTCGAGATCCATCCGGTCCACCACCTGGTCCAGATCGACCCTGGCTACCACCTGGTCCAGGTCGATCTCATCGAGGACGGCGGCGACCAGCGCAGAGATCAACGCCCGGATGGCCCTGACGGCAGCCGCCTGCACACGTCGTTGCTCAGCCAATCCCCGCGCCGCCCAGCCGTCCAGGTCCAGATGGTGCCGGGCCACCGCCACCGACCCCTGGGCGAAGGCCACCGCCGGACGGGCCAGGACCCGCAGCGGCCAGCCGACCCGGCCCGCGACCATGGCCGCGGCGTCCCACGAGCGCCGCTGCGCCTCCACCGCCAGACCCAGCGCCGCCGCGGCCAGCAGCCGCGGCACGTCGATCCGACCATCGCGTGTCCGCGGACGGGTCAGCTCCGACGGCAGCGTCACCAACGCCCGCTCGCTGTTCTGCACCGCGACACCCCTCCACTCCGGCGCTCTGGCCTCCCGTCGAGTGTCGCGCCGGCAGGGTCAGCTGGCTTCACCCGTTCCAGGTGATCTGGCGGTGGGATTGAGCCTGGGCTGGTGGCCTAGGAGGCGGGGCCTAGATCACCCGGCTAGGGTGAGGCGCGCTCACCCCGCAGGCGCCAGGATCTTCTCCGTCCATCGAGATCCTCGAGGCTTGCCATGGCATCAGCCACCGAGGCCACTCGTCGTGCGGTTGCGGCTGTCTCCGAGCGCCTGCCGATGCACGACCGGCAGGACTTCGCCGACGCCGACCGCGGCTTCGTCGGCCGGAGTGAGCAGCGCCAGGTCAAGGCCGCCGACGGCCGGGTGGTGTGGGACCTGGACGCCTACCGGTTCCTGGACGGGTCAGCTCCCGACACCGCCAACCCGAGCCTGTGGCGCCAGAGCCAGCTGGTGGCCAGGGACGGACTGTTCGAGGTCGCGCCCGGCATCTACCAGGTGCGCGGCCATGACCTGTCGAACATCAGCTTCGTCGAAGGCGACAGCGGCGTCATCGTGATCGACCCGTTGATCTCCAAGGAGACCGCGGCCGCCGCGTTCGCCCTGTACCGGCAGCATCGGGGCCAGCGGCCGGTGACGGCGATGATCCACACCCACTCCCATATCGACCACTTCGGCGGCGTCAAGGGCATCATCAGCCAGGACGACGTCGACTCGGGTCGTGTACCGGTGATCGCCCCCGAGGGCTTCATGGCGCACGCCATCTCCGAGAACGTCTTCGCGGGGACGGCGATGGGCCGCCGCGCGGGCTACATGTACGGCGCCGCGTTGGCCAAGGGCCCCGGCCGGGCAGATCGGGGCCGGGCTGGGGCAGACCACCTCGACCGGCGAGGCGACCCTGATCGCGCCGACGGTCGAGATCAAGTCCACCGACCAGGAGCTCACCGTCGACGGTGTGCGGATCGTGTTCCAGGTGACGCCGGGCACCGAGGCGCCGGCCGAGATGAACTTCTACTTCCCCGACCGCCGGGCCCTCTGCGCGGCCGAGAACGCCACCCACAACCTGCACAACATCCTCACCATCCGTGGCGCGGTGGTCCGCGACGCCCACGCCTGGGCCCATTACCTGACCGAGACCATCGCCCTGTGGGGCGAGGAGCTGGAGGTCGTCTTCGCCTCCCATCATTGGCCAATCTGGGAACGCGAACGCGCCGTGGAGTTCCTGGCCATGCAGCGCGACCTGTACCTCTACCTGCATGACCAGACGCTGCGGCTGATCAACCAGGGCTATGTCGGCGACGAGATCGCCGAGCTGCTCCAGCTGCCGCCGGCGCTGGAGGCGGCCTGGCACACCCACGATTACTACGGGTCCGTCTCCCACAACGTGAAAGCCATCTACCAGCGATATATCGGCTGGTACGACGGCAACCCGGCCCGCCTGTGGCCCCACCCACCGGCCGAGGCCGCCCGCCGCCATGTGGCCGCCATGGGCGGTGCCGACGCTACTGTCCAGGTGGCGCAACAAGCCTACGACGAGGGGGACTACCGCTGGGCCGTGGAGCTGCTCAACCATGTGCTGTTCACCGACGAGACCCATGCCGGGGCGCGGGCGTTGCAGGCCGACGCGCTGGAGCAGCTCGGGTTCGGCTCTGAGAACGGCACCTGGCGCAGCGCCTTCCTGGCCGGTGCAGCCGAGCTGCGCCATGGGCAGTTCGGCACCCCCACCGTGACGGCGTCCGCCGACATTCTCGGTGCTCTGACGGTGCCACAGGTCTTCGACAGCATCGCCGTCCGCGTCGATGGACCCAGGGCCTGGGACCAGTATCTGCTTCTGTCGTGGATGATCACCGACACCGGGACCACCCATGTGACCGAGCTGCGCAACGGGGCGCTGAACCACCGCGTCTCGCCGGCGCCGGTGGCCGGGAGCACGACCTTCACCCTCACCCGGCCGACGCTCATCGGGCTGGTGACCGGCACCGTGGACCTCAAAGCCGGAATCGCCGACGGCACCGTCACCGTCGACGGCGACCCGGCGGACCTGCAGCGCCTGGTCGACCTGCTCGCCCCGGTGAACCCCGACTTCGCGATCGTCACCCCCTGATCACGACCGGCAAGAGGGTGACGCCTGACACGCCGGTCAGGTGCCCTGCGACATTGCTCGACGGCCCTGGACCCCGCATCCTCGGTCCGGGGTGTGTCGCGTCGGACCTGGGCACCGAGTGGTTCCGGATCACCGGTACGGGCGGCTCGGCCCAGCAGAGGAGGGAGCGGGGTGAGCAGGCCGGTCGGAGACCGCGCGGTGGTGCTCGGGGCGAGCATGGCGGGGCTTCTGGCCGCCCGCGTCCTCGCCGACGCCTACGCGCAGGTGACGGTGGTCGACCGGGACCAGCTGCCCGAGGGGAGCGCCCAGCGGCGTGGGGTGCCCCAGGGACACCACCTCCATGCCCTGCTGGCGCGCGGGCAGCAGGCCCTGGAGGAACTGTTCCCCGGGCTCACGGCGACGCTGGTCGCCCAAGGGGTGCCGGCCGGGGACATGCTGGGCAACGCGCGGGTCTACCTCAGTGGATACCGGCTCCGGCAGGCCGACACCGGACTGGTCCTGCTGTGCGCCAGCCGACCGGTCCTCGAGGGTCACGTGCGGGCCCGGGTGCGGGCCCTACCCAACGTGGTCCTGCTGGACTCCTGCGACATCAACGGCCTGGCCGCGACCCCCGATGGTCGCCGGGTCACCGGTGCACGGGTGCAGCGTCGGGAGGGCGGCGGGGCCGAGGAGGTCCTCGGCGCCGAGCTGGTGGTCGACGCCACCGGTCGTGGCTCACGAACGCCGGTGTGGCTGGAGGCGCTCGGGTATGAGCGGCCGGCCGAGGACCAGGTGCGGATCCGGCTGGGCTATGCGTCCCGGAACTACCGGCTGCCGCGCGGTGCCCTCGGCGGCGACCTGGCCGCCCTGCACGGGCTCACCCCGCAGCATCCGCGGGGTGGGGCGTTCCAGGTGCTGGGCGATGGCCGGCTGATGGTGACGCTGGGCGGCGTCCTGGGTGATCACCCGCCCACCGACCCCGCCGGCTTCCTTGCCTTCGCCCGGTCACTTCGGTTCCCGGACATCTACGAGGTGGTCCGGGACGCCGAGCCGCTGGACGACCCGGTTGCCATCCGGTTCCCGGCCAGTGTGCGGCACCGCTACGAACGGTTGAGCCGGTTCCCGGACGGGTTGCTGGTGGTGGGCGACGCCGTGTCCAGCTTCAACCCCATCTACGGCCAGGGGATCACCGTGGCCGCGCTCGAGGCGCTGGCCCTGCGCCGTCACCTGGAGCGGGGCGCAGAGCCGCAGCCGGGCCGCTTCTTCGGTGAGGTGGCCCGCGTGGTCGATGTGCCGTGGGACATCGCGGCCGGCGGCGACCTGGTCTTCCCCGGCGTCCCCGGACGCCGACCTCTGAAGGTCCGGTTGGTCAGCGCCTACCTGGCTCGGCTGCACGCCGCCGCCGCCCACGACCCTGCGCTGGCCAGCGCCTTTGTCCGGGTCATCGGCATGGTCGCTCCTCCCCAGTCGCTCCTGGGCCCCGGCGTCGCCCTTCGCGTGCTGCGGGGGAACCTGCGCGCAAGGCCGGGCGCCGACGTCGCGGGCAATCCCGACGCCGTCCGGACCAGGCTCCAAGGGTGAGTCGAGCTTGGGTCGAAGGGGACGTCACCTCGGTGCGGGCGGCCATCGCCGGGCGCTATCTCGGTGCAGAAGACGGTGCGGGCTTCGCCGCCGAACGGCGCTCCAGGCCTGGGCTGCTGCTCCGGCCGGTCCCTGACAGTCCGCGGGTATGGGACCTGGTCGCCGCCGCCGACATCGCCGCCTACCAGACCCTCCGCGACGAGCGGCTCGCCACCCTGCCCGGCGTGGGTCGGCTCACCTCCACCATCGTCCTGAAACGCGTCGTCGAGGACCGCCCCTACCCCGTCACCCGTCCCCGGGTGACCCGGGGTCAGCGCTCCACCAGCTTCCAGTAGGAGTCCTTGCGGGCGATCTTGTCGCCCCTGAACTCGAACAGGTCGCAGCCTTGCACCTCGATCGGCTCGCCCTGGGTGGTCGTCCCGGTGAGGAGCCATTCCGAGCAGCCCCGGTTGCCGCTGACCCAGTGGCGGTCGTTGCCGTAGTGGACGTCGGGGATCCCGGCGAAGCGGCTCGCCAGTCCCGAGCGTACCTGCTCCCGTCCCTCGGACCTCCGTCCCCAGGGATGTGGTCCGCGCGGCATCTCCAGGACGCAGTCGTCGGTGAAGAAGCTCATCACCGCGTCGAGATCGTGGGCGTTGAAGGCGTCGAGCAGACGCCGCAGGGTCTCCACGGTCACCTTGCCGGTGTCCGCCACTGGAACGACCTCCTTCACCGCCGCCCAGCGCGGCGCGCGATCCGCACAACGGTCAGGGGACCAGGACGAGCTTTCCGCGGACGTGGCCGCCCTGACTGATGCGGTAGGCCTCGGCGGCGCGGTCGAACGGGAACGTCTGGACCTTGAGCACCAGCTTGTTCTGGGCCAGCAGGTCGGCGACCAGCGCCAGGGCCTCCATGGGGCGGCTGTCGCTCCCGCCACCGCTGACGCGGCCGCCGGCCTTGCCGACGGAGAAGTTCGCGATGCTCAGCACCTGGGACGGCTCGAGCGCCAAACCGATCAGGTCCTCGATCGGGGTCTTGCCCGCGACGTCCAGGACCGCGTCGACCGGCCCGCCGGCGGCGTCCCGGACCCGCCCGGCCACGCCCTGGCCATAGCGCACCGGGGTCGCCCCGATCTCCCGCAGGTAGTCGAGGTTGGCCTCGCCGGAGGAGGCGATGACCTTGGCGCCCCGGGCGACGGCCATCTGCACGGCGGCCGCGCCCACGCCACCGGCGCCGCCATCGACGAACAGCGTGTCGCCGGCCTTGACGTCGAGCAGCCGAAGGCTGCGTTCCCCCGTCTCACCGGCCACACCGGCCGCGGCGGCCACCGCCCAGTCGATCGACGGCGGCTTGGCCGCCCAGGAGTCGAGCACCGCGTAGTCGGCCTGGGTGTTGCGGCCGCGCCCGAAGACCTCGTCACCCACGGCGACTCCGGTGACCCCCTCGCCGACCTCGTCGACCACGCCGGCGGCGTCATGGCCCAGGTAGCCCGTGCCCTGCATCGGCCGGCCGCCGGCCGTGGCGCCGCTGATGGTCTTCCAGTCGATCGGGTTCACGCTGGCCGCCCGCACCGCGATGCGGACCTGCCCAGAGCCAGGGTGGGGATCGGGAGCTTCGGCCCACTCCAGGACCTCCGGGCCCCCGTACGCCTTGAACTGCAGCGCTCGCATTCAACCGTCCTTCCGCAGGGCATCGACGGCAGCCGCCGCTGGCCACCCGACCCTACACGGCTCCGGGCTCGGCCATCGGCTCGACCTGGCGGCGGCGGCGGCCGGGGCGGGCCATCAGGAGCAGGGCGCCGAGGCCCACCAGGACCAGGAGGGCCTCCAGCCAGCCGCCCACCACCGGGATGGCGGCGACCAGCACGACCACCAGGAGCCCGACGGCGAGCGCTCCCAGGGTGCTCCCGAACGAATGGCCCTCACCGCGGACGACCAGGCGGCCGAGGGCCAGGCCGACCACCGCCTGGGCGGCGAAGGCGATCGCCAGGACGAACAGGAAGACGAGGATCGCCGCGACCAGCAGGCCGGCGAACAGCGTGATCCCGGTGAGGGAGCCGAGGCTCAGCAGGCCAAGGACGACCGCGACCAGGATGGTGACCAGGAGCAGCAGGACCAGGCCGATGATGACGCCGATGAAGCCGAGCACCCCGAACCCGAGGCTGGGCAGGATGCGGCGCCGGGCCGAGTCGGCGGCGCCGCGGACCAGCCGGGGCAGGAGCCACACCAGCAGCACCCCGATGACCAGGAGGCTCACGTAGCGCCGGACGACGTCCAGCAGGCGATCGGCGAGGGTGGGTTCCCGTTGTTCCCCGGCGGGCTCGGCGAGATTCACCCGTTCGCTGTCGCCGACCGACCCGCCCCGGGTGTAGTCGCCGGTGGAGCCGAGGACGCTGCCGGCGACGGCCCCGTCCATCTGCATGCGGCCGGTGCCGAAGATGAGGTCGCCGCCGATCTGGGAGCCGGATGCGACGGTGGCCTGGCCGGCGCCGAGGAGGACGTCCTCGTTGACGCGGCCTTCGATGCGGGCCTGGCCGGCCCCGACCCGAAGGTCGCCGTCGACCTGGCCGGAGATGGTGGTGCTGCCGGCGGCGACCAGGGCGTCGCCGGTGACCGTGCCGGCCACGGTGACCGTGCCGCCGCTGGCGACCAGGTCGCCGTCGACCCGGCCGTCGATCCGGACGGTGCCGGCGGAGGCGATCAGGTCGCCCTGGACGGTCTCGCCGGCGGGGACGACGACCTGGCGGCCGGCGCGGCGGACCTTGCCGCCGAGCTCGGTCTGCTGGGTCGCGGCCGCGGTCGACAGGGGCGTCAAGGCGATGGCGAGAATCACGAGTGCCTTCATCGGTGAGCTCCTTTGCGGGCCACGTTGAAGCTGGAGAGCATGCCGTTCCTATGTGCTCGGGTCAGGTTAGGAAGCGGCCGCGGCGGCGTCTTGAACGGAATTGACCTGGCTCTGGAACTCGGTCGGGGTGGTGCCGGTGAACTGGCGGAACTCGCGGATCAGGTGGGCCTGGTCGGCGTAGCCGGTCTCGGCCGCGACCAGGCCCCAGTCGAGTGGCCGGTCCGCGTCGAGGTGCCGCCACACGCCGTTGAAGCGCAGCAGCCGGGCCGCGGTCTTGGGGGCCATCCCGACCTGCTGGCGGAACCGGGCGATCAGGTGCTTGTGGCTCCAGCCGACCTCGCGGGCCAGCTCGCCGATGGCCACGGCTCCGCCGGTGGCGTTGAGCCGCTGCCAGGCCCAGCCGACCTCGGGCGCGGGCCGCGGCCCCCGGTCCAGCCGCCGGAGCAGGAACTGGTCCAGCAGGGCGAACCGCCGCCGCCAGCTCGGGGTGTCGCGGAGCCGCTCGCCGAGGCGCCGCCCGCCGGCCCCGAGCACCTCGGCCAGGTCGACGGTGTGGCCGCTGAGCCGGTCAAGGGGCAGGCCGAGGATGCGGTAGGCGCCAAGGGGGGACAGCAGCACCTCCAGGTACGAGGGGGAGCAGTCGCCCTCGAGGACGATCGAGCTGTCGTGGCCGCCCATGACGAACGCCGGGGGCCGGTACGGGGAGTCGGCCAGCTTGACGACCAGGGGGACGGCGGTGGTGGCGGGCAGGGCCAGGTGCCGGGGCATGGTCGCCTCGGTGAAGCCGGCGTAGCCGCGCGACAGCAGCGGCCACAGCCGCGGGTCCGGGGTGGCGGCAAGGCGCGGCCACCGGACCCGCTCGGGCGCCGCCTCGTCGGCGCTGGTTCCGGGCATCAGTACCTCCTGACGCTGGCGCTCCGCCGGAGTATACCCCTCCTGGGTATATCCCAGGGACCTTCATGGAGCGTCGGCGGCCAGGTCGAGGGTGATGGGCGCGGCCAACCCTGCCGGTCAGCCGGTGGTGGTGCTGGCCGAGACGGTGTGGACGCCGCCGGTGAGCTGGTTCACGACCTGCTCGACGCGGTTGCTGGGGATGGCGAAGCCGACGCCGATGCTGACCGAGGACTGGCCGTCTGGGCCCCGTCGGACAACCGCCAGGCGCCGATGCCCTGCCGGAGCCCGGCGTAGACGAGGCCGTTGGCCACCGCCGGGGCGCCCGAGGCGGCCACGGCGACGTTCCAGCGCAGGGCGCCGCTGCCGACCGAGCGGGCCTGCAGGTTGGCGCCGACGCCGGCGAACACCCGCCCGCCGGCCACGGCCGGGGCCCCGAACACCCCGGCCCGCACCCCGCCGTCGTCGCCCGACGGGCGGCAGGCGATGGCCCCGACGAAGACGATGCTCAGGTGCACGGTCGGCGAGAGGTTGTTGCAGCCCGAGCGCTGCTGCCACAGCGGCGCCGACCGGAACGCCCCGGTGCCGTAGGCCAGCAGGGCCGAGGTGCCGCTCTCGAAGTCGCCGACCTGCACGTAGGCGCGTCCGGCGGCCACGGCCACCCCGCCGGCGAGGGCGAAGGTCGCGCCGGCGCCGAAGGTCGGGACCTGCTCGGCCCCGACGACCAGAGGGGCGACGTTGGCAGCGCCGATGGTGGTCTCGTTCGGGTTGGACCTGGTGCCGGCGGCCGTGGTGCCGAACTGCCACCAGTCCCCGGCGGCCTTCGCGGTCTCGACCCAGGGTGGCCAGACCGCCCGCCGGCCACAACCCACAGCCGCCGCAATTCTGGCCCGACGTCCAGCCCGGCCGCCTCCAGGCGGTCGAGGGCCATCAGCAGGTCGGCATCCCGCATCGTCGTACTCGACTCCCCGGAACTCGCTCGCCAAGCCCGGCTGGGCCTGGGAGAGTCAAGCCATGCCCGAGAACTTCTTCGGCGAGGGTGTGGCCGAGCGGTACGACGAGTCGTCCCCGGAGATGTTCGACCCGGCGGTGGTCGGCCCCGTGGTCGACTTCCTGGCCGGGCTGGCCGGCGACGGGCCCGCCCTCGAGCTGGGGATCGGCACCGGGCGGATCGCCATCCCCCTGAGCCGGCGCGGGGTGCGGGTCCACGGGATCGACCTGTCGCCCGAGATGGTGGCCCAGCTCCGGGCCAAGCCGGGCGGCGGCGACATCGGGGTGACCGTCGGCGACTTCGCCACCACCACGGTCGAGGGGTGCTTCCGGCTCGCCTACCTGGTCTTCAACACCATCAACAACCTGACCACCCAGGACTCACAGGTCGCCTGCTTCCAGAACGTGGCCGCCCACCTGGAGCCGGGCGGCTGCTTCGTCATCGAGGTCGGGGTCCCACAGCTCCAGCGGCTCCCACCGGGCGAGACCGTCCGCCCCTTCGCCGTGACCCCCACCCATCTCGGCTTCGACGAGTACGACGTCGCCACCCAGGGCCTGATCTCCCACCACTACTCGATCGTCGACGGCCACTGGGAGGCCTCCTCGCTGCCGTTCCGCTACGTCTGGCCCGCCGAGCTCGACCTGATGGCCCGCCTGGCCGGCATGATGCTCCAGGAGCGCTGGAGCGACTGGCGCCGCGAGCCGTTCACCAGCGACAGCACCAAGCACGTCTCGGTCTGGAGGAAGCCATGATCAACGGCGCCCACACCATCCTCTACAGCGACGACGCCGACGCGACCCGGGCCGCCCTGGCCAAGGTGCTCGGCACCCGCTCGGTGGACGCGGGCGGCGGCTGGCTGATCTTCGCCCTGCCGCCGGCCGAGCTCGCCGTCCACCCGGCCGACGAGGGCGGCCGGGCCGAGCTCTACCTGCTCTGTGACGACGTGGCCGCCACCGTTGCCACCCTCCAGGCCGAAGGGATCGAGGTCACCCGGCCGGTCACCGACCAGGGCTGGGGCCTGCTGACCGCCATCACCCTGCCCGGTGGGGTCGAGCTCGGCCTGTACCAGCCGCGCCACCCGACAGCGGCCGGCGGCGCGGCCGGCTGAGGGCTGTCAGGGCTCCTTGTAGGCGCCGGGCTCGTCGATGATGATCGCCGTGCCCTCGGGGCCGTCGCGGTCCCCGGGCGGGACCTGGGCGCGCTCGCGGGCCTGCTCCTCGCGGAGGTGGGGCGGGGCGATCAGGCGGACGAGGTGGAAGGCGGCCACGGTCACGATCGTGCCGAAGGCGATCCCGGAGATCTGGAAGTTGTCGGTGATGACCAGCGTGGTGTTGCCGATGGCGATGATGATGCCGGCCGCCACCGGGACGAGGTTGATCGGGTTGCCGAAGTCGACCCCGTTCTCCTTCCAGATCTTGGCCCCCAGCAGGCCGATCATGCCGTACAGGACCACCGTGATCCCGCCGAGGACCCCGCCCGGGGTGGCCGAGATGACCGCCCCGAACTTGGGGGAGAAGCCGAACAGGATCGCCACCAGGGCGGCGATGTAGTAGGCGGCGGTGGAGTAGATCCGGGTCGCGGCCATCACGCCGATGTTCTCGGCGTAGGTGGTGGTCGGCGACCCGCCGACGGCCGAGGTGAGGGTGGTGGCGAACCCGTCGGCGGCGATGGCCCGGCCCATCACCGGGTCAAGGTCGGTGCCGGTCATCTCGGCCACGGCCTTCACGTGGCCGGTGTTCTCGGCGATCAGGGCGATCACCGCCGGCAGGACCAGCAGGACGAAGGTCAGCTTGATATCCGGGAAGTGCCAGCCCGGGATCTCCTTGCCGTCGGGGCCGATGCTGGTCTGGGCTGGGAAGCCGATCCAGTCGGCGGCCTTCACTCCGGCCCAGCTCACCCGGTCGTGGGTGGTGACCTTGCCGGCGGCGGCGTCG
>Ga0307406_10001660_pt1 | contig 12241 bp, 4 predicted proteins | sample 322Cmetagenome_3_FD_203706 | JGI IMG/M metagenome (GOLD analysis project Ga0307406, IMG submission 203706) | Maize rhizosphere microbial communities from greenhouse at UC Davis, California, United States - 322HYB-C-2 | ecosystem: Host-associated > Plants > Roots > Rhizosphere > Soil | place... | reverse complement strand
GCGGGCGACCACGACCTCGGCCTCGGAGAGGGCACGCGCGAATTCGTGGCGCTCCTCGGCGAATGCGCGGCCCCGCGTGGCGACGTCGCGGCCGAGGGTCCATTCATTGGCCCGCGCCACGTCGGCGCGGGAGAGGACGTCGTCGTAACCGAAGAGCTCCGCGGAAAAACCCTGCGCGAGGGACTCGCCGAGCGCACGCACCGCCGGGTGCACGTCGGCCTGGGCGCGCGGACGCGGGGGGAGGAAATACGAGACGATCGGGGGCCGCGGGGCGCCGTCGACCTCGGGGCCGAGCACGAGCATCGGGCGGCCGACGAGGCGCTCGCCGAGCTGGCCGAGGTCACGGAAGGTGGGATCGGCGGTGCAGAGGAAACGAATTCGCTCGCCACGATCGACGACACGTGCAGCGGCGCGGGACGAGGCGCGGCGGAGGCGGCGGAGGAGCAAGGCGAGGTGCGCGCCGGGGGCGCCGTGCCATTCTTCGAGATCGGGCAGGACGACGAGGCCGAGGGCCCCGAGGAAGCCGGACCATTCTTGTTGCCTGCCGCAGAGCTCGCGGTGCACGCCCTCGGGGTCGGCGAAGACGAGCGAGGGGGAGGCGTGTGTGGGATCCACGGCGCCAGCGCCGGAGGCGAGGTTCGTCGCGTGGACGTTCCATTTCCAGCGTAATGCCTCGGCGCGCGCGAGGACACGGCGCTCGGCCACACGCGCGGCGGCGGCGGAGGGGGCGAGCCAGAGGACGTTTTCGGCCTCGACGAGGAGGGCGTAAAAAAGGAGCAGGTCGAGCGTCGTGGTTTTTCCGGAGAGCGGCGGCGTGCAGAGGAGGATGTTTTTGCGCTCCTCGAAGGCGTCGCAGGCGAGGCCCTGGTGGACGTAGAGGCCCTTGGCGGCGCCGAGCTCGCGGGAGAGATCGTCGAGCAGACGTTTGGCGCGTAAAGCGGTGCCGGGCGAGATGCGGGCGGGCTCGACGCCCGGGGTCTCGGGGGGCAGGAGCAAGGGGCCCTGGGCGGCGTGAATGGCCTCGACGAGCGGGCGGAGGGGCGGCCGGGGCGCGGGGGGCTCTTCTTTCGTTTCGGGCGCGGGTTTGTCGGGGCTCTTCGTGCGGGTGGCGAGGTTCCGGCGCAGGCCGTCGAGCGCGATCGCCGCGCCGACCCAGAGGGGCGCCGGAAAATGCCCCGCGAGCGCGCCGGGGAGCGCGAGCGCGGCGAGGCCGGCGAGGGCAAACACGAGCGGGCCTTGCCAGCGCACGAAACGCGCCTCGACGAACTCGACGCTGGTCCAGTGGCCGAGGAGCTTGAAGACGCGGCCAAAACGATCGTCGGCGAGGGGCGCACTCTCGACGGGTTTGACCGGGAGCGGCCGCCCCTCGGCGAGGGCCTTGGCGATGGCTTTTTGTTGTTCGAGCCGCTCGCGCGCGAGGACGTCGTCGGGCTTCTGTTCGAGCGAGCCGAGCTCCTCGAGGGTCCGCGCGGCCCAGAAGACGAGGCCGAGGTAAAAAGCGGCGCCGAGGAGCAAGGCGAGCGGCAGATGCACCGGGCCGGGGAGGACGAATCGCCCGCCGGCGGCGAGGGCGAGAATGCGGCGCAGAGCCTCGTAGGCTTCCCTCCCCTGCCCCGGGGCGAGGAGCAAAAGCACACGCTCCTCGAGGAGGAGCATGTCGTAATGGGCGAGCAGGGCGTCGACGAGCGCGACGACGAGCGAAAACGCGAGGACCACGAGGCCGGCGAGCGCAAAGAGGGGGCCGGTGGAGACGCGGAGGGCGCGCAACTCGAAGCGGGCCCGCGCGAGGGCGCCGAGGTAAAGGAGCACGGCGAGGGCAATGGCCATGCCGCCGAGGCTCGTTCGGATGGGTTTGGCCTGGGCGAGGCGCGACCATTCGCCGAGGATCGTGAGAATGGCGTCGATCACGGGTCCTCCGTTCGTGCCAATGCCAGCGCTTCGAGCGGCAGGCCCGTGCGCGCGACGACGAGGAGGATCGAATCGGGATCCGGCGAGAGGGCCCGCACGTCCCACGCGCCCTCGAAGCCCCCCTCGGCGAGCGCGGCGTCGACGAGCTTGCGAGCCTCGGGCGGCGCAAAAAGGAGGCGGAGCGGCGCGGGGGCCTCGGCGGCGTATTTCGGGGCGAGCTCGAGGCCAGGCGAGAGCTTGAGGAAGAGGCGCCGGAGGAAAGACTTCGCCGCAGATTCGGCGGCCGTGTGCAGCGCCGATTTGCCTTCCTCGAAGGGCGAGGTCTTCTCGAAGGATTCGAGCTCGGCGTGGCAGAAGGCGAGCAGATCGTCCTCTGCGGCAAACGGGGCCTCGCGCCAGGGGCGATCGGCGAGGCTCTCGCGGAGCCAGCGCTCGGCCGCGGCGCTCGGCTCGGGAGGGCGAATTTCGGCGTAAATGGCGTCGACGTCGTCACGGCCGACGATGGTGGCGTGGAGGACCGAGGAGGAGAGCAGGCCCCCGGAAAAGAGATTGCGCTCGCCCTCCTGTTCCTCGCGGAGCAGGGCGCGGTCCGCGGCGGCGAGGGCGGCGCGTGTGGCTTCGAGGGCGGCGATGGCCTGCTCGATGCGGCCGAGGAGGTGGGCGAGGACGCGCTGGACCCAGAGGAGGCGCGCATAATGCAGGCGGCGCTCGTAATGGCCGACGAGGTCCTCGCGGATGTGGCGCGCGATCGACTGGGCGAGGTCGTCCCGGGCCTCGCAGGCCCAGTTATGGTGGCGCTTGCGGTGTTTCCAGAGGCGATACCCCGTCGAATAGGCGGAGAGCGCAGCGCCGGCGAGGAGCGGGACGGGCGGGGTGAAAAAGGGGCGGAGGCGGCCCTCGGGCAAGGGCGAGACGGCGTCGAAGAAGGGCGGAAAAGGAGCGAGCAGGGCGCGATAGGAGGAGACGAGCACGCCCGAGAGGAGGAGCGCGGAGACGAGGCCGAGGGCCGCGCCGAGCACGAGCATGCGGCGCGGGCGGGGGCGATACGAGATGGCCTCCTCCAGGGCGGCGAGTTTTTCCGCGAGCGGCGAGGGCGGGAGCGGGGAGAGCTCGGGGGCCTCGATCGCCCGGACGACTTCGTCGAGGTATCCCTTGGCGCGGGTGCGTGCGTCCCGTAAAACCAGGAGGGCCCGCGCGTGGCCCGTGAGGCGCTCGGCGACGAGGTCGGCGACGCTCGAAACGATTGCGCGCTCGCCACCTTCGAGGCGGACCTTGCCACGTTGCTCGAGCGCCGCGGCGAGTTTGTCCATGCGGAACCGCTCGACCTCGTCTCGAAACGCGGTGATCGTGGCCTCGGTCCGCGCCCGGAAGAGGGAGCCGAACTTGCGTTCGAGGAGCGTCTCGGGATCGTCGTCCCATTCGATCGGGGGGACTTCGATGTTGGGCGGCGCGAGCAAGGTGGCGAGCGGCTCGGCCTCGCCGAGCTCGGTGTCGAGGCGGCTCTGCGTGGGGACGAGCGGCGCGGCGAGTGAGGCAATGTCGAGGGCGGCCGGATCGACGGGAGCGCGGAGGAGCGCGAGGATCTCGCGGCCGAGGCGAGCCGCGGCGATACGCGAGAGTGCCGCGTGATCAAAAACGAGGCTCGCGCAGGCGAAGGTCGCGAAGGCGCCGGGCGCGCCGTCGTCCTCGACGAGGCGGCGAACGCCTCGGTCGTCGTCACGCACGGGAGGCAAACACAACGTGGAGAGGAACGCGGCGAACGAGCGGACCATCTCGGCGCGCGAGAGGAGGTATTTGCCGCTCTGATCCTCGACGAGATAGATGCGGCCGCCGAGGCGCGCCCGGGCGGAGGAGGAAGTTTGTCGGGACAGGTCGGCGAGGGAGGAGGCCGCGCGCGCCATGACGGCTCGGTCGCCGGTGCGGGGGCAATAAAGCAGGGGGGAAACGACGAGGGAGCCGTCCCCCGAGCGCAGGATGGCCGAGAAGGCTCGGCGCAGGCCGAGGGCGAGCGCGGCGGCGAGGGGCGCGACGAGGGGCGCGACCGAAGGTTCGCCGAGGTCGGCGACGACGAGGACGTCGCAAAGCGGGCCACGCGGGTCGGTCGGGGACGAGGAGCCGAGGTAATGGCCGATGTCGAGGAGCGCGGCGAGCGCGTCCTCGGCGCGCTTGACGACCGCAGAATACGGGTCTTTTGCGGCCGGATCGAGAATGGGGGCGTCGGTCTTCCCGTCCGCGGCGAGCGCGAGTTCGATCGCGACGAGCGAGGCGCCGCGGGCCGCGCGCGCGACGTCCCGGCCGAAGGCGCCGACGCCGACGAGCAGCGTGGGGCGCCTCGTTCGAAGGTCGGTCACGCGCACGCGCCCCCCGGGGCCTCAGAGCCCTTTTTCCCGGCGGAATACCACGAGGCATTCGAGCTCGCGGGCGAGGTGCTCGAGCTCGGGTTTGCCGCCCGCGCCGTCCGCGAGTTTGACGAGGCGCTCGATGTCGGCGACGTGGGCTTCGAGGCGCGTCTCGAGCTCGACGAGGTTGCGGTCCTCCTCGATCCGGGTGAGCGCGGCCGCATAAGCGCGGCGCACCCAGGTCTTCTGGGCCTCGATGCGGCCGCGATAACTCGAGAATGCCTGATCACGGAACTTGCCGAGCTTGCGGCGATCCTCGGGGAGATCGGCGTCCTCGATGAGGTAGACCCCGTCGGCGCGGCGGATGACGCCGAAGCAGACGGCGAGCGTGAAATCACGCATGTCGTCGGTGCGGACCTGCTCCTCGCCGGCCGCCTTCTGGACACGCGACACCCGCTCGGTCCAGGCGAGCTTGGAGTCATTGTCGCGCACGCCGTCGATCGAGATACGGAAGAGGCGCGTATCCGGGTCGGGCGCGCCCTCCCAGTTGCGGTCGATGTGCAGCGGGATCTGCGGCACGCCCTTGGGCAAACCCGGCACCTTCGCGCCCTCGGCGAGCTCCTTGTCCTTCACCGCGCGATAACGGCGCTCGTAGTCGGACAAACTCTTCACGGCGTGCAGCGGGCAGCCGAGCCGCGCGAGGTAAAAGATGATCTCGCACGGGTCTTCCGAGGCGACGATCTGGCCACGATCGACGCGGTGCGTGGCGAGGTGCGCGAGGATCGGCGCGAGCGAGCGCTCGTAATCGCCGTGCATGACGACGTAGGCCTTGTCGGGCAGGAGCGGCGCGCCCGCGCCGAGCGTGAGGAAAGGCGCGCATTTCGCGGCGGCGAATTCGAGTTTGTCCTTGAGGTACTTCTGGATCTCTTCCTCGGGCGTGCGCCGCGCCTCCTCCATCCATTGCGGATCGGAGGCCGGCGGGAGCGGGCCGCCGCGGCGCTCGAGCCTACGCGAGGCCGAGACGAGCTGGGCCTCGAAGCGGAGCTCCTCGTCGATACGCAAGCCGCGCTCTTCGAGGCCACCCGCGATGCGGCCGCGGAGCGCGGCGGAGGCGAGCTGGACGAGGTCGTCGATGATACGGCGCTCGATGTCCTGCTCGGCGCCGCCCTGGCTCGCGACGGCCGCGAGGCGCGAGAGCGCGCCGGAGAGCTGGAGATCACTCGGCCGCACGATACGCGCATAGAGGTGATCCCAGAGCCGCTGGCCCGTGCGGTGATCCTGGAGGACTTCGAGGTCGAGGACGTACCGATTCGCGTCGCCACCCTCGTGGCGGCGCCCGCCGGCCGCGACGATACGCGCGGCGCGCTCTTCGAGGCGGCGCTGGATGCGGTCGACACGCGCGAAGAAGTGGAAACTCGAGAGCCGGCGCCGATCGAGCTCACGAAGGACGGCCGCGAAGTATTCGATCAAGGCATTGGCGCGAATGCGGGCGCGGAGGCCGTCGAGCACGTCGCGATACCAGCCGGCGAAGGAGGCGGCGACCTCGAAGTAATCGTTTTGCCGGCCCGGGAGTTTTTCGAGCAACGTCTCGGGCGCGGCCGCGGCGAGCTCGTCGACGCGACGCTTGAAGTCCTCGGCGAGGCGGCCGTCCGTGAGGACGAGGCCACGCTCGTAGGCCTTGCGTGCGGTCTCCTGCTCGGCAGCGACGGCCTGGCGTAGCAAGGCGTGGAAATAACGCGCCTCGGTCGGGCCCTTGTCTTTCGCGAGCTCGGTGAGCGAGAGCTCGCCCGACTCGGCCGCGACACGGAGCGCAGCCTCGCGGGCCCGCTCACGCGCGGCATCCTCGCTCTTGCCGACCTGGACTTTCAGCGCGGCGAAGGCCTGCGCGGTCTCGGAGCGGACACGCTCGGGATCCCGCTCGAACGCCGAGAGCTCGGCCTCGTCCCAGCCACGCAGCTTGATGGACTCGTCGATACGTTTGGCCACGTCCTCGCGGGTGCGGCGGAGGAACGCGCCGATCGTGCCCTCGCCGCCGCTGCCGCCGCCACGCGCCCACTCGACGGCGCGGCGATACGGCTCGGCGTCGTCTCCCCTGCCCTCGGCCTTGCTTTCGAGGCCACGGACGAACGCTTGATCGGCCGCGTCGAGATCGGCGCCGTCGCCGAGGGCCGCGCTGCCGCCGGGGACGGCCGCGAGGAGGAGCTCGGCGCCGAGCTTGAGCGCGGCATGTTCGAGCACGTCCTCCACGGGCAGGACGAGCGCGCCGATGCCGAAGGATCCAAACGACTTGGTGAAGGCCTGCTCGTCGAGCTGCATGAGCTCGCGTGTGTCGTTGTCGAGCGTCGAGCCCTCGCGGTCGAGGATGGAGGTGAAGATCTGCGCGTGCGCGGCGTCGGCGATCGCAGGGTAGACCTCCTGCGAATCGGCGAGGACCACGCCACTCTCGGTCTTCTCCTCGACGAGGTAGATCTGATCGAACGGGGGACGATCGACGAGGACCCGCTCGGGGTTGTCGGGGTCGTAGTGGAAACGGACGGGCGCGGCGGGGCTGGCGCTCTGGAGGAGCTCGAGCTCCTGCAGGGCCGCGTAGCCGTTCGCCATGATCTTGTCGAACTGGTTCGGCGGGAGGCCCTTGCCACGGAAAACGTTCGGCAGGACAAACGTGCCGATGATTCGATGGCCACGCTGGCCGCCGAGCATGCGCCGGACGGTGAGGGCCATGCTGGCGAAGCCGCCGGAGCCCGTGCCGCCGGCGAGGGAGGCATAAACGTGGATCTTGGCGGCCTTGTTGGCGCGGAAGGGGTTGTGGACGTCGTAGGCGCGCCGGATCGCCTTCTCCAGGGTCTCGAGGATCTTGGCGCGATCGTTTTCGAGGTGGTGGTAGAGCGAGAGGCGGCTCTCGATGCGGATCTGGCCGGCGCCCTTGCCGCGATGCGCGCGCGGCTGGTACCAGGCGGGCCACCACTGCTCGAAGAGCGGATCGGCCTTGGCGTGGAGCCTTCCACGCTTGAGCTCGACGTACTCGGGCTTGTCGAAGTCCGAGAGGACGAACTTGTGGGCCGCGTCGATCCAGACGAGCCGCGCGAGGTCGTCGGCGTCGGTGTCGAACGCGAAGAAGTGGACGAGGTCCTTGTATCGCTCGAACGAGTCTTCCTGCTTCACCTTGCGGGCGAGCTCGTCGACGATGGCGCCTCCGGCGCCCCCGAGGCCAATGAAAAACGCGGGGGCGATCTTCTTTTCGCTGAGCGGCATGGGAGTTCCCCTCCCCGAGAGCGGGGGCGAAGGAGCGTACCAGAGACGGGAGAGCCGTGGAAAGTGGATCGTGGCGGCGCCTTGCGCCTAGGGCGCCTCGGCCGTGGTGAAGGCGGACGCGACGAGCGGGTACGCTTTCTGATCCGCGCCACCGTCGATCACGCAGAACCAGCCGGCCTCGATGAAATAGTGCTCGCCGGGTTCGAACGCGTACGTCGCGTAGTCACCCTCGGCGTCGAGGTCGACGCTGGTCTGCATGACGAACGCGCCGAAATGGTCCTTCACCTGGAGATAACGATCGGGGACGCCCGAGGAATAGAGGACACGCACCTTGACGTCGGTCGGGACGCCGGTGGCATTACTCTCGGGGGCTAGGACGATCGCGGTGTAGTCGCGGCCCTCGCAGCCGGCGAACGGGTCGTCGTCGACGTCCGGGCCACAGCCGGCGGCGACGAGGAGAAGCGGAAGCGAGAATGCCAAGGCAAACCGATTCATGTCCGTACGAACGCCTCCCGGCGATTGCCTGCCCTCACCGCGGGCTCCACCAGAACACGAGCCCGGTCCCCTCGATCGTGTATTTCACGCCGGGCGAGACGCGAAACCAGCCCTTCACGAGCCGCGGCTCACGGGGCTCTCCCGCGTTGAAATCGTCGTCACGCGGGAGCTCGGTCGCGCGTTTGCCCCCGAGCGGGCGGGCGAGGACGGCGCCGCCGGGGCCCGCCATGAGCTCGACAACGCCGCCGCGCTGCACGGGGCCCATCGGGCCGACCGCGATACGCGCCGATCGATAAAGGCCCGCCCGCGCCTTGGCCCCGAGCGGGAACTTCGCCTGGCGGGGGAGATCGGGGTCGCGGCGATCCTCGTAATGGAGGAGGGCCGTCCGCCGGAATCGCGCCGGGAGCATGAGGCCGATGACGATGAAGAAGGCAAAGAAGGCCGCGAGGAAGAGCTGGATGTTACGGCCGTGGCGCTCCCAGAAGGTGAGCGGGACGATCGTGACCGGGACACGGACCGTGACGGCGCGATCCTCGAAGCCCTGCGGTTTTTTCGGGACGAGGCGGAGCGTGATCTCGCGCGGGCCGGGGGGCGAGTCGCGGCCGACGCCGAGGTCGACGGAGAATTGTTTTTTGGTGGCAGGGCCAATCTCGACGTCACGATGCGAGAGGGACATGCCCTCGCCGAGGCCTTCGTTCTGGATGTCGGCAAAGACGAGCTCGCCGACCTCGCTGCCCTCGAGGGAGACGACGGCGCTCGCGCTGCTGCCCTGTTTGACCGAGCCAAACGGGGAGCCGACGGCGGCCTTGAGGTAAATGGGAGGAATGACGCGGATCGCAGGGCTCTTCGTCTCCCGCGTGAGGACGCCGGAATCGCCCGGGCTCATGCGGCCGAGGAGGCACAAGGCGCCCTTCTTCGCGGGGGTTACCGTGGCCTCGAAGGTGCCGTCGGGGAGCGGGCGGAGCGGCACGGGAGCGGCCGCGGCGAGGGCCACGTCGTCGCAGGTGTTCGCGCCCTCGGCGGAGGCGAGGGAAAACGCGTGGCGGTCGAGGAAGGTTTTCGTCGGGGTCTTGCCGCCCGGCGTCGCGAGGCGGAGGCGGAGCGTCGCCGGTTTGCCGATCTCGAGGACCTCGGGCAACCCAGGAAATGCGAGGTGCAAATCGAGGTTTTGCAGGACGGCATAACGGCCGCCCGTGCCGCCGCCGGAGACGTCGAGGCGATACGCGCCCGGCTCGGGGGCGTCGAGGCGCAGGAGGCGATAGGCGGGGTTGTCCGAGAAATACACGCCGGGTCGGTCGCCGTTCGTGGCGACCTCCGCGCCCTTGGGGTCGAAGAGGCGCATGCCGAGCTTGGGCGGGCCCACGAGGACGAGGTCGAGCGAGCTCGCGCCCTCGTCGACGGCGAGGGAAATCGAGGGAGCCGAGGCGCCCTCGGAGAGGCGGCTGCCGAAGAGGCGGGCGTAGATGTCGGCGAAGAGGCGCGGAAGTTCGTCGGGACGATCGGTGGCGAGGCCAATGCCCCCCGTGCGGCGGCCGAGCTCTTCGAGGAAGGCGCGGGGGGCGCTCTTGGACAAACCGACGGCGTAGATGCGGGTCTTCCCGAGGGAAGGGAGGAGGTCGTCGAGGACCTTGGCCTGACAAACCTGCTCGACCTTGGCCTTGCCGCCGGCGGCGCGCGCGGCGTCGGCGAGGGGGCCGCGCGGGTCGGGGTCGCAGCGGCCGTCCGTGAGGAAAACGATGAGGTCCTGGTCGCCGGGAGCCTTGGGGCGCGAGGCGAGGACCTTGCGGGCCCCTTCGAGGCCAGCGGTGAAGTCGGTCCAGTTGCCGTCGTTGCCGACGGCGCGGACGGCGCGCTTGACGAGGGCACGATCGTCGGGGCTGCGGACGACGACGAGGGCGTCCATGGCGTCCCGCGAGGCGCCGTCGAAGCCCACGACCGCGAGCTCGTCGCCGCTACGCGTGAGGTCGACGAAGAGCTCGGCCGCGACCTTGCGGAGCTCCTTCGGGTCGGTGCCACGCATCGAGGAGGACGCGTCGATCACGAGGACGGTGCGAAGCGCGCCGTCGGCAGAGGCGGCGCGCGGCGCGAGGAGCGCACCGGCGAGCAGGGCGGCGGTCGTGAGTTGCCTCGGGAGGGTCATCATGGCGCGGCGCGCTCCGGCCTCAGTTGAAGAGGGTCTTCGAGGCGCCGGTGGCGAGGACCATACGCTCGGCGAGCAAACAAACGACGAACTGGTGGAACGAGGCCGCGAGGTGCGGAGCTTCGCGTGTCATGCGCTCGAGGGAGTCGATCGAGAGGCGATAGAGGATCGTGGGGCAGAGGGTGACGACCGTGGCCGAGCGGCGCGCGCCGAGGTAGAGGCCCGACTCGCCGACGACGGTGCCAGGGCCCATCGTACGCAGGCGTTTGGTCTTGCCGCCGTCGAGCTCGAGCCACGCGGTGAGCTCGCCGGACTCGATGAGGTAGAGGTCCTTGGAGACGTCGCCCTGGCGATAGATCTGGTAGCCCGCAGGGGCCTCGACACGCTCGAGGTACTCGAGGAAACCAGAGACGAACTCGCGGGTGCGGAAGACACTCTCGAGCTCGTCGACGAGTTTGGTCGGCGGGAGCATGCTCGGCGGCGCGGCGCGCAAGATCTGGTTTTCGCACCACTCGAGGCCGTGATCGAGGTCGGGGAAGAAACGGACGCGTTTTGATCCGTCGGCGAACCCGCCACGCGCGAGCTGCTTGCGTACGGCGCTCGGGAGGTCGGTGAGGATGAGCGTGACGCCATTCGACTCGGCGAGCTTGCGCAGGCGGACGAAGGAGAGGACGGCCGAGGAGTCGATGCCGTCGACGTGGCGGAAGTCGAGCAGGACGTGCCGCGTGGGGGCGGGATCGTCGCTGAGCATGCGGCTGTGCACCGTCTTGAGCAGCGTGTAGGAGGTGCCGAAGAAGATGTAGCCCTGGAGCTGGAGGATGTAGAGCTCCTTGCCCCGATCCTCGAGCGTCATCGTGTCCCCGGCGCTGCGCTCGACGTTGCTGCGGACGTCGGTGCCGATCGCGGCGCGCTTGATGACGTCGATGCGGCTGTAGTTGACCGCGAAGAGGACGGACGAGACGACGATGCCGACGCCGATCCCGGGGAGGAAGCCGATCCAGGCGATGACGACGAGGATGATGACGACGAGGCCGTACTCGACGCGCGGGAGGCGGAACCAGGAGTCGTAAAGGGTTTCGAGGAGGAAACCCGCGCCGAGGAAGACGAGCAGGCCGCCGAGGACGGGCTTGGGGAAGTACGAGAAGACCGAGGCGCCAAAGAAGAGCGCAGCCCCGCAGATGCCCGCGGAGATGACGCCCGCGATGCGGCTCTCGGCGCCGGCCTTGTGGTTCAAGGTCGACTCGCTGAGCGAGAGATACCCGACCATGCCGAAGCCGAGGCCCGCCGCGAGGTTGGCGATGCCCGTGGCGCGCAGCTCGCGATCGAGGTCGATCTCGCGCTCGGTGGCGATCTCGAGGCCCGAGGCGTTCAGGAGGATCGAGATCGTCGCGAGCATCGTGATCGCGAGGAGGTTGCCCGCGTTCGAGCCGATCTCGGCCCAGTCGATGCGCAGCGCCTCGGAAGGCGCCATCGGCGGCCAGAGCGCGCCACTCGGGAAGGGGCCGAGGAGCATGCCACGATCGAGGGCCTCGGTGACGGAGCCGCCGGCGGCATACAGCACGCCGTAAAACATCGCGATCGCAAAGACGAGCAGGCCCGGCAGCAGCAGGAAGTGGTGATAACGCCGGAGCAGGATCGTCAAGAAGATCCCGAGCGTGAGGCCAGGGACCCAGTTGACGATCGCGCTGGGGCTGAGGAGCAGCGGCAAGGACGCGATGGAAAACTCGGTCCCGGCCATGACCGAGATGGAGCCGGTGAAGAGGAGCCAGCCAGTGCCCGCGAGAAACCCACCCACGACGGGGTACGGGATGAAGCGGACGAGGGTGCCGAGGCGAAGGCCACCAAGGACGAGGAAGAGGCCACCCGTGACGAGCGCGGAGAGCGCGACGACCGCGACGATCGTGGGGAAAGGATCGCCACCCTTGGCCGTGATGCGACTGCCGATCGACGAGGCGACGAGGGCGAGGACGACGGCCGTGTTCTCCTGCGGCGCGGCGATGACGGCGCGGTAGGAGCTGCCGAGGGCGACGATCGCGCCGATGATGGCCGAGCCCGCGAGGGCCATGCCGATGCCCGCGGGCAGGTACTTCGTGAGGTTGCCCGAAAA
>Ga0307406_10001659_pt1 | contig 12241 bp, 17 predicted proteins | sample 322Cmetagenome_3_FD_203706 | JGI IMG/M metagenome (GOLD analysis project Ga0307406, IMG submission 203706) | Maize rhizosphere microbial communities from greenhouse at UC Davis, California, United States - 322HYB-C-2 | ecosystem: Host-associated > Plants > Roots > Rhizosphere > Soil | place... | reverse complement strand
CGGTCAGGTCGCTAATCGGGAAGAGCGCTAGCAGGACACCTCCGAGGAGAAAGCCAGTCCAAGAGCTGTCACCGTTGGGCAGCTCGGGCCAGCCCAGCGTCCGGTAGAACGAGCGGAGGACGTCCATATCGCGTGCGCCCAGCGTGATGATGGATAGTCGGGCGGGAATCTCAGTCATGTTCAGATCCTGCCAGGACCGGACGACGCCTCCGTTTTCAAGGATCGTCAATCTGCCCATGCCGTGAGAGCAGCCGCCTTCGGCAACCGCCTGATCGTGCTCGGGCGTCCCGTCGGCCAGGGCCGATCGCGCGGACGACGCCCTCACCGGACAGCAGCGGGCAGCCGGCTCGCGCGAGTGTCTCCCGAGTGGCCTCTGGTCCAACGTCCATGAAGTCGTTCGGCACGGCTATTAGACGCGTCGATGCTTGGGTCCGCGAGCAGTTGGGCGTACGGGCCGGCGCCCTCGAAAAATTGCGGCTGCGGCTGCCGCGGCCAGCCCGAGTTGCACCTGACCGCTGCTGTCGCTGCGCACGACAGCGGTGAAGAGCAGATGACCAGGTGCCAGCCGAACAGGTCGACGGGTGCTCTGGACTATCGCCGCTCGACTCCTAAAAGCCAGTCCCCGGGTCCCCTACCGGGATTCGACCGCATCCACGCCGCAGATCAATGTCGACCTCTCATCTCACGCGCGTCAACATCTCCACCTTGCCGAGTCTCAGCAAGGAAACCTCGCCGAGTGTGTCCGACGCTGCCTCTAGTTGGCAACGCCTCAGTCCGACAGCATGGAAGATGCGAACGAGCGGCCCGCCCGCGTCCGGGTCTCAGTTATCCACTGGAACACCAATCCCCCGGGCCGACCCTGTGGGAGATACATCGCTAACGAGAAGAAAGGAGTTGTCGATGGCCATGTCGATAAACGACGTGGACACGCGAATCAATCATGAACCCGACAACTAAGACGATTCCTCGGCATAAGCGTCCTATCGCATCAACCCTAGCCAAACCCGACCTGGTAAGAGCGGCGCAGATGACCAGACGGGTGGAGGCACTGAGCGTCTCTGAATGCCGGGAACTGCTCAAGGAGCATCACTTCGGACGGCTGGCCTTCCTCGACGCGGTGGGTGTGTTGCCTGTGATCATCCCGGTCAATTACTTGCTTGACGAGGACACGGTGGTGTTTCGAACCGATGCCGGTAGCAAGCTTCACGCGGCAGTCCGCGGCGCCCCGGTCGCCTTCGAAGTCGATGGCGTCGACCAAGACCGCCAGGTCGGCTGGAGCGTTGTCGTCCGTGGCCGCGCCGAGGAAGTGACCGATCCCGTCAAACTTGCCGAACTTCGTCAGAGTCCCTTGGTGGCGTGGCACCCCAGCGCAAACTCGCGCTACGTACGGGTCAAACCGAGCCAGGTGATCGGCAGGCGCATCACGATTGCCGACCTCCCCCCAAACTGGTGGGATAATCCGCTCGCTCATAACCGACCATCAGCCAAGCTCACGGCTGCTGCCGCCCAAACCAGCGTCGGACCAGATGCCAGGTACTAGCCGAGCAGAGCGACGGGTGCGCGCCTCCGCTGCGACCGCGCGCCCGGGACACCCAAGAGCCAGTCTCAGACCCGGTGGGTTCGACGACGATCGGCGTTAGCCGTCGCATCCATGTCGAACCCTTCCCAGCTCGCGTCCAGCAACATAGGTACCTTGCCAACCGCGGGCAAGTAAACGCCACAAGATATGCCCAACCCTGCCAATGACTTAGCAACGTATTGATCGACAGCACGTGAGATACGACCGGCAGGCCGCCCCAAGTCCATCAACCGGAATGCGATCGCGCCGATCCGTGAGAAATGCCGGGCTGACAAGGAGGAGAAATGTCGGTGGCTAGGTGGAGCGATCCTCAGAGTCGCCTCGATTTGCACAACATCAGCATCAACTTCGCGGCAGCCAGCCGAGGGCGATGCGGCTTCACCCATCTCGACAGTGGACGGGTCTGCCAGCTCCCGCATCGGCACCGCGGACCCTGCGACCTGCGGCTTCAAATCGTGTGCGCGCGGCCTCGGCTGGTTCAAACGTGAGCTAAAGCCGAGCGTCCCAGCCTGCTGGCAACGCTTTGCGCGTGGCGCCACCCTCTTTTCGACAAAGTAGGAAGGAACCAACGATGACTCAACAGATCCAAGTCACTCCGAGGCCCGCTCAAACAACTCTGGTACCCAAAGCTCACCTGCCGCGCCTCCGCGCAGAACTCGAGCAGCAACAACGCTTTCGGCTGAACCAGATTGATGAGCTCGCGTCGGAAGCGGCGCTAGCAGCTGATGATGCCAGACGGCAGGTTATTCGGGCGCTGATTATGGCGGCCGAGTGGGCGTTGGGTGACATCAACTGGGCCCTACAACGGCTCGACCGCGGCACGTACGGAACCTGTGAACGTTGCACTGCGCCGGTCCCGATCGAGCGACTGAGCATCTTGCCGATGGCCAGACTGTGCATGCCGTGCCAACGCCGCAGCGAGGCCCCCAAGCCGGGCGGTCGCGTCAGCGGTGACATCGGGTGATATCTAGAGCACGCTCCGCCCATGTCTGCGTCGCTGACCGCCCGTGACGTATGGCCCCCAGCGCGTCGCATAGCCGAGCAGCGGGTGCCCGCAATTAGGAGGCCATTAGCACTGTCAACCCGGTCACCCGCGGTATCTCACGAGCACGCTCCGCCGCCTGCAATCGCGCCTTTAGGCGCCGCTGGCGACCTTCCAAGCTGGTCATCTCGCTGATGGCAGCACTGTAACTACGCTGCACTTCTCAACCGTCGAGAGATACGAGGGCGGAAGCCGCGCCGTGATGCGGCATACACCCTCTGCTCGCTAGCTGCGGCTTACAACCGTCGGACGGCACCTGCTTGTTGTGGGCCAAACTGTCGGCCAACCAGCCCGCACAGTGGCACACATTGGCGATCCTCCACACGCTCCCGATGCCACATTCGCCCGTGTTCCTACGCAGGGGTTCTGCCCTGACACAGAAGCAGTCGCTCGCCTAAATGTGACAGCCGATGTGACAGCAACGCAGTAACATCCGTCGGAGTCCAGGGAGCACTATTTGCGCCTTGGCAAGCCCAACAACGCCCGCTACGAGTCCTCCGCTGGCTTCTCTTAATCAGCGGTCGAGCGCTTAGTCATTTTGGGGAGATTGGGATGAACGAACGTCTGGGAGATGAGGAACCTCGCGGCGGATCAGAGATCTGTCGTCACCGCGCCCGTTAGCTTGTGGCCGTGATCGACCGGCGGCATCGCAGGTCACCGGTCGAACGAGCCGCAGGGATGGCTAACTCCGAACGATGGTTTGCGCGCTGCTTGTCCCCGGAATAGATCGGTACCACGGGTGACGTCACGGCAGATGCATCAACTTATGGATCCGCTAGGAGTCCTGACCAGGGCCAACGCGACTATGGTCTCGGTGTCCGGACTCAGGTGGCGATGATGGCGACGAACACTGGCGCATTGGCTAGATACGGCTTCCAGCTGTCCCGCCGACAAACGGCTGCTGCATTGGTTCATTCATGTGATGCACCTCACATCAAAAGGAGGCGATATTCCGTGGAGTTGGTCCCTTATTGCTGGTGAGACAAGCCTTTCGTTGCGCTGAGGGAACCCAGAAGCGGCTTTGTGAATAGGGCAGATAGGGGAAGCGAATCGTGGACTTGGAGAGGCTGCGGGACAACCTGAAGTACATCCGGCGGGGCCGGGGCTCACGTTCGCCAAGCTCGCGGAGTGTCAGTACGTCATGGAAGTATTAGGCGACCTCCCGCTCAGCCCTATGAGCGGCTAGCCGGGATGGTGCGCATGCTCGGTGAGGACGTGCAAGCCATGGCTCTGCGCAACGCCTACGCCATTGACATGCTCGCGCCGGACACCCACACTCGGCGCCGTGAGCGCATTGCAGGCATCCATGGGCTCAGTATCGACACTATCGAGCTATACGAGCGCAACATGATTGACGAGTTGGCACTCAGGCTCGTTCACGGCGAGCTACCGGTAGGTAGTTGACAAGCGGGAAGCTCGACACCCCGATCACCGCCCTTCGCCGTGCCTAATAGCCGGCTAATGGCTCATACCAGCCGAGTGGTTCGTGGGAAAAGCGCGAGCCGGGCGGGAAGATCGGCAAGGCGGCCACGGGACGAGCAAACCACCTCGGGCCGGCGCACGGAGATCCCCGGCACAAGGCCGTCGCTCCCCTACGCTTTCGGCGTGACCTCGACCGGCCGGTACCCACACGATGTACGCGCGTCCGGCTGGCAGCGTGCGGGCCGACCGACGAGCACCGACCTCGTGGTTGAGGTCGGGCTGGTGCTGGAGGATGCCACGTCGGGATTCTGCGGGGCGGTGCTGCGCTGGGAGCGCGGTCTGGTGGTCTTGGAGGACCGGCACGGGAAGCAGCGGACCTTCTCCCTCGGCGCGGGGTTCTGGTACGAGGGAAGCCCGGTGGTGCTCAAGGCTCCGCCGCGAGCACGGTCGGTGCCCACCCGGACCGCCTCGGGTTCGGTCGTCGGTCCAACTGGTCGGGCCAAGACCGCGCTGGCCAGCAGGATTTATGTCGAGGGTCGCCACGACGCCGAGCTGGTGGAGAAGATCTGGGGCGATGACCTGCGCCATGTTGGGGTGGTCGTTGAGTACCTCGGCGGCATCGACGATCTCCCCGGCGTCGTGGCTGACTTCGCGCCCGGAGAAGGGCGGCGGCTTGGGGTCCTCGTCGATCACGTGGTGCCTGGGAGCAAGGAGTCGCGCATCGCGGACCGGGTCCGGAGCGGGGCTGGCCGCGGTCACGTGCTGGTGCTGGGTCATCCGTATGTGGACATTTGGCAGGCGGTGAAGCCAGCCCGGCTAGGACTGGCCGGCTGGCCGGAGGTACCGATCACTGTCGAATGGAAGCATGGGATCTGCGCCGCACTGGGGCTGCCGCACAGGCATCAGACCGATCTGGCCGCAGCTTGGAGGATGATCTTGGACAAGGTGCGCTCCTGGGATGACCTGGAACGCCCGTTGCTTACCGTGGTCGAGCAACTGATCGACTTTGTCACCGAAGATCATCACTGAGGGGGCGGTCAACATCAGTCCAGATCAAGGGCTCCCAGAACCAGCACCGTGCGGACTGATCAACACGGTGGCTCCGCTCGGGCAAGATCGACACCGGAGGGACTAGGCCGGCATCGGGTACTACGACCTGCGGGCTAAAGGGATCCTGTCGCAAGTGGAAGCCGGGAGCCTGACAATGGCAGACTTGATCAAGGTGGCAGAGACGTACGCGCTGCTGGCTGTAGCTGAGGCACTGCAATTCAGCCTTGGTCAAGGATTAGCCCGCGGGGCCGCTGCTGACTCCTGTGCCACATCGCGCGATCGGGCGGCCAACGGTGAGTACCTCGCGCAGCGACTCATCCAGGTATGCGTACGCCGAATCTGGCACCGCCCCGTCGCCTCCAACACCGAGCTGAAGATGCAGCGCGCCGCCGCCGCAAGCACGACGTCGAAGATGTCGACACCTGAGAGCCCGAGGTCACGCAGCGGCTTCAGCTCAGCTTCCCTGATGTCGGCTGGCGAAGCCGCGACCTTGCGGGCCAACTCGCCGATGGCTGCAGCGGGTCTGTCGACTCGTCCACTCGCGGTTTCGGGTCCTCTGCTGGACTCCGGCACTATTTCGGTGGCCTCGGGTCCACAGCGGCGGCGGACTGCTGGCGCTGAGTTACCGCATTAGCCGAGACACCATCCGCAAGCACATCAAGCGAGTTGGGGTCCCCGTTTCACGAGCGTGGCCTGACTGAGGAGCAGAAGACCGAAGCAGAGCGGCTTTACTTGTTTGGCTGGAGCCTGCAGCGCAAGAAGCGGGGTCCACATGCGAGAGCCGTGGGGAGCGAAGGTAATTCTCTCCAATCTGGAAGTCAGATTGGGCTAAACGGCTGGGAGGGCAAAGCCTCCCGAGTTCCCACATTCTAGTGAGTAATATAGATTGTCAAAAATCCCCAAACAAACAGATGCGACACACGTTGACTTGCAATAAGGGTCGGGAGGTTCATGTTTAGTCTAATCAACGACATTTATGGATTTGCCGTGCATCCACGACCACGCATCATCCAGGAAATAGCTACGAAGAAGGCCTACGCCGACTCTATCGAGAATCAGCCCGATCCCAGATGCGATGGCAGCAAAGATGGCTGAAACACAAGGTCGTGAACAAGCTCACCGGGCGTCTCCCAGATCCGGTACACGATGGTAGCAGGGGCTGTCGCTACAAGCATCAAACCAAGACCGTAGAAAAAGAGCCGCTTTGAGACCCTGCTCTTAAGCCGAACATTCAAGATCAGGCCTGAACACAGGCCAATCAGTCCGACTAGAAACAGAATGTAAAGCATAGTTCCTCCTCGGCAATTTTACACTTCATACCCAGTTTTCTGGATAGGTTAGGAAAAAACACAGAAGTATTCTTTCGTTTGTCACGAAACTGCGTTCTTAGTCCAACCAGAACATTCGAGCCTCTCGAACACGTTGCCTCCGAATTGTCGACGACGACGGGCATCCGCTGACCTCAGGTGATCACCTGGTCATGGAGGCGAACGACTTCGTCTTCGCGCCAGACGGCGGACAAGGCATTAAGAAACACGCCAAGCCTGTTGAGGCCGAGCGCGCCTTATCCGCTCCTTCAGCCGTGGCAACAAGGTCGAGCAGCGGCCACACATTTGAGCTTGCGGACACCTCGGCAACCGGATCAGACTGCTGATGGGAGCAGGTTCCGCTGGAGGGCAAGGAGGACAAAATGGTCGTACTGGTGACTCAAGAATTTCAAGGGGTGTCTCGAGAAGACGCCGAAGAAGGCAGCAAGCGCTTGAATACCGGCGAGAATCCGCCAGCGGGCCTCATTGCGCATGTGCTGACTGACATCCCTGGAGGCATACGTGCCGTCGACATCTGGGAGAGCGAGGCAGATTTTCAGACGTTCGTCGAGGAGCGATTGATGCCGATGTCGAAAGAGCTCGCTCAGGAGCGCGGTCTCTCCCTGGAGGGGATTGGTCAGCCCACGTTTGTGGAGGCGTATGACGTCTTTATGGGGCGCCAGACCTGAACCGCAGTCTTACAAGGTGAATACTGCCTCGTACTGTGGCCTCAATACATTCGGGTCCCAGTGCCTCGAGGTGGACTATCCATCCGCTCCGATAGTGAGGTCGCCGTGCTCACCATGACCGGCCGGACCAAGAGCGGCGCCGCCGAGGTCACGCGAGCGCGAACCTCAGGCCAGACGTTGTTTCGAACTAGGCGTTGATCGACGCCAAGGAGCCCGCGGCCGACGCCCTCGCGTCAATGGGCGCCGCAGAAGACCTGGGCCCTTCGGCTCCTTGCGGCAGCAGCCGTAGCTGCCCAAGCATCCCGAGCTGGTCGATCACATGCCAGTGTTCGCACAACTGTCCGTCCGCGACGCGGTAGATGTCGATGCCTGCGATGGTGAACGGTCGACCTTCAACGGCCTGTGTGATGAACCTGCATCTCATCGTCGTGCCGCACTGTGGTGCAGAACAGGAAAAGTAGGTCACCGAGTTGATCCATAAGTAGCATCCAATTTGATGTTCCCGCTCGGGAGGTTGCTCCGACGCCACCGCGAGCAGGCGCGGCTGACGCAGGAGGAGCTCGCCGAGCGCGCTGGCGTGAGCGCCCGCACGATTAGCACTACGCACATTGAGTGTAAGAACAGGGCCACAAGGCCGAACGTGATGATCACCATTCCGATGAACTGACCCAGATGCACGGCGGTCCATGACTGGCTCGACGCGTAGATCGCGAATATGGTTCGGTGGTCAATTGACGCGGCAGACATCGAGCGGACGGAACGCGATGTCGCAGAAACCGGTCGTTGTGCCGATCGAGCGCTATGCGGTGCTGATCGGCGCGTACGGTTCCCGGGATCCTGGTCGGGCGCCGAGCCAGAACATTCAGATCTTCCATTCGCCGCCCGACCACGACCTCAGGACCATTCTGGTCTTCTTGCAAGGTCGATGCCCCGCCAACGCTCGGCTGGAAAGCGACAGACGCGTTGACTGTGTTCTTACCGCCCGATGCATTCGCCGACGTCTAGAGCGTTCTTCAGATGGAGAAACCGATCTTCGTCAACCTGCGAGACAAGGAAGACCTGGACGGCTTCCACTTGACGTCGAGCAGCGAACCGGTTGGCGAAGGCCCGATCAACCGTTCAGGGGAGCGTGAAAGCGGGTAACAAGCCCCGCTGCACCAGGAGACGATTGATGTCATCCAGGCTGGTCATCTCTCTCTCAGCTAGGGATCGAAATGACCTTGCGACGAAGAAGTCCGCGTGCTCGAACTGCTCACGAAGGGTGGAGAGTACAAGGTCGTAGATCCGGTCACTCGCGTCGAGCATCCGCTGCTCGAACGCGTTACTCGCTTGGCGACGAGTGGCTCGGAGCAGCCCGGCCGGTACACCGTCGGGCAGTAACGTGCGCAGGTCCACCAGCGACGCGGTGTGGGTGGGAGCATCATCGACGACAATGGCGCGCACATGCTCCAGGAGCGGATCTTCGAAAACTGGGTCGGAGGTAACCGCCAGCAGCAGTTTGGCGTAACGCTCCTGGACAGCAGTGGCGATGGCCTGCGCGCGTGCCAGGAATCGCTCGAGTTGGGCGGCGTCGGTTGGCGCCATGGGGATTTCGGGCACCGAGTCGCTCGAAACGCTCGTCGCGCGGCCTAGTTCTGGATCGCCGCCCGCTTCGACGAGCGCCAATTGCAGCGCTTTGTAGCGGAACATCGCACCCTGGGCGAGAGCGAGGCCTTGATCACGAGCAGCACTCCCCAGCTGGGTGGTTGCGCCACCATCCTCGGCCGGCAGATCGTGACCGAGGGCGCAGTGCAGCGATAGGTCCTCAACGATGACCGCGTGTTCGACCGTGGTGAGGAACCTCAGTTCCTCGAGGACCTGTTCGCGCGTCAACGGTGGGTTCGCCATGCTGCTCTCCGACCAACATCGAGGCCCTTCTGATCGAAGATGCCGAGGCCGCTAATACTCCTGTGCTGGCTGCATGGGTGCAAGAGCGCAGGAGGAGGCTCCCCGAGGGCCCGGCGCGCCTAGCCTCGTACGAAGGCGCGGGTGGTCGGGTGTAACTCGGCGACATCATCAGGGCTGCCCGCCCGTGAGCACCGCCGAATTGGGTGCGGATCCTTCCGCTGGATGCGGGCACCTGCACCTGCGGCAACGTGCTGCCAGTTGACCCACGAGCAACGCGGGGACCACCTTCTACATACACGTCCAGGACCCACTCATCCAACCGCTCAGCGCCGCACACGCTCCACAGCTCGGGCTGACCCCAGCAATGCTCGAGGCATCGCCGACCGGCACCCTCCGCGGCTACATCGACCAGGCACGCCTGCGAGCAGCCGCTTTAATCTCAAGGCAAACATATGACTCGGCCACCAACCGCTACAAGCAACCAAGGGTCGCTAGCTCGGCGACGCGGTAGCTCGCGGCACTACCTCAGTCACGGTGAAGCGTCGACCGAGCTCTCGTGCCTGGGGCACTGCATCCTACTCGGAAACTTCACCCAGTGTGCATGCGGCTTCCCCATTGAATCGCAGCCATGTTCTAATCAGATATGGAGCTGAGGGAAGGGGAACTGCAGCTGATACCCGAGGCCGATCGCCGGGCAGTCGATCCGCCGATCGAGGTGGAGGCAGCCTCCTGGTCAGCCGGCGGCCAGCTCGACTGGTGGACCAAGGAGCGGCAAACCCAGGACGCTGTGCGACGCTTCTCGGTCATCAGAATGAGAGCGCTGCGCAGCAGCGCTCAACAGCGTCACGACAACGCCGAACGTCCAGCCGACCGAGAATGAGTGCCCGAGGACCGATCGAGGTGCAGCTGGCGAAGGCCCAAGACAGCGTGCCGCCGAAGTCGGCGCTCGTCGGGGGAACCATTTGGGAGTTGAAGTACGACGGATACCGAGCCCCGCTCCGGGTCACCAGCCAGGGCGCCGAGCTGTGGTCCCGGAACGGATCGAATCTCAGCAGCCACTTCCCCGACCTCGTTGCCGCCGCGGAGGCGCAGCTAGCGGCCGGGGTCGTCCTCGACGGCGAGGCTGTGGTGTGGCTGGACGGCCGGCTCAACTTCGACCAGCTACAACGCCGGATGGTGTCCCGCCCAGCGGTAGCCGCCAAGCTGGCCCAGGAGCACCCGGCCTCCTACGTCGCCTTCGACCTGTTGACCCTTGGCGAACAGGATCTCCGGCCTCACCCGTGGCGTGACCGGCGGGCCGCCCTCGAGGACCTGGCCTCCACCTGGCGGCCGCCGCTGCAGCTATCCCCCTACACCGACGACTACGACACCGCCCTCGAATGGCTGGTCGACTACCGAGTGGCCGGGGTCGAAGGGCTGGTCGCCAAGGGCGCCGGCTCCCCCTACCGTCCCGGCAGCCGAGACTGGATCAAAGTGAGGTCCCGGGAGAACCTCGACGTGATCGTCGGGGCGGTCATCGGGCCCGCCAGCCGGCCCGAGGCCGTGGTCGCCGGCCGCTACACCGACACCGGGGAACTGGTTATCGTCGGACGCACCACTGCCCTGTCGACTCGGCAGGCCAAGCAGCTGGCCACCGTCCTGACCCCGGCCGCCACCGGTGAACATCCATGGCCTCCCCGCATCGGCTCCGGACATTTCGACGGCGGCTCGCTCGACATCACCCGTGTCCAGCCGGACGTCGTCGTCGAAGTGGCCGCCGACAGCGCCCTCCAAGCCGGCCGGCACCGGCACCCGCTGCGCCTCCTGCGGCTCCGCCCCGACCTGGCCGCCGACGACATCGACACGTTCGCCGGGTGACCGTGGCGAAGCGATGGGGACAGGTGGCGACTCAGCCGTGCACCGGGCCCCGCCAAACCGCCCGCTCCCGTCCGATCTTCACCCACCGGTGACGGTTTCCATAAGCTGCGCAGCGGTATCGGGGTGGAAGCCGTCGTTTGCGGTAAGCCAGGGAAGCAACAATAAGCCGTCGGACGAGCTGCGGATACTGCACTGCCAGCTCGATCGCGATACCTGCTCCCATGCTGTAACCGAAGAAGTCGGCATGGTCAATCTTGAGCTTTCGGACAAGCGTGGCCGTGTCCTCCGCCATTTGGGTGTAGGTCAGAGGACGCTCGATGTCAGCAGTTCGGCCATGCGCCTGTTGTTCAACGGCGATGAGCCGCCTGGTCTGCGCGACACGCGGGATGACCGCGCCGAAGCTGGGTTCGATGGTCGATATCGCGCCATGTAGCAGCACCAATGGCCTGCCGGCGCCCCAGGACTCGTAGTACATCTCAACGACTGACGGAGACAGTGTCTACGCGAGCACCATTACTCTGCGCGTCGTCCGGACCAGGGCGATGGGCGTGCGCCGCGCTCATCAGCGTCGGGCCAGATCAGGGCTGTGGGCCTGGTTGGCGGGCCGCAGGGTCAGCCGACAACCAGCCGGCACAAGCTGGTGACAGGCAGCGTGACGTCAGGATGCTGAATAAACGCAAAGGAGGCAACGACATGGATACGCGTGGTCGTTCACAAAAGCCATGGCAGAGGGCGTTCGTAGTCATCGCGGCGATTGTTGTTGGCGGCTTCATGCTGATCTTTGGAGTCTGGTCGCTGCTGCTCCCCCGTTCGTGGTGCTCATGTTGTTGTCAGAGAAGGCGAAGAGTAGGAGCGTTGGTCTGCTAGTAGGGTGCGTGGTCGGGGTTGGGGGCGCCGTTGCACTCTTCGCGTGGCTAGATAGCTTGCTACCGACGCAGGATTCCAGCGGGTCCTCGCTGCCGGCGGCTTTGATCAACATGGTGGTTGGTGTGCTCCTCGTGGTGTTGGCGCTGAGAGAGTGGCATGGGCGGCCGGCGCACCGCCTCGCCCGCTACGAGGACGAGCAACGGGTGGTGTTCGGGCGCAACACGTACCAGAAGTTCGCGCAAATGCTCGGTTCGGACGCCGACGAGGCCGGGTATGACCTGCGGGTCACCCGGATGAGAAGCCTTCCCGCGACCGTGGTGTCGACCACCCTTGACGCACCCCTCGATTGGCCGGACGCCACCGTCGCGAATGGTGATGCCGTCGACGTCGTCGCCCGGCTCAAGGAGGAGTCCGCGGTGCCGTTGCGCTCGTCCGGCAGCCTGTCGATGAACCGGGCGTTGATGGTCGCGGGCCTCGTCGACCGAATCCAGCTGACCGTCTTTCCCGTGATCACCGGTCAGACGGGTGACGACCCGATCTT
>Ga0307406_10001657_pt1 | contig 12250 bp, 8 predicted proteins | sample 322Cmetagenome_3_FD_203706 | JGI IMG/M metagenome (GOLD analysis project Ga0307406, IMG submission 203706) | Maize rhizosphere microbial communities from greenhouse at UC Davis, California, United States - 322HYB-C-2 | ecosystem: Host-associated > Plants > Roots > Rhizosphere > Soil | place... | reverse complement strand
GGATGGCTATGAGATACCGGCCCGGCTGCGGGCCGCGGTCAGAGTCTGGCAGGTCGCCGACGTCTTCCCCTTCGGAACCTGTCTGAGCCCCAGCATGGATCTCGACCACACCGAACGCTATGTGTCCATGGATTACGGCGGGCCGCCGGGCCAGACCGCGCGCGGCAACCTCGGCCCCTTTGCCCGTCCCGGCCACCGCGCCGTCACCCACGGCCGCTGGCACAAACACCAGCCCGAGCCCGGCTACTACGTGCTCCGCTCACCGGTCGGATACGTCTACCTGGTCACCAACCAAGGCACCCTTGCCCTCGGCCGCACCCCGTTCAGCGCAGCCATCTGGGAAGCCTCAAAGCCGAAGTCAGTCGCCGCCTAGCGGACTATGCCGATGATCATGGTCGGGGTCACGGTGCGGTCCTGATAGGTTGATTTGGCATGCCGGGCTATCAGGTATCGACCACCATCGAAGCGCCGATCGACCTTGCATGGAGCGTGCTTATGGACGTCGAGCGCATGCCCGAGTGGACCACCAGCATGCGTTCCGTACGGCTCCTGGACGGGGAAGCATTGCGCGGAGGCAGTCGGGTGCACATCAAGCAGCCGTGGCTGCGGGCGGCCACCTGGACGGTTGATGTGTTCGACCCGCCGAGACGTTTCTCTTGGCGGAGTCGTACCGGGACGATAGAGACGATGGCAAGCCACCTTCTGGAGGATCGGGGCCACACCACGGTCGCTACGTTCGCTATCCAGCATGAAGGAGTTGGCGCGCGGGTGGTCGCGCTGCTAACCGGCCCGCTCACTCGACGTTACGTGCAGCGCGAGCTATCCGGACTCAAGACCCGGACCGAACAGTTGGCGAACCCGAACCCCAGCTGAGGCCTCGGCCGCGCTATCGCCGGGAGCGAAGGCTCGGACGGATACTCAGCAGGGATCTCGGCTGTCGTCATGTTCCTATGCTCTGGCAGCCGCTGCCTTGGTAACAACCTCAGAGGCCAAGTAGTGCCCTTGCTTGGCGAATCCGGTGCTGCTGGAACTGGAAGAACGCAGCGGCATTCGCAACGAATTGGTCGAACGAGCACTCGAAGACACGTTCCACCAGCTCATGGTGCTCGGTGGTCAACGTGAGGCCGAGCGTCGGTGTTATCGCGCCAACGCCGAACCGTAGAGCGGTCGAGAGAACGTATCCAACGAGGATCTCATCGGACCCGTGCCAGCCCACCTGTCGAAGGCCCGCGGCGTACCCCTCGAGGCAGTCGCGTTCCAGATCGTCCCAGCGCTCCGGCCGGCTCTCAAAGAAAGCCTGGCTAGCACCGACCAGCGCGGTCAGCTCTTGCCCGACCGGCGCAGGGCCGCAGAAGGCCCAGTCGATAGCCACGCTGTGATCAGGGTGGCCGGCGCCGCTAACGAAGAGATTTCGCGGGAAGACATCGTTGTGACAGAGCGTCCGGGGCAGCTGATCAAGCGCCTCGTACAGCTTCTCGCGCTGGTCCCAAAGTCCGATCATGTCGTCGACCACGTCGCGGGGGAAGATTTGACCTGCGGCTGGGTGGTCGGGAACGGTGGGAAGCATTTCCATGAGTGGGCCAGCTTCTTCGGTCCAGCCGCGTAGCCCGTCTCGGCTGAGCCATGGGTCTGTGGGCAAGGATCGGCCGGCCAGATACTCGCCGTTGAAGATGCTGAGCTGCCGTGCGACCTCCTGGAAGCGGCCGTGCGGCCATGGCCGATGGTCCAGGGCCGCCAAATCTTCCATTGCGATCCACGCGAGCTCTTCGTCGGTTTCTGCTAGAAGGTCACCGGTCGCCACGCATCGGGCCCCGACCAACGGACCTGCTAGCTGCTGTTGCCACGGTGACTGGTAGACGTGCCACTCCCGCTTCCAGTAATCCCACGAACCCTGATCGGTGCTGATCGACTGGAAATTTAGTTGATCAAGCGTGAGCATTTTGATGATCATCTTCCAGTGGACAGGTCGCCGCCGACCAGTGGCAGTGCCTGTGACCCGGAAGAGGCGAGTACCGGCACCCACGCCAACGAAGATCTCCTCGGTGTGACGAGAAATGATCTCGGCGTTCTCGGAGCGGAGCAGCGCACCGACCAGTTCCTGCCATGTCGCGTCGTCGATGTAGTCGACGTAACTCTCGACGATGTCCGTCGTCATAATGGGCGATCCTTTCGGTGCCCTCAGCTCAGTGTGATGCTCAAGCGTCAGTCTGGACAGTCATTTATGTGGGACTGGTGAGGGGATGGGCCCCGGTGAACACTCCGGTCGGATCGACGTGTCTTTTCACAGCACGCAGCCGCTCCAGCGTCGCGCGGTCGTGGAATCGGTTACGCCCGCCGCCGGGGCGCTCGTCGAAGTTGGCGTAACGGATGCTGGCCGCCCACGGGAGGAGCGCTTGCTCAACGACCTGGACACGGGCGTCAACCTTCGCGGCCGTGGCCGCGTCCGGGGTGATTCCCGCTGCAAACAGCAGAAACCCGGCATCGAGATGACCGACCGCCCCTGCATCCACCGGCCGCTCGGCTAGGGCACCGCCGAGCTGTCGCAGCTCCACCGACAGCAGCGGCGATCCCGATCCGTGACCGGCACACGCAATAAGCGCGTCGATCGCTGCCGGCGGTAAGTCGTTGAGCAGCATCCCGTTGGCACGGGCGGGAATTGGCCCCGGTGGATCCATGTGCAGAGCAAACAGGCCCGCCATTGGTATCTCGGCAATGGTGTCCAGCTCAGGTGCGAGGTCTCGTAGGGGCGCCACAACAGGATTGAGTTCCGCGGGATCTCCCTGATACGCAACCTCCACCGCGGCAAATGCCTGGCCACGCAGCGGCTCTGGCAATTCGGGCAGCGGTGGGAACTGGAGTAGCCGCCCGCAGGACATCATGCGGTTGGACACCGTATGGGTCCAGCGTCGCCAGGCGTGCAGCACTTCACCAGCACGCTCCATCGGAAAGAACAAGGTGCCCGCGCTCACCGTAGGCAGTGGATGCAGCCGAAGTTCGAAGCCTGTGACAATGCCGAATTCGCCGCCACCGCCGCGGAGCGCCCAGAATAGATCCGACTCATGATCATGGTCGACGATTCGCGGTGTGCCATCGCCAGCGACGACCTGGATCCGTAGCACATCATTGACGGCGAGGCCTCGGGAGCGAGACAGCCAGCTGATGCCACCCGAGAGCAGGAAGCCGGCAATTCCGACGTCCGGTGCCGAACCGGCCTGAACAGCCAGGCTATGCTCACCGGCGGCCGCGGTGACGGCTTGCCACTCCGCGCCCGAGCCGGCCCATACGGTGCGCTCGGCTGGGTTGACATGAACGTCGTTCAGCCCCGTAGTACGCACCAGAACCGTTTGGCTGAGCGGACCGACCGGCAAAGCTCCATGTCCAGTGGACTGTGCCATGACCTTCAGTCCATTGCGACTCGCGCCGATGACGACGGCGGACACATCCTCCACCGATCGTACGAGCGCAATCGCCGCGGGCCGCTGGTCGACATTAACGACCCACGGAGTCCGCGCCTCGTCCCAGCCTGGATCGCCGGGATGGAGCAGTGTCCCGGTGGGGCCAGGATGCATGCGAGTGATCGGCTCCGGGATTGATGCGGTTGCCTCATTGATCGCCGCACCGTTCTTGATCAGCTCGGTCATGTCCATGCTCCTCAGCGCCTCAGTCCTTGGCTGGTTCAACTCTGTTGATCACCGTGACGAGCGCACATCCGTAGTGCACACGGACTTATCCGGGTGCGACCACGGATCTTCAGCGAGCTATCTGGCGCGGCTCAGTTTGAGCACCGTCAGCTGACGGCAGCTGCTCGCGGGTGGCTTGTCCGGTCTTTTGCAGCAGGCTGCTGACGTGGGACTCCACAGTCCTGGTGGAAATGAAGAGGCGATCGGAGATGTCGGCATTGCTGAGTCCGGCGTTGACGAGCCGCAAGATCTCAATCTCCCGGGCTGTGATGCCGAGTTTGGCCAAGTGTGGTGGGACGGTTGTTATCGAACCCTTGGGCACCTTGGCGCCGATGTTTCTCAAGTCGTTGCGAATCCGCTTTTGGAGCGCGCGTTCGCCCGCCGCGCCGCAGAAGGCGTCGGCCTCGCGCAGCCAGCCCAGGGCGGCCTCGACGCCGGCTGTGTAGAGCACCGGCGCAACGATCGTGTGCAGTAGGTGACGCATGTACGGCGTATGCCGAACGTAGTGCTCGGCCTCGGCGATTGATTCAGCGGGCGAGCGCCCGCCACGGACATCCCAAAGAGCCGCTGCAAAGCCGCGCGCCGCCCAGTTGATGTGGTGACCAGTCAACTCAATTGGGCCGAAAGCCTCCTCGGGATCGGTGTCGGCAACGACTCGGAGCAGCGACCACACGCCCCAATGCGGCATGACGTGGACCTCGCCTTGCAAATCGCGCAGGCTTTCGTCGAACAATTCGAGGGCGGAAATGCTGTCACCGTGGAGCCAGGCACGCATGCCGAGAATGAGTTTTGCCCATGAAATCGGCTTCGTTTTCTCGCCCAGCGCAATAGCCTCGGCAATCAGGTCATCTACCTCTGACGGCGCGGCCGGCCGCGCCCGGCCAGGAAGGGGCCGGTCATCGGCGTTGAGGAGGCACTCCGCGATATGCATGCGGGTGTGGGCGTAAAGTCCCATGAGTTGTAACAGCCGGGCCTGCGTGTCCGCGGCCAGGAACGTGGGGTATGCGGCAACAGACCCCTTGCGCATGTCAATCGTCTCGGCGATCCGCAGGTCAATTGTGGCAACCATTCCGACCATGCCGGCGGCCGTCGCACGTTCTCGGGCCTGATAGAACCGGGTGGGATCCGAATCGGCGTCCAGGTCGAGCATGCCTAATTCCGCGAGCGCTCGAACCTGCCAAACGGATAGTTGATGCTTTTCGCTCAGTGACAAGGCCTGGCTCAGGGCGTGCCCCGCCACGCTCGTGTCGTGGTGCCTCCTCGAGGCGTAATGGACTACCAGCAAGGCCTCACAGGCGACATCGAAGCGGCCACGCTGTTGGGCGAGCGCCGCCGCGCGTTGGCCCAGCGCGATTGCCTCAGTCCTTCGTTCCGCTAATGCTGCATGCGCCCTAAGGACGGCGAGGTCGACGTCAGTCGGTTCAGCGACCTGCTCAAACCGCGTGAGGAGGGCAGCAGCTTCGGCGTGCAGATCAGCTCCGTAAGCGGCCCGAGCTGTCGCGACCAACAGAGGACGGGCGTCACGACCGGACAGATTGTGAAGGGCAGCAGCTCCGCTCTGGTAGGCGTCCGGGGCGCGACCGGCCAGGGTGAGCGTGTCGATTCGCTCGATCAGTACCTCCTGCGCGGCATCTGTCATCGTGCCGGTCAGAGCATGTGCTGCAGCAAGATGCTGTTCGGCGACATCGAGGGCCGCGTTGCGTACGGCGGCCTGAGCTGCCCGGATAAACTGCCGCGCCGCCTGGTCGGGGTATCCGGCTAGCTGGTACATTTCGGCGGCCTGCCGTAGTTGACCTTCGCTGACATCAGCGGTGCTGGCCACGAGGTGATCCGCGGCGCGGCGGGCCAGCGCCTGCTGCTCCAGGGGTAGCAGGAGATCGCGTACGATGTCACGTATCAGTGGGTGCCGCCACATGACGCCGAGCGGGGTGGTGGCGCTAACCAACAGGGTGCTGGCTAGGGCGTGGTGCATGGCAGTGCTCAACTTAGGGTTGTCGAGCCCAGAGACGGCAGTCAGCAACTCGCTGTCGGTATCTCCCAGCACCGACATAGCGTCCAGAACGACCCGGGCATCCGCAGGAAGGCCGCGGATTCGTTTCTGCACAGCGGCAGCCAGCGTCGTATTTTTCATGTCGATCGCGCCCGACGGACCTTCGCGAAGCTGCCGAACGAATTCGTCCAAGACCAACGGCAATCCATCGACCGCGGTGACGAGTTGATCGACTGCCTCGGGCGCGAGGCCCCGCAACTCCTGGGCACGGAGGGCGTCTCCAACCTCACTTGCCTGGAGCCGGCTCAGCCGCAGCTGGCGAATCGACGGTGCAGCGCTGAGGCGTTCCAGCGAGTCGGGAAGCAGCGGTTCGCTACGAGTTGTCATGATCAGTGCAAGCGGCAGCTGGTCCGTAGAGTCGGCCAGATAGGTGAGGACGGAGATCGTATCTTGATCGGCCCAGTGAAGATCATCCATGAGTAAGACAGCCCCATCGGCAACCACCGCTTGCAGCAGCAGAATCAAGGCTTCCGCAAGAACGGCGGCTGGATCGGCCATCGGGGCGAGCACATCTTGATCACTGACCCAGCCGGGAAGCACGCGCGCCAGGATCGGCCGTACGCTCGCGAGCTCTTTTTGATCCACAAGGGGTGCCGAGGCCCGGGCGAATGCCTCCACGAGCGGTCGATACGCTCCGCCTGATTCGACACCTCGGCCCTTCAAGATCAACAAGCCCTGGCGTTCGGCTTCGCGTTGCGCCTCAACCAACAGGCGAGTTTTCCCGACTCCCGCCTCGCCGGTGAGCAGCACAGCCTTGCCTCGACCGGATTTCGCAGCCTCGATCGCGTCAGTCAGTAGCGCAAGCTCGACGCGTCGAGCAACCAGCGGCAAGTCCGCGCTCACCGTTGCATTGTCGTGCAGATCTGGCCGAACCCCAACGCATAGCCTCCTCGCATGAGCGTTCCGGCAGACTCTGACGCGATCACCCCGGAGTGGCTTACGGCCGCCTTGCAGGAAGCCGGTGCCCTGGATCAGGCACGGGTGAACTGGATCCAGTCCGCGCCCGTTGGCCGGCTGGGATTTGCCGGACAGCTCTGGCGACTGCAAATCAGCTACGACAACCCGGAACCGGCTGCACCGACGTCGCTGGTGGCGAAGTTCTCCGCCCTGCACCCGGACGTGCGCGCGACAGTCCACCCGATGGGATTCTACGAGCGCGAGATCGGCTTCTATCGCGAGCTCGCCGCCGACTGCCCGGTCCGTACGCCTCGGTGCTTTTTCGGCGAGATCGACATGGACAGCGGAGCGTCGCTGCTGTTACTCGAGGACCTCACGTGGATGCACAACCTGAACTCCCCAGATGGCTCCCTCAATGAGGTCGAACTAGTGATCCGCGAGTTAGGAAAGCTGCATGCCGCCTGGTGGGGTGATGCACGGCTCGATCAAATTCCGTGGCTCCAGATGAAGGGCTTTCTGACGCCGACCCAGGCACAGCCGATGCTCATTCAAAATTGGGATTCCTTCCTGGGCAAGCTGAGCATTCCCGTGACTGAGGAATTGTTGAGGGCAGGTGAACTTTGCGCGCGCTATCTGTATGCGGCCTCTGTCTCCATGCACACCGAACCGCCGCGAACGCTGATCCACAACGACGTACAGGGCGACAATCTCTTGATCGCGGCAGATGGCGAACCGTCCCTGGCGTTTGTCGACTGGCAGCTGACGACAGGCGCCCGGCCGGCCGTCGACCTTGCCCGATTCCTCGTCGGCAATCTCGACCCAACTGAGCGCCGGCGCCACGAGGATTGGCTGCTGGACTACTCAGGTCTGGCCGAGCGCAGCGTTGCCGGTTACTCCCTCGAGGAGTGCCGGGACGACTATCGTTTGGCGCTGGTGCTGGCGGCCGGTCGGCTCGCCACAGCCGTTGGTCACCATCCCGGCCTGGCCGCAACGCCGGATGGGTTCTGGAACGTGGTCTTCCCGCGTTACGCCGCTGCGCTGGCCGACCTGGGCGTGGCCGAGCTCCTCCAGCAGCGCTATGGCTAGCCCGGTTCAGTCCTCAGCGCCACTCGCTGACGGCAACTGCTCTCGGGTAGCTCGTCCAGTCTTCTGCAGCATGCTGCTGACGTGGGATTCCACGGTTCTTGTCGAAATGAAGAGGCGATGGGAGATGTCGGCATTGCTGAGTCCGGCGTTGACGAGCCGCAAAATCTCTGTCTCGCGAGCGGTGATGCCGAGCCTGGCGAGGTGCGGTGGGACGGCTGATGTTGAACCCTTGGGGACTTTGGCACCAATCGACGCAAGGACATGGCGTACGCGACGCTGCAGGGCGCGTTCGCCGGCCGCCCCGCAGAATGCGTCAGCCTCTCGTAACCAGGCCTCGGCCGCCGACTGCAGTCCAGCTTCGTAGACAACCGGCGCAATGATCGTACGCAGCATGTGGCGGTGGAGCGGGGTATGCCGGACGAGGTGATCGGCTTCGGTGAGCGACTCTGATGGAGATCGGCCGTGTCGGAGATCCCACACGGCGGCGCCATAGGCGCGCGCCGCCCAGTTGGCATGATGTCCGATGAGGACGGGCGAGCCAAACGCCTCCTCGAGTTCGGTGCCAGCCACGACGCGCAGCAGCGCTCCCAGGCCCCACCACGGCACCTGGTGCCATTCGTCTTGCAGATCCCGCAGGCTTTCGTCGATGAGCCGGATGGCGGTGCTGCTGTCGCGATGGAGCCAAGCGCGCAATCCGTAAACGATCTGAAGCCATGGGACCCGGCCGGATTTCTCGCCCGCAGCGAAGGCCTCCGCGATCAGGTCGTCGAGCTCCGACGGTGCTGCAGGTTGCGTGCGCCCAGGCAAGGGTCGGTCACCGGCGAAGAGCACGCACTCAGCCAGATGCGCCCGAGTCACGGCGTAGAGACTGATCAATTGCAGCTGTCGAGCCTGTCTGTCCGCCCGCAGGTAAATCGGGTATGCGGCCATAAAGCCGTTGCGCGAGACAGTCATTTGGCCGATCCGTGTGTCCAGGAGGGCAACTGTGCCGAGCATTCCGGCGGCGATCGCACGTTCTCGAGCCTGATGGCACCGGGTGGGATCCGAATCCGAGACCAGGTCAATCTGGCTGAGCTCGGCGAGGGCCTGGACCTGCCATATGGATAGTTGGTGTGCCTCGCTCAGTGCCAGGGCTTGATTCATGGCCCGAGCTGCAAGATCGATGTCGCGTCTTCTCGCGGCGGTGCCTGTGATCAGCAAGCTTTCACAGGCAACGTCGAAGCGGTTCTCCTCCAGCGCTAGCGTGGCGGCGAGCTCGCCCAGTTGAATGGCGTTGGACTGCCGATGGGCCAGGGCAGCATGGGCTCGGAGCACCGCGAGGTCAAGATCTGTTGGTCGAGCGATCTGCTCGAGTCGCGTCAGCAGCTGCCCAGCTTCGCTCCGTAAACCGGCGCTGTACGCGGCCCGGGCGGTCGCGACGAGCAGTCGAGGACTGTCACTAGCGGCGAGGCTTTGAAGTGCGGCGATCCCGCTGTGGTAGCCGTCAGCGGCACGACCGGCCAGGGTGAGGGTTTCGATTCGCTGGATCAGCACGTCCAAGGCAGCTTCTGGCATTGTCCCGGTCAGCGCATGGGCTGCGGCCAGATGCTGTTCGGCGACGTCCAATGCCGCCTTGCGTACCGCGGCGCGGGCTGCGTGGATCAGCTGCCGGGCGGCCTGGTCGGGATACCCGGCCAACTCATACATCTCGGCGGCCTGTCGCAGCTGCCCTTCGCTGGGCTCCGTCGTGTTGTTAGCCAGGTGGTCGGCGGCGCGGCGTGCTAGCGCCTGCTGCTCGAGGGGAAGTAGCAGATCGCATACGACGTCACGTATCAGCGGATGCCGCCACATGACGCCGAGCGGGGTAGTGGCGCTGACCAACAAGGTGCTGGCTAGCGCCTGGTGGATGGCAGTTGTCAACTTCGTGCCATCAAGCTCAGTCACGGCGGTTAACAACTCGCTGTCGGTATCGCCCAGCACCGACATGGCGTCCAGGACGACCCGAGCATCCGCAGGAAGGCCGCGGAGTCGTTTGTGTACGGCGGCCGCCAGCGTCGTCTGATTCATGTCGATCACGCCCGCCCGGCTTTCGCGAAGCTGCCGAACGAACTCGTCCAGGACCAACGGCAATCCATCGACGGCGGTGACAAGCTGATCAACTGTTTGCGGCGGGAGTTCCGGCAAATCCTGCGAACGGAGGGCCTCTGCGACATCATTTGGCTGAAGCCGGCTCAGCCATAGCCGGCGAATCGACGGTGCAGCACTCAGACGGTCCAGCGAATCCGGAAGCAGCGGTTCGGTACGAGCCGTCATGATCAGTGCAAGCGGCAGCTGGTTCGTCGAGTCGGCGAGATAACTGAGCACCGACACGGTGTCGTCGTCGGCCCAGTGCAGGTCATCGATGAGCAGCAGGGCTCCGTCAGGGGACATGGCACGCAGCAGCAAAATCAGAGCCTCGGCGAGTACGGCGGCCGGATCGGCCATGGGGGCGAGCACATCTTGATCACTAACCCAGCCCGGAAGCACCCGTGCCAGGATTGGCCGTACGCTCGCCAGCTCCTTTTGATCAGCTAGGGGTGCCGACGCTTTACGCGCGGCAGCTGCTGCATGCCTTCGCCGACGCTGGTCAGCCGTCGGCCACTGGGGTTCAGTTATTCATGGGACCGAATGGCGGCCTGATGTGGACAGACGGGCCTGGGGTTGATCGGTCGGAGCCGTACGGGGGCGCTGCCTTCCCGACTCCGGCGAAGCCGGCACCGGTGGACGCGGAATCGCCGGTGATCGTACGCCTGCCAGAGCCAACTGGAAGCTCTGTGTACACGCCTTTGGAGGCTCCCGCGAGCAACTAGGGCGTGGGGCAAATGACATGATCAATCTGATCTCACTGTCACCCATTGGTGCGAAGCACTTGATTGGCGGCGGCGGCGATGACCTCCTCGGTCCGCAGACCACCTGTCAGGCTGGGAAGGTGCGGGACGCTCTCGTGTGCCGTGTCCTGGTCTCGTACGGCCTGCCCGCCACCCGCACGTCGGGCAATCGGCCGTACGCCCTCGCGTGACCTTCGGCAGCCTTACCCCGCCTAGGATGCCGATCCGAAGTGCATCAGCCATTTACGGTCCCAATACCCGATCGAAATACACAGCAGAGGTGATCGGCCGTTTTCGCGCCTTTGGTGGGAAACGTACGCCCGGAGCCTGGTTTGGGTGCGCGTTTTCGCACGTTTGGTGGGAAACGTTCGTTTCAAGGCCGGTTTAGAGATCGTCTTCGCGCTTGTGACGCGAAACGTTCCCACGAGGGCGAGTTCGAGGGGTCGTCTTCGCGCTTGTGCGGCGAAACGTAACCGTGTTTGATTGGTCCCTCACGCCTCTCGGGTCTTGGGCGAAGCCTCAAGCGTCCTGGCGGGGTCGCGCTCGATCACTGGGTCGAGGACCTCGTCGATCTTGGCGAGCAGGTCGTCATCAAGGGTGACCCCGGAGGCTGCGGCATTGTCCTGCACCTGCTCGGGCCGCGACGCCCCGATGATTGCGCTCGCGACATTGCGGTTCTGGAGTGTCCAGGCAACAGCCAGCTGAGCCATGGAAAGTCCGGCCTCCTGAGCAAGCGGGACAAGCTGCTGTACGCGTTCCAGCACCTCGTTGCTCATCCACCTTTTGATCATGTTGGCACCACCCTTCTCGTCGGTGGCGCGCGAGCCCGCGGGCGGCTGCTCTCCTGAACGGTACTTACCGGTCAGCACACCCTGCGCGATCGGGGAATAGACGACTTGGGAGATGCCGAGGGAGACGCAGACCGGTACGACGTCGCCTTCGATCACCCGCCACAGCATCGAATACTGCGGCTGGTTGGAGATCAAATGGATGCCCATTTGCTCGGCTAGATCGTGGCCGTCTTGGATCTGTTGGGCGGTCCACTCGCTGACCCCGACATAGAGCACCTTGCCCATCCGTACCAAGTCAGCAAACGCCTGAATGGTTTCATCGAGCGGAGTTTCGTGGTCGTAGCGATGCGCCTGATAGATATCGACATAGTCGGTTTGCAGGCGTTTCAGCGACCCGTTGATCGACTCCATGATGTGCTTGCGCGACAGTCCGACGTCATTGTGCCCCTTGGGCCCAGTGGGCCCGAAGACCTTGGTCAAGATCTCCAGCGATTCTCGCCGCTCACTCTTCAGAGCCTCGCCGAGTACGACCTCGGCTTGGGTGTTGGCGTAAACGTCGGCGGTGTCAAACGTCGTTATGCCAGCGTCGAGCGCAGCGCGTACGCACGCCTTCGCTTGATCATTTTCGACCTGCGAACCGTGCGTCAGCCAGTTGCCATATGTGATCTCTGAGATCTTGAACCCTGAATTGCCGACGTAGCGAAATTCCACCGTGCCCCCTAAATATCACGCCAAAGTGCTGATTTGCGGATCTCATACTCCGCAGCGCTGATCATGCCACTGTCGCGCAGCGCGCGAAGTTCGGCCAGCACCTCCAGCGGATCACGCGCTGGCCGCGACTCGCCCCGCATCGCCTCCCGAGCCTCCTCAGCAAGCATCTCCCCCTGCGTGCCGAGAATC
>Ga0307406_10001655_pt1 | contig 12256 bp, 11 predicted proteins | sample 322Cmetagenome_3_FD_203706 | JGI IMG/M metagenome (GOLD analysis project Ga0307406, IMG submission 203706) | Maize rhizosphere microbial communities from greenhouse at UC Davis, California, United States - 322HYB-C-2 | ecosystem: Host-associated > Plants > Roots > Rhizosphere > Soil | place... | reverse complement strand
TAAGCACATTTGAATTTGGCGAACTGTGAAATAGCTTGGTACTTAGTTAACAATGCTCTCTGTTGGTTCATCACAGAGGTGTGTCGATAGGGCTCGATAAATGTACCGATACACTAATGGCTGGGCGCATTCAGCAAGCACTCTGCTCACGGCCTTTACATGACCGGGCGCGCAATCGGGAGAGAATCCGAAGCGACGTCTTGGCTGCATCCGAGTTGCGTGGCGGCTGCAACCGGCAAGAACGTGGTCCTCAGCCCGTGTACGGCCCCTTGACCTCGCCCCAGCCCCAGCGCGGCATCGGTGCCTGCGGATCGACCGTGACACCCGGCTGCGAATTGATCACCGCCAGGCGCGAACCCCATTCCAGATAGCCGACCAGCGCCGAGCGGAACTCCGGGTCGTCGGGCATGCCGAGCTCGTCCGCCGTTTCCAGCAGCAGACCGACCCAGCGCCGCCGCTTCTCCTGGTTCAAGTGACGGTTGAGGTGCTGCTGGACCATATGCGGATGCCCGCCGTGCCGCTTGCTGTAGTCGTCCGGCCCGCCGAGCACCTCGGCAAGAAAGCTCGCGACATGACCCGGATGGTCCGCGCCCATGTGCTCGAACACAGGCCCCAACAACGCGTCGGCCTTGACGTGCTCGTAGAAACGATCGGTCAGCCGGTTCAGCGCATCGATGCCGCCGAGCCACTCGAATAAGGAGGGAATGCTTTGGTTGGACATGGTGTCGTTTGAGGGCTGTCGGTTGGCAGTTGGGTCAGTCGGATTGCGGATTCAACGAGCTGTCACACCGGAGCTTATCGTCGCCAAGGTGTAATCCGACCGATAACAAGCTCTACGAAATACCAAATGACACATCCCATTAATCCCGTCACGCAGACCCCGGTCAGCCCGAATGCGATAGAAATGCCCAGGGGCCACACTGCCAGCATGCTGAGAGCGCCGAGGCCCATCGATATCAGCGCGCCGAGCCAGAGCAGAAAGCTAAAGACCCATGCGCGGGGATAGCGGGAGGGAATCTTTTCGAGGATCTTCAGCATGTCTTTCGTCCGCCCATAGTTGCCAGTTTGATCGTGGTTCAAAGTTTGGCCGAGCACTGCTAACACTTAGGAACATACACGTCGGTGGAGAGCCGGGGCGGCTTACCGTCTTGTCGGGACAGTGTCGATGATCGACGCGCGCGCTGTGTCGGTGACGAATCAGTGAGCGGCGTCCTGCTCGGGTTCCCAAACGAAGCTGTCGCCCTGGACCTTGATGTGCCCCAGCCCGGGGAAGGGGAAATGCACCGAGTACACGCGCAGTTTGCCGTCGGCGGCACGTTGCAAGAGCGCGCGCCGGCTGGTCTGGGCCAGCGGTGCGTTCATGTCGTACTGCACCTTCCATTCCGGACGCTGCACCGAGATCACGTAATGATGCGCGGTGTCGCCGATATAGAGCAGGCGTTCGTCGCCCGATGCGATCTCGTAGGCGCTGTGCCCGGGCGTGTGCCCGTCGACGGCCACGGCGGTGACCACGCCGGGAACGATCGCCGCGCCGGGCTGGAAGGTCGCGACCTTCGGCGCGATCGCGGCGACCAGGGCGGAGGCGTCGCGGTCGCCCTTCAGAGATTCCCATTCGGGCGCCGAGAGGTGGATGGCCGCGTTGGGGAAGGCCAGCGCGCCTTCGCGCGTCAGCAGGCCGCCCACATGATCCTGGTGCTGGTGCGTGATGAAGATGTCGGTGACCTGCGAGGGCTCGACGCCGGCCGCGCGCAGCGAAGCGGGCAAGCGCCCGGCGCGCGCGAACGAAGCATCCGCCGCGCCGGTGTCGAACAGCAGGGTGCGCGCCCCGCTGCGGACCAGCAGGGGCTGGATGCTGAGGTGCAGTACATCCGTCGGCGCACCCGCGGCGGTAAGCAGCGCGTTCACCTGATCGGCGGGCTGGCCGATAGCGAAGGTCTTGCCGTCGTTGGCGGCTTCGATGTCGCCGTCTTTCAATGCTGCCGCCTCGAGCGTGCCGATGCGGAAGCGCAGCACGTCGGGGTTGCTCGCTTGCTGCGGTGCCGAGGGCGTGGCCGCGGCCGGAGTAGGCGTGGCGGTCGCGGCAGGCTTGGGCTCCGAACATCCGGAGAGCGTCGTGCCGACCAGGAATGCGGCGACCAAGGCAGAACGGTAGGTGCGAGTCATCAGGATGTTCTCGAGGAGGGCGGTGATGCTTGGCGGTGGCCGGCGACGCAGCTCGGCGAGCTTATACACGGCTATGTCGGCCAACAAGGCGATACTCACCATCGGCCAGATGCGGGCGCTTGTCGACATGAGGCATCAAACGCTGCGTGCCACGGAGCGGTGTCGTTCGAATGACCGCTCGGGCCGCACCGGGCCATGACGGCGTTGCGGGAGAGACGAGGAAGGGGCGAGAAACCGGTAGGAAACATGGCTTCCGGATTTCTGCGCAATACGGCCGACGCAATTCCGATCGGGAACCGGCCAGCCGGACGAGCCGGAAACGTTTCGTTTCGCGACTCACCCAATCTCTCCCCTCCAAGACGCGCATCAAACCCGCCCGGAGACTCGCATCACTGTTGACCGCGGTTCGCCGGTCGCGTTGCGAATCCTTCCCGCGCTGTCCCGGTTTCGACCCGGTTTCGTCCTGTCGCGGCGGTGGGGATGCGTCTAGAACCGGGGGCGGCGAACAGGCGCGGTCGTCGGCAGGGGATGCCGCCGGGCCGCAGGCCGCGCCGTTTCCGTCGATGCAGGCGGCATCGGGCCGTCCAAGTCCGGCAGGCCCGGTGCCTCGCAGCGACGCACATCCATGCACCTGCTTATGGAGTAGCGTCATGAAGGAATCGTCCCAACTGCGGCGTACCGCGTTCGCGCTCGCGCTGTTGTCGCTGAGCGGATCGGCGTTTGCCGCCACTTGTCCGGCCTATAACCCGTCCAACAAAGCGAACAAGCTTTATCTCGTATATCCGACTGCGCCGCTGGCGTTTCCGTCGTTCGGTTTCTCCGCGGCCTCGGCCACCAATCCGGCGGCGCCGTTCACCGCCGTCGATCTGCCGAGCTACACCGGCACCACCGTCGCGTTGCGCGATGCGGTCAGCCATGTGGTCGAGCTCGACTACTGCGAGTTCAACGTGCAGGTGATACCGGCCTCTGCGCTGCCGCCGGCCACGTTCGCACGCCGCAACGTCGTGGCGGTGACGACCAAGGCCAACATGACCGACGGTTTGTTCGGCCTCGCCCAGGCCGTCGACACCAACGACCCGATCGCGGTCGACTATTCCTATGTCTGGGGCGGCACCTATCAAGGTTGGACCGGCGGCCCCGGCGGTGCCTTGAACGGTGCGAACTCCACGCTCGACCGCTGGGCCAATTCGATCGGCGGCACCACCGCGCACGAAGCCGGGCATAACTACGGCCTGGCCCACAACACCATCGTCGGCACCGGCGAAGACACCTACAAGCATCACGTGATGCCGGCGGGCGGCAGCCTCACCGCCGAGGATCGCGCGGGTTATCGCCGTCATTTCAGCGATCACGAATTCTCGGTATTGGCCGCGAACGTCGGCCTGTCGCTGCAGACGATGTGGAACTGGGATCTGGTCAATCCGAACGCCGCGCCGGCGCACAGTCTGGAAATGCGGGTGTTGTATCCCTCGGCCACGCCGCCGGTGATCGACTGGGCGTTCGCCGGTTGCAGCAGCCCGTGGATCAACCCGACCGTGATCGGCCCGATCGGGCCGTCGGAGATCTTCCAGGGAGGCACCTTCTATCCGTACACGGTCAAATGGAGCACGCCGAACCCGGCCTGGGGCACGGGCGGTTGCATCGGTTTGCCGGGGCCGCCGGGTCAGGCGCCGGGCGGGGTCAAGTTCCATATCGGCGCTTCGTTCGCCGGAGTGAACTTCAGCCTGTCGACGCTCAATCCGATCGTGATCAAGGACATCACCTTGCGCGACGTGGGCAGCAATCCGATGGCCTTGAACCCGCGTCTGCATGCCTTCGATGCCGGCACGCTCGACACCGTCGGCAACCTCAACCTCGGCGTGTTCAACCTCGCGGCCGCGCCGCTGGTGGTGCGCGATCTGCAGGCGATGGAACTGCCGCGCGTATTGGCGCTGGACCAGATGGTCGTCAACGGCCGCATCGCCGACTTCCTCGGCGTGCCGTTCGAGCCCTGGCCGAACACCACCCGCACCCTGGTGCGCGAAGCCAGCCTGTCGCAAGGCAAGGGTCTGAGCGTGCCGATCGCCAAGGTCGGGCAGGCGCGCCACGTCTATGAGGTCATCACCGCCGACGATTGCAAGAAGAGCCAGGCCGACCGCTTCACCGCCGGGCCCGATACGGCCGACTGCCGTCCGGGCACCAACATCGATCTGTTCCCGTCGACCACGGTGTATTTCACCGCCAACAGCGTCGACCCGAACGCGACCTATTGGGACCCGGAAAAGCGCGCCTACGTGCGGGGCGCATTGAGCACGCGGACCTATTACCAGCTCAGTGGGCGTCGTCTGGACAAGGATCAGAACGGCATCGACGACTACGTCGACGCGCGCCGGCGCGACGCGCAGGGCAAATGACGCCCTGAGCGGTTGAAGTCGCCGGGCGCGTCGGACCGCCCGGCGGCATGCGGGCCCGGTGCAAGGCCGGGCCCGCGTTTTGACCTGCAGGGGAGAGGCCCGGAGGAGGAGGCCAGAGGGAGGCGTGGGGCGGGGCCGGGCGAGGGATTTCCCGGCCCCTTCCATGAACGAATCGCCCCAATTTCCCCCAACCGCCCGATCCGGACCGATTTGGGGTGGCCTTGGCCTATCGAAACCCGGATAATGCACAAAAGCCGGCCGGGGACATCCCCGCCGGCTTTTTTCCGTTCATGGCCCTGTGGCGCGGCATCGGCTGCGACTGGGTCGGGGCGGTCGCCTCGCGGCCAATGCCGCTTTCACAGCAAGCGCAGGAGTTACAAGGTCATGGGTCAGTCAGTCGTCGTTCTCGGTGCCCAATGGGGCGATGAAGGCAAGGGCAAAATCGTCGACCTGCTGACCGAGCAGATCGGCGCCGTCGTGCGGTTTCAGGGCGGCCACAACGCCGGCCACACCCTCGTCATCGGCGGCAAGAAGACCGTCCTCCACCTGATTCCGTCGGGCATCCTGCGCGACGATGCGTTGTGCCTGATCGGCAACGGCGTCGTGTTGAGCCCGGCCGCGCTGCGCAAGGAAATCGGCGAGCTCGAGGAGACCGGCGTGGAAGTGCGTTCGCGCCTCAAGATCAGCCCGGCCACGCCGCTGATCATGCCGTACCACATCGCCCTGGATCAGGCCCGCGAGAAGGCCGCCGGCGGCAAGGCCATCGGCACCACCGGCCGCGGCATCGGCCCGGCGTACGAAGACAAGGTGGCGCGCCGCGGCATCCGCGTCGCCGACCTGCATTACCCGACCCAGCTCGCCGAGCAATTGCGCACCGCGCTCGACTATCACAACTTCGTCCTGACCAAGTACCTGGGCGTCGACGCGGTCGACTACCAGCAGACCCTGGACGAGGCGCTGGCCTTCGGCGAATACGCCGAGCCGATGAAGTCCGATGTCGCCGGCATCCTTCACGACCTGCGCAAGCAGGGCAAGCGCGTGCTGTTCGAAGGCGCGCAGGGTTCGCTGCTCGACATCGACCACGGCACCTATCCCTACGTTACCTCGTCCAACACCACCGTCGGCGGCGCGCTCGCCGGCACCGGCGTCGGCGCGGACTCGATCGACTACGTGCTCGGCATCGCCAAGGCCTACGCGACCCGCGTCGGCGGCGGCCCGTTCCCGACCGAGCTCGACGACGAAGTCGGCCAGGGCATCCGCGACCGCGGCCAGGAATACGGCGCCACCACCGGCCGTCCGCGCCGCTGCGGCTGGATCGACATCGTCGCGCTGAAGCGTGCGGTGGCGATCAACGGCATCACCGGCCTGTGCATCACCAAGCTCGACGTGCTCGACGGCATGAAGACGCTGAAGATCTGCATCGCCTACGAATACCGCGGCAAGCGCACCGAATACGCGCCGCTCGACGCCGCCGGCTGGGACGAGTGCACGCCGGTCTACCTGGAGTTCCCGGGTTGGGAAGAGAACACCCACGGCATCACCGAGTGGGACAAGCTGCCGGCCGCGGCCCGCGCCTACCTGCGCGCGCTGGAAGAACTGGCCGGTTGCCAGTTGGCCATCGTCTCGACCGGTCCGGACCGCGCCCACACCATGGTGCTGCGCGATCCCTGGGCGTAAATGCCCATCGACCGGCGCCCGCCGACGCGATGAACGACGAAGCCCCGCGAAAGCGGGGCTTTTTCGTGGCGCCGTCGCCGCGGCCGGCAGCGGTGCCGCGATCTTGATTGGTGCCTGGTGCGATGCGCAGAGTCGATAAAAATGCGTCACTGCGGAACATTTGGATTGGATAAGGTAGGTCATCTCTTCCCGAGGCGTCCCCCATGTCCACGATCACGATCAACGCAGCATCGAAGCCCGAGTCCGAAAATCCGCAGCGCCCCAAGCGGGTGCTGATCGTCTACGCCCACCCCGAGCCGGCCTCGTTGAGCGGTTCGCTCAAGGACACGATGCAGGCGCATCTGCTCGCGAGCGGGCACGAGGTGCAGGTGACCGACCTGTATGCGCAAGGCTGGAAAGCCACCGTCGATGCCGGGGACTTTCCCGAACACGATCCGCGCGAACGCCTCACTGTAGTCAGCAGTTCCAAGCGCGCGTATGCCTCCAATGCGTTGACCGAAGACGTCGTGCGCGAACAGGAGAAACTGCGCTGGGCCGATGCGGTGATCCTGCAGTTTCCGCTGTGGTGGTTCACCATGCCGGCGATCCTCAAGGGCTGGATCGATCGCGTCTACGCCTATGGTTTCGCCTACGGCGTCGGCGAGCATTCCGACACGCGCTGGGGCGACCGTTACGGCGAAGGCCAATTCGCCGGCAAGCGCGCGATGCTGTCGGTCACCGCCGGCGGTTGGGCCGACCACTACGGCCCGCGCGGCATCAACGGCAACATCGACGATCTGCTGTTTCCGATCAACCACGGCGTGCTGTATTACCCGGGCTTCGACGTGCTGCCGCCGTTCGTGGTCTATCGCAGCGACGGCCTCAATGCCGAACGTTTCGCGGTTGCGCAAGCCGAGCTGCGCCAGCGCATGGACAGTTTGTGGACGCAGGCGCCGATTCCGTACCGCAAGCAGAATGCGGGCGACTACGAGGTGCCGTCGATGACGCTCAAGCCCGGGCTCGAATCGGCGGGCGCGCGCGGCTTCGCTCTGCACCTCGATCATCGCAGCGTGGTCGCCGACTGAGCGGGCTGCCGCGACGGCCGTAGCAGGCGCGGCGCCTTTGGCCGCGCCGCGTCGCGGGGGCCGTTTTCCTCGTGGTCGGCACAGGAGACGGCCATGGCCACGCATTCGCACCTGTTCATCAAGAAACTGCTGATCGCGACCGCGGCGGCCTGCGGCCTGCTGCTCGTCGCCGGGCCGGCGCGCGCGGCCGAATGCGGCATGAGCCGCGCCTTCCTGCAGCCCGACGGCAACGCGCCCGGCGGCCAGACCGCGGTCTGGTCCGACCGCGAAGGCTCGGCGTTGTTGTTCGTCGAAGGCCTCAACGTCAATACCGACGGCACCCGCCGTTCCTACAGCGTCGAGGATTTCTGGGGCGAGACCCGTGCGCTCAACAATCTGTGCAATGCGATGAGCGATGCCTGCGCCGGTCTGTCCAGCGCCGGACTGAAAGCGCGCCGTATCGCCACGCAACAGGCCGCCGCGGCCGGCTGGCCGGCGGAGCCGTTGCGGCGCACCAAGATCTCTGCGGCGATCATTCCGTTCCGCGACGGCAAGCCCTGTCCGGCGGTGGACGGCTTCCTGGTCTCGGCGACCTCGTTGCGCAAGCCGGGCGGCGGCGACGCCTGCGACATCCAGACCTATGTCGATGCTCTGGTGACGCCGGCGCTGGTGATTCCCAAGAGCCCGTCGCCGTTTTCCAGCCGGGCCAAGGTCGGCGACCTCGCGGTGGCGATGAAGCCGGGCAGCGATCAGCCGGTGTTCGCGGTGGTCGGCGACAGCGGCCCTTCGCGCGAACTCGGCGAGGCCTCGATCGCGCTCAACGGACGCCTGCTCGGTCGCAGCGCCTTGCCGGCCAACTATCGCGAGGTACGCGGCCGCGGCGAGTTCAGCGGCCGCGGCTGGACCGTGCCGCGGGCGATCGTGTTGATCTTTCCGGGCACCCGCGACACCGCGAACCCCTTCATGACCCCGCAACGCATCGACGAGGCGGCGCAGCGTCGCTTCGAACAATGGGGCGGCGTAGCGCGCCTGCAGGCCTGCGCCGAAGCCTATTCGCGCTGAGGCGCGGTTCGCTTCGGCCGCAGCGGTCGCGATGGCCTGCAAGGCCTTGTCATGCCGACGGCATACCGCAGTGCCAGGATCCTCGTGCGCGAGCGATCCGGCCCTGTTTTGTGACCGCGGTCCGCCTCGGCTGCGGGCTCTCACGGTTCTTGCTAGGCTGGCCCAGCCACGGTACGACACCGTATGTCGCAAGACGCTACGGTAGGGGATACGTTCCGTGCGCGTCGTTCGACGTCCCGCCACGCAGCGGGCCTATGGGGTAGGCAGTGCTCAGGAGGAGTGCAAGATGGCAGTAGTCGATATTCATGAGGTGTTCGCCGATCCGGCCGTGGCCGAACTGGCCGAGGCGGTCGCCGCCGGCGACAGCGCGGACATCCGGCGTTTGGCCGCGGGCGTGGACCTGCGTACGCATGGCGACAAGAACGTCACCCTGCTCGAATGGGCGGTGCTCAATCAAAGCCTCGACGGCCTGAAGGCCTTGCTCGAAGCCGGGGCCGATCCGGCCGAACCGGGCATCGACGGCGGCACCGTGGTGCACATGGCGGCGATGGCCAACGATCCGGCGTATCTCGACGTCTTGCTCGCGCACGGCGCAGCGCCGGACACCCCGCACGGCGAAAACGGCTCGGCCCCGCTCAGCGCGGCCTTGATGGGCGAGCGCTCGGCGCAGTTCCATCGCTTGCTCGAAGCCGGCGCCGACCCGAATCACGTCGACCGCCTGGGCAATACCGCCCTGCACGTGGCCGGCAAGATCAACCAGCCCAATCGCGCGCTGGACTTGCTCAAGGCCGGCGCCGAGGCCGATGCGCGCAATCGCCAGAACGTCACCTTCCAGCGTTATCTGTTCATGACCCCGCCGAGCCTGTTGAACGCGCAGACCCGCCAGGATCGCGAGGCGCTGGTGGCCTGGTTGCGCGAGCACGGCGTCGCGGTGGAAAGCGGCGGCTGAGCGCTGCCGCAACGGGCAGCGCGTGGCGCGCGGATCAGGGGAGTGATCGCCGCCGCGCCGCACTGGGTAGTCAGGGGTTTCAAGGATTTCAGGGATTTCAGGGAGATCGAATCATGAGCGAGCAGTCCGCGCGTCCCGCCAGCGGCGGTGAACCGTCGTTTGCCGAGCAAGTCCGAGGCCAGGACGCCAAGCCGATCGACAAGACGTTGGCGCGGCTGATGGCCGACCTGTACGACGAAGGTCCCGGCATCGATGGCTTCAAGCCGTTGAATGCCGAGCAGCTGCGCGACGCCGGCATCGACCCGGCCACGCTGAAGAACGAAGACAGCGGTTTCCTGGCGCGCATCTACGGCGACGACAAGGGCCATTACGTTCTCGCCTATTCCGGCACCGACGAAGGCAAGGACTGGTTGACCAATCTGCGCCAGGGCGTGGGTCTGGAAGACGCCCAATACAACCAAGCCATCGCGCTCGCCCGCGAAGCGCGCGTCGCCTTCGGCAACGAAGTCGTCATCACCGGCCACTCGCTCGGCGGCGGCCTGGCCGGCGCGGCTTCGATCAGCAGCGGCATTCCGGCGGTGACCTTCAACTCGGCGGGCGTGCACGACAAGACGCTCGAACGCATCGGCATCGATGCCGACCGCGCCAAGGAAGAGGTGACCGACAGCGGCCAGGTCCGGCGTTATGCGGTCAAGAACGAAATCCTGACCGACCTGCAGGAGCACAGCATTCCGCTGAAGTGGGCGATGCCGGACGCGGTCGGTCACAAGATCGAACTGCCCGATCCCGACCCGCAATCGTTCTGGCGGCGGATGATCCCGGGCAACGGCATCAAGCACGGCATCGACGTGCATTACATCGATGCGGTGATCAAGGCGCAGGAGATGGCGTCGCCGACCTTGTACCCGCAAGGCACCGCCGCGGTGACGCCGCTGCACTCCGGCCGCGACGCGCACCCGGCGACGTCGCCGGCGAATCCGGATCACCCGAACCACGCCTTGTACGGCCAGGCCTTGCGCGGCCTGCAGGGCATCGACAGCCGCGCCCTGGATTTCCAGGGCGAGCAGGGCTATCGCAACGCCGCGACCCATGCCGCCCATGATGCGCGCGCGCACGGCATGGACCGGATCGATCACGTGGTGGCGAGCAACAACGGCGCCGGCTTCTTCGTCGTCCAGGGCGGGCTCGACGATCCGGGCAACCGTCGCGTGTTCCTCGATCAATCGCGCGCCTTGTCGCAGCCGACCGAACAGCCGGTCGTGGCCCAGGTCGCGCAGACCGAAACGCCGGTGCAGACCGAGTCGCGTCGTGCCGTGATGGGCTGACCTTCAATCCTTATCGGCTTCGGCGAACGGCGGCCTCGGGCCGCCGTTCGTTTATCCGCGGTAAGCGTCCGATCAGGCCTTCCAGGCGCCGACCGGCTGCTTCACCGCGACGTTGAGCCGGTTCCACACGTTGATGTTGGCGATCGACACGACCAGCGCGGCCAGCGAAGCTTCGTCGTAGTGCCTGGCGGCTTCGTTCCAGATCTCGTCGGAGACCGCATCGGGACGGTCGCTGATCCGCGTCAACGCCTCGGTCAGCGCCAGCGCGGCGCGCTCGGCCTCGTTGAAATAGGGCGCCTCGCGCCAAGCCGACACCGCGAACAAACGCTCGTCGCTCTCGCCGGCCTTCTTGCCCTCGCGCGCATGCATGTCGACGCAGACGCTGCAGCCGTTGATCTGGCTGGCGCGCAGCTCGATCAGGATCAGCGTCCGAGCCGCTACGCCCTTGTTCTCGGTCGAGGCTTTCAGCGCCCACAGCGCTTTCATCGTGTCCGCGTGGATCAGGGCCGGGTTGTTCATTCGTGCTTGCGTGTGCATGTCGTCGTTCCTCGTGGCTGGGTGTGTGTTGCATCGTCATGGGTCTGACGAACCAGCCACCGGGAACGTGACATGTCGGGAGAAGAAATAGCCGGCAGTGCGGGCGCATTCGCTGCGGCGATTGGGAGGCGTTGATTCTCGGTGCCGGGATTCTCAGGGCCGGCGCCGGCCCGACGCCGGCCTTGCGCTGCGGCTTACTTCAAGCGCGACAGCAGTTCCTTCGCCACGCCGACCGCCGAGGCCGGGTTCTGCCCGGTGATCAACTCGCGATCGACCACGACGTTCGCGCTCCACGGCGCGGTATTGCTGCGATAAACCATGCCGGCCTGTTGCAGCGCGGTCTGCGGATAGAACTTCATCGCCCCGCCGCCGAGCGCGGCCTTGGCCAGCTCTTCTTCCTGGTTGCTGATCACGGTGACTTGGTAGCCGGCATAGATCCACTGCGTCGGCGCAGTGGCCTTGCCGGAGTCCGCCAACTGCGCCGTGAACTGTTGAGCCTGTGGCAGGGTCGAGAGCAGGGCGATCGGACCGTGGCAGACCAGGGCGGTGGTCTTGCCGCGCTGGTGGAAATCGCCGAGCAGACGACCGAGCGCCGGGCTGTGCAGCAGGTCCTGCATCGGCGCGTGGCCGCCGGGGATGTAGAGCGCGTCGAATCGGCCGTAGCCGATCTGTTCGATGCGGGCGAGGCTGAGTACCGGCGATGAATCTTTCGCGGTGATCGCCAGGCGATCGAGCAGGGCTTGGTGCGTCTTCAAGGCCTCGGTGTCGCCGCCGAAGTACATCGGGTCGATCGACGAGCGGTCCACGGTCGGCGCCCGGCCTTGCGGCGTGGCGAAGGTGACCTGGTGGCCGGCATCGAGCAACAGCTTCACCGGCTGCATCAGTTCGTTGAGATAGAAGCCGGTGGCGAAGGTCTTGCCGTCCCTGAGGTCGAGGCGATCGGCATCGGACAGCACCACCAGGACATTGCCGGCGTGGGCGCTGCCGACGCTGATCGCGAGAGCGATCGCGGCCACGAGTTTTTGCATCGGTTTCATCGAAGTAGTCCGTATGAGGAGAGTCAGGCGGAGGCCGGGGCGAGCAGCAGCTCGCGCATCGCCGCACCGA
>Ga0307406_10001652_pt1 | contig 12260 bp, 9 predicted proteins | sample 322Cmetagenome_3_FD_203706 | JGI IMG/M metagenome (GOLD analysis project Ga0307406, IMG submission 203706) | Maize rhizosphere microbial communities from greenhouse at UC Davis, California, United States - 322HYB-C-2 | ecosystem: Host-associated > Plants > Roots > Rhizosphere > Soil | place... | reverse complement strand
CGTGGGCCGGCCGTCGGGCCCGACGACGAGGACGGGGTGACACACCATGCCTACCTCCGGGTGTTCGGCCACCGCGGCTCGCACGGCCTCCAGCTTCCGCGGCGCCCAGCGGTCGTCGGAGTCGAGCAGGCAAACGTACTCTCCCTCGCAGAAGCGCAGCCCGTGCTCATAGGCGCGCGACTGTCCGCCGTTCTCGGTCCTCGCGATCACCACGCGGTTGGGACGCCGGCGCGCGAATTCCGCCTGCCAGGCGGCGAGAAGCTCGGGGGTGCGATCCGTGGAGCCATCGTCGACAATCACGAGTTCGTAGTCGGTAAAGGACTGCGCCTCTACAGACTCGAGCGCCTCCGGCAGGTAGGCCTCGTGATTGTACGTGGCGACGAGGACCGAGAACGTAGGTCTCGGGCCGCCAGCCGCGGCGCTCCGCTGCTCGTGTAGCCGCATCGACCTATCCCTCGTAGGGCCGCCGCACGGGGAGCCGTGCTTCCCCACCGGCGTCGCGCGCCGCGCGCGGGGGAAGTGTCCGGCCGCCGGCGAGGCGCGAGCGACGGACCCCGGGGGACAGCCGTGCCGCGGGCGCGCGCGGCGCCGACGCGGGCCCCCGCCGCTTGCTGACGGCACACGCCGTCGCGACGTACAGCACCCAGTACAGCCCCACGGCGTTCATGTTGAGCAATGCGCTGTCGGGAATGTTCTCGAGGACCAAGAACGCCAGATACGCGAGCGGCCACAGACTCGCGCTGTCGTTGGTCGACCTCACGAGCCCCAACGCGCGCCGGAGCGTGGCCGCGAACCCTATGACGAAGACGGCCACTCCGACCAAGCCGACGTCCAACCAGAGGTCCAGGAAGCCATTGTGGGCGTGGGGCGCCGGCCAGCCGATCGCCTGCCACACCTGGCCGGACAGGCCCTTCCACCCAGTCCAGAAGGCGTTGTACCCGTGTCCGAGCCAGAGCCGGTCACTCCCGACGTCGATGATGACCGGCCACATGGTAGTCCGCCCCGTGAGGGTGGCCTGCCGGCCGAGGGCCCCGAGGAACACCTCGGAGCTCGCCACCACCAACGTCGCTGCGGCGGCGCCGGCGAGCACGCCAGCGATGAGTAGCGTTATGCCCCAGCCGCGCCGGAGCCGCAGTGCGCGAAAGAGTGGGAGCAGCAGCACGGTTCCGGCCGTGACGACGACGGCGGTCGCCGCGTGCGACATGACGACCGCGGCGGCCGCCAGGCCGAGGCAGGCACCGGTGAGCCAGCGGCGGTGGCGGTCCCACCACCGGAGCGTGAACACCAGGACGCCGAGGGTCGCCATAGCGCCCAGCGTGTTCTTGTGCGTGAAGATTCCCCGCCAGCCGACAACCCCCTGGGCCGTGGTGTGTACGCCGATTCCCGGCGCGGCGATCGCCACCCACACGCTCAGCACGATGGCCACCCCGAACACCAGCGCGAGCAGGTCGAGGAGTGCACTGATCCGATACCGCGCTCCCAAGTAGAGGCCCAATGCCGTCGTGGCTACCAGTCTCGCGCTCTGGTCGGTCGTCGCACTCGGCGCGGCCGACCAGAGCACGGAGAGCAGTGCCAGGGCAGCCAACGCCAAGACGAGCGGCATGCGCACGGCGGCCTTTGAGACCGTCCGCGCGTGCGCCGCGGCGAGACAGACGCTCCCCACGTAGGCGATTCGGTAGGCTAGGCGCAGGAACGGAGACCCCTCACCGCCCTCTGGGCCGCGACCCATCTCACTCAGGTAAAGCGGCAACAGCGCGGACGAGAAGAGCAGCAGCGCGGCGGCGGAGAACGTGAATTCCCCCCAGCTGCCGAGCCGCCGCATCAGCCGTGTGAGCCCACGCCGCCCTGGCTTCGTCTGGGAAACGCTCGCGAGGGCCGCGCCGAGGTCAGCCGACATGCGCTCTCCGGTACTCCTCATAGCGTACGCCGACGGCGCCGGCCACGTTCCCGGCCCCCATGCAGATGCGCCCCACTGCCCTGAGCAGCGCAGACCGACCAGACAGGAGTGACGTCGGCAGCAGGAGCAATCCGTGTGCGATGCGCCCCACACCTTTCGCCAGCCGCAGGCTGAGCGTCCACGCCGACGGATTCAAGTCCCGTTCGCAGAAGCTCCATGTGGTGCCGACTCGATAGGCACGCCCGAGGATCCACCGAGCGGTCGCCCGAGTGGCCGGGACGAACTCGTAGGCTACGGCCTGGTCGGCCCACACGAGTTTGTGCCCGCGCAGCGCGGCATCCAGAAAGAAGTGCGTGTCCTCCCCACCCGTGAGCGCCAGGCGCTCGTCGAACATCCGCCGCAACTCGCGGAACAGCCGGGCGCGGACGAGCACATTACCTGCCCCCGTGTGCATGATCGGCGCTCCCGTTGGACGCCGGCGCCGCTCGAACAAGCCGCTGCCCGTCACCCATGCCGGCGCCTCCGGCGCGAAGCGGGGTAGGACTGGCCCTCCGACGACGTCCGCACCGTGGGCCGCTTGTACGCTCAGTAGCTCGTCGAGCCACAGCGGCTCGGCCGCCTCGTCATCATCGATGAATGCGATGAAGTCGGCATGGCTGCCAGCGGCCAACACCGCCTGGTTGCGCGCGGGGGCGATGCCCGGCCTCATCTCTCGGACATAGCGCACTGGCCAGCCGATCTCCCGGCCGACAGTCTCGCAGACCGCCCGGGCGGACCCCGCCGGGTCGTTGTCAACGACGATGACCTCGACGTCGGGACGGGACGACTTGGGGAACATCAGCATGCCAAGGCTGCGGAGGAGGCCGGCTAGCTGCGAGGGGCGTTGGTAAGTCACCACACAGACCGCGACGCGTGGGCAGGCCGGGAGCGGCGCCGGGGGCGGCGACTCCGCCTGGCGTACGGGCATCGGCGAAGGGACCCGGGGAGAGTCTCGCATCCTAGGCGCCGTGCAGCTTGCGGTATTCGTCGTACCGAATACCGGCCGCGCCGACCAGGTAGCCCATGCCGCGCGCGGCCGATTGGGCGCGCTTGACGAGAGCGTGTCGGCCTTGAACGAGCCCGAACGGCGCGAGCACCAGGGCCTTACAGATCCATCCCACGGCCCGCAGGCTACGCAGGGCGACGTACGCGGCGGAACCGCGAAGGTCGCGATCGCAGCGGCTCCACCCGTTCCCCACCCGATAGGCGCGCTGCACGAGCCAGCGGACATTCACCCGGCTCGCTGGCACCCATTCGCGGACGATCGCCTCATTGTGCCAGACCACCCTGTATCCGCGTCCGGTGGCGCGCAGGAAGAAGTGGACGTCCTCACCGCCCGACAGATTGAGCCACTCCACGAAGTGGCGGTCCATCTCGCGGAACACCTGCGAGCGGACGAGGACGTTGTTCGTGTAAGCGCGGTTCAGGGTGGCGCCGCTCGGGTACCGCGGCGGGTCGAAGAACCCCCCCTTGAGAACCCATGCGGGGACGGCGCTCTCGAAGTACGGCACGGTCGGACCCGTCACGACGTCGGCTCCCGTGGCGCACTGCTCGGAGAGCAATTCATCGAGCCACACGGGGTCCGGCACTTCGTCGTCGTCGACGAACGCGATGAAGTCGGCCTCCGGCGCGGCCAGACGCACGGCCGTATTGCGAGCGGTAGCGATTCCTCGGCGGGGCTCCCGGACGTACCGGACCGGCCAGGGGATGCGCGCGCCGACTGTCTCGCACACGCCCGCCGCCGACCCGTCGGCGTCATTGTCCACCACCAAAACGTTCAGCCGTGGGGATCGGCTCTTGACGAAGGTGAGCCGACCCAGACCTTCGAGCAGCCGTGACAGCCCCTGCGGGCGGCGGTAGCTCGCGATGCAGACCGTGACCTTCGGCGCGCTCGCCTCATGGGCCGCCGGAAGGGGCGGTGCCTTCCCCAGGTAAGTCGGCCGTTGGGCTGCCGCGGACTGTGGCGGCGTCGGCCCGGGGAGGCTGCCAGTCAAGTAGCGAGCCCGGAGCGCCTCTCGCTTTCGCCGACCTGTCGTCAGCACACCGCGGGCGGCGAGCCACTGCGCGAGTCGCTCCTTCCGCTCCAGCCCGAGGATGCGGGTGAGCATGCGCCCCAGGCGGGTCGGCGAGAGGTTCAGGTGCCCGACGTAGTGCCGGCCGGCGCGCAGGCACTGCCGCGCAAGGCGCACCTGGTCCCGCTGAAAGGCCAGGAGCGCGAGCTTGTGATAGGCCAGGCCGAGTGGCTGCCGGAACGCGTCCGTGCGGCCATCGCGCTCGAGCGCCGCGGCTGCCTTCTCCAGGACCCGTATCTGCGATGCAAACCACGCTTCCGTGAACGACGAGCCGCTGAGCGACAGCCGCGCGTCTCCGTGCCGCCGGTAGTACGCGCCGCCGGCGGGGGTCACGGTGAGCCGCACGCCGCCCAGTAGCGCCCTGAGCATCAGGTCACCGTCGTCGTTGGCGGTGATGGCTTCGTCCCACCCCCCGGTGTGGTCGTACGCGTCACGCCGCCACAGCACGGCGCAGGGCGGAGCCCAGCGCTCGCCGACCAGCCAGCCACCCACGGGGTCCGCTGCGGGGTCCGGGAGCGGAACCTCGGCAGGCATGGCGCGCCAGCCGTCCTCACTTCGACGGAGTACCTGCCACGGGCAGAGCGCTACCGACATCGGCTGCTCGCGCAGCGTGCCGACCAGTGCCTCGAGGGCATCCGGGGCGAGGAGGTCGTCCGCGTCGAGGAACATCAGGTACTCGCCCCGCGCGAGCGCCGCGCCGCGGTTGCGGGCGTGCGAGCCGCCGCGGTTCGCCGGCAGCCGCAGCGTGCGCAGGCGCTCGGCCGGGAGTCGTTCCGCGCAGCCCTGCGCCACGGCCCAGCTCTCGTCCGTGGAGCCGTCGTCGACGACGATGTGCTCGACGTGCGGGTAGGTCTGGGCGAGCACCGACGCGATCGTCGCCGCCAGGAACGGCGCGGCGTTGTAGCATGGTGTGACCACCGACACGAGGCCTTCCCTCACCGGTCCGCCCCTCCGAGCTCGTCGCCCGGCGGCGCGGTTCGCGGCCGGGACCGGCGCGGCTCGATGATGTAGCGCCGGCGTGCCGTTACGAAGCCGAGCTTCGCCAGGGCGACCGCCACGCGCTCCTTGCGCTCGAGTCCGAGCACGCTGACGAGGACTCGCCCGGGCCAGGTCCTCGCCATCGACCGGCGGTCGCCGTAGCGCAGCGCATCCCGGAAGCAGGCCCGGGCGAGCTCAGGGTGCCCTCGATGCAGCGCGACCATGCCGAGGCCGTGCAGGACCATCCCCAGTGCGTGGGCGTACGACGCGGCGCCGTCCAGTCGCGCCACTTCGGCCGCGACGTTCTGGTACACCCTGAGCTGCGAGCGAAGACCCTGCTCGGAGTTCGTATTGCTCAAGGAGCCTCGGTCCAGCGCGTGCTCTCGGTACCACGCCTCGCCCGATGTCGCGGTGAGGAGCCGAACGCCGCGCGCGAGGGCGCGCATCATGAGGTCGCCGTCGTCATTGACGGTGATCGATTCGTCCCACCCGCCGGCGCGCTCGTACGCGTCGCGCCGCCAGAGCACGGCGCACGGCGGTACCCAGACCCCGGTGAGCCAGCCGTAGAGCGGATCGGGCGGCGGCGGGAAGGGGATGTCGGACGGCACGACCTCCCACGGTCCCGAGCTCACGGTCTGCCGCAGCCTGCGCCACGCACAGACCGCGGCGGCTCCTGGATGGCTCCGGACCGCGGCCACGAGCCCGTGGATCGCCTCGCGGGAGATCAGATCGTCGGCGTCGAGGAACATGAGGAACTCGCCGCGGGCCAGCGCCGCGCCGCGGTTGCGGGCGTGTGCGGCACCACGGTTCTGGGGCAGGGGCGCCACCTGAACACGCTGGTCGTAGCGCCTGATCACCTCCAGGCTCCCGTCACTGGAGCCGTCGTCGACCACGATGTGCTCGACGCGCGGATAGGTCTGCACCGCGACCGATTCTATGGTCTCGGCGACGAACAGCGCCGCGTTGTAGCACGGCGTGACGACCGACACGAGCCCGGGTGTGTAGGTCATTCGTTGACGTCCATTCGCGGCCGCCGGTCAGCGAGTGTAGTAGTCGATGGTTTCGCGCCGCTGGAGCGGCGAGTACAGCCGCTCGACCGTCTCGCGCGCGGCGCGCCCGACCGCCTTGCGGAGCGCGAGATCCTGTCGGAGTCGCTGGATGATCTCGAACGCCTCGGCGTCACTCTCGAAGAGGAATCCGTTGCGGCCGTGCTCGATGACTTCCGCGTACCCGCCGCGGTTGCGGCACACGACCGGGAGGCCGCACGCCATCGCCTCCATCACGACCCGCCCGAACGGCTCGGTCCAGTGGTCGGCCGTTCGATAGAAGAAGCAGTCGAGCTCCCGCAAGAACAGGTTTGGCTCCGCGGCGCCGACCGGCAAGATCTCGATGCGCCGGCCGTCGTGATCCCACCCGACGGATGAGACCTGGGCCAGGCACGTCCCCCCCATGACCCGGACCCGGACTCCGGCCGCGGCGAGCTGCTGGTAGAAGGCGCCATCGCGGTGATGGTGCTTCTCCGGAACATCCCTGCTCAACCGCCCGACGACGAAGTCGGCGCCGTCACCTCTCGCGCGACTCTGTTCTGCTGGTCGGAACATTTCGAGGTCCACTGGAGAGGCCTGCACCACTCCCGGATACCCGACCGAGCGCTTCAGCGCTTCCGATGCGTACACGATCTCGACCGGCCGGGACACCCTCGGAGCCAAGATGGCCAACATGTCGCTGAGGAGGTCCGGGTCCGGGGTGTTGTAGATGACGATCACGCGTCGGGGGCGCGTCAGATGGATCCAGCGACGCGGGCGCCGGTACACCCCGACGAACACGAAGGTGCCAGTCTTCGGAAAGCTCAGCCGCCGGAGTACGATGCGCCGGACCGGGTACGTGCGCTTGAGCGCCGGGTCGGCCGAATACTCCGTCCAGAGGCGGACCGAGCAGCTCTCTTTCAACTCGTCGAACAGCGCTACCGTGCGCAACTCACTCCCGCCGGTGGCATTCCACAGCGGGTTGATCAAGTGGACGGAGCGGAACCGCCGCAGCGCGGCGAGTGCAGGCCATGATGAGTGCCCGACCTGTGGGGCCATGATAGCCCGTCCCGGCCGCATCGTCGTCACCGCCCCACCCCGGTAACCACGCTCGCGTACGCCTCGCGCGTCGCGGCGGCGATGCGGTCCCACGCCAGTGCTTCCAGGGGGGGCCGCGGCGGACGGGGCGTACCGACGGCCCAGGCGATGGCACTGGCGAGGCAGGCGGGGGTGAGCTCGCCCTGGTACGTCCGCACCCACCCCGCCCCGACCATCTCCTGCAGCTCGGTGAGTGAGCCCATCCGCGGCACCAGCACTGGCCGATCGAACGAAAGTGCCAAGAGGGCGCTCCCCGAGTTCAACACCTCACTGAAGGGCAGCACCACCAGGTCGGCCGCTGCCAAATAGAGGAGGATCTGCTCGTTAGGTATCCATCCAAGGTGCAGGCGAACCCGCGGATCATCGCCGGCCGCTGCGCGAACGTCCGCGGCCACATCGTCCGATTTCGGCTCCCCGGCCACGAGGAGAGTCAGCGCACGGTCCGCCAGCGCCCGGAACGACCCTATCAACTGCGGCACGTTCTTGTAGCGCCGCACGAGCCCCACGAAGGACACCACGTTCGAGCGAGCATCGATGGCGAGCTTGTCTCGCGCGGCGGCCTTGGGCAGGTCGAGCGAATAGGCATCCCGGTAGTGTCCCGCGGGAATGACGAACCCGGGGATGCGCCGCAGTTCCGGGAATCGGGCCAGCACCGCCTCCTGTCCGCTGTGACTGAGGCTGATGTACCCGTCCAGGCGTGGAATGAAGGCACGCCAGAACCAGCGCTCGAGCGTCGGATACAGGCGCTCGTGGGAGTGCAGGTTGTGGACGGTCCACACGATCTTCGCGCCCCGCGAGCGCGCCCACCGCAGCATCCCGAGCGCCGAGACCACCCGGCGAAGCGCCCGGACCGAATTGCCGTCGTTCAGGTGGCCTTCCGGCCAGTGCACGTGCACGAGATCGTACCGTCTTCTCAGCAGCCGCCGGTGAGAGTAGTCCTTCACCACAACGCCGCCGGCAGCCACCATATGCGTGTAGAGCAGCCAGGTGTACGGATTGGCGAGACGATGGTGGAACGCCGGGGATGCGAGGACGCGAAGGTCCGGACGCTGTTCGCCCCGGGGCCGGGGCAGCGACGCGACGCTCGGGGCGTGAGCCGGCCCCACACTCCGCCTCGCGTGGAAGCTCCCATCGAGCCTCGTGCCGCCAAGGCTCCCGGACCGGTCCGCGTACCGCGACCGCATCAGTCGTGGCCGGCGGCTGTGGCCGCGCGAGCGCGGCCCTTCATCGCGACATCCCGTGGCGAAGCTCCTCGCCCCAGAGGGCGAGGAACAGGCTGCGGCGGAGCACTGCCTCACCCGGCGTGCCGCCCACGTCTTGTCGGAAGCGCTGATACTCCGACCGAGCGTGGATCAGCCAGACGAGAAGGCGCAGGGCGCCGAGCGCTGCGGCTGGAATGCGGAGCTGCGCGGCGTACCGGCCGAGGCACTCGCGTGACGTGCTCCCGACGAACGTGCCGGGGTCGAGTGCTGCGCGATACGACGCCCGCCGATGCCCTGCATCGACGGCTCCGTCGAGAAAGAACCCCCAATAAGTCAGAAAGTAGATCAGATCCAACGCCGGCAGGCCTTGCAGCTCGGCACTCTCCCAATCGAGCACGCCGAGATCGCCCCGAGGCGTGAGCAGCACGTTCCACGGGGAGAAATCCCGGTGCTCGCAGACGAGGGGGAGGGGCCCGAGATCCTTGAGCCGCGCCTCCGCTTCGCGGACCATGCCGTGGTCGAGCACCGCGCCGAAGGCATCGACGAAATCGGCCAACGCCCGCTCGACCAACCGTCCATGCCACTCCTGCTGTGCCGTGGACACAGCCCCCTCGCCGAGCGCACCGATCCAGGCCGTCGCCATGAAGGCAAGCTCGGCGAACCGCGGGGTTCCACCCAGCGAGACCAGCGGCGTCCCCCTCACGACGCTCTCGCCCACAGTGTACACGCTTGCGTGTGTGCGCGCGAACAGTAGCCGCGGTATCCCCGCACGTCCTGCGAGCACCCGCAGTGCCTCCGCCTCCCGGTGCAGGGGCCCGAGCGACTCGGGCACACGCGGAATCTTGATGACTAGCGCCGGCTCGCGGCGCGACTCCGCGAATACCAGCGCGATCACCTTGCTCACACTGCGCGGCCCGCCGGTCTGAAGGAGGAGCGACGGACGTCGCGGGGCGGGGCCGAGCCCCCACGACTCCCAGCCCTCGCGCACCTGCGCGATCAACTCGGCGGCAAAGTCCGGGTAGCTCGCCGTCTGGTGCCCCGCCGCGGACAGCCGCGTAACCGGCGCGTGCTGATCGGCCGGTTTTCGCGCGACCACGCAGATCGGGCGGTTGATTCGCGCGGGATAGCCCGAGAGCCAGAGCGCGCGACGAAGCGCACGGGTGACCCGACGCCGGAGCGGCGCCGGCCCCCCGCGCTGCTGGAGGAAGTACCGAGTCGCCGCCGTGCTGTCGAGCGGAACCCACGCGCCCGCCGCCGCCGGGTCGGGACGTGGCGCATAGCACGTGACGCCCACCCACCCCATCCGCGCCAGTCGCCTGCGGATCCCGTAGGGTCCGCCCGAACGAAGCCGCCTCCACTCCGTGTAGCATGTACCACCTGGACGAAGCGCCGCCCAGGCGGCGCGCAACGTCGCCAAGTCAGGATCCACGGCGACCACCGTGTCGCAGCCACCGATGGCCGCCGCTGTCGCGGGATCGACCACGCGTGAGACCGCCGCGACCGCTCTGGCGAGTGCGTCGCCGGTGAAGCACACGCTCGTACCGCCTTCAGGCGTCCCGGCCAGGAACCGCCAATCGGCACGCCGGAGGAGGCGGTTTCGCGCCGACTCGCGCAATGGTGAGGCGGTTCCGGAGGCGACCGGCAGACTACTCATGCGCAATCCCGCCCCTTCCGGCCAGCACCCGGTCGTAGAGTCGCATCGTGCGCGCGGCCATGTGCTCGGCGGCAAATTGCTCCCGCACTCGGCGCGCCGCCGCGGCGGCGAGTCGTTGCGCGAGGTCCGGGTCATCCAGGACTGAGCGAATGGCTCCGGCGAGCGCGTCCGCCCGACCGGCTGGCACGAGGAGCGCGCTCTCTCCATCGATGACGGCTTCGCGGGTCCCACCGATGGCCGTGGCGACGATGGGCTTGCCGGCGGCCATCGCCTCGAGCACGCAGATGGGAAGTCCTTCCACGAGCGAGGGCAGCACGAAGACGTCGGCCGCTGCGAGAAGCCCAGGAATGTCGGTGCGATGTCCCAGAAACCGCACCCGATCGGCCACTGCCAGGGCAACGGCATGGCGCTCCAAGTCGCCGCGCTCGGGTCCCTCGCCCGCGATCAGCAACTCCACGTCCGGAAGGTGCGTTGCCGCTTCGAGCAGGTGGTGAATCCCCTTCCGGCGGACCAAACGCGCAATCGCAAGGACCACGCGGCGCCCGGTCGCGTGCCGCAGAGACATCTCCGGTGCGGCTGCCGCTCGCGTCTCATCAAACGGGGCGAGCGCGATCCCGTTTTGAATTACTTCCACTCTACTTTTCAGGCCCGCATATCCGCTGAGCTCCTCACCCATCCTCTCGGACACCGCGATGTATCGATCGACGGCCAGAGACACCAGTTGCTGGCGGATGCGAGCGCGGCGTGATTGAATCCCGGAGAACAGGTGCTGCGTCGCGATGACGACAGGAATCCTCGCGGCGCGGGCCGCCAGGATCGCGCGGGAGCATCGGAGCGGCCAGCTCAAGTGCACGTGGAATACCGAGGGGCGAACGTGCCGGAGCATCCTCACGACCGCCGGGAGGCGCAAGGCGTCGCGCCGCCGTGAGATTCGAGGCACCGTTCGCGTGACGACGCCGAGGCGATTCGCTTCGACGAGCAGCTGATCGAGCCCCGGCGCTTCGTGGTGCATGAGCACCGGTCTCCACCGCTGCTGGTCCATGCCGCCAAGCAGTGTGAGTAACATGCGCTCAGCGCCGCCAAACTCCCGGCTCTCGGTGAAGTGCACCACGGTGCGCGCCTTCATCGCCGCTTCCATTCGCGCACGTCAGGCCCGACACCGAGCCAGAAGAAGTAGTCCAGCGCCAGTCGGTAGTAGCGATGCAGCTTGGGTGAGCGTCGCCGCTCCAGGCGGCCCATGACCCAGATCACCCCTCGAGGCGTTGCGTGCACGACCCTGCTCAGACGAAGCAGCGCGGCTCGGAGCAGACGCCACTTCCGTGACCCGCTGTGATAGTGGCCGAGGCGGAGGTTCGGGAGCGTCCCGGGATGCTTTCGCACAGTGAGGACGGCCGTCTCTCCCTTCGCGACACTGTCCCGGGCCAGCGCCGCGAAGTCCTTCTCGTAATGCTGCGCCGCCGCCGCCTCTCGGCTGTACACGAGTTCCACGCCGGCAGCGAGGAGGCGGAGGGCAAGCTCGCCGTCTTCGTTTCCGTAGACCTTGAACCCCTCGTCGAACAACCCAATCCCCAGGAGGAGCTCCCGGCGGATGGAGAGATTCCCGCTGTAGAAATCACGAAAGCCGATGACGTAGCCAGGCTGCGCCAGCTTTGCATCGTGGCGCTCGAACTTGGCCCGGATGTAGGTGGCCGCCGATGGCGAGCGGTCGTCCACTGTGACGGGCACGGCGCCGAGCACCGCTCGCCGCGCCCTGCTCTCGTGAGCTGCGGCGTGCGCCGCCAGGAAGCCGGGGGCCGGTTCCATGTCGTCGTCCAGCAGGACGAGCACTTCGCCCCTGCTCTCGGCGATGCCGGCGTTGCAGGCCGCGGCGCGTCCCCTGTTGGGGTGCCAGATCGCCCGCACCGGCAAGATGCCGGCAAAGCCGCCGATCATTTCCCGCGTCCCATCCACCGACCCGTCGATCGACACGACGACCTCGAAGTCGGTGCGCGGAAGCGTCTGCTCGAACAGCGCGCCGAGCAGGCGCCTGACCGACGCAGAGCGCTGGTACGTCGGGACCACGAGGCTGATACGCGGGACCGCGGCGGTCATGCGCTCGCCCATCTCGCACGGAGCCGAACGTGTGCGGCAGAGTCGTCTGGCCGCGCCTCCGACCAGCGCGCGAAGAACCGATCCCTCTGCCCTGCCACCTCACGCACGTACTGTGCGAAGACGTTCGCTGGAGTCTCTTCCAGGTCTGCGCGCTCGGGGTCCGGGTCGCGAGTGGAGGTGTACGTGGCCAGGTCGCACCAGAGC
>Ga0307406_10001651_pt1 | contig 12263 bp, 10 predicted proteins | sample 322Cmetagenome_3_FD_203706 | JGI IMG/M metagenome (GOLD analysis project Ga0307406, IMG submission 203706) | Maize rhizosphere microbial communities from greenhouse at UC Davis, California, United States - 322HYB-C-2 | ecosystem: Host-associated > Plants > Roots > Rhizosphere > Soil | place... | reverse complement strand
CCCATGCTATCGCCGCATACCGAAATGCGGCCCGGCCGATGCGCCAGTTCGCGCAAAAATCACGAATCGACCGCCCTGCGACGCCAAGACGCAAGGATTTTCCGGTATTTGGCGTTATCGCCCCCGTTCGGTACTCTTGCCCCAGCCACTTCCGGAACCGATATGCCAAACCTCGCTTCGATCCTCAAAGACGAAATCGCTCGTATCTCGCGCAAGGAATGCCGCCGCCTCGTCGACCCGCTGAAGAAGCAGGTCGCCGCCCAGCGCCAGGACATCGCCTCGCTCAAGCGCGAACGCGACAGTCTCAAGCGTGAGGTCGCAGCGCTGAGCAAGGCGCTCGGCAAGTCCGGCACCAAAGCCGTCGCGGCCAAGCCGCAAGCCGAAAGCGAAGGCCGCCACCGCTTCTCCGCCGCCGGCCTGCGCACGCTGCGCAAGAAGTTGGGCGTGTCGGCGGAAGAGTTCGGCAAGCTGATCGGCGCCAGCGGCCAGTCGGTCTATAACTGGGAACAGGAAAAAGCGCGTCCGCGCCAGGCCTTGCTCCAGCAGATCGCGGCTTTGCGTAGCATCGGCAAACGCCAGGCGCAGAAACTGCTCGAAGCCGGCTGACGAAGTTCGGGGAGGGATGCGAGGCAGTCCCCGCTGCCGCCGTCGTTGGCGAACGTCATCGACGGCGAGCATCGCCGCGGCCGCCTGCCCCCTCCTGCGACGACGTGGCCTACTTGCCCGACCTGAGGCTCGCGACCGATCGGTTGGCGCAGATCAGGCGCAGCAGGCCATGCCGCAGCAGGCCCGAAGCATCGAAGCCATGGCTGTCGATCTCGACCACGAAGCGCGGCTTGAACCACAGCGCGCCGGGTATTTCTCTGACGTCCGGATTCACCGTGACCGTCGGTTTGATCGTCCCGCCTTTCAGCCGCGATCCGAGCTCGGCGATCAGCGCTGTGTTGAAATCGCCGCGCGCCTGGCCGGCGTAATGCCAGGCCGCCTTGCCTTTGGGTTGCGCAAGCAACAGCGATCCGAAGCCCCGGTCCGCATGGCGCGCGCCGGGCGGGGTGTAGCCCACCACGGCGAACTGGCTGGACTGAAGCAAGCGCGTCTTGCGCCAGTCCGGGCTGCATCCGCGCATGTAGGACGCGAAGGCGCGTTTGGAAATCAGCCCGTCGAAGCATTGGTTGACGGTCACCGCGCGCGCGATGTCGCCGTTGCCGAGGATATGGCTGCTATAGGCCAGTTCCCGCGGCGCCTGTCGCAGCAGATGCTCGAGCACGGCCTTGCGATCGACCAGGGGCGCGCGCTCGATGCCAATGCCGTCGATATGCAGCAGATCGAACAACATATAGGTCAAGGGCTCGCAGCGCTCTCCCGACAACACCGCCCGCAGCGCGGCGTAGTCGGCTTCGGCGCCGGCGCCGACGATCAGCTCGCCGTCGAAGGCCGCCGACTGCAGTCCCAGCCGCTCCAGCGCCTCGACGATGTCCGGAACGCGCTCGGTCCATTCCACGCCATCGCCCGACCACAGGCGCGCGCGGCCATCGGCGATCACCGCGAGCATGCGCTGGCCGTGCCACTCCAGTTCGTGCAACCACTTGCCGTCGTTCGGCGGCGATGGCCCGGCCACCGCCCGTTGCGGCTCGAAGGCTTCGGCGGGCCACTCGGACGGCTTCGCACCGAGCAACAGGCTGGCCAGACCGGCCCAATCGATCCTGCTGCGCGCGATGTCGGCGACCGGATCGATCCGGCCGGAAATATCGATGATCGCGGGCGCCATCGGGCGCGGGTCCCGCTTCGGTTCCGCAGCGAACCCTCTATGGGTGGAAACATCGGATGGCGCGGTGCGCTGATCGGCCGCATGCGATTCCGATCGGGCGCGGTCCCGCTCGTTCGTGGGTCTGAAAGGCGCGTGCTCGTTAGTACCCAATGCGCTCGCTCCCTGCGTTCGGCGCCGTAACGACGCCCCTAGTGTCCGCGATCCGCGCGATTGCAGCTGAGGCTTGTGCGGCGAGATCGCAGTGACGCACGTCGCAGGCGGCGATCGCGGTCGCCGCAGCGACGCGCCAACGATCGCGGACTAGCCGACCCCGCGCCGATGGCGGGGTGTCATCATTGCGCTGCGATGAGGAAGCGGCGTCATGAGATCCCCACGACTCGGGCACCCGGACCGAACGAACCGATCGAAATCCGCAACCGGCGTCTCTGATTACGCTTATACGCCTGCCGACGCAGGGCAACCACTACCGGCGCGGGCGGCTTCGCAAACATCGACGCACGTCAAACTAATGAGTGCGTTTACCCCGAAGCGCGATGTCACTGCGGTCATCACTCGTTCTTGACACGGCTGCGAGTCGAGCCCGGCACAGCGGCTCGCCGAGGCCTTCGGCCGTGGATTCGGCCGTTCAACCGCCCTGGTCGGTGAAGCCGTGTCTGGCCGCGAGCTTGCTCAAGGAAATCGCTCCGCGCAGGCCGAGTTTCTTGTAGACGCGCGAACGGATGGTGCGCACGGTGGTCTCGTCGACCCGCAGCACTTCGGCGATCTGCCGGGTCGTGTACTCCTGCACGGTCAATGCCGCGACCTCTTTCTCGCGCGCACTCAAGCGGCGGAACGGCGACAGGCCCAGCAGGACATTGCGCGGCAGGGCATCGTCGACGAACTCGTGCCCGGCCGCGACCTGGCGAATCGCGTACACCAGCTTGTGCGCGCTGCTCGCCTTGGCCAGATAGCCGCGCGCGCCGGCATCGAACAACAACCGCGGGATCGAACTGTCGTCGAGCCCGGAGACGATCAGGATTTTGCGCTCGGCATTCTCGTGCAGCAGCTTGCGGGTCAGGCGCAGGCCGTCGGTATCGGGCAGATCGAAATCGCACAGCACGACATCGACGGCAAGCTTGGGAATCGCCGCCAGCGCCTCGGCGCCGTTGCCCGACTCGCCGACGACGAGGATGTCGGTTTCCCGCTCGATGATCGAGTGCAAGCCTGTCCTAAGCACCGGATGGTCGTCGACGACATAGATCCGAATCATTCCGATCCTCTAGCAAATTCATAGATCGGGGACGCCGATACTCCAGTGTTGATCTCGCGGAACGACCGATGCGCACGGCGCATCGATAGGCAGCACAGGTCCTTCAATCCGAAGCCCTCGAAGTGTGGATGACGACAATGCAAGAAGCAAAATGTTCTACCCCACACATTACAGCGCTGCGGATCGATGGCAACGCGACGACCGCAACCCCAAGTTTCGCAACATGCTTCGAAACCGAATCCATGGCCACAAATCGTCTTCGTTCGTTTACAAATGTGGACTAGCGTCCACAACGATTTTTCGATGGCTCATGCCGCATCGCGGTCCGTATGCGATAGTGGCTGCGCAGGGGACGGAGCCGATGATCGAAGTGTTCCGCGCGGCCGAATCGAGCGCCGCAGGCGCGTCCCGAAGCCAGCCGCGCGCACTCGATGCAAGAAGGTTTCGCATGGCGGCACCGGCAAGGTTTTGCAGTCGATCGAGCAGGAAAGGAATCGCAATGAAGCCCGCAAGCACAGGAAGCATCGCCAAGCTACGGTTCTGGTCCATGGCGCTGTTGCTCATCGGCGGTTCGATGGCCACCGACGCCAGCGCCCAGCTGGTCGTCAACGACCCGGTCAACCTCACCGCGCATATGCAGCAGATCGCCGAGGATGCGGTCGAGTTCGGCAAGGAGGCCAAGCGCTGGAACGACACCTACAGCCACTATCAGCAACAGCTGATCAAGTTGCAGCGTCTGAATTTCAACTCTTCGCAAATGAGCGATACGTTTCCGCTGCGCCCCGACGATTACGGCATGCAGGACATGTGTCCCGCCGGCGGCGAGGGCGGCGGCGCGCGCGAGCGCATGACCGGCCTGCTGCGCCAGATCGCGCCGAAGATGGACGGCAACATCGTCGAAGAGCAGAAGGCGATCTGCCAGCGCATGGTCCTGGCCGAGAACGCCAAGTACAACGAATCGGTGCGGATGCTGAAGACGCTGATCGAGCGCAACCGGCAGTTCCAGCAGATCGAAGCGCAGCGCGACGGCGCGAACTCCAGTCAGGGCGCCCTGGCCGCCAACGACAACGAGGCGCAGCGTTTCCTGGTGCGCACCTCGATGGACCTGGACTACTGGCAAGCGCGCATGAAGGCCTATAACGACTACATCGAGTCGCTGAAGTGGGACCAGTCGCGCCTGGCCAAGCGCGCGCTGCAGGGCAATCGCGGCTCGCTGCTGGGCCAGGTGGTGCAGGCCGCGGCGCTCAAGGCCGCACTCTCGAAATAGACCTACCAAGCCGGGCCGCGACGATGCGATCCGGCCGCCACGATCCCAGGGGAAGGCGATGCACGAGTTCAATGGATTGAACGGACTGGTCGATTGGATCGACCCCTACAGTCAGTCGGGCATCGGCGATTTCGTCCTGTTCCAGTTGGTCAACGATTACCTGACCGACCGCATCGACGAGTTCGGCATGCAGCTGATGGGCAGGACCATGACCTGGGCCAGCAGCATCGCCCTGGTCCTGGTCACGCTGTGGATCCTGCTGATGGGCTATCGCATCGTCACCGGGCAGTTGCGCGAACCGATGATGGCGCTGGTGGCCAACGCCACGCGCATCGCCGTGATCGTCGGCGTGGCGACGACGATGTCGTTCGGCGGCAGCGACCTGCACCGTTATCTGACCTACGACCTCGACCGCGAGATCCACGGGCTGTTCTCGGGCCGCAGCGGCAAAACCACGGCGCAGAGCATCGACGAGAACCTCGCCTATACCCAACTGGCCATGAGCGCGATCGACGCCGTCCAGATCGTCCCCGGCGATCCCGAACTGCAGGACCGCAAGGCGCGCGCGGTGTTGTTCGCCGGGGTCGGGGCGGCGAGCCCGGCGATGTCCGCCGGCGCCATGCTGCTGATGTTCAAATTCGCCATCGCCTTGTTCATCGGTCTGGGGCCGCTGTTCATCCTCTGCCTGATCTTCGAGCAGACCAAGGACCTGTTCCGCCGCTGGCTGATGTACGGCATCGGCACCCTGTTCTCGATGGCCATGCTGAGCGTGGTGACCGGCATGCTGCTGGAATTGATGGCGCGCGTGTCGGCGGCGCTGTGGGTGGCGAAGATCGGCGCGATCTGGGGCGTCGATGCCGAGGGCATCAGCAACCAGGCCATGCAGCAGGGCGGCCTCGGCCTGATCATGACTGTGGTCATCATCACCGTGCCGCCATTCGCGGCCAATTTCTTCCAGGGCACGCTGGGCGGCTTCATGCAGTTCTCGGCGTTCGGGAGTGGGGCCTCAAGCCAGGCTGGAGCGGCTGGGTCGACACCAGTCCCGAACTCCAACGAGCTCGCTAAGACTGCAAGAGCCTCGAGTTTGCCCGAGTCTTTCAGTGATGCCGGCACCCGAGTTTCCGGCGGAGCGACCGCGTCCTATAGCGGTTCGCAGGACCGAATTAAACGAGGTTGAGTATGAAGATGCATGTGATTGTTCTGGTCGCCGCCTTGCTCGGCGTGCATCACCAAGCCGCCGCGGAGGGTGGCTGCCCGCCGGGCATGATTCCGCATTCAGGAACCTCGACTGCTTCCTGCGGCCCGATCCCCTCGGGTCCGGGCGGCTACGCAGGACCGACTGCAAAATGGAAAAATCGCTGGGGCGCGGTCGCGGGCGATGATGCGAAGGGTGTCGTCGGCGCAGTAACCGACCTGCCGAGCAAACGCGAGGCAAAGAAGGCCGCCATCGAGAATTGCCTGAGCCGGGGTGGTGTTGATTGCACATTGACCGTCGCCTACGTCAACCAGTGCGTAGTCATCGTTGCCAGCAACACCCGCTACGTAACGACCAATGCCGCGAACGCGGAACTCGCCGCGGAGGTCGGCATGGAAGACTGCGAAAAGAAGAAGGACGGCGAGTGCCGGATCTATTACGCGGGTTGCAGCCGGCCAGTACGGGTTCGCTGACAGCCCCACCCCATGCACAGGACGAAGGAACGCCCATGCCCATGACCCTGCCCTCGCCGAACGCCAAGGATTGGTTCGCCGAGGTACGTTCGATCGAAAACGCGTCGCTGTCGGCCTTGATGGTCTTCATCGTCGCCGTGGCCCTGGCGATGATCGGCATCCAGGCCGGGGCCGAGCCGTTGACTCATTTGTCGCGCTGGGTCGCGGCCGCCTCGGCGCTGTTGCACGTGTGGGTCGCCTTGTCCGGAACGCGGCTGGCGGTGTCGGCCAGGCGCCACCTCATGGCGCGCTGGGGACGTACGCGCTCGGCACGTCTGGCGCCGCTGCGTCGCGGTCTGCGCAATGCAGCGGCCGGCCTGATCGCGGCCTGGGCGGTCGCGGTGTTGTTCGTACTGATGGTGCCGTTCATGCGCCTGCCCGTGCACATTCCGGACGCCGGCCTGATCTACGCGTTCTCGATCATCGCCTCGAGCATCCACGCGATCTTCGGCACCGCGCTGTACCGGCAGTTGGCGTATCGGCTGCAGGAGGCGCTGCGCCTGCCCGCGGCCGGCAATATTCGGCTGTAAGGCGCAAGCACCGGCGGCCATGGAGTCGTCCGCACCTGCCTCGTCCGGCGCAGGTTGGCGCTCGCGGCTTATGACCGACGGAAATACCGTGGGACGCCGCGCATACGGAGGCGCCAGCGCATCGTCGCCTGTTGCAGGACGCCTCAGTCTTTAGCAACGCGCACACGCAAGCGCTGGGCTTCCAACTCGTAAGCGAAGCCGTCGCCGCCATCGCCGAGGTAGCGCCAGACCGGCCGCAGCACGGCCTCGGCCTTGAGTAGGACTTCCTGGAATTCGGCCTCGGGATCGGACAGATAGGTGATCGCGCCGCCGGCGCCGAAGGCGACCGTGGCGCCGTCGTAGGACAGGGTGCGGATGCCGATGTTGAGATCGGCCACGCGGTTGTAGCCGAGATAACCGATCGAGCCGCAATAGACGCCGCGCGGGCTGCGCTCCAGGTGATCGATGATTTCCATGGTGCGCTTTTTCGGCGCGCCGCTGATCGAGCCGCCCGGAAAGGTCGCGCGCACCAGGTCGATCAGGCTGCAGTCCGGGCGCAGCTGCGATTCGACCGTGCTGACCAGCTGGTGCACGGTGCGATAGCTCTCGACGACGCGCAGTTCCGGCACCTCGACGGTGCCGGCGACCGAAACGCGGTTGAGGTCGTTGCGCATCAGGTCGACGATCATCAGGTTCTCGGCGCCGTCCTTGACCGACTCGGCCAGCTCGCGCGCATAACGCGCGTCGAGTTGCGGGTCGTCGGAACGGCGCGCGGTGCCCTTGATCGGCTTGGTCTGGACGCGGCCGCTACGGTCGACGCGCAGGAAACGTTCCGGCGAGGTGCTCAGGACGGCGATACCGCGGCCGCGCAGGAAGGCGCCGAACGGCGCGGCGTTGCCGCGACGCATCTGCCGGTACAGCGCGTAAGGGTCGAGCTCGGCTCGGAAACGGAAATGATTGGTCAGGCAGACTTGATAGGTTTCGCCGTCGACGATGGCGCGCTGGCATTCGCCGATCGCGGCCAGGTAATCGTCGCGGCCGAGATCCATGTCGACCTCGAGCGCTTGCAGACCTTGCGACAGAACCGGGGCATCGTCGCCGCGCGCCTGCGCGGCCACGACGGCGGCGACGCTATCGATCCAGGCGTCGGCCTCGGCGCTCTCGTCCTCGAACGCCAGCGCCAGCGCCCAGGCACGTGCGGTCGCATGGTCGAAGGCGAGGAAGCGGCGTACGCGCATCCACAGCGCGTCCGGGATCGGATTGCCTTCGCCGCGGTCGCCGTCGAACAGCGCCTTCATCTCATAGCCCAGGAAACCGACGAAGCCGCCGCGGAAATCGAAGGGCAATCGCTTGCCGTCCTCCGCAATGCCGTCCTCGATGACGGCCTCTTCGAGCTCGCGCTCCATGTCCGCGAGCAAGCCTTGGCCGCGGCTCAGCGCCGCGTCGTCCTCGTCGATCCGGTAAGCGAGCAGATCGGCATCGTCGACCGCGCCCATGAACGAGCAACCGGCGCTGTCGTCGAGCGCGACCTGGCTGTCGAGCCAGAACGCGTTGGCGCGGCCGGCGAACAAGGCCGAGAACACCGCTTCCGGGTCGCCGACGCCGTCGAGCGGCCGGCAGACCACGCGCAAGCTGCGCACGCGCGTTGCCGGGCCGGCGTCGGGCGCCATGAAGGGCATCGCTGGGTCGAGTGGCGCCGCGATGGGCGCCTGCTCGTCGAGCGTCGACGCAACGGGTGCCTGCTCGACGGGCGCCGATGCTGCCGAGGGCAGCGTCAGGTTCACCGAGGGCCGTCGCTGATGAGCGTGCGCCAGGTCGCGGAAGTTCGCGATGAGATCGATGCCGTGTTCGGTCAGGATCGATTCCGGGTGGAACTGCACGCCCCATTGCGGCAGGCGGCGGTGGCGCAGGGCCATGATCAGGCCGGGATCGGCATGGGCGGTGGCCACCAGGTCGGGCGGCAGCGGCGAGGCCACGATCAGGGAGTGGTAGCGGATCGCCTCGAACGGCGTCGGCACGCCGGCGAAGAGGTCGCTGCCGTCGTGATGCACGGCCGAAGCGCGGCCGTGGTACGGCACCGGCGCGTGGACGATGCGGCCGCCGTGGGCATGGGCGATGCCCTGGAAGCCCAGGCAGACGCCGAGCAAGGGCAAGCCGCTGCGGGCGATGGCCTGGCGCGAGACATGCACGTCGGCCTCGCGGGTCACGCTGCCCGGCCCCGGCGAGATCACCACGCAGTCGAAACGGTGGCGGGCGCGCAGCCCGTCCCAGTCGTCTTCGTCGTTATGGACCACGATCGGCGCTTCGCCGAACGCCCGGCCGATCTGGTCGGCGAGGTTCCAGGTGAACGAGTCGTAGTTGTCGATCAACAGGCAACGCATGATCCGGCCATTGTCTTACAAGTCGCCGCCGGCGCGTCCGCGCGCGGCGTTGGCAGGATCAGCCCGGCCGGCGCACGCAGGCCACGGTGCGCACCTCGCCGTCGGCGACGAGGTAGTGGGCGGCGTACTCGGCGCCGGACGCGACCGTGGCCGACAGCTCCTCGGTCGCGGCGAAGACGATGCGCTCGGCCTCGATCCGCACGATCCGCATCGCCTCGAAGCCGAAGAAGCGGCCGACCTGGGGGTACAAGGCCTTGTACAGGCTCTCCTTGGCCGAAAACACCACCGCCAGGCCGAGGGTGAAATCGGGGAAATGCGCCTGCACGGCCTCCTCTTCGGCCGCATCGACCACTTCACGGCGGATGTCGGCGGCCATGCCCGGTTGCAGGCTGCCTTCGATGTCGATGCCGAGCCCGACCACGTCGGGGTCGGTCGAGGCGATGCAGACCGCGCGGTCGCCGGCATGCGAGATCGAGGCGACCACGCCCGCCGGCCAGACCGGCTCGCGGTTCGGGCCGATGGCGATGTCGGCGCCGATGACGCCGAGCGGGGCCAGCGCGCGTTGCGCGCAGATGCGCCCGGCCAGGTAATCGCTGCGGCGCTTGGACACGGCGCGGCCGAACTGGGCCGGGAAATGCACGCCGTGGCGCTCGTAGAGCTCGTCGCGATACATCGAGGCACGGAACCGGCAGCCGTAACCGGTCAGCCGCTTGCCTTCGGCCTCGCACTCGAACGCGGAGGCAGCGAACAGGAAGCCGTCGTCGGTGTCGGGAAACTTATCGGACGCCATCGCTCGCGCCTCCGATACGATTCGGCATGGGGGCGCACCGGCCCGGCCTGGCCGGAGGGGGCGGCATCGCGGCAGGACGGCGGCTCGACGCGCGGTACGGACGACCATGGCTCATGAAAGACTCGGTTCGGACGGAGTTGCAGCCCGCATGTTCGATGGCTCGAACCGACGGGGCATGAGGATCGCACACGGGCGCGCCGTGCGCGCGGCGCAGGGCCGCCGTGCTCAAACGCGCGCAGCCGCGATTCACCCCACATGAGTCAGCCCACGTCGCGAACGGCCCGCGCCGGCGGGCCGTTCGCACTCGGTCGCTCGAGGCCTGCTGAGTCAAGCCCGCCTCAGTTGACGTTGGCCGCGCTCCAGGCCCGCGCCACCGCCGCCTGCTCCGGCGAACCGGCGCCGTACAGCTCGGCCGCGGCGGCCAGGGTCGCCGCACGCGCCTGCGGATAGCTGGTGCTGGAGGTGAACTTGGTGGTCAGCGCGCGATACCAGATCTTGCCGGCCTTATCGCGACCGATGCCGACGATGCCGGTGTCGCCGTTGCAGACCAGCTGGGCCGGGGTCAGGCCCGAACCTGCCGGCACCACCGCGCCTTCGGACACCAGGTAGAAGAAGCGGTTGCCGACGCCGGAGGTGTAGTGCGGATCGTGGATGCCGCCGGCGCCCAGGTTCGGATCGAAGCCGCCGGCGATGTAGCAATTGAACGATTTGCCGTCGACGCCCTGGTTGTACATGTCGCGGAAGGCGAGCCCGCCGGTACGCATGATCTCGCCGATGCGGTAGTCGCCGGGGTCGGCCGGGTTGTTGGCGTAGAACTCGACCAGGGTGCCGAAGATGTCCGAGTTGGCTTCGTTGAGGCCGCCGGCATCGCCCGAATAGGCCAGGTTGGCGGTCGCGGCGTTGACGCCGTGCGACATCTCGTGGCCGGCGACGTCGATGCCGACGATCGGGCCATAGCCGCGCGAGGCGTCGCCGTCGCCGTAGAACATCACCTTGGTCAGGGCGAAGTAGGCGGCGTTGACGCCGGTGGTGCTGCCGTCGGCGCGCTTGAAGTTGGTGTGGGCATAACTCTTGATGCCGGCGCCGTCGTTATACAGGCCGTTGCGGCCGTGCACGTTCTTGAAATAGTCCCAGGTCGCGCCGACCCCGTAATGGATGTCGGTGGCGACGGTGGCGCGATCGCTGAGGGCGTTATTGCCCCAGACGTTGTCGGTATCGGTGAACAGGCTCGCGCCCCAGGTCGCGAACAGGATGTCGAACAGGTTCGAAATCGCCGCGCCCTTGGCGTCGTAAACGCTGCCGTTGCCGCGGGTGGTGTCGATCAGGTCGAACTTGGTCGCGCTCTTCTGGTCGGTGGCGATGCTGAGGTTGCCGTAATAGAACGTCTTGCCGGTGCCGACCGCGCCGGCGGTCTGCAGGCGGTCCTGGACGTCGAGCACCTTGCCGCTGAGGGCATCGACGTAATAGGTGACGAAACCCGAATGCGTTCGGGTTTCCTCGCCCTGCAGGGTCACCTCGTAGGCGAGCACCGGCTTGGCGCCGCGCGCGTACACCACCAGTTGGTTGCCGTGGACCTGGCTGACCTTGCCGTTGAAGCGGGCGCCGGCTTCGACCGCGGCGGCGTCGCGGCTGATGCGCGCGCGCAGGCTGGGACGCTGCTGGCTGCGCAGAGTCGACTGGGTGGCGGCGAGTTGGCCGCGCCGCGATTTCGTCACCACATCGCCGCCGATCACGCGCAGGCCTTGGTAAGTGCGGTCGAAACGCACGTGCGTGGTGCCGTCGCGATCGACGACGGTGTCGCGCGCCTCGAATGCGTCCTCGGCGACGCCCTGCACCGCACCAAGATGATCGGCGATCAGGCCGCGCGCCTGTGTTACCGCCGCCGAGCCCTCGAGCTCCGCCGCCTGGCTTGCCGGTGCGACGACTAGGGCCGCCGCGATGGCGAGAAAGAGTCCTTCCAGCTTCAACCGCTTCGAATGGATACGCATGGTTTCCTTACTCCCGAAGTGATGATCGAAACACCGGCCCGCGAGGCGGGCGACGGCGGGCCACCCAGCCCGCGCTTCGATCATCGGCACAATCCAGGAGCGCGAAGCGGATTTTCACGGCCGCAATCACGGCAAAACTGCGCAGCAGTTCGGAAATCGTCCAATCGGCGAGGCCGGCGGCGCAACGCGCTATCGGATGCCACCTGTCGGTTGTCGCGGTTGCTCGTTGCCGTGCTTGCCGTCGTAGCTTTGCTTTTCCGGCCCATCGTAGATCGGTAGGGCAGACCGCATGGATGCGGCCGTGCGCAAGCAGGCCATGGATGGCCTGTCTGGAGCATCCCTGCGTCGGCATCGCTCGCGCGGGCTTGTGCCTTGCAAGGAGAGCCCTTTTCTTTGGTTAGCTTTGACCGAAGGGAATCCAGACGGACTTTTGGGCTTAGCAAAAGAAAGTAATCCGGCCACGTCAGCGGGCGGAAGCTTTGCACTAGCTTTTGGCTTTCCAGAAGCAAGACAAGATCAAACGCCAAGAGCTTCCGCCGCTAAAGCGGCGGGTTACTTTCTTTTGTCATAAGCAACAAAAGAAAGGTAACCAAAGAAAAATGCT
>Ga0307406_10001650_pt1 | contig 12265 bp, 8 predicted proteins | sample 322Cmetagenome_3_FD_203706 | JGI IMG/M metagenome (GOLD analysis project Ga0307406, IMG submission 203706) | Maize rhizosphere microbial communities from greenhouse at UC Davis, California, United States - 322HYB-C-2 | ecosystem: Host-associated > Plants > Roots > Rhizosphere > Soil | place... | reverse complement strand
GGGGGATGGTATGTTCGTCGAGCTCGCCGGCTCGCTGTTCCGGGCGGAGTTGTGGGCGGGGGCGCGTTCCCCCCCCCCGTTGTGGGGTGGTTTGTCGCCGCGACGCGGCGACAGGGTGGGGTGCGTATCCGAGCGCGCGGTTCCCCACCCGTCTGTCGCTGCGCGACAGCCACCCTCCCCAGGAGGGGAGGGAGAAGGGCCCTACGAACGCATCGTCGTCGCCGTCGACCCGCCCGCCACGGCCTCGGGCGACGCCTGCGGCATCATCGCGGCGGCCTCTCGCCTGCGCCCGGACGGCGTGCGCGAGGCGGTGGTGCTGGCCGATCGCTCGGCCCACGGCCTGTCGCCCGAGGAGTGGGCCCGCCGCGCCGTCGCCCTGGCCCGCGAGGTCAAGGCCGGCTGCATCGTCGCCGAGGTCAACCAGGGCGGCGACATGGTCGTCTCGGTCCTCAAGGCCGTCGATCGCCCGATCCCGGTCCGCACCGTCCGCGCCACCAAGGGCAAGGTCCTGCGCGCCGAGCCGGTCGCCGCCCTCTACGAACAGGGCCGCGTCAAGCACGCCGGCATGTTCGAGGCGCTGGAGGAGGAACTGCTGATGCTCGGCTCCGAGCTCGGCGAAGGCTCGCTGGACCGGGCGGATGCGCTGGTCTGGGCCGTCACCGACCTGCTCTTGGACCGGCCGGGGGCGCGGGGGCCGAGGGTCAGGGTGGTGTGATAGGGTTGGCGACCGCGATGAAATTCTCAGGTGCACTCTGATGCAGAACGAACTGGTGTTCCGGACGGGGGCGGCGAAGCGGACCCTGGGATGGTTCGTTTTCCTGGGCACCGCGGTCGGGCTGGCCGCCATGATCTATGGCCTCGTCACCCACCTGGACACGCAGACCTCGGCGGATCTCTGGTCCGGACTGGTCATCGGGGTATTCCTCGTCGGCCTCATGTGGCTTGGGATGTCCATCCAGCGCCAGCGCTGGAGCATCGAGGGTGAGACCATCGTCTTCCACCATCTCTTCGGACGCCGGACGATCCCTGTCTCCGGGCTGGCCGGTTACGGAAAACTGGTCATCATCGTCGCCGCCGCGCCGCTCGCTCACCTGGACCTCTACGATCGCGACCTGAAGCGCGTCGTCCGGCTTCCCGTGGGCCTGAACGATCAGGCGAGGGCGGAGGCCTGGTTCGCGGAACGCCTGCGTCCTGTCGTCAACGACGGCAGCGCCGCATTGCCAAGGCTGAGGTTCGCCGACACGCCGAAAAGCTGAACGTCGCCGAACCGCGGGCGAGGGAGATGAGGGTGAGGAGATTATCCGTCGCTGTCAGTCGCGACGATCATCGCGGGGATGATCGACCAGCCGGCCGCCCGGGCGATGGCGGCGGTCGAATTTCCATCAATGACCAGCCATCGGCCGTCGCTCATCGATTGAACGTCGATCGGCGCGCGAGGCGCCTGCCGACCGTTTCGCGCCGCCGCCATGTACCGGACCGCATTCGCGACCCCCTCGGGCCGCAAATGCGAGAGGACGAGTTGATCGACAGGTAACTCGGTTTGCCCCTCTGCCGTGACGAAATACGCAGGAGCATCTTCCGGCAGGTCTTGCGCCAGAGCCGTGATTTCAGGGGGAAGGGGGATCAGTTCGATCTCCGACCCGTTGAATACTGGAAGAGTGGTCATGGCCAAGGCTCGACGAATGGGCTGAGAACGATGGTTAACGGGTTATAGACCGTTGCCGGTGATGATGGGGTTGGATAAGCAGATTGCCGAAACCATTTGCTTTCGTAGCCTCGAGTTTCAAACTGAACCGGTGATCGACGATGAGTCGCCGGGCAACAAGGGATTGAAGTAGATGCGCACGACCAAGCGTCCGTATTTCGCAGAAGCCGCTCGACGCCCCTATTTCGCCTGATCGCCTACCGCTTCATCGTTTCGAGCAGTTCCAGCTCGAAATAACGTCGCCAGCCCAGACGCATATGCAAATCCGCGTAGGCGTCCGTGATCGCGGCGTCATCCTCGGATATCTGGGCGGCCCTGAGGCATTTCTCGATCCCGTCTCGCGCCTCCCTGGAAGTGGTCGCAAAGGTGATCATCGCCAGTCCTTCGGTATCCATCAGGTCACTCGCAAACGTCTTGCCTGGATGGTCGCCAAGCGCGGGCTTGGCGAAGAACGCCGTGATCTCGGCCTCGATCGCGGTCCGCTCGGACTTCAATTGCGTCGGCGTATGATATTCCCGCTCGATCATGAAGGTGATCCGGTTGAACTCCAGTGAGAGTCGGTCCGGCGGATCCATCTTGGCGTAGGCGGCGTCGCCTTCAATCTGCTGGCAGTACTCGATCGCTCCGTCCAGATCGCCGATCACATAGAACACGAGCGGTACGGCGCGGACTTCAACCGATTTGATCTGACCTGCCTTGAACAGGGCTCCGGCTTCGGCGAGCCAGTCGTCGGCATGTTTGCGGAACAGGCGGGTCAAATCCCCGTTGGGGCGCTGGCTGGCGACCACACCGACCAGGATCCAGGCGAAGCGCCGCGCATCAGGGCCGCCTTGGCAGCATTGATCCAGGTTCTTGATCAATTGCTGCAGCCGCTTGCTGTCGGCCGGCTCCGACGCCAGCCACGGCTTCGCCTCCTCGATCATGTCGCGAAGGGCGAGCACTTTCGGCGGACGCGGCGCGCCGGCCCAAACCTCCTCCGAGTATTTGAGCATCCCTTCGAAGACCTGCTGACGCGCGGCGCGGCGCGTTTCTTCCTCCACATTCCAGTTGGCCGTGATCATCTCGCGGATCAGCCGGCTCTGATTTTCAAGGCTTTCGATCGTGTCGGCGACCGATCCCATCAGCGCGCTGAGACGGGGATCGAAGGCTCGCGCCGGCTTGTATGTGAGGTCGTGCATCTTCCGGGACCATGCGTTGTGAAGCAGGGTTTTGAACTGCACCTCGAAATGGAGCGCCTCTCCATTGATCGTGAACGTGTAGTTGAGATGGGTGGCGTAGTAGCCGTTGAAGGCTTCGTGTTTGACCTCATCCTTGAACTTCGCCTTGCGTGAACGAAGGGCGCGCTTCGTGGCCTGTACGGCCTCCTCGACATAGTCCGGATAGGCGATAACCATCGTTATGCCGACGATGTCATTGATCTCAAGGAAGTGCGCGGTGGTGGGGCTTTTGCCCCACTTGCGGACCTTGGAGGCGATTTTCTCCGGCGATTTGAAGGGGCCGCCGGCGGCGGCGTTGTCGGGGCGACCGTAGACTTCGATGATCTTGTCGAAGCCGAGCCGTTCGCGAACACCCTCGCACGCGTCCAGCGCCAACCGGTTCAGCCGCCGGTAGTCGTCGCTGTATCGCTTCAGAAATTCGTCAGCCTTCGAATAGCCGCTCATCACGCCCCCGATTGTCCCCAAACCCGACAACCCGGCTAACGATAAAACGCCTCTACTGCAACGCTGGCGGGTGGAGCTAATCGCCGATCAGGGCGAACGCCTCACCCGAACTCCACCAGCACGTCATCGGCCGCCACCGGATCGCCGGCCTTGGCGCTGACGGCCTTCACCACGCCGTCCCGTTCCGCCTTGAGGATGTTCTGCATCTTCATGGCTTCGATGATGGCGACGGTTTCGCCGGTCTTGACCTCCTGGCCGACGACGACCGGGATGGCCACGACCAGGCCCGGCATGGGGCTCAGGACCATCTTGGAGGTGTCCGCCGCCACCTTCTCCGGCAGACGGGCGTAGAGGTCGGCCAGGCGGGGGCGCAGCACGCGGACGCGGGCCTTGGCCGCGCGGTGGCGGATCACGAAGCCGTCGGCGACGCGGGCGACATCGGCGGTGAAGGGCTCGCCGTCCAGCTCGGCGCGGAACTGGGGCAGGCCGGGACGCCAGTCGATCTCGGTCAGGCGGGCGTGGCCGCCGCCGGTGAAGGCCAGCAGCAGGGCCTCGTCCTCGTCATAGGACAGGTCGACGCCGTGCGGAGCCTTGTCGATCAGCACGACCCAGTCGGTGCGGTCGGACGGGTCGCCGTCCTGCTCGGCCTGGATCTCGTTCATGGCCACGGCGGCGGCGGCGATCAGCCGGACCTGATGCTCGGTCGGGGCCAGGCCGTGGAAGCCGTCGGGGAATTCGTCCTTGATGTAGCTGGTCGAGATATTGCCCGAGCGGAAGCGGGGCTGGTCCATGACAGCGGCGAGGAAGGGCACATTGTGGCCGACGCCGGCCAGGTGGGTGTCCTCCAGCGCGCGGGCCATGCCGGTCAGGGCCTCGTCGCGGGTCGGGGCCCAGGCGCACAGCTTGGCGATCATGGGGTCGTAGAACATGCTGATCTCGTCGCCCTCGCGGACGCCGGAATCGTTGCGGACGACATAGCCGTCCTCATGCTCGCCTTCCTCGGGTTGCTCGTAGCGGACCAGGCGGCCGATGGAGGGCAGGAAGCCGCGGTAGGGGTCCTCGGCGTAGATGCGGCTCTCGATGGCCCAGCCGTTGATCTTCAGGTCCTTCTGCTCGAAGGCGAGCTTCTCGCCCCAGGCCGAGCGGATCATCTGCTCGACCAGATCGACGCCGGTGATCAGTTCGGTGACCGGGTGCTCGACCTGCAGGCGGGTGTTCATCTCCAGGAAGAAGAAGCTCTTGTCCTGGCCGGCGACGAACTCGACCGTGCCGGCCGAGTCATAGTTCACGGCCTTGGCCAGGGCGACGGCCTGGGCGCCCATGGCGGCGCGGGTGGCCTCGTCCAGCAGCGGGGAGGGGGCCTCCTCGATGACCTTCTGGTTCCGGCGCTGGATCGAGCATTCGCGCTCGAACAGGTGGACCACGTTGCCGTACTTGTCGCCCAGCACCTGAATCTCGATGTGGCGCGGGTCGATGATGAATTTCTCGAGGAAGACCCGGTCGTCGCCGAAGGCGTTCAGGGCCTCGGCCTTCACGGCTGCGAATCCTTCGGCCATGTCGTCGTCGGAGTGGGCGACGCGGATGCCCTTGCCGCCGCCGCCGGCCGAGGCCTTGATCATGACGGGGTAGCCGATCTCGCGGGCGATCTTCACCGCCTCTTCCGTCGATTCGATCAGCCCCATGTGGCCGGGGACGGTGGAGACACCGGCGTCCTGGGCGAACTTCTTGGAGGTGATCTTGTCGCCCATGGCGTCGATCGCCTCGGGATTCGGGCCGATGAAGGCGATGCCCTCGGCCTTCAGGCGGCGCGCGAAACCGGCGTTCTCGCTCAGGAAGCCGAAACCGGGGTGGACCGCCTCCGCGCCCGTTTGACGCACCGCGTCCACGATCTTGTCCGCCAACAGATAGCTCTGCGCGGCGGGGGCGGGGCCGATCAGGACGGCTTCGTCGGCCATCTCCACGGCCAGCGAACCGGCGTCCGCTTCAGAGTACACCTGCACCGTGGCTATGCCCATGCGGCGGCAGGTCTTGATGATGCGGACGGCGATTTCGCCGCGATTGGCGATCAGGATCTTCTTGAACATGAAGGCTCGACTGTGAAGCGGATGATCCGCCTGCGGAGGCGCTTCGCCCCGATTAGGCCGCGATCCGCAGGGAGTAAACCGGATGGGGGCGTTCATCCGAACGGGGTAGAGGCTTGGCAAGCCTGTCACCCTTGGGCTTTAACGTCGCCACGCCCTGTTCAATTCGGCTCCGGAGCCTGACTTCATGTCCCGTTTCCTACCCGCCGCGGCTGCCGCCGCACTGGTTCTCGCTATCAGCGCCGGCTCCGCCTTCGCCCAGGATTTCCGCGCCCTCGCCCGCCAGGACCTGCAGGCGGCGCATGACGAACTGGCCGCCAACCACCCGGCGCCGGCCATCCCCGGCCAGCCCAGCGTCGACTTCCGCGCCTGGCTGGACGCCGGGCTGCAGGACTCGCTGGGCCGGGTCAACCGCGTCAACTCGGGCGATTCCCACGCCTATCTGCTGCGCTACTACGGGGCGGGCTTCCGCGACTCGAACATCCAGATCAACCCGACCTATGAAGGCCTCGGCCCGTATTTCGGCACGTCCTGGGCCGGTTTCGCCACCGGCTGGCGCGGCGGCAAATATGTCGTGACCTACGTCAAGCCGGGCCTGCGCGGCGCCAATGTGCCGCGCGTCGGCGACACGGTGGTGTCGTGCAACGCCACGCCGATCGAGGAGTTCGCCCGGGACAAGCTGGACCGCTGGGAAGGCAACCTGGACACCGAAGCCGGCCGGGTGACCTCGGCGCCCTACCTGACCTGGAACCGCAACAACCCGTTCGTGAACGGCGTGCCGTCGATCTGCGAGTTCGCCACCGGCAACCGCCGTCCGCGCGCCGTCACCCTGCGCCCCGAGCCGCTGGTCGCCGGCGACCTGGAAGCCGCCTACCGCGCCACCGTCTACATGCCGTCGGCGACCCCGCTGTCGGTCGAGACCGTCAACGGCCGCCCGTGGGTCAACGTCCACTCGTTCGCCGACTCGGCGGGCTGGGACGCCTTCAACACCGCCGTCGAGGCCCAGGCCGCCCAGCTGCGCGGCCCGCAAGGCTTCGTGCTGGACCTGCGCGCCGCCTCGGGCGCCTCGGCCTACACCTCGACCGCGCGCGGCTATGGCCTGGCCAACCGCATCTGGACGCCGGAGTTCACCGCCAGCCGCCAGCCCGCGGCCGGCGCCATCACCTACCGCGCCACCCCCGGCAACCGCACCTGGTACGCCGAGACCCTCTCCCTGATGCAGGCTGACCCGCGCTTCGCCGCCGAAGCCCCGGCCGTGATCGAGCAGACCGCCGCCATCGTGGCCGCCTTCGACGCCGCCATCGCCGCCGGTCAGCCGACCTTCACCCTCGAAGGCCGCGCCTCCGTCGCCGACACGGGCGCCGCCAATCCGGTGCAGGGTCCGGTGATCGTCCTGGTCGACGCCGGCTGCTCGGGCGGTTGCCTGGACACGCTGGACCTGGTCTCCAAGCTGCCGAACGTCCGCATCGCGGGCACGACGACGGCGACCGACACCATCTTCATCGAACCGACCACCCGTCGCCTGCCTTCGAACTATTCGGAGCTGAGCTACGGCCACAAGGCCTGGACCGCCCGTCCGCGCCCGAACAACACCCCCTACGCCCCGGCCGCCGGCCTGGTGTACACGGGCGACCCGGCCGACCAGGCCGCGGTTCAGGCCTGGGTGGGCACGCTGTTCGGGGGTTGAACCCGGTTCGAGTGAGACAAGGGGCCGGACAGGAAACTGTCCGGCCCTTTTCCTTGGAGGCTGGACCCGCAACCGTCCGCTTCCTATCTCCACGCCATGACCGACACGCACCGCTCCCCCTCCGGATACGATCTGACGCCGCCGGACGCGGTCGAGCGCGCGCGGCTGGAGGCGGACCTGACGGCCGAGGAGGCGCGGGTCCTGCTGTCGCACGGCACCGAGGCGCCGTTCTGCGGCGTTCTGCTGGGCGAGAAGCGGGCCGGGGTGTTCTGTTGCCGGGAATGCGGCCTGCCGCTGTTCCGGGCCGGGACCAAGTTCGAGAGCGGCACCGGCTGGCCCAGCTTCACCCAGCCGGTGGACGAGACCCATGTCACGGCCATCACCGACACCAGCTACGGCATGGTGCGGACCGAGACGGTCTGCGCCCGCTGCGGCGGACATCAGGGGCATGTCTTCCCCGACGGGCCGCCGCCGACCGGGCTGCGCTACTGCATCAATTCGGTGGCGCTGGAATTCGTGCCCGAGGGCGAACCGCTGCGCGATCCGTTGCAGCGCGGAGACGGAAACGCCTGACCTTGGCCTTATTCAGGGCTAGGGTGGGTTTGGTACAGGAGTAGGCGCATGGCAGTTTCCGCACTGATGATGGCCGCGGCCCTGATGGGCGGCGATCCCGACGGAGTGGTGACGACCGCGCCGGCCACCGCTGTCGACCTGACCGCCGTGACCCGGCCGGTGGCGCCGACCGCCGAGGGCGCGGCCCAGCAAGCCGCCGAGCCACACAACCTGACCACGGACCAGCAGATCGACCGCTGGATCGCCGCGCGCGATCCGGACGCCCGGCCCTACGCCAACGGCGTCGCCGCCGACCGCGCTATCCGTGACACCCGGGTGGACCGCAAGATGCACAGCGAGTTCACCGCCGGCATCGGCACCGGCGGCTATCGCGACTTCGGCATGGCCGTGACCCTGCCGATCGGCGAGAACGGCACCTTGGGCCTGAGCTACCGCCAGACCGAGAACAGCCCCTACGGCTATCGCTACCGCGGATACGGCTACGGCCGTTCGCCCTATTTCAACGACGGCGGCTACGCCTTCCCGGGCCGCTACGACGCCGAGGTCCCGCTGGAGCATGAACGGCGGGTCGCCCGGCCGGGCGGGCTGCCGTTGGGAACAGCCGCCGATTCGAACTTCTGAGATCAGGGGCCCGGTCGAAAGACCGGGCCCTTTCTCTTTCAGCTCCCCTTCGTTCGCCGTCCCAGCGAAGCCAGGACCGGCAGGACGATGAGGGTCAGCAGGGTGGCCGAGGTCAGGCCGCCGATGACGACGGTGGCCAGCGGCTTTTGCACCTCGGCGCCCGGGCCCCAGGCGAAGGCCATCGGGATGAAGCCCAGCACCGCGACGAGGGCCGTGGTCAGGACCGCGCGGAGGCGGCTGACGGCGCCGGCGACGGCGGCCTGGATCGGCGGCTCGCCGGCCTTGAGGCGCTCCAGAACCGCCTGCATCAGGACCAGGCCGTTGAGGGTGGCCACGCCGGAGACGGCGATGAAGCCGACCGCCGCCGAGATCGACAGGGGCATGCCCCGCGCCGCCAGCGCCAGGGCGCCGCCGACGAGGGCCAGGGGCACTCCGGCGAACACCAGCGCCGCATCCCGCACCGAGCGCAGGGCCATGAACAGCAGGCCGCCGATGGTCAGGAAGACCAGCGGCACGATCAAGGCCAGGCGGGCGGAGGCGCGTTCCAGGTTCTCGAACTGGCCGCCCCAGTCCAGCCAGCCGCCGACCGGAGGCTGGACCTCGGCCGCCACCGCGCGCCGGGCCTCGGCGACGAAGCCGCCCAGATCGCGGCCGCGGACGTTGGCCTGGACCACGATGCGGCGCTTGCCGTTCTCGCGGCTGATCTGGTTGGGGCCTTCCCCCGCCTCGAAGCGGGCGACGGCGGACAGGGGCACGGTCGGGGCGCCCGGTTCGGACTCCTCGGGCATGACCGGCAGCTGGGTCATGATCCCGGGATCGTTGCGCAGGGCGTCGTCGAGGCGGACGACCACGTCGAAGCGGCGGTCGCCTTCCAGCACATGGCCGGCCTCGCGTCCGGCCAGGGCGATGGCCAGGGCGTCGGCGGCGTCCGAGGCGTGGATGCCTTGCGCCGCCGCGATGGTGCGGTCGACGCGGGCGGTCAGGGTCGGCTGGCCCGAGACCTGTTCGACCCGGACGTCGGCGGCCCCGTCGATGCGGCGCAGGACGGCGGCGACCTGCTCGGCCGAGCGGGTCATGGCCTCGAAGTCGTCGCCATAGACCTTGACCGCCACGTCCGAGCGGACCCCGGCGATCAGCTCGTTGAAGCGCATCTGGATCGGCTGGGTGAACTCATAGCTGTTGCCCGGCAGATGGCTGAGCGCCTCCTCCATCCGCTTGACCAGGTCGGCCTTGGGCAGGGACGGATCCGGCCAGTCCTTGCGGTCCTTCAGCATGACGAAGGTGTCCGAGATGGATGGCGGCATGGGGTCGGACGCCACCTCGGCGGTGCCGGTGCGGGTGAAGACGCGCTCGACCTCGGGCATGGCCTTCAGCGTCGTCTCGACGCGGAACTGCATGGCCTGGCTCTGCTCCAGCGAGGTGGAGGGGACGCGCAGGGCCTGGACGAGGATGTCACCCTCATCCAGCGTCGGCACGAACTCGCTGCCTAGCATCAGGAAGGCGATGACGCCCGCCGCGAGGGCGGCGCCGGCCCCGGCGAGGACGGCGCGCGGACGGGCCACGGCCGCCTTGAGCAGGGGCTCGTAGCGGTCGCGGACGGCGCGGCTGATCCTGGTCTCGCCGTCCTCATGCCCCGCCTTGGGCTCGCGGACCCAGAGGGCGGTCAGGGCCGGGACGAAGGTGAAGCTGAGGATGAAGGCGCCGGCCAGGGCCAGCATGACGGTGGCGGCCATGGGGCCGAACATCTTGCCCTCGACCCCCTCGAACATCAGCAGGGGGGCGTAGACCAGCAGGATGATGGCCTGGCCGAAGGCGGCGGGCCGGGCCATTTCGCGGGCGGCGGAGGCGGCGATCGACAGGCGTTCCGCGACCGCCAGGGGACGGCCGGTCTCCTGACGCTTGAGCGACAGGCGGCGCAGGGTGTTCTCGACCACCACCACGGCCCCGTCGACAATCAGACCGAAGTCCAGCGCGCCGAGGCTGAGCAGGTTGGCGCTGATGCCGAAGCGGTTCATCGCCGTGGCCGCGAACAGGAAGGCGAGGGGGATGACCAGCGCCGTGATGATCGCCGCCCGGACGTTGCCGAGGGCGAAGAAGAGCACGGCGATGACGAGGGCCGCGCCGAGGGCGAGGTTGTGCTCGACCGTGCTGATGGTGGCCTCGACCAGGGCGGTGCGGTCCAGAACCGGGCGGATCATGACGCCGGGCGGCAGGCTGGCCTGGATGGTCTCCAGCTTGGCGCCGACGCGCTGGGCCACATTGCGGGAGTTCTCGCCCTGCAGCATCAGCGCGGTGCCGACCACGGTTTCGTGGCCGTCCGAGCTGGCCGAGCCGAGGCGCGGCGCGCGGCCGGTCTCGACCACGGCCACGTCGGAGACGCGGATGACCTGGCCGTTGCGGTTCAGGATCGGGGTGGCGGCCAGTTCCTGAAGCGTGCGGACGCGGGCGTCGGCGCGAACGATCCAGGCCTCGCCTGCGCGATTGACGTAGCCGGCGCCGGCGATGCGGTTGGCGTGCTCCAGCGCCTCGACCAGCTGGACCAGGCCGACGCCGTAGGCGGCCAGTTTCGCCGGGTCGGGATGGACGGCGTACTCCTTCACATAGCCGCCCAGCACGTCGATGCCGGCGACCCCGTCCACGCCGCGCAGCTGGGGCGCGATGATCCAGTCCTGGACGGTGCGGAGGTAGGTCGCCTTCTCGGCGTCGGTGGTCAGGCGTTCGCCCTCGGGCGTGACGTAGGGAACGCCGGTGCGGGCGGCGGCGCCCTTCATCTCGACGGTCCAGATGTAGACCTCGCCCAGGCCGGTCACGACCGGTCCCATGGAGGGCGTCAGGCCGTCGGGCAGGTCGGCGCGGGCGTCCTGCATCCGCTCGTTGACCAGGTTGCGGGCGAACCAGATGCTGGTGTCGTCGGTGAAGACGGCGGTGATCTGGGAGAAGCCGTGGCGGGACAGGGAGCGGGTCTCGACCAGGCCGGGCAGGCCGCTGAGGGCGGTCTCGAGCGGGAAGGTGACCTGGCGCTCGACCTCCTCTGGCCCCAGGGCCGGGGCGACGGTGGTGATCTGGACCTGCCGGTTGGTGATGTCCGGCACGGCGTCGATGGGCAGGCGGGTCAGCTCGCGCGCGCCGACGACGGCCCAGAGCAGGGCCAGGACGATGATGAGCCAGCGGTGTCGGACCGCGGCGTCGATGATGCGGTTCAACATGATCAGTGCCCGTGCTCCGCCTCGCCCTTGGCCAGTTCAGCCTTGAGCAGGAAGGCGCCGGCGCCGGCGATGCGTTCGGACCCGGTCAGGCCCGACAGGATCTCGATGCGCCCGCCGGCGGTGGCGCCGGTGACGACGGGCCGGGCGCGGAAGCCGGTCGCTTCCCGCACGAAGACCGAGGGCGCGCCCTCGACCGTCTGCACCGCATCGGCCGGGACGGTCAGGCCGTCGCCGCCGCCGACCGACAGGCGGGCGGACAGGATGGTCCCGGCGGCGGGGGCGCGTCCCGAGGGCGCGGCGCGGACGACGGCCGTGCCGCCTTCCGTGGCCGGGGCGACGGCGATGACCACGGCCTCCAGCGTCTCGCCGCCGGCGAGGTCGGCGCGCAGCCGGGCGCCGACGGTCAGCAGGCGGGCGGCGGCGGGCGGGGCGTCGAAGACCAGTTCGGTGCGTCCGGCGTCGGCGATCTGGGCCACCTGCAGGGCCTCTTCGTGCAGGACCACGCCGGGGGCGGCGAGCAGGCGGGTGACCACGCCGTCGGCGGGACTGCGGATGACCACCACCCCGTCGGAGCCGGGCGAGCCCCAGGCGGCGACGCGGGCGCGGGCGGCGCGCAGGCGGGCGTCGGCGCTGCGCGATTCGGCCTCGCTGACGTCCACGCGGGCGCGGGGCATGTAGCCGCGGTCGAACAGGGCCCGGTCGCGGGCGGCGGCGGCGCGGGCGGCCTCGGC